>ENA-UPTA01004812-UPTA01004812.1-activated-sludge-metagenome-genome-assembly--contig:-NODE-4812-length-12660-cov-7.277747_pt1 | contig 12660 bp, 10 predicted proteins | sample MGYA00238184_ERZ773361 | MGnify/ENA primary metagenome ERZ773361 (study PRJEB29100, sample SAMN05720205) | activated sludge metagenome | isolation source: anaerobic digester from wastewater...
ACCACCACCAGCAGGATCGCCAGCCCCAGCGGCGCCATCCAGTGCGTGGTCAGCGCGGCCAGCCACTCCTCCAGCAGCAGCAGCGCCAGCGCGCCGACCAGCGGACCGATCACCGTGCCCGCCCCGCCCAGGATCACCATCACGATCAGCTCGCCCGACACCGTCCAGGCGGTGTAGGACGGCGACGCATAGCCCGTGAGGTTGGCCAGCAGGAAGCCGGCGAACGACGCCACGCACGCGGCGATCACGTAGACGACCAGCTTCAGGCGCGTGGCTTCGAAGCCCAGCGCGCGCATGCGCCGCTCGTTCGCCTTGATCCCGCGCAGCACGTGGCCGAAGCGCGCATGCACGAGGCGCCAGCTCAGGTACAGCAGCAGCACCAGGCCGCCCAGCACGAGGTAATAGCGCTGGGTGGGGGATCCCAGGTCGAGCGGCGCGAGCACCGATCGCTGGGTCAGGCGCATGCCGTCGTCGCCGCCATAGTGCTTCAGCGACACGCCCAGGAAGTAGAACATCTGCGCGAACGCCAGCGTGATCATGATGAAGCCCATGCCGCTGGTGCGCAGCACGACCACGCCGGTGAGCAGCGCGACGACCGCGGCCCCGGCCAGCCCCGTGCCGAGCTGCAGCCAGCCGTCGTGCACGCCGTGGAAGTCGAGGATCGCCACCGCATAGGCGCCGATCGCCAGGTACATCGCGTGGCCGAGGCTGACCAGACCGGTCCATCCGATCAGCAGGTTCAGGCTGCAGGCCGCGATCGCATAGACGAGGATGCGACCGAACTGGGTCATGTAGAACGGCTGGTCGAACACGTGCGCATGGACCGGCACCAGCGCGAACATCAGCAGCAGGGCGCCGACGGCCCAGGTGCGCGGCGCGCGCAGCGACACGGGCTCGGGCAGCAGCGCGCGCCACATCGGATCAGCCCCGCACCGGGAACAGGCCGGCCGGCCGGAACGCCAGCACGCCGGCCATCAGCAGGTAGATCAGCATCGAGGCGAGCGCCGGCCCGGCGGCCTGCGCGATCGCGGGCTCCATCGCGCGCGCCATCCAGATCGGCAGGAACACGCGTCCCAGCGTGTCGACGACGCCCACGATCAGGGCGGCCAGGAACGCACCGCGGATCGAGCCGATGCCCCCGACGATGATCACCACCAGCGTCTGGATCAGGATCGTCTCGCCCATGCCCGACTGCACCGAGAAGATCGGCCCGGCCATCAGCCCGGCCAGCCCCGCCAGACCGGCGCCGAGGCCGAAGATCAGCATGTTGAGACGGCGGATGTCCACGCCCAGCGCGGACACGATCGGCGCGTTGCTGGCGCCCGCGCGGATCAGCATGCCCACCCGTGTGCCGTGGATCAGCCAGGCCAGGAACGCGGCGACCGCCAGGCCGACGACGATGATCGCGAGGCGGTAGGCGGCGTAGCCGAAGCCGAACAGCTCGACCGTGCCGGACAGCCACTGCGGGGTCTCGAAGTACAGCGGGCTCGGGCCCCAGACGATGCGCACCGCCTCGTTGAAGAACAGCACCAGGCCGAACGTGGCCAGCACCTGGTCGAGGTGGTCGCGGCGGTACAGACCGGACAGCGCGATGCGATCGACGACGATGCCGATCAGCATCGTGCCGGGCACCGCCACCAGTGCCCCGAGGAGGAACGACCCGGTGGCCGACGCCGTGGCCGCCGCCAGGTAGGCGCCGACCATGTAGAGCGAACCGTGCGCCAGGTTCACGAAGTCCATGATGCCGAACACGAGCGTCAGCCCGGCAGCGAGCAGGAACAGCAGCACGCCGAGCTGCAGCCCGTTGAGCACCTGGGTGAGGACGAGGGCGGCGGTCATCGTGGAGCGCGGCCGCCCGCGACGCGGCGCGCGCGGCGCATCACTTCATCGGGCACTTGTCGAAGTACGCGTCCTTGTCTTCCCTGAGCGGCGTGGCGATCGTCTTCAGTGTCATCCGGCCCTGGCCGTCCTTGACGGCCTCGAACATGTGGAAGTCCTGGATCGGGAACTGGTTGGTGTTGTAGCGGAAGCTGCCGCGCACCGACTTGAAGTCCGCCGCCTTCAGCGCGGCCATGAACGCCGGCTTGTCGTCGACCTTGCCGCCCACCTTGCGCAGCGCCGAATCGAGCAGCTGCGCCGCATCGTACGACTGCGCCGCGTACTGAGACGGGATGCGCTTGTAGCGCGCCTCGAAGTCGCGCACGAACTTCTGGTTGGCGGGATTGGCCAGGTCGGGGCCCCAGAACGTGCCGGAGATCACGCCCAGCGCCGCGTCGCCCATCGCGGGCAGGCCGATGCCGTCGGTGGTCGACGAGGTCATCAGCGGGATCTTGCCGCGCATGCCCGCCTGGTTCCACTGCTTGATGAAGTTGATGCCCAGGCCGCCCGGCAGGAACGCGAACACCGCCTCCGGCTGCGCAGCGGCGATCTGCGCGATCTCGGCGGAGAAGTCCTGCGTGTTCAGCGCGGGCCACAGCTCGCCGATCGGCGCGTTCGCGTAGTAGCGCTTGAAACCGCCGACGGTGTCCTTGCCCGACTGGTAGTTGGGTGCGATCGTCATCACGCGCTTGAAGCCCTTGTCGGACATGTACTTGCCGACGACCTCGGCCTGCTGGCCGTTCTCCCACGACGTGGAGAAGAAGTACGGCGAGCACTGCGCGCCGGCGATCGGCGACGGCCCGGCGTTCGAGCCGATCAGGAACACGCCCTTTTCGGTGATCTTCTTGTGCACGGCCATCATCACGTTCGAGAACGTGACCCCCGTGATGATGGGCACCCGCTCCTTGTCGATCAGGCGCTCGACGATCTGGTTGGCCACGTCGGGCTTGAGCTGGCTGTCCTCGCGCAGCACCTGCACGGGCACGCCGCCGAGCCGGCCGCCGTTCTGCTCGATCAGCAGCATCAGGGCGTCGTACTGGTCCTGGCCGAGCGGACCCTGGGGCCCGGACAGCTCGCCCATGAAGCCGATCTTCAGCTGGGCCGCGGCGACCACCGGCGCGCACAGCGCGGCGGCCACGAGCACGGCGGCAAGACGGTTGCGGGTGAAACGCATGCAGATCTCCTCGGGAGGCGCCGGACGCCGGAGCGCCGGTGCCGGTGGATTCGGGGTCGATGGAATCGGGTGCCAGGCGCCGGGCGCCGGCCGCGGTGCACACGGCGGCGCGCACGACGCGCACGGCATCCGGCGCGCGCTTCGGCGGGCGGGCGCGAGCCTAGCACAGGCGGGCGCGGGCCGCCGGCGCCCGCGGCGGCGGGGTCCGACGGTTCAGCCCGGCCGGCCCTGCCCCAGGGATTCGAGCATGCGGCCCATCATCTGGTGCAGCAGGTTGATCGCCTTGAGCGGACGCACCATCACCTTGAAGTGCGTGATGCGGCCTGCGGCATCCCAGTGCACGATGTCGACGCCGTTGATCACGATGCCGTCGATCGTGGTGGCGAACTCCAGCACGGCCGAGCGCTCGCCGAACCACTCGTTGCGGTAGTGGAAGTGCTCGTTGTTGAGCACCCGGAATGCGGCACTCAGGTACTTTGCGGTGATGGCCTTGCCCGCCTGGGGCGTGTGCACGACCGGCGACTCGAACACGACGTCGTCGGCGAGCATTGCGTCGAGTTCGGCAAAGTTGCGGGTCTCGAGCATGCGATGCCAGCGCTCGATCGGCAGGGGTCGGGTCATGGGGGTCTCCAGAGGGTGACGGGCTCGGTGGGTTTCGCAGGGCGCGGTGGGTCGCGCAGGACGTGGTGGGTCGCGCAGGGCACGAAGGTCGCGTTCGGCGCCGCGGCAGGCCGTCGCGACGATCAGCCCGCCGGCGACTGTGGCACGTCGGGGATCAGGCGTCGACCCATGCTGAACGCGTCGTCGACCGCGTATCCGAGGGATTCGTAGAACGCGCGCACGGCGGCGTTCCCCGTGCGGATCTGCAGATTCACCTTCGGGCAGCCGAGCGCGCGAAGCCCCTGTTCGACGTGCCGCATCAGCGCGGCGCCCAGGCCCTGCCCGCGCAGCGACGGGCACACGGCGAGGTAGTTGACCCAGCCGCGATGCCCGTCATAGCCGGCCATCACGGCCCCGACCACACGGTGCGCATCGTGCGCGACGACGAACAGGTGCGGTTGCACACCGAGCTTGCGCTCGATGTCGCGAGTCGGGTCGTTCCAGGGACGCGTCAGCCCGCAGCGCTGCCACAGCGCAATGACCGCCTCGGTGTCTTCGCGCGCGAACGGACGCACCGCGACGCTCGCACCGCTGCGCAAGGTCACGGTGGCGAGCGCCGGCCCGCTCGCCGCCACGGCGGGGCGCTCGCCTGAGGCCGCCACGGCGGGGCGCTCGCCGGACGCCGCCCCGCGGCGCGACAGCAGGTCGACGTACGCCACGTCGACGCAGCGCTCCGGGTCCACGCCCAGCGCCGTCATCAGCCGATGCGCCTCCTCGCGGCCGCGCTCCACCGGCTCGCCGTCGGCGAGCACCACTTCGAGTTCGAGGAAGTCGCCGAGCCCCTCGACCCGGTCGAGATGGATGCGCGTGCGGCCCGCCCGGTACAGCGTGCGGCGCTTGTGCACGCGGCCGGCTTCGCCCCAGGCCGCCGCGAGACTCGCGCGCAGCGCCTCCGGATCGGGGGTGCGGGCGATCCGGTAGTCGCAGACCCGCGGACCGTGCGTATCCGCGCGCCGGTAGAAGATCAGCTCGCCCTGCCCGTCGGGAAACACCCGCAGTTTCAGGCGGCCGTCCGCGCAGCGGAAGAACGTGTCGTCCTGCACGAGTTCGTGCGGACCGTCGTCGGACAGCGCCGCCGCGCGGCGGCGCATTGCGTCGAGGTCGTCGACGCGGGCCTTGATCTCGACGTTGGTGGGCATCGGGGGCGGCGCGCGATGCCGTGCGCGTTCAGACGCCGGGATTGCCCATGCGCGCGGCGTTCGCGGGAAACGGCTCGTTCGGCATCCCGCGGATGGAGGAGATCAGCCAGGTGCCGGCGCGCTTGCACAGCACGAAGCTGAGCACGCCGCGCAGCGGCGGCAAGGCGCTGCCGTCGTCGGCACGCATGCCGTCGAGCTGGAAGTCGGCATCGGCGATCGCGGCGTCGCCCCGCACGAACTTGATCTTGGTGACGTCGGTGTTGGTGATGGTCACGCCGCGGTACGGCCCCGCGTGCTGCTCGGCGAGCAGCCGGAGGATGGCATCGCGGCCGGCGGCCGATCGGCCCGTGGCGCTGACGATGTCGGCGTCCTCGGTCAGCAGCTGCGCGTAAGCGGCCGAATCCCGTGCGTTCCAGGCGAGCCTGCGGCGCACGATGACCTCGCGGATCGCGTCCTCGTCGGCCGGCCCTCCGGCGCCGACCGGCGCCACCTGCAGGGAACCTGCCGGTCCTGCGATCCAGAACAGAGAAGCAATCATCGTGCGGTTGGCTTCAATGCATTGTTTCAAATTGCGAAACATCTTCGAAGTGCGCCGCCGTTCGTCGGCGTCCTCGAAGCACTGGGCCGGAAGCATAACGCACCTGCAACAATTTTCCGCAACCGGTTTCGAGGAAGCGCTCGATCCGAAATGCCGCCATCCGGAATGCCAGAGTGGAACCCGCGTGAATACTGGGCTTTCACCGATCTTCCCTGCGCTCGACCGCGTCTGGTGCATGCGCAGCATACGGCGCGATCCGTTGCGTGGTTCGCGACGATCGCCCGTGCCCGGGATCGCTGCGCCCGCCATTCGTCGGGTCCGGGCGGCTTCGCGCCGTGCAATCAAGTGCCCTGCGAAGTGCCCTGCGATCGCGCGCCGCGCGGGGACGGCGCCTCCGGTATCCTCCGGCCGCATGGACTCCGATCCCCGAGACAGCGACCGCGCGGCCGGCTTCGAGGTCGGCCCCGACTTCGCGCCGTTCGCACAGCGCAACGACATCTATCGGCGCTCGTTTCACGACCCGGCGATCCGTTCGCCGAAGACGGAACGCTTCTACCGCACCTATCGCGAACCGCTCGCCGGCTGGCGCAAGGCCGACGGATTCACCCAGCACGACTACGCGGTCCGAAACGCCGCCTGGCACGTCAGTGACCTGTTCACCGAGGCGCGGCGCGAGCAGGATCGTCGCGAGGGCTTCTCCGACCCGTACACGCAGCAGCTGCCGCCGGCCGCCGAGCGCCATGCGTTCGCCTCGCCGCAGGCGGCGGCGCAGGCGGTCAAGCGGGTGGCGCGCGCGTTCGGCGCCGGCGACGTGGGGATCACCGCGCGGGACGAACGCTGGATGTACAGCGCGAAGATGAGCGACATGAGCGGCATCGAACGCCCGGTCGACATCCCGGCGTCACTGACGCACGTGATCGTGGTCGTGATGCCGATGGACCGCGCGCTGCTGAGCACGGTGCCGTCGGCGCTCTCCGGCGCCGCCACCGGCCTGGGCTACTCGCACGACACGATGACCCTGCTGTCGGTCGCGCAATACCTGCGCAACCTGGGTTACGAAGCGATCGCCAGTGCCAACGACTCGGCACTGGCCGTGCCCCTGGCGATCAAGGCCGGTCTCGGCGAGTACGGGCGGCTCGGGCTGCTGATCACCCGCCGCTTCGGGCCGCGGGTACGGCTGGGCAAGATCTTCACCGACCTGCCCCTCGCGCACGACGCCCCCAGCGCCTTCGGCGTCAAGGCGTTCTGCAGCACCTGCCGGGCCTGCGTCGACGGCTGCCCGGTCAAGGCGATCCCCGCAGGGCCGCCCGGCCCGCCCCCGCCCGGCCCGTCGTACCTGCGCGGGGTCGTCAAGTGGACGATCGATGCCGAGAAGTGCTTCGGCTACTGGGCGCAGCAGAACACCGACTGCGCGATCTGCATCCGTGTGTGCCCGTACAACCGCGACTTCGCCCGGCGCGGCGCGCGCCTGTGGCGCTGGCTTGCCGGCACGCGCTGGCGACGTCTCGCGCTCTGGTTCGACCGGCGCATCAGGCACGGACGCCGCCTGGCGCCGTCCCGATGGTGGGACGGCACTGGTGACGACCGCTGAACGCCCCACCTCAGAACCCACCCCCACCCTCCCCTCAAACCCACCCCTGCGGCTCGTCCGCAACAGGAGACCTCCGATGTTCCGCTTCGCCCGTTCCTTGCTCACCGGTCTCGCATGCGCCGCGGCACTCGCGGGCCCTGCCGGCGCCCAGCAGGCCTACCCGTCGAAGCCGATCCGCATCGTCGTGCCGTACGCGCCCGGCGGGGCCACCGACCTGATGGCGCGGGTGGTCGCGCCGCGCCTGGGCGAGATCCTCGGTCAGCCGGTGGTGATCGACAACAAGCCCGGCGCGAACACCGCCATCGGTGCCGATGCGGTCGCCAAGTCGCCGGCCGACGGCTACACGCTGATGTTCACCAACGACGCGACCTTCGTGCTGAACCCGGCGCTGTTCAGCAACCTGTCGTACAACATGGCCCGCGATTTCGTGCCGGTCGCGACGGTGGCCTACCTGAACCTGTCGCTGACGGTGTCGTCCGCGCTGCCGGTGAACACGTTCGCCGAGCTCGTCGCGTGGACCCGGTCGAAGTCCGGCACCATCAGCTACGGCTCCTACGGCGTGGGCAGCCAGGCGCACCTGATGGGCGAGATGTACAAGAAGCTCACCGCCACCGACATCGTGCACGTGCCCTACAAGGGCTCCGCGCCCGCCCTGGCCGACGTGGTCGGCGGTCAGGTGGTGTTCACCTTCCCGGGGATCCCGACCGTGCAGGGCTTCCTGAAGGCCGGCAAGGTGAAGGTGCTGGCCATCTCGGGCGAGAAGCGCTCGCCGCTGCTGCCCGACGTGCCCACGTTCACCGAGCTCGGGTACAAGGACATGGACATCGGCGCGTGGTACGCGCTGTTCGCGCCGGCCGGCACGCCGCGCGACGTGGTCAACCGCCTGAACGCCGCGATCGGCACCATGCTGAACAACCCGGAGTTCGTCGAGAAGCAGCTCGTGCCGTCGGGCATGGTGCCGATGAACCTCAGCCCCGAGCGGGTCGCGGCCCTGATGCGTAGCGAGGGCGAGCGCATGGCGCACATCGTCAGGCAGTCGGGCGCGAAGGTCGAATAGGCCGAATCGCCGCCGATGCGGTCGGCGCGCCGCGCAGCGACGGGCTCGGCGCGCCGGTCGACGCGCGCGCAAGACCGTCGGCTCGGCCCCGCGCACGGGGCCGGTCGCGGGCCGGCTCCGGCCTCAGCCCAGCGCGCGGCTGCCCTCGATCGGCGTCCCCGCCACGGTGATCCGGTGCATCACGCGCCGGGTGCCGTGATAGTCGTTGCTGGCGTAGTGCCAGGTGGCGCGGTTGTCCCAGAAGGCGATGGAGCCCTCCGCCCACTGGAAGCGGCAGCTGAACTCCGGCCGCGCGGCATGCTGGTACAGGAACTGCAGCAGCGGTGCGCTCTCCTGCGGTGTCCAGCCCTCGAAGCCCACCGTGAAGGCCGGATTCACGAACAGCACTTCGCGTCCCGACTCCGGATGCCGGATCACGGCCCGGTGCACCACGTCCTGGGTGGCAAGCGCCGTGTTGCCGACGCGCGTGCCGATGTCGCCCTTGGTGGCATACGCCGCACCGGCGCCGAACACGTGCCGGCTGGAGTGGACGGCATTCAGCGACCTCAGGGTGGTCTTCATGCCCTCGGACAGCGCGTCGAACGCCGCGCTCATGCTCGAGAACAGCGTGTCGCCGCCCATCGGCGGCACTTCGCGCGCGAGCAGGATCGACCCCATCGCCGGCACGACGTCGTAGCTGTGGTCGGTGTGCCAGCCGCCGCCGATGTTGCTGCGCTGCTCGGGCTCCTTGCGCACCTCGGCGATCTCCGGATGCCCGGGCACGGCGGCGAAGAAGCGGTTGACGTCGATCGGTGCCCAGCGGCGCGCGAACGCGAGATGCTGCTCGGGGGTCAGCGTCTGCCCGCGGAAGAAGAGCACGCCATGGTCGCGCAGCGCGGCACGCATCGTCGCCATCGCGTCGTCGGAGATCGGCTGCGAGAGGTCGATGCCGTCGATCACCGCGCCGATCGCGGGTGCGTACGGTGACACGCGCAGCGCCGAGACACGTCGCGCCGCGGGCACGGGCGCGATGGAGGGGGTCTTGGCGGGCGTCGCGGTGGACTGGGCGGTCATCGTCGGTCTCCTCGTCGTGGTCGTGAAGTCGGTGCTGCGTGGTCCTGCCAGCGGACCGAGTCTAGCCTTCGGACACGCCGCCAGGGGGGATCGACGCCGCACCGTTCCGCAGCGCGGGCGCGTCGTGCCTTCGACGAGGGCTCGGCGGGACACGAGGGCTCAGCGCGACAGATCCAGCCGGTAGACCCGCTCCGCCGTCCCGGCGAAGAGCGCGGCCCGTTCCGTCGGCGAGCAGCCCGACGCGATCCGCTTGAAGGCGTTCCACAGCACGGTGTAGTCGCACGACAGCTGGTCGACCGGGAAATTGCTCGCGAACATGCAGCGCGTCGCGCCGAACGCTTCGATGCAGAACTCCACGTAGGGGCGCCAGGCCTGCGCGAGCACCTGCGACGACGGCGGACGGGCCTGCTCGTGGAAGGCGAATCCGCACAGGCGCATGCCCAGGCCACCGAGCTTGACCACCACGTTGGAGCAGTCGGCAAGCTGCCGGATCGACGCCCGCCACGCGGCGAACACCGCGTCACGCTGTCCCGCGTACTGCCCCAGTCCGAGCGGACCGCCGACGTGGTCGAGCACGATCGTCGTGTCAGGGAAGGCGCGCGCGAGATCGACGAGGTCGGGCAGCTGGGGGTGGTAGAGCCACGCGTCGAAGCTCAGGCCGTGGGCGGCCAGGCGGGCGAATCCCGCGCGGAACGCCGGCGTGCGCAGCAGCCCGAGCGGCGGACGCGCGCCGACCCGCGCATAGGCGGGATCGGCGTCCGCCGACGCCGTCTGCCGGATGCCGCGAAAGCGCGCGGGCGACGCCGCGCGGTGCGCCTGCAGCACCGCATCGACGCCCGCGCCGAGCGTGAGGTCGGCATGGGCGACGATGGCCGCACAGACGCGTGGTGCCTGCGGGTCGCGCGCCGCGTGCGCAGCGATCCGCTCGACCGCCTCGGTCTCGCCCACCGGTCGCAGCGCTTCCGGGCCGTCGCTGCGGTAGGCCTCGCGGCATTCGACGTACACCGTGGCGAGCACCCGGTGCCCGCCCGCCAGGTCGGCGTTCAGCGCCTCGACCGGATAGCGCCACGTGGGACGGTCGAACAGATGGTGGTGGGCATCGACGATCGGCAGCGCGGGCTCCAGCGCCGCCTCGACGGTCTGGCGCAGCCAGGCCAGGTCGGCGGGCGGGTGGAACGGCGGCGGTTCGACGCCGGCCAGCGGTTCGATGGCAGGCAGCGGTTCGGTGGCAGGCAGCGGCTCGGTGCGGGTCATGGGGCGGCTCCTCGGATTCGGCAGACGGACGCGTGACATCCGGTCAATCATGCCCCGGCGCGCCCCGCAGGCGCCAACCCTTCCGGAGGCGATGCGCCGGCGTCGCGGTTTCCGGACGCGCCGCGCACCCGCGTGCTCGAACGCGCGCACCGGCCCGCGCTATGCTGCGCCGACCCGGATGCGCCCCGAAGCGCACACGATCACGCACCCCAACGCGCACGACAGGAGACGACACCGATGAGCGCATGGCGACAGCGGACGGCCGCCCCGTTCGACCCCGAGAAGCGGCCCGCGACCGGCAGCCGCGGCATGGCCGTGACCAACCACCCGCTCGCCTCGGCGGCCGGCGCCGAGATGCTCGCTGCCGGCGGCAACGCGGTCGACGCCGCCGTGGCCGCTCTGTTCGCGCTGTCGGCGGTCGAGCCGATGATGGTCGGCCTGCTCGGCGGCGGCTTCGCCCATCTGCGGCTGCCCGACGGGCGCCATACGGTGCTCGAGGGTCAGGGCAACTGCCCGCAGGCCGTCGGGCCGACCACCTTCGCGCCCGATCCCGCGGCGCCCCCCGGCGCACTCGATGCGGTCGGGCGCCGCAACAGCGTCGGACGCACGTCGGTCGCCACGCCGGGCAACCTGATGGCCTGGTGCGAGATGCTGCAGCGTCACGGCAGCCTGCCGCTGGCCGACGTCGTCGAACCGGCGATCCGCCACGCCGAGCGCGGATTCTTCGCCACGCACTACCTGGCCGACTGCGTGACCGAATGCGCGGCCGACCTCGCACGCGATCCCGAGATCGCCCGGGTGTTCATGCCGGGCGGCGCACCGCTGGTGGCGGGCGCCCGCGTGGTCAACGCCGCCTATGCCGACACGCTGCGCACGGTCGTGCGCGACGGACCTGCCGCCCTGTACGCCGGGGCGCTGGGCGCGGCGCTGGCCGACGACATGGCCCGCCATGACGCGTTCCTCACCCGGGACGACCTGCGGCGCTACCGCACGCACGACCTCGAGCCGGTGCGCTGCGACTACCGCGGGTTCGAGATCATCGGCCCGCCCCCGCCCTGCTCCGGTCCGCTGCACATCGGCCAGATGCTGCGCATCCTCGAAGGCTTCGACGTCGGCGCGCTCGGCTTCGGTTCGACCGACGGGGTGCACCTGATCGCCGAAGTGCTGAAGATCGCCTTCGCCGACCGCGCCGCCGCCACCGCCGACCCCGACTTCGTGCCCGTGCCGGTGGCCCGCCTGCTGTCGCGGGACTACGCGGCCGAGCGGCGCGCGCGCATCGACCTCGCCCGCGCGCAGTCGTGGTCGCCCGGCGTCGCGCCGGCCGAAGGCGCGCACACCACGCACCTCACGGTGGCCGACCGCGACGGGCGCATCGTCAGCGCCACGCAGACGATCAACTCGCTGTTCGGCGCCCGCTACATGGTGCCGGGCACGGGCATGATCCCGAACAACTACCTGTACGTGTTCGACCCGCGCGCGGGCCGCGCCAACTCGCTGGCTCCGGGCAAACGGGTGACGTCGTCGATGGCGCCGATCATCGTGCTCGAGCAGGGACGTCCGCGCTTCGCGCTGGGCCTGCCGGGCGGACTGCGCATCTTCCCGTCGGTGCTGCAGGCCACGCTGAACCTGATCGACCATCGCATGAGCGTGCAGGAGGCCGTCGAGGCCCCCCGCGTGTGGACCCAGGGCTACGCGCTGGAGCTCGAGCCGCAGATCCCGGATGCGGTGGCCGACGCGCTGCGCGCCCGCGGCCACGACGTGCTGCGCGTGCCCAACGTCGGCGGCGGCATGTGCGCCATCCGCTTCCACGACAACGGCGACATGGAAGGCGCCGCATGCTGGCGCGCCGACGGCACGCCGGTCGGCGTCGGCGGCGGGCACGCGCGACGGGGCGTGCGCTTCCTGCCGGAGGTGCGCCGGGGCTGACCGCGGCCGGGCCGCCCGGCCTGCAGCCGCACGAGCGCCGCCCGCGCGGCGCACACCCGCCGCGCGTTCGACACGCGCGCTGCGTCGGCCGCCACGGGTCGCGCGTCGCCGCGCGCGGCGCGGGGGTCAGAAGCGCGGGTCGATCGGCGTGGTCGGCGGATGGCGCGCTTCGATCACCTCGGCGGCGTCGAGCACCATGTCCTCGCGGAACCGCTGCCCGATCAGCTGGACGCCCATCGGCACCGGCCCGGCCATGCCCGTGGGCACGGACACCGCCGGCAGGCCCAGCAGCGGCACGGCGAACTGCGACGCCTGCGCACGCTTGACCCGCATCACCGTCTGCGCACTCTCGGTGTCGAGCCCCCACGGGAACGGCGGCTCGCCCGACAC
>ENA-UPTA01004813-UPTA01004813.1-activated-sludge-metagenome-genome-assembly--contig:-NODE-4813-length-12660-cov-3.791749_pt1 | contig 12660 bp, 7 predicted proteins | sample MGYA00238184_ERZ773361 | MGnify/ENA primary metagenome ERZ773361 (study PRJEB29100, sample SAMN05720205) | activated sludge metagenome | isolation source: anaerobic digester from wastewater...
TCTCGCGCACACCTCTGCGTCGTTTGAAACCGGCCATGATTTTCTCCTCGGTTTTTCCTCACGATGTAAACAGGAAATGGGAACGCTTATACCCGCCTCTTACGAGAAGGAGTACCTCTCCCACGACACCTACACGGCCTGGTCCACCATGGCATCCGCCTATGACGGCATTACCATGACTCCTGTTGAACTTCAACAGGCCCTTAAAAAAGAGCACGGGGGATTGAATGAAATAGTGGAGGCCTATATCCGTGCCCTGATTTCCGTTTTTCCCGCCGACTTGCTGACCCGCGCCTATGCCGCCGTGCTGCGCTGCACCGTCGGCCTGGGAAGTTCCGAGGTCCCCCCCGCGTTCCTCTTTGAATCCACCGGCTTGCTTTTTGTCCTGTGCGGGCTGATGCTCGTAGCAACCAGGGACCTATGGCTGGCCTGGCAGATGCTGTTGATGTTAAGTTTGTTTTGTGGCTATACGAGCCTTCAGTTCGGATTGCGCCATGCTTTTCATACCTCCTTTGTGCCGTATTGGTTCGGATGCTTTACCCTGTATCATGTATTATCATTTATCCGTAACCACAGGAAGTCCGGGGGGCCGTCCTGGAGCTTTTCCGGAGCACTGCCCTATATTCGACGTGCCCTCCTTTGGCTGGGAATCAGTTTTCTCGCCTTCTATGTGCCTTTGATGGCCGCGCGATGGGTGCAACACCGTCAGGTAAACCGTGTACTGGACTCGTATTTGTCCGCCCCGCGAGTTCCATTAAAACACAAAATGATACGTAACTGGGCGGGCAAAACACTCCTCGTTCCTGAGCGAAGATATCCGTGCCGGACCTGCGAGCCGTATCCACCCTTTCCCCCTTTCCGGCGGCGCGTCCTCGCTGCCCGATTCAAGGAATCCCCAAAACCGCTCGACCTGGATATTGATTATGAGTGGAGCAAGCCCGGCGTTGCCCTGGGAGGGCCCATCTGGTCCTATACACGGCCGGGAGTACCCACAAAAGGTGTGGATGTGTTCTTCCCTGTATATCAGACGGTAGCGTGCGACGAATGGAACCGGTTTGCGGGTTTGATCATGCCCGACGAGCAGGCGGAGTTATTTTTGGGTTTTGAAGAAATCGAGAATCCGGGCGCGCTCGACTTTCTGCTGATTCTGACTGTGCCCCGGAACAGGGAGGCCTTTGCACCGTCCATGAAACTTCATTTTCCGTTCCCCTTCCACCCGCCTGTCCGGTATCCATGGCCTTTGGATGCTTATCTGTACCAAAATGATAATGACATCCTTCATCATTTAAACACCGGGAACGTAAAGACAGCGGAAGACCTCGCCCTGGAATCCCTTCAGCGATTTCCAGGAAGTGTTCACTATCGGGCGTTGCTGGCTCAGGTGTATTTTCAGGCATTGCGCTATGATAAAGCGTGGGCTTTAATTGATGGATTACTGGAGGAATGTCCGGAAGAATACGCCCTCTACCAGCGACTTGATATGGTATTCAACGCTGTCAAGGGGGCCGAAGGACAATATGAAGGGTGGAAGCGAATTGCAGGAATGCGCGACGGAGACCGATGCGCGGAAGCCTATCTTTCCCGCGCGACTGCGGCGACAGGAATTACTTGATTGTGGAAACCGGTGCCTGTCATCGCCTGCCTGTTTTCCCATAGCAGCATTCCGGAAATTTCTGTCCCTTTTTGGTAGACTATTTGCCAGATGCCTCCCGTAAACCGGGTAAGAAGCGGGTGCTTGTCAGGTTCCCATACTATGAAAAGAAAAATCAAGATAATTGTAGTGTCGCTTTCGCTGCCCCTGTGGCTTTTAGCCCTGGGGTTGTTGCTTGAAGTCCTGCTTACTCTATATGCCGATCACCGGGCTGAGCGAAATGTGTGGCGGATAAATGAAATCGCCGATGCACACCGCGCTGCCGATGATATTGTTTTTCAGGAAATAAAAGCTACGGTCACGCCCCCAGACACGGTTCCCTGGCGGGCGCCGGCACGGGATACGATTCTAAAATCAGGGGAAGCGGAACGTTTTGGTCTTGCACGGGAACGGAAAGAACTCATTCTTTCCTGTGATGTGGATGGAATCATTGCCCATATTTACCCCTGCAATAGTTGCAGGGAACTTGACACCCTTGGTAACCGCCTTTCCCCCGGAGATTCGTTGGAAGCTATCCTGCCCCCGGCGGAACTGGCCGACGCCCTGGATTCCATTCGCCAGACAGGAGAAGAAGAAAAGCCGATGCGGGACTATACGATTCCGCTCGGTGACGGTACCACCCACCTGGTGGAGTTCAATGTCCTTCGTCTTTCTAAGGAACCCTTTACCTTCACGCTCTTTCTGGCGGATTCCCGTTTTGAAGCGTTTCTGCGCAGGTATAGGCCGAATGTTTACCGACGCAACTGGTATGCCGCTCAGTTCAGGGAATCCGAATTCTGGACGAACAGCCTCGGTTTTCGCAATGAGGAAATCACGATTCCCAAGCCTGACGGGGTCTTTCGTATTGTATGCATAGGAGGCTCGACAACCGTGGAAGGCCCCCACAACAACTTGACCTATCCCAAGGTGCTTGAACGCCTGTTGCGTTCGCACTTTCATACCTCCCGCATTGAGGCGGTAAACTGCGGTGTTGACGGCATGGCCTTCCCGGGAGAACAGGAGCGCATGGAGGACTGGCTTGCCCTTCAGCCGGATATGATCCTCCATTACAATATCATCAATAACACTTCCTGGTTGATACAATCGGCGACGGAAAAAGCGTTGGAGGAAGATGGTTTTACCGGACACATCTATCAGGCCGCTTCGGAGTCGAAACTGTTTTCCGGCATGGGGCTTTCTTGCGTTTATCCCGATACGGCTTTTTTTACGGCGGAATTGGATCGGTCCGTTTTCAGTTGTTTCCGCGAAATGCAACGAAGCGCTCAAGAAGCCGGGGCGCTGATGGCCATAGCCAGTTTCGCGGTTCCGGACGGTACGTCCGTTATCCCTGCAGAACGGGATTTCTTTGAAAGCACCTTTCACATGACGCCGACGAAAGGCGGCCGGTTGAACCAACTCAACCGGATGATTGATGAATATAATAGGTGCGTCCATGAATTCTGCTCGGAAAACAATCTCCTCTACATCCCCGTCGCGGAAAATCTGACGGGGGGCATTGAAACCTTTACGGATATCTGCCATCTGCGCATCGCAGGTATCCGTAAAAAGGCGGCCATCATTTATGAGCATATCCGCGATGTTGTGGGCGAAGGCCTGGAACTGACGGATAACCCTTTAAAGTAACCAAAGATGTTGTCGGAATAACAGGTATAAAGAATGATACGTTTTCCCAGACAGACAGGTAGTTTTTGCATAGACTGCTGTCTAGCCGCTTTCCTGATAATGACGGCAGTTGTGGTGGGCTTGTATCACCTTTACATTGCTCCCGAAGTCCTGCGTGCGCCATCCTGGTACGGATTGCAGCCGGGGATGGCGTCTCCGAACCTCGCGTGCGCCGTCATGGTGGCGACGGGGCGGGGCTTCGTGGTCCCTTCGGAAGGCGACAGCGCCTCCGCACAGTATCCCGGGGCTCCTGAATTATCGCGATTTCTGAGACAGGAGCGCACGCATCTTTCTCCAGACCAGATTCCGGAAGACCTTCCCACGTGCAAGCCTTTTATTGACTGGGAGTACCGGCATCGCTATCTCTTGTATACGGCGGGTCTGCTCTGGCGTGTTTTCGGTATTTCGTGGCATGTAATCACCGCGTTCCGCATCGCGCTGTTCGGCATGCTGGTTGGCGCCGTATACGGCCTGATGCGGCTGGGCATGGGGCGGTTCTGGAGCACGGCCATGACCTTGGCCATGGCCTTTAACCTGAATATTCTCATGAACTGCCAGAATCTGCGGGATTTCAGTAAGGGCCCGTTTATTCTCGCCGCTATTTTAATCATGGGATATTTGATTAAGTATCCGGTGAGGCGGCGCACATTTGTCTTGTTATCAACGCTCCTGGGCCTGATCATTGGCGTTGGTATCGGTTTCAGGGCGGATATTTTGGTTTGCCTGGTCCCCGCCATGCTCACGCTGTTGTTCTGCCGCCGGCCCGGCGCGGGCGTTGTGATTCGTGAAAGGTTGGCAGGCATCTTGTTACTTGTCGCCGCATTTGTGATCCCGGCTTCATGGGTCATGGGCGTGTACAGCGGCGGGAGTCTCCTGGCGCACGACATCCTCATGGGATTCGCCACGAAAAACGACGATATGCTGGGCCTCAACCGGGCGTCTTATGAGAAACTGTATGTGAACAGCGATCTCTTCGTGACCAGCATGGCGATTGGATACAATGAGCGCTCGTCCTCTTCCGATATTTCATCCTCCGCCCTGTATGATGAACGCCCGTTGCTGTTGAAGCTTGTCCGCACTTTTCCGGGCGACCTGATTGCCCGCGGCTATGCTTCGGTCTGGTATGTCGTGAGGGGCGGCTCCCCTTCTCTCGTACGGGGCGTCTTTATGGCCCTTTGCGCCGCGGCAGTGCTTCTGTTGATAGCGTACCGCGACCTTCGCCTGGGCTGGATGACCCTGATTCTGTTTTTTTATTTTGGCGGTTATTTGAGCCTTCAGGCGGAAACCCGGCATGCGTTTCATCTCCTGTTTGTTCCGTATTGGGTTTTGGGGTATCTTGCCAACGCGCTTTTTTCAAGAACGGGAAAAGAGAGGGGGCTTGCCGCAGTACGCGGACACGCCATGATAAAGGCGCTCCATCCCTGTCGCTGGACTCATTCCTGCAAAAACATGATCCTGAAATTCGCGCTACCGGCAATCATTCTGCTCCTGGCGCCGCTGTATACGGCCAGGGCCATCCAAAGCCATTGCCTGGGAAACATAGTTGACGCCTGTGCCGCTGCGGAACTCACGCCGGTCCCGGTCAAGGCGCGCCCCGTCGAGGACTGGACCCTGTTTGAGCGAACCGCCTATTCACCGGAACATGGCGGTTCCGCGCGTCCTTTCGATGGAGAGGTTGAATACTGGGTTGCGGAGTTTATGCCCGGCACGCAGTGGCGGCGCATTTGGCTGTACTATACAGGCGATTCTGCAATTGCGGAAAATTTTATACACGGCTGTTGGATAGCACCCGGGGGTGATGAAAAGTCGGGAACGACCAAGTACTTTTTCCCCGTGGTGGAGTTCAGGGACCCGTCAACATCCTCCCAAACCTTGTTTTACGGAATTGCCGTTCCCAACGAATGTTCGGGCGACTTCCGGGGCTTATACAAAGTGCGGAACACAAAGGGGTTTACTCTTTTCCTGAACGTTGCCTATCCGGCCGACCGCGCTTCGCTACGCCCCTGGCAAACCCTCTACGGAGAAACCTCCGGCGTATTGAATGCCGAGGAGGCACGGTTCTGGTTGCAGGAGTTGCCGGGCTGAAACACTTGTTGCCTTGCATGGGGAGAGAGGTTGTCGGGAACAGGTCAGCCGATGAGCGCGCGTACTTTCGCCAGCAGCGTTTCCCCGGCGATCGGTTTGCTGATTACGTCAGTAAAGGGCACCTGGGCAGGATCGAACTGGGCGTCTGACGGGTTGAGCATGGAGGAGAACATGAGGATGGGCACTTTACCGCCCAGGGCTTCCGCCACTTTATAGCCGGTATTGATTTTTTCCATCATGATGTCGAGGATAATCAGGTCCGGCATTTCCGCTTCAGCCGCCGCCAGCCCCGTGGCGCCGCTGATAGCGGACCTTACACGATAGCCCTCCGCTTCAAGCAGGCTCTTGCAGAAAAAATGAATATCCGGATCATCATCGATTACCAGGATGGTCTTCGCGGGCATGATGCTGTCTCCATGGTTCAGGCGGGATTGCGCCTTGCATTTTCCATAGTTTACGGTTTCCCGGCGGCGGAATCCACCTCGTTATCCCGCAGAAACACCGTAAAGGTGCTGCCTTCATCGGGAACGCTGGCTACGGATACGTCGCCACTGTAAAGCATAGCCACTTTTTTGACTACGGCCAGTCCCAACCCGCTGCCCAGAATTCCGAAAGTCTTTTCATTCTTGATGCGCACAAAGGATTCAAACAGTTGTGCCGCCTCTTCTTCGGTCATGCCGATGCCCGTATCTGCGACGATGATGGTGATCGTATCCGCGAGCCTGTCGCACCGCACATCGACCCGGCCGCTTTCCCGGTTATACTTCACCGCGTTCGAAATGAGATTGTTGAATACCATCTCGATTTCCCCGGGATCGCCATGAATGGACAATTCGGGATCGCACTGAATATCAATGGTGATATTGCGCGCATCCGCATCAGGCTGCATGGTATCTTTGGAAATCCGCGCAATAGCAGCCATATTGACTTCGGTCAGTTCCCGTTTCTTCTTACCGGACTCGATGCGGGTTAAATCGAGCAGATCAATGATGAGTTTGCGCATGAACTGGGCGCGGGTACGGCAACGGCGCAGCATTTCTTCATAAACGGCGGGGTCATTACCCGCCGTGTGGTCTATGATGGTGTTAAGAAAGCCCTCAATGGCGTTTAGCGGCGCCTTCAATTCATGGGCGAGTACCGACAGGAACTGGAAACGCACCTGTCGCTGTTCTTCGGCCAGAGCGCGGGCCCGGTGCGCAATCACGATATGGTGCGCCGCTTTCTGAAGCACATGTTCAAGTTCTTCGGGGGTGAAAGGCTTCGCCAGAAAATCATAGGCGCCGCTCTTGGTGGCACGTACCGCCGTCTCGATGGAAGCATAGGCGGTGATCATGATGACCAGGGTCGTGGACAGGGAAGGCCCGATTTCTTCCAGCAGTTCTATGCCGCTTATGCCCGGAAGCTTCAGGTCGAGCAGCATGATATCCGGAGGCGAGGTGTCTGCGATATGGTCCCGCGCCTCTTCCGCGGATCCCGCCTCCTCGAAATCGAAGGCAACGGTCTCCCCGATGTCGGCCATGATGAACTGCAGGGATTCCAGGGTGCGCTCGATGGCTGTGCGGATGTAGGTTTCGTCATCCACCACCAGTATGCGCAAGCGCTTCATACCTTATCCTTTCAGCAGGCGGGCTACTTCACGCTGAAGCTGCTCGAAACGCACCGGCTTGTCCAGCAGGGCGTCCGCCTTGATCCAGGACCGCTCCTCTTCGGTGGTGGCGTCGAAATCCAAACCGGTTTCATGCGTGACGGAGGTGACCATGATGACGGGGATGGATGGATCCTTTTTCTTGATTTTGTAACAGAGCGTGAACCCCATATCCGCCCGTTCCATCATCAGGTCCACTACGCACAAGTCCGGGCGCGTATCCGCGAGCAGCGCCACGGCATCCTTGCCGCTGGACGCCGAGATCACATTGAACCCCGCCGCCGAAAACTGGGCCTTGAGTTGGAATAAGAAATCCGTGTCGTCATCCACAAGAAGGATCGTCCGTTTCGATTCCGGTTGCGCTTTGGTATCAGCCATTGTTCCTGGTCTCCCTGGGCCCACCCCGCGGCAGGCCCGTTTGTACACTATATCATCCGTGTCCATGCCTCGGCAACACAACTCTGAAAGTCGTTCCTGTCGGTCCTTTCGCAGGATCACAGTTGGTTTTCAAGGAAATGTCCCCGTTATGCATTTTCACGATGCCGTAAGTAATGGAAAGGCCCAGTCCGGTACCTTTCCCGATGCTTTTCGTGGTAAAGAAAGGTTCAAATACTTTCTTGACAATGTCGTCCGGGATGCCCGGGCCTGTGTCCCGCACCTCAATGGTGACCTTGTCTTCCTTGTCTAAAAGGGTCACAATCAACTGGCCTTCTTCATCGCCCATGGCGTCGAAGGCATTATTGACGAGGTTGAGAATTACCTGGGTAATCTGGTCCCGGTCAATATCCACAATGGGATTTTTCATCTGGTCCCGTATTTCCAGGCGAATATTTGCGGGAGCCGGACTGCCCTTGAAGCCGGACTGCACCACCTCCATCAGTTTCACCTGCTGACGCAGCACCTTGTTCTGGCGGGCAAAATGAAGCAAACCCGCCACTATCTTTTTGCATCGATCCGCCTGCTCGGCGATAGTGGTCAAGTCCTTGCCAAGCCGCTCGGAGTCCGCCAGTTCGCGTTTCAGCAAATGAGAATACATGAGGACAACGCCGAGAGGATTGTTCAACTCATGGGCAATGCCTGCGGCCAGCTGGCCCATGCTGGCCAATTTTTCCGAGTGCATCAGCGCCTGCTGAGTTTCCTGAAGCTGGTTGTTGGACAGGGCCAGATCGCCCACGGCCCGTTTCAACTGTTCAATCGTATACGGCAGACACATTTCCGTTTCCGCCAGGCCTTTGCAGATGGCGATGGCATGTTCCCGGCAGGTATCGTAACCACAGGCGCCGCAATTCAAATGATCTTCGGGCCCCAGTTTGTTCATGGTCCACAGGGCCTTGTTGATTTCTTCCTCGGAAGGGAGCGTATACCGCTGGTCATGCTCCTGGAATTGCCGCGTCAGGCACACGTCTTCATGGCGTTCCATTTCCTTGCGCCACTGCTCATAGTCTGTTTCCGAGACTCTCCGGCGCGCATACCGGCTGACCAGGCTGCGGCGGCGGAACAGCGGCGCGGGATTGGTAATGCCCGGCCCCGAGATACAGCCTTCACAGGCCAGCACCTCCAGCAAGGTGACATCCACATCGGAGGACTGGAACTCTCGAATGGCGCCCACAAAAGGCTCGCGCCCGTCGGCGGCCACGATTTCACCCGACATGAGGTCTTCTGGCAGATTAGCCGCCTGAAGCATGCCGCCACTGATGGGGAAAAGCATGCCCTGACCGCTAAAGGGGGGATCGAATTCTGAGGGAATTGTTTTTTCGGGAGAAATGGAGGCCGCGTAAAACAGATGGCGCAACTCGGAAAAGGCCAGGGTGGCATCGATTTCGCGGGGCAACTCGGGGCTGAGCATCTCCCCTTTTTTCGCGATACAGGGACCGACAAAGATGCAATGGACATCCGGGCCGTGTAATTGCTTAACGACACGCGCCATGGCCACCATAGGTGACACGATTGGCGCCAGCGAAGGCACCAGTTCGGGGTGATATCGCTCCACGTAAGCCACAATCGCCGGACAGGTGGTCGCGATATACCGGCTGCCGGGGGTATTTTCAAGGAGCCGCTTGTAGCCTCGGGCGACAAGGTCGGCGCCGAAAGCCACTTCATGCACATAGGTGAATCCCAGCGCCCGGAGCATGCCGATGAACTCCGTGTAGTCGCATTCGGCAAACTCGGCGGGAAAACTGGGCGCCACCAGCGCCGCCACTGGCGTATCTTCCTGCAGCAACAGCCGCGCGCTGGCGGTGCAATCGCGTACCTGCTTGGCATTCTGGCTGCATACGCGCACACAATTACCGCAGCCAATACAGCGTTCCGGCATCACTTCCGCCTGGCCATCCATGATGCGAATCGCCTTGGCCGGACATTCGCGCACACACGTGAAACAGACGCGACAACGTTCCTTGACCGTATTGACAACCGCTATGTTGATACTAGAGTCCATGCCGCGCTCCGGATTAGAGCATTACCTCACGCTTCGCATAATGGGTATGCAAGAGGTGGTGGCTCTTGTCACTGAGGGGCTGCCCGAGGAATTCCTTGTAAAGGCGCTGGATTGATTCATTGGCGTGGGACGTACGCACCGTTTCGGAGGCGTCAATGGCGTACAGGGATTGCATGCGCCTGGTAATCGCCTCCCTGTCGGTGGACAAGGGCTGCCCGCCGCCAGCAATGCACCCGCCGGGACAGGTCATGATCTCGATGAAATGCAGATCATCACGGCCCGCACGCACCTGATCCAGCAGCGCGGCTGCGTTCTTAAGCCCGCTGGCGACCGCGACACCAACTTCGATGCCGCCAATCTTGACGTGAGCCTCCTTGCAGCCCTCCAGGCCGCGCACCGCATTCACGTTCAGGTCGGCAAGTTCCTCGCCCGTAATCAGGAAGTACGCGCTGCGCAGGGCCGCCTCCATTACGCCCCCCGAAGCGCCGAAGATTTTGCCCGCCGTGGTGCGTTCGCCAAAGGGTGTGTCCGCGCCTTCAGGTTCCAGAGCCTTCATATCAAGGCCGCGCATGCGGATGAGCCGGGCCAGTTCACGCGTGGTCAGCACAGCGTCCACGTCGGCATGGGTTTCATGCAGCATCTCCTTGCGTCCGGCCTCAAACTTTTTGGCCGTACAGGGCATGATGGACACGCTGTAAATGTTACTCGGGTCTACACCTTCACGTTCGGCAAAGAAACTCTTGATAATGGCGCCCATCATTTGCTGTGGGCTCTTGCAGCTGGAGATATTTTCCAGAAAATCGGGGTAATACTGCTCTGCGAATTTTATCCACCCGGGTGAGCAGCTGGTCAGCATGGGCAGTTTGCCGCCATTCTTGATGCGGTGTACGAGTTCCGAACCTTCCTCCATAATGGTCAGGTCCGCCGAGAAGGACGTATCGAAAATCCGGTCAAAACCGAGACGGCGCAGAGCCGCCACCATGATACCGTCGCAGTCTGTGCCTGCCGGCACTCCGAATTCTTCGCCAATGGTAACGGACACACTCGGCGCATGTTGAACCACGACCATGCGGCGGGGATCGTTCAGTGCATCGATGACTCCCTTAAGGTGGTCGTGCTCATGAAGCGCGCCGGTGGGACACGCCAGAATACACTGGCCGCAATTGATACAGCTGGAAAGGTTCAACCCTTCGTCGAAAGCGGTTCCAATATGCGTGGCGCTGCCCCGGCTGATAAAATCAATGGCCGATACCTGCTGTACCTCCTCGCACACGCGCACGCACTTGCCGCACAGAATGCATTTCTCGGGATCTCGGATGACGGACGGGCTGGAAACGTCCACTTTGTAGCGGCTGCGTTCGCCCGTGTACCGGCGACGGCGCACACCCAGATCGGCCGCCAGTTCCTGCAGCTGGCAATCATTGTTGCGAATGCAGTAAAGACAGTCGTCCGGGTGGTTGGCCAACAGCAGTTCCACAATGGTCTTGCGTGAAAGCAATACTCGGGGCGAGTGGGTTTGTATTTTCATGCCTTCGGCGACAGGGAAGGAACAGGACGGGATCAAACCCGGCATACCCTCGACCTCCACAACGCAAATGCGGCACGCGCCCGTCGGGGTAAGCCCCTCCACGTGGCACAGGGTCGGAATCATGACGCCGATGCTCTTGGCAGCCTCAAAGATGGTGCTGCCCGCCGGCACTTCACACGGCTTGTTGTCAATATGTATGTTCACCATGAGTCGGATACTCCTTGTAGGATTGATGGTCTTCGCACAAGACCGGGATTACCGGTCAAACAGTGGCGCTCAATTCGTCTTCAAACTGGCGCAACTGCACGGCATCCACGCGGCATACAGTCGCACAGGAACCACAGCCGATACATTTGTCCACGATGATGTAGTGGGCCTGCTTGGGCTCTCCGATAATCGCTTCCGCCGGACAGCGTTTCGCACAGAGCGTGCAGCCGATACATTTTTCCTGGTCGATGGTAAAATAGCGCAATTCCTGGCAGACACCCGCGGGGCAGCGGCGTTCATAGATGTGCGCTTCATACTCGTCCCGGAACCAGCGCAGCGTGCTCAACACGGGATTGGGTGCGGTCTGCCCGAGCCCGCACAGACTGGTATCCTTGATGACCTTGGCCAGTCGCTCCATATACATGATGCCCTGGAAACGTTCGAGCGTAGCTTCCTCGGTCTCATTGCGATACCCGCTCGTAATGCGCTTGAGAATTTCCAGAATACGCCGGGTACCCTCGCGGCAGGGAATACATTTGCCGCAGCTCTCCCGCTGAATGAAGTCCATGAAGAACTTGGCGACATCCACCATGCACGTGTCTTCGTCCATGACAACCATGCCGCCGGAACCCATGATGGCGCCGACGGTTTTCAGCGAGTCATAATCTACCTGGATGTCCAGATGCTGATCGGGAATGCAGCCGCCCGAAGGCCCCCCCATCTGCACCGCTTTAAATTTGCGGCCGTTGGGAATACCACCGCCGATATCAAAGATGATGCTGCGAATACTGGTGCCCATGGCCACTTCGACCAGGCCAGTACGCGCCACCTTGCCGGACAAGGCAAACACCTTGGTACCTTTGCTGCCCGCCGTACCCATGGCGGCATAGGTTTCCGGACCCATGGCCAGGATGGGCGGGATGTTGGCGAGGGTCTCGACATTATTGATGACCGTAGGCTTGCCAAAAAGGCCTTTCACCGCGGGGAAAGGCGGCCGGGGTCGCGGCATGCCGCGCTTGCCTTCCACGCTGTGAATCAGGGCGGTCTCCTCGCCGCAGACGAACGCGCCCGCGCCCATTTTCAAAACGATATCGAAATTAAATCCGCTGCCCAGGATGTTGTCTCCCAGAAGGCCGGCAGCCCTGGCCTGCCTAAACGCCGCTTTCAGACGCTTAATGGCCAGCGGATACTCCGCACGGATGTACACATATCCCTTTGAAGCGCCAATGGCATAGGCGGCGATAAGCATGCCTTCCACAAGGCGATGCGGCGCCCCTTCGATGACGGCCCGGTCCATAAATGCGCCCGGGTCACCCTCATCAGCGTTACAAATCAGGTATTTCCTGTCACCTTCGGCCATGCGCGCAAACTTCCACTTGCGGCCTGTCGGGAACCCGCCGCCGCCACGCCCCCGCAAGCCGCTTATTTCAATAGCATCGCAAACC
>ENA-UPTA01004821-UPTA01004821.1-activated-sludge-metagenome-genome-assembly--contig:-NODE-4821-length-12649-cov-6.029855_pt1 | contig 12649 bp, 11 predicted proteins | sample MGYA00238184_ERZ773361 | MGnify/ENA primary metagenome ERZ773361 (study PRJEB29100, sample SAMN05720205) | activated sludge metagenome | isolation source: anaerobic digester from wastewater...
CTCTTGCCCCTACTGCGGTGAACCCGTTGATGAAGATAGGGCATCATGCCCCCACTGCGGACAGTTCTACCAAATTGTGTTCACCTACAAGCGGGAATAGCCCTAGTCCGCTTTTGTCACATCCGGCAGCCTGTTCACCGCTTCGCGCATGGCATCAATTCCGATATGAGTATAAAGCCTGTTCACCGCATCGGACTGGTGCCCTACAATAGACTTTGTAATCCCATCCGTTGCGCCGGCTTCCTTCATCATTGTCACGTAAGCATGGCGCAGACTGTGAAAGCTCAATTCATTCAGGGTCCGCTTGCTGTCCCGTCCCTTGTTCGCGCTCTTGTGTGAAGGTTCCGCCTTTATCAGTCCGGCATTGTGCAGCTTTTTCATAAACTGGCGCGAAACGGTGTTCTGTGAAATTCCGGCGAAGTCCGGGAACACAAGCGCCGCGGGATCATCGCCGGCATTGTCCATTAGCCATTTCATTAGCGCGGGATGAATAGGGATTTCAAGTTCCGCCCCCGTCTTTTGCGTTGTGAATTGGATTTTCCCGCCGGCAAGGTCTATCTCTTCCCACGTAAGCGCCAGCAGATCGGACAAACGCTGTCCGGTGTAAAGCCCCGCCAGCACAAGCCCCCGCCATGAATCCTTGCAATAGGGAAGCAGCGCCTTCACCTGTTCCCCTGTGAAGTTTTTGCGGCGCGTCTTTTTCTGTTCGGCCTTCACATAGGAAACAGAATCAAAAACGTTGCGCGTTATCAGTTCATCCTTGCGGGCCTGTGTCCATATTCCCCGAAGGGCTTTCAGGCTTTTATTCACCGTTGCCGGCGATACACGCGCCAGCAGCCGGGCGCGATACTTCACAATGTCCTTGCTTGTGATAGCGTCAAGCGGTCCATCCGCCCGCTTGCCCAGAAAGTCAATCAGATCGGCAGTCAGGCGCTTGTATTCTGTGAAGGATGAATCTGCAAGCCCCGCCTCTTTCATCTGCATCCAGTGCTTTACATATTCCCGGACGGTGCCCGCCGGCAGCTTGTCCCGGTTTGCTCTGGCGTATATGTCCGCAATGACTTTGCGGGCTTGATCCACCGTCAAGCGCCCTTCCCTGCCCCGCCGGGCGGCCTCTTCCCAGTCAAGCGCAATGGACATTGCTTCGCCGCGTTTGCTGGTGCCTGTGGATCGCATACAGCGCCGGCCTTCCGCATCATAAAAAGCCGCGTGCCATTTTTTCGTGCCCTTCCGCCTGTGTATTGACGCCATTGCCGCCTCCCTTTTTAGTGCATCCGGTTCCGTTTTGCTGTTTCCCGTTTTGCACCTGCTAACGTAACTGCTAACGTCTAGGGGTGTCAATAGCGTTTTAATATGTCCAAAACATTAGGAAAAACGCATATTTGCATATAGGGATAGTCTCGGGGGTTCGACTCCCTCCGCCGCCACCAGCTTTTCCCCCTTTTTCTTCTTCAGGGCAGCGTCACTTCCAGCAGAGGACGAGGCTTCTTTTCACTGCTGAGCAGAAGCTTTTTCCCGTCCGGCGTGTAACATACGGCCTCGCCCTGCTTGCGGTAGGGCATCGGGAGCATTTCCGGTTCGCGGCCAAAGGCGGACGCCCACCCTTCATCTTCTGCGCGGCGCCAGCGGAAGGCATCTCCATAGGTCAGCACAACGGCATCGCGGCCGTCAGGGCTGATGTCCATGGCCACAACACCCGTCATGCGAATATCCGCGATTCTCCGGGCGGTTGTCTTTTCATCTTCTGGATTCAGCGGAAGACTGTAAACGCCGCTTGCCGGGTCACGCGTTTTCACGATCAGCAGAATACGGCCCTCCTCCGGATCCACCGCAACGGCCTCGCAGTTGTGCGGGCCGTCTTCGTACACGAAGCTGATCATCCGCTCAACAGAAACGGTCGCGCTGGTTCCCGCCTGCGGCTCCTCCACAATATACAGCTGACAATCCGGGCGACGCTCCTCGTTGTCTCCCACATCCGCCAGCAAGAGCCAGCTTTTCCCGTCAAACGTGAAAGAGGCTATATCCTCCCAGTCCACAGCCTTCGCCCCCTCCAGCATGAATGTGCCAAGGTCTTCGCCCGCCAGCCCCACTGCAAAGAAACGGCTGGTGTCCCCCGAATCATTATGAGTCCAAAGAACAGAATGACCCCGGGTGCTGTATGCCATGCCGCTGCTTTCCCTGATTTCGGCATTCTGCAGTGTGCCGAGTTCACGCCAGTCCGGTTCCTTCATGTCCTGCCGGAAAGATGCCGCCACCGGAACGCTGACGCGAACAACCTGTTTCTTCCTGAACAGCCGGACATAGGAGGCGCGGATATAATCAATGGACTCATCGGCGGCGGGTGTGCTGTCGTGAAGGCAGGTCAGGACTTTTACAGGGATCAGTTCCCGGCCTTTATCTCCCAGGAAATGTTCGGTAACCTCTGCAATCTGCACGTGCTGCTCAAACCGCGGAGTCACATACTGGGCCATAAAATCGTCCCACTCCTGCCCGGATACATTTGCCCCCTCGCCGCCCAGGCGGAAAAACAGCTCAGTTCTCATAAAGCTGTACTCCCCGTGCGCAGCAGATGCATAAAATCCGCCCGCGATAAGCAGCGCCAGCATATTTATCCATTGTGTTTTGATTTTCATGCTTATAGTCTAGCCCCTGTTCATGAATAAGGCCAAGAAAATCCTGCTGCTCGCGGTGCTGACTCCTGTCACAGCCTTTTCTCAGCCGCCTCAGGTTCCCATCGCGCCGAGAGCAGGAGGCGAATACATGGGTTGGACAAACTCGTTTCGCCTCGCCAACGGGCTGGTTGATGCGGTGATTGTTCCGGAAGCCGGCCGTATGATCCATTTCGGGCCGGCCGGCGGCGAAAACCTTCTGCGTCTGGACAAGTCGCTGGCCGGACAATCCTATCCTCGGAAAAACGGGAAAGACTGGAAAAATTTCGGCGGACAGTGGATGTGGCCGGCGGCACAGTCGGCCTGGCCCTCCTTTCAGACAAACGACTGGCCCCCCTCATCTGTGATTGACCGAAAACCGTGGACCGGTTTCGCGTGGACCGAGGCTGACGGAGCCGCAGCGTGTGTCATAACAAGACATTTCGGAGAACCGCTTCACGTCGAGGCCCGCCAGCTTTATCGGCTGATGCCCTCCAACGACTTCATCACAATTCGACAAAGCCTGGTGCGGACAGAAAAATCTTCTGTTCCTGTCACCATCTGGAACCTCGTTCAGGTTCCCCTCCCCGAACGAATCGCCTTCGAAACAGGCCTGGAGCAGGAAGGTTCTCCTGGATGGGAAACACTGAAATTCAGTCCGCCTGATCCCGAACAAATTCAGACATGCGGAAGTTCTGTGGTCTATGAACCGGGCACAAGCGAAGAAACAAAAATCGGCAGCCGCGCGCCTGTCGCGCGTATGGCCGCCTTCAAGGGACCACAGGCAGTGATAATGAAAGCCGCCGCAAACAGCGGCGAACCGGACGGAAAAATCTGCACGGAAATCTATGTGAACTCAGGGCTGGGTTATGCGGAGCTTGAAATCCTCAGCACGGAGACGAACCTTGTGGAAGATGAAGCCATCAGCTTCACCACACAGATTCAGGTTCTGAATATCATCCCCGCCGCCAAGGACCCCTGTGGGCAGTTGGCGGAAACAAAGGCGCTGAGCCCATGAATTCAGGCGTTCCAGAACCCGGGCGCACAATGCCCTTCCTCCAGCATCTGGAAGAACTGCGCCGGACCATCTTGTGGTGCCTGGGGGTCTTTACCGGCGGGCTTTTCATCACCTTTCCGCTCGCTCCAGCGATTCTGAATCTGCTGAGAGAACCCCTGGCTCGGACCGTGATCAATCCCGGACAGTTTCTTCAGTCCATAGAAGTCGGCGCAGCCTTTTCCGTCAGTCTGCGCATTGCCGGATGGGGCAGCCTGCTGATCACCTCCCCGCTGATGCTGTTCTTCATCACGCGGTTTGTCTTTCCGGGCCTGAAGGATGCCGAGCGGTCAGCCATAAAAAAGGCCTTCTGCTTTTCGCTTGCTCTTTTCGTTTCCGGCGTAGTGATTGCCTGGTGGACCACACTTCCGGCAGCTCTGCAGATGATGATGCGCATGCATGACTGGATGGGGATCACGGCCATTTGGACCGTCAGCAGCTACGTACGGTTCTGTCTCGGACTCCTCATCGGATTCGGACTGGCTTTTCAGCTCCCGGTCATCGTATTTGTGCTGGGCAGCCTGGGGATCGTGAATGCAAAAATGCTGGCTGAAAAGCGCAGGCATGTAATCGTGGGCCTGCTGGTCCTGGCCATGTTGCTGACGCCGCCCGATGTGATCACGCAGCTTTTGATGGCTATTCCATTGATTTTATTGTACGAGGTCTGCATCATCATTCTGAAAGTGAAACAGAAGCCGTGAGGTTAACATGAACACATTGGCATTTTTCAGCGGTCGTCCGGGTGCGGGGGAAGTCATCCTGATTCTGTTCATCGTCCTTCTGCTTTTCGGAGCGAAGCGCCTCCCCGACCTGGCCCGTTCGCTGGGCAAGAGCCTCAGCGAATTCAAAAAGGGCAAGGACGAGGCCATGAAGGAAATCGCCGGCGACAAGCCCGAAGATAAAAAGCCGGAATGATGGATGCCGCGACAGCGGGACCGATCCGCTGCCCCCTCCATTTCGGATGATGATTCTGCTCCGGAATAACCGGACAACCAGAAGGATAGTCCACAAGAATATCCGAGAATGATCGCGAAACTTACGGCATGGAGGCGAGATGCCGGTCCACTTCGAGCAGACGGGCGGATATCCAGGCTTTCAGCTCGCGCACGGCAGCATCACGCCGCTTCGCGCCCGGCACTTCCCCGATTTTCTCCCGTTCCACTGCCGGCGCATTTTCGGCATGCATGGCGTCGATTCGGTCGAATATGGCCTGCTTGTCGCAGATGCCTTGCCGCAGCTGCACCCAGCGCTCTTTGAGCATGCCGGGATAGCCGGGAAGATCGGCTTCGAGACGTTCAAAGAGTCCGTTTGAAAGGAATCCGTCATCCATGAAAGCGGTATCATAGTCCCATGGAATAATGAAAAAACGACTTCCCGGCGTTCCTTCACGGGCCAGATATAAATTATGATTGTTGCCGTCACGATTGTTCGTCAGCAGAAGAAACAGATGAAAATCCACGATATTCGCGATGTCCATGTGTTCAGCGACATGAGCCCGGAACTCTTCCGGAGAGGATTCCGCAATGAATCGAATGATCTCGCTGTACGGCTCCCAGCACGGACACTGGACTTCGTCCGGCTCTTTCTGCTCGTACTGATCCTGGTGCACCTCTAAAAATCCCGCGCCCGGGCCGTCCGCCTTGTAGAGCACATTGTGGTGCTGTTCGCAGGAGTTGAAAGCCTTCCACCCCAGCATATGCCGGTCCACCCTCTGGGTCAGCTGATAGATTCCGAGATACTCCCCGTTCAGAATCAGTTCGACCATTTCGACACGCGGAATGATGCGCGGAGCCGCTTCTGAACCGAAATCGCGAAAGAGCTCATAGGCCAGCTTGTTCCTGATCAAGGAGGGATCCTTCCCGCACCCCACCAGGTAAAGGTGCCGGGAGTCCGTATCACCAAATACGCCATGAGGCCGGTCGAGAGCAATAGAATAGCTCTTTTTCGGATAGCGAATAGCACTGTTGCCGCGGATTCTAATCTCACCGGGGCTTTCAGGCAGAATCTCTTCATGTCCGGATATCCCGCCCACACAGGGGATCCGATACATGTTGTTTGGGAAATCAGGAGCCTTAACCTGTACAAGGGGAAGAGATTTTTTCTGCGGCTGCACTGCGGCCTTATAAACCCGACTGGTCTCAGCGCCGTCGGACTTCAGGTGCAGGCTCAGTTCCACCGCCACAGGTTCTGATCCAACCGGACGGCTAACCCGCCCCTGCTCATCAATGATATCCGGCCGGGTTGACGCCCACTTCAGATTCATATTCGGAAATTCAATCTCACCGAGCGGCAAATTAGTGACAATGTACATGAGCGAAGGATTGGCGCCCTTTATCACCTGGGGCCTGAGCAGTGCGGCGGCGGCCCCAATCGCAGCGGGGGGCGCTGAAGCGGAAGCATCCAGCCACTCCTCCAGTGTCTGCCGGTCATAGGCGATCCGGAAGCGTGTTTCCCTCGCACTGACCCCATTCAATGTATCGTCGGCAAATGCCGGAGAATACCGATTCTTCAGGCCGTCATAAATATCCAGAATACCCCGTCTGTCCGCAGGAATCGACTGGATCAGCCGGCCGGCATCCAGTCCGCAATGAATACTGCCGAAGGAGTTTTCCGCATAGTCCGCGAAGTAATATGCACCGCGGACTGAACGGTTGAGACGGAGCACGGCAATTCCATCTGAATGAGAATACAGACCATAATTCTGCGACAGGGCGGTTTCCAGAAGAGGGACAAGCATTCCATAATCTTCAGGCGCCAGCAGGACGAAAGAGTGCATGCCGCGCCATGTGATATCCGAATCCAGTTTCACCACATACGACATTCGGTGACAGGCGGATGTCATGGCCGGGGGATAGAAAAGAGACATGCGGACATCCGCCGCCCGGCCGTCGAGAACCATCCTGACCCTGCGGCTGCGCCGGGCGTCGTCCTTCAGCGTTCTGTTTTTCAGGTACCATGCATGCTGGCTGTTGAACCACCGCTGATCATCACCGGAAAGAATAATGTCGCAGACCGGCAGGTTCAGGGCTTCCAGATGGCTGCTGTGAAGAAAAGGATTGAAGAGTTCCAGATAACACGGCAGGGCGCGCAAAACCCTTCGCACGGCTGCGGCAGCACGGTATTTAAAGGCATAGCGCCCGCCTGAATCCGCAACCAGCGGCCTCCTGCGGCGGTGAAGCTGCCGGACCTCTTCCGCTGACAGCGCACGGCTCCACAATGCGGATTCATCCAGTTCCCCGCAGAATGGATATCCGATTTTGAGGCTGCTCATTTTTCCAAATACGACATAACGATTTGGCTGCTCGACTGCTGAAACAGACCCTTCGGCCCTCAATTCTCCGTCCTGATAAAGGCGCGCAAACCCCCTTCCGCGATCAACTACCGCTGTGATAAAAACATAGCGGTCATAATCCTCAAAAGGATATGAGATCGTCACACTGGAAGCGCGGCCCGGCACCGCAAAGGCCATGCGTCCATGCACAAGCATCAGCCCTGTTTTCTGGCTCCCGCCGGTCCACCACATGATTGCCTGCATGGGCGACGTGTTCCGGATTTTGACCCACATGGATATGGAATAGGCATCGCCCAGATCCCGCCATTTCACTCCGGTCCAGATCATGGCTGAATTTGATCCGCAGAATGACCGGGCATTTCCGATAAGACCCGGAACGCACTGCGTCTGTTCACTCCCGCAGGCTCCGCGCCGGACAGGCTCCCGGATGACCGGTTCGTCAAACGGAAACACGGCATACAGACCGTCCTTGTCAAGCACGCTTCCCAGCTTCAATGCATAGTGCTGTTCCCATGCCGATGGACGTTCAAACAGCAAGGTGTCGTCCCGGTAAGAGAAGACGGCCAGCGCAATGGCTGCAAGCAACAGGATTCGTCTTGCTAAACGGCTGAAATCACGGACTGGGAATAAACCGCTCATGCACGACCGGCATCGTTCAGCGCAGCCCGCCGGGGCGGTTGAAATAGATATCGGCCTCCAGCGAGGGCTCCATGCCCCGGAGGCTGGAAAGGATTGCAGGCATGTCCAGCTTCATGCCGGCAAAGGCAAACTGAAGGCTGGTTCTTCCATCGCGGCTGGTCGTGCTTTCCAGGCGGCTGTGCTTCGTGTTCTTGCGAACGTAATCTATGATTTGCGGGAGGGCGGCTGATTCAGCCGCCACGGCGAGGGATACAATCATGATCCCGTCCTCAAACCGGTGGCGCACAAGATTTGAATGCCGCTGTATCACCAGTGCGGCCACCGCACCCGCAAAGAGAAAAAGCAGATACTGGAAATTGAGCGTTGCGCACACAATGGACGAAGCAATGACAAGCATGATAAACCCAACCTCCTCCGGCTCCTTGATCGGTGTGCGGAAACGGATGATGGAAAGCGCGCCCAGCAGTCCCAGCGAAAGAGGAAGGGACAGCTGCACTGCAATGAACAGGGTCGTTACGGATATTCCCAGCAGAGGGAACGAACGATGCACCTGACTGCCGGTGGCCCGGTTTTCGTAGAAAAAGCGGTAGAGCATGCTGGCCGCAAACGAGGCCGCCAGTGATACAGCAACCGCCAGCACGTAAAGCACCGGATCCACCGCACTGAAGCGGTCCTGGGCATTCTGCAGCACATTGATCAGATTATTCATGGTTCAATCCTCCTGTCAGTTGCGCAAAGCATGCGCCGTATTTTGAAAAACTCGCGGCCCTCATTCCCGAGGCGTGCAGATGCTTAAGCCACGGCGTGTCGGGATTGTGCACTCCCTTAATTTCAACCACCAGTGTATTCAGGCGCACCGGAGCGGCGCCGTGGATCATCTGACGGTTGAACCGGAGGCAGCCGATTCTGGAATCCACACAGACGCGCGCGCCGCTGGCGGGACACTCATAGCGCTCCCGCAGATATTCAATCTGAATGGCGGGACGCCAGCGTCCCGGCGAGGCCAGGCCCGCCTCGCGGAAATGCTTTGCCAGAATCGCCTGCAGCCAGGGCTTCTCCAGCGATGCTGTGCGGAGCTGGTTTGCATCAAGCAGCAGCGCCTGGCGCGATTTTCCCCGAACTCCGCCAACCTTGTTTTTGGATTCAAGATAAACCACCGCCTGCGCCGGAGGAGGGGTTCCCGCCTGATCATCCTCATACCATCTCAGCCGCACCTTGTGTTTCAGGAAGTCCCCGTTGGTTTTTTCCGCAAACGCGGTCTGCGAGGGTGTGTCATAATAGATGCTGAACACGCGATTGCGCGGATAGAGCCTGTCAAGACGGCAGTAATGCCGCAGGATCGCATGAATGCGTTCATACAGGAAAGGAGGGCTGATGTACTTGTCCTCCGCGGATAATGGCCGGTTTATCATGATTTCAAACAGACGGATTTCCCGTATCTTCGCGAGGAAGGGATATCTCCTGCAGCCGGTCTTTCCCGGACGAGCCCAGCGCAAAGCATACGGCGGCAGCCAGCAAATAACCGTGCCCCACATGCGAAGTGAGGGCCATCTGCATTTGCGGAGAATGAATCACACCCACATAACTCAGCAGAGCGGCGGCCAGGAAAAATCCGGCTGTTTTTTTAAGCTGTTTGTCAATCAGCGCGGCGGATGCCGCGCCCCAGAGCAGTCCGACCACAATGGCGCCACCGGCGACAGTGGCATGTCCCGTTACATATGCGCCCTGCTGGAGCATGGCCTTGACCAGTTCCGGATCAGTCAGTGCGGGAGGGACAGGCGACGCGCCCATGTCGCGCAGGGCCTGCATCATGCTCCCCCACTGTTTCACCAGCAAATCGGAAACATGCGGTATGATTGCAATACCCACGGCCATCGCGTGATGCCTCGGGCATGCCGTGAAAGCCTGTCCGGTAATCACCAGCGCAATATAGACCAGCATGGGAGCCACTGCGGCAATCGGAATAATCTTGTGCATGAACCCGACAAAGCCCGTCATTGCACCGGCACACAGCACCACGCCCACCGCGAGCGCATAGCCGGACCGGGCATTCATGCGTTTGTAGCCCGGATGCCCGATATAAACCGTCGTCGGGAAAGCGGACCCGCACAGGGCGCCCACCATGGTCCCCACCCCATCCATGATCTGGCACTTGCGGACATCATACCTGTCTCCCGCCGCTTCGGCGGATTCCACGTTGTTCATGGTTTCAAGGAAGTTGTAGATTTCCACCGGCACAATAATCGCCAGCAATTCCGGGTGTGAGAAAAGGGCCTTCATGCCCGCCGCTATGTCTCTGATCACTGGAACCGGGAAATGAAAACCGAGCTGTCCAATTTCAATCTTTGTATGGCCCATGCACAGAGAAATCACGGAACCAACAAGGACGGCCAGAAGGCCGGCGGGAATGCCAAACGGGAGCCGCAAACCGGCCACGAGTCCAACCAGAATGATGATCATGGCCGGAAACCCAATCAGTGGGGCCTCGAAGATTTCCGCAAACGGAACCACCGCAATCCAGGCGATGGCAATACCGGCAAGGGTTCCCAGCATGCCCGCGCGCGGCGTCACCTTTTTCAGCACCGGTCCGATCACACTGCCCAGAGCTTCGATCATGCCCCCCAGAAGGGCGGCGGCAATGCCCACCTGCCAGGCCAGCAACGGATCCTGCGTGGTGAAATATATCGGGCCTATGACGCCGAACAGATATACAAACATAACAGGTGTGCTGATGCCATAGGGCAGCGCGGTCACATCGTCGCGACCCTCCTTCCTGGCCAGCTGCACAGCCAGGTAAGCGTAATAGGAAAGGCCGACAACAAGCGCGATGCCCAAACCGGGCAGGATGCGCCCGAACACAATGCTGTCCGGCATCTTGAACACAAACTTGCAGACCCCGCTGAGAATAATCATATTGGCAAGATTGTCTGCGAACAGCGCCCAAAACGCATTCCACTCGCCCTTGGAAAAGATTCTTCCTCCCATCTCATTTCTCCTTGTCTATGCCATCGTTCCGCAGTTTTTTACACCCGTGCCCACGACATCGTCAACCCCTGCATCGGTCCACATCTGGGACAGCATCCAGCAGGGCCCTCGTGAAGGGGTGCTGCGGGCGGCTGAAAATCCGGGCAGCCATGCCGGATTCAACAATCTGCCCGCGGTTCATGACGTAAACGCGCCTGCACATGTATCGGACCACAGCGAGATCATGCGCAATCAGCAGCAGGGCCAGCCCGCGCGCGGTCTGAATATCCAGAAGCAGGTTGAGAATCTGAACCTGCACGGATACATCAAGGGCGGAAACCGGTTCATCGGCAATGATCAGATCGGGGTTCACCGCCAGTGCGCGCGCGATACCCAGACGCTGCTTCTGGCCGCCGCTCAGTTCGTGCGGATAACGGCCGGCCAGCGCCGGATCAAGTCCTACCGTTTGCAGAAGGCGCTCCGTTTCGGCCTGACGGGCGGGTGCCGGGAGACCCCGGCGCACCTTCAGCACTTCACTGAGCATCCCGCCCGCGGTAAGACGCGGATTCAGAGACTCTCCCGGATCCTGAAAGATCATCTGCACCCGATTGCGATATTTTTTCCAGTCACCGGCATCAAATTCATTGAGGCTGCTCCCGGCAAAAAGCACCCGCCCGGCGCTGATTCTTTCCAGGCCCAGGACCGCCCGGCAGAGAGAGGTTTTCCCGCATCCGCTCTCGCCCACCAGCGCGACACACTCGCCCGGTTCAATGTTCACGGAAGCCCCGTCAACGGCATGAATCTTTTTGTAGCGCACATGGAGCGCATCAATTTCAAGAAGTCTGTTTTCCGGATCAGGCATCGGATTTATTCCAGTGATAGCAGGCGGCACAATGCTCCCCCTCGATGGTTTCAGCAGGCGGCGGCACTTCAGCACACCGCCGGTCCGCCAGCGGGCATCGAGGATGGAAGCGGCAGCCCGGGGGCATGGCATCGGCCGGGGGAACGCTTCCCGGAATGCCGGGCAGCCGGCCCCCTGTAGAATTCAGCCGCGGCACAGCCTTCAGCAGCGCCCGCGTATAGGGGTGGCGAGGAGAACGCAGCACCGAGGCCACAGGTCCGGCTTCGGCCACGCGGCCGGCATACATCACATAGATTCTGTCCGCACGGCCGGCAACAAGTCCAAGATTATGGGTGATGAGCAGAATGGCCGTGCCGGATTCGCGCTGAATCTTCTGCAGGAGATCGAGTATCTGAACCTGCACGGTCACGTCCAGCGCCGTGGTGGGTTCATCGGCCACCAGCAGCCGGGGCCGGCAGGCCAGGGCCATGGCTATCATCACGCGCTGCTGCTGTCCGCCGCTCATCTGATGCGGGAAAGCGCGGCGGCGCTGTTCCGGCTCCGGAATGCCGACAGAATCCAGCAGGCGGATGACCTCATCGCGCATATTCCCACGATAACGGTGCAGGCGCAGGGCTTCCGAAATCTGATCACCCACTCGTACAACCGGATTCAGCGAAGACCCGGGCTCCTGGAAGATATAGGCGATCTCGCCGCCCCGGAGATCACAAAGTTCTCTTCCGCTCATTTGAAGAATATCGCGGCCGTCAAACCAAATGCGGCCGGAGAGCTCATGAACAAGGCGCGCGAGCGCGAGGGCTGACACGGACTTCCCGCATCCACTCTCGCCCACCAGCGCCACGATTTCGCCGGCATCAATGCGGAATGAAAGACCATCCACCACCCGCACGGGCCCAAAATCAATGCAAAGGTCCTCGACCCGCACCAGCGGTTCCATCGGCGGGCGGGTTTCAGACACGGGAGCCCTCCCGACGAACGGCACGGAACATTTGAATGGCGATGCCCGCAGTGATCAGAACAAGCGAAAGCAGACTGACTCCGCCAAGCACCCACGCGACGTGGAGCACATGGCCGTGCCAGCGGTGCACACCGGCGGCATACAGGATCGCGCAGCCGACCAGCGGCCATGCCGGCCCGAAACGGCGCTGCGCCAGCTCATAGTTCAGGAGCAGGAAAGTAATCCCCAGCGG
>ENA-UPTA01004822-UPTA01004822.1-activated-sludge-metagenome-genome-assembly--contig:-NODE-4822-length-12649-cov-5.267508_pt1 | contig 12649 bp, 3 predicted proteins | sample MGYA00238184_ERZ773361 | MGnify/ENA primary metagenome ERZ773361 (study PRJEB29100, sample SAMN05720205) | activated sludge metagenome | isolation source: anaerobic digester from wastewater...
ATTTCCCGACCGGAGCATCCTTGCCGCCTACCGCGAGGGACCTACCCTGCAAAAGCTGCCCGACTATGTAGTTGCCTTCGCAATCGAGGAGATCATCTGTGAGCGTGATCTGTTATCGTGAGGGCCGCCGGCGCAATAGCTGTTCCTTTCTCGTTGCAGGCCTCTCCCTCATACTCCTGTTCGTCCCGGCCCAAGTATCGGCTCAGACAGAAGACTGGCCGATGCTTGCCCATGATTGTGCGAGGTCGGGGGCTACGGCGACGGAGGTCCGGCCGCCGTTCGAGCGTAAATGGTATCGGCTGTTTCCCGACGAGGGCCTGATGGCGGGCGTGCAGCCTGTGATTGCGGACGGCAAGGTGTTCGTCGGCACCATGCGCGGGACGCTCCATGCGATCGATGCGGACACGGGCGAGGACGTGTGGGTCTATCGCTCTGAGGGAGCGATTCTCCACACGTGTGCCGTCGGCGAGGGCAGAGTCGTGTTCGGCGACGCGGCGGGTCGGATTTGTGCTGTGAACGCAGGAAATGGCTCCCTCGCGTGGTCGATTCAGACCGGCGTAGCCGTTTGGAACGCACCGCTCATCCATGACCGGATGGCCGTAATCGGGGGGCGGGACGGATACGTGTACGCCATCGACCTGAATAGGGGGGCGATCCGGTGGAAGGCAGCCGTCGGCGCGCCGTTACTTTCGAGTCCCGCCCTTGATGCCGGAAGGGGACATGTGTACGTGGCGGGCGAAGACATGAGTGTCCGTGCGCTGGGCTTAAAGGACGGCACGCTACTGTGGCGCACCGCCAAGCTGCCCGGCGTGAGTTTCCGAGGCTACCACCCGGTGATTGCGCCCGATGGCTCGGTCATGGTCACGACCACGCCGGCAATTAGCCTCGATTCCTTCGAGCCGATCCTGATGGACGTGGTCAGGGAAATCTTCGGCGACTTCGCCAGTTGGCGGCACAAGAAGGAGGAGAACGACCGCCTTCGCGAGGCCAACTTCCGGAAGATGGCCGAGCCCGGCACGTACGAGGCCCAACTGAGCCACATCCGCAAGCGTCTGACGGAAGAGCCCGTGTATCAGACGTTCTTCGTCCTGGACCCGAACACCGGCCGACAGAGATTCGTCGCGCCCATCGTATACGCCGAGAGCATGAACGGGACCGGCGCCCCTCCCGTCGTCACGCCGGATGGCAGGGTGATCGTGAAGTACCAGGCCCTGTTGCGGAGCCGGTACGAGCACTATTCGCCGTTCCTCAACGTGGGCTACCTCGACACCGCCACGGGTCATATCACGCCGGTCATGGACCAGTCGCGTACCTATGGCTGGCACGATAGCCTGCTGCTCGTCCACGACGAGCAATGCCAGCTTGCGGCGGCCGGGCGGGTGCTCATCAACACGCATCAGGACAACGTCAACGCGATGGATCTGGATACTCTGCGGGGCTACGGCCAGCCGTTCTGCCGGGGCGTGCACGAGCCGCGAGAAGGCGAGGCAGCGGGCATCTGGGGGATACTCTTGCGAGGTGAGTCTCTGCCGCCTGGGAAAGAGTGGCTCGCCCGGGGCACCGCCGTCTACGGGGGTGGCTCCGTCATCGATGCCGCTGTCTCGATTGCCGGCGACAGCTTCTACGTCATCCCCACGCACGAAATCAACGCCGGTGCGGCGGTCATCGCCTACCAGATGTCCCCAAGCGGCAGGGCGGGGCGGGAGTCGCCGCCCCCGTCGGCCAAGCTCAGTGATGAGCAGTGGCATAGGGTACGGGAACTGCCTTGGGATTGGGATGTCCTCCAGTTTCAACGGCTCAAGCACGTACTCGCGGCTCTGCCTGGAACGGTGCCGGGCACGATTCAACAGCCTCTCACGGAACAAGCAGCCCAGCGCGTCTCGCGAATCACCGACAACGAGCCGGATGATTTCATCTGGCGGGCGTGGACGGTGCGGCGGTCCGACGGCGACGATTCACACCCTCTGCGGGCGAGACTCGTGTCGCATGTGCGGGAGTTGATCTCGCAGGCATGGCAGCCACTGATCTTCCCGCCGGGCAAGCATCCGCGCGAGGCCTATCGCATCTTCGCCGACCCCGCGGAGACACTGTTCACTCTGGCCCTTGCATATCCGCACATGGAGGAAGACCTCCAATCGCAGATGCGCCGCTACGTGGAGCGTCTGAACCTGGCAGAAAGCGTTCCGGAAAGGCGTGGGTTCGATCCGTCGGGCGGCGCAGCACGGTCATTCTACGACATCCGGCCCGACAAGCTGTTTCGACTGGTAGATGACATCGTTCGCGACGACGTGGCGCGTCTCTACCCTGTCTGGCTCTGGGCCCATGTGACGGGCAATTGGGAGACTGTGGAGGGCGGCTGGGACCGGTTGAAGGTCCTTGTGGATCGACCACCCAACAACGTGGAAGAAGATTGCCGCAACGGTCACGTCGCGGGTCTGATCGCGTATTGTCGTATGGCTGCGCACATGGAGGATCAGGATGCCGTTGCCAAGGGGCTGGCGGCCGCTCGGAAGGCTATTCGTGAACGGCTGAGATATGAGTTCGCTCATACACGGGGCGGGGTCCTCTCGGAGGTGCCGATTTCGCGGAGCATCTTTGCCCGCTGGCGGCATCTGACGCCGGACGTGGGCCGAATCCTGGCTCACTACGCCCGACCGATACACAGGCATCTCATGGAGGTCTACGTGGACTACCATCGGCCCACCTGGTTCCTGGCCTGGGGTGTCGAGACGATGTGGCGGAACGAATCCCCCTTTGCCTTCCCGACCATGCCCGCGGAGATCTTCGCTGCACGGGCCTGGGTCCTGGGAGAGCCTGGTGCTGAACTGACGCGCGAACTGGACATTCCGTGGTGCCGGGCCGACCTGTTCTATATCCAGAAGCTGGTTCAGTGCCTGGAGAGTGACGGTCGGATCGACTGGACCGTCGTCCTGCATTGACGCGAGACCCCTGTTTCGGCTATAATGGTGCTGTCTTGCATGCACCTTGCGAGGGTGTTTGGGACCCGGTGCCTAGATCGCCACTGGTCGATCACAAGGCGAGGTGTTCAGCTTCGAGTAAAGGCCGATGATGCGCGTCTTTGTCACTGCATGTCTGTCCCTCATGGCGTCTGTGTTCATGTCCTGTGTTGCTCTCGGTGGTGGATTGAATGCCAGCGCCGAGTCATGGCCTGTGGTTATCAACGAACTGATGGCCAGCAATGACGGCTTCGTCTCGGATATCCAGGGCGACTATGACGATTGGATCGAACTCTACAACTACGGAGAAGAGGCCATCGATGTGGCCGGATGCTACCTCAGCGACAGCTCGTCCAACCCGACGAAATGGCAGATCCCTGCGTCAGACCCGCTTGTGACGACGATACCGGCCGACGGTTACCTGCTCATATGGGCCGATGAAGAGCCCGGCCAGGGGCCTCTGCACGCGAACTTCAAACTCGCCGCCGACGGGGAATCGGTCGGTCTGTATGCGCCGGACAAAGTTGTGCTGGATAAGGTGACTTTTGGCGATTTGGCTCCCAACGAATCCTACGCCCGGCTTCCGGACGGCGATGGTTTGTGGCAGGTCTGCAGGGCTCCGACACCGGGCCGGGCCAACGACGCGGGCCTCGGCGGCGTTGTCATCTCTGAGATCATGTACCATCCCTTTCACAAGTTCCTCGCTCCGGAGCCGACCTCGCAGGAATGGTTCGAGTTACTGAACCGAGGCGCCGCGCCCGTCCGGCTGGCCGGGTGGAAGCTGGCGGACGCGGTCGATTTCACATTCCCTGATGTTGTTCTGGGAGCCGGTGAGTTCCTTGTTGTCGCGGCCGATGTGGGCGTCTTCATGGCCCTGCATCCGGACGTGACGAACGTGGTGGGGGGCTGGACCGGGTGGTTGAGCAACTCCGATGAGAAGGTGTCGCTTCTGGACGGCGGTGGCAATGCGGTGAACTCCGTCCCCTATGCGGATGAAGGCGACTGGTCCATACGACAGCTCGGACCAGTGGATCATTCCCAGCGGGGATGGCGATGGCTGAGCGATCACGATGGGGGCGGCAAGACGCTGGAACTGGTGAATGTCGAGTTGCCAAACGAGTTCGGCCAGAACTGGGCGGCCAGTCTGGTCGATGGCGGGACCCCCGGGATGCCCAACTCGGCGTCCTCCGACGATATCGCACCGATGGTCCTGAATGTGCGTCATTCCCCGGTTATCCCACGTCCGGGCGATGTCGTTGCGGTGACGGCGCGTATTGTCGATGAGCAGGCGACGGACCTGAGTGTGACGCTGCGATACCGGCTGGACGTATCCCGGTACACCGATCAGAACGTGTATCCTCGATCTGACCCTGCCGGCTTCCTCAGCATGTCGATGCTTGATGACGGGGCGCACGGCGACGGCCGGGCCGGGGATGGGGTCTTCGGCGCCGAGATCCCGGCCCAGCCGGATGGGCAGATTGTCGAGTTCTTCGTCGAGGCCACTGATTCGGCGGGCAACACACGAACGTGGCCCGCGCCGAGCATCGTCGATGGTGAGTTCCAGCAGGCGACCAATGCGCTCTACCTGGTGCTTGGCTCCTTCGACTCAACGGCCCTGTGGGTGCCGGGCGACCAGCCCGTCTGCTTCCTGATCATGACCGAGGCCGAGCGGGCCAGGCTGGCGGATATCGGCAACGGCGCAGGTCCCTTGGGTTCCGAAGACGACAGCGACAGCAACGCCCACATGAACGGCACATTCATCAGCGTGGACGGCACCGGGACGAAACTGCGGTATCTGGTCGGCATCCGCAACCGGGGCAAGGGCAGTCGCGACAACTCCAGCGGGAGATACCGCAACAACTACCGTGTGGATTTTCCGACCGACAGGCGATGGAACGATCTGACGGCCATCAACATCAAGAACCGCTACGGTCACGTCGCCGTGCTGGGCAGCGCCGTCTGGCGGATGGCCAACCTGCCGGCCGAGCGGATCACTCCCATCCAGATTCGCGTCAATGGCCAGAATCTGGCGCTTTCCGACAGCACCATGTTCGGCTCGTATGCCTTGGTCGAGGTGATCGACGACGAGTTTGCGGCCTGCCACTTTCCCAGCGACCGCGAGGGCAACGCATATCGGTGCGGCAACGACGTGGCGGACCTCGGGTACGGGGGGACCGACCCCAACGCCTACCTGGCCGGCTATGAGAAGCAGACGAATGTGGCGGCCGGCGATTACAGCGACCTGATTCACCTGACCTACGTTCTGAACAATACGCCGCCCGACAGGCTGGTCGAGGAGGCCCGCAAGGTGATTCACCTCGACCAATGGCTTCGATATCTCGCGGTGGATTCGTTGTGCGGCAATCGGGAGGGTGGTTTGACGACGCCGCGCGGAGACGATTACGCCATGTACCGGGGCGTGCTGGACACGCGATTCTGGCTGATCCCGCACGATCTGGACACGGTGTTCGGACAAGGCGACAATGCCCCGGATCTCAATCGCGACATCCACGTATACGCCGGGCTCGACGGACTGCACGAGTTGTTGACGCATCCGGATGTTCTCCCCCTGTTTCACGCCCAGTTCCTCGATCTGATCAACACCGTCTTCTCGCCGGAACGGTTCGATCCGCTGGTGGACCAGATCCTCGGCGACTATGTGCCGGAGCAAACCCGCACCCGGATCAAGCAGTTCGTAGCACAGCGCAGCGCCATAGTGCTCGCCCAAATCCCGCAACATCTCACGGTGAACAGCACTCTGCAGGTGACGAACGGCTACCCCCACACGACCGCCGAGAGCTATGCACTCTCGGGTCAGGCGAACGCCGCCACGACGCGATCCGTGCTCATCAACGGTGTCCCGGCTTCCTGGTCGCCCCAGCAGGGGACCTGGCAGTCCGGCGCCGGGATCAGGCTGGGGCAGTCGCTGGTGGCCAGCGGCTCGTCATGGAAGTACCTCGATGACGGCAGCGACCCAGGCACGGCTTGGCGCGCGCCCGGTTTCGACGACAGCGCCTGGCCCAGCGGTATGGCCCAACTGGGCTATGGTGATGACGACGAGGCGACGACCGTCAACCGCGGCCCCGCAGACGATCCGTATATCACGACGTATTTCCGCCGCACATTCGCAGTCCTAAACGCTTCGCAGTACCTTGCCCTACGTCTGCAATTGCTGCGAGACGACGGGGCTGTCGTCTACCTCAACGGGATCGAGGTGTGCCGCAGCAACATGTCGGCCGGGCCGATCGAGTACACGACGCTCGCGGCGGCGAATGTGAGCGGTTCAGAAGAGGACACCTTCACCGACTACGATCTGCCCGCCGGGTTGCTCGTGGAGGGTGACAACACGCTGGCGGCCGAAGTTCACCAGGTCTCCACAAGCAGTAGCGACATCAGTTTTGACCTGGCATTGCAGGCTTCCAAACTGGGTGCGCTGGACGACAGGCTGGTGCCCGGGATCAACCGGATCCTCATTGAGGCGTTCGACAGTCTCAACGGTGCCGGCAACAAGCTGGAGGAAGCGCACATCGATCTGTGGTACGACGACGGTAGCGTCTCGGAGATAGCGGGCGTGCTCGGACCCGGCACTGTCTTGCGGGCGGCCCAGGGGCCGTGGCTCGTGACGGGTACGCTCACGGTGCCGGTCGGCACGACCGTTGAGATCGAACCCGGCACGACGCTGCTGTTCCATCCGGACACGAGTCTCATCGTCAACGGGCGGCTCCTGGCAGAAGGGAGCGCCTATCGCCGGATCACGTTCACGAAAGTGCCGGGCTCCATCAACTGGGCGGGGATCCAGTTCCTCGACACGCAGCAGGAGAGCCGCCTCGCCTATGTAAATATGGAGTACTGCGACGCGGGGGATTGTGCGATCGAGGCCGATCATGCCAAGGTCTCCATGGACCACATCATCTGGGGCAATCACGGCAAGCAGTATCTGAATTTTGAGGACTCTTCGATTGTCCTGAAGAACTCCGTCCTGCCGGATATCGAGGGCGGCGAGTTGGTCCACTATCGGGGCTTCCCGGCCGACGGCAGAGCGTTGTTCGAAGGCAACCGGTTCGGGACCACAGGCGGCTACAACGATGTCATCGATTTCACCGGCGGCCAGCGCCCCGGCCCCATTGCGCGTTTCGTGAACAACACCTTTGCCGGCGGCAGCGACGACTGCATCGATCTCGACGGCGCCGATGCGCACATAGAAGGCAACGTCTTCATGCACGTCCACGGCTCGAACGGGGACAGCCAGTCCCACGCCGTCACCACGGGAACCGAAGACGGTCAGTGCTCCGAAGTCACGGTGACGCGCAATCTCTTCTATGATGTAGACCACGCCATGCTCTCCAAAGACGGAGGCTTCATCACGGCGGTCAACAATACGGTTGTGCGGGCCGATCATGCGGCTGTCAACATGTACGAGGCGAGGTCCGGGCAGTGGCAGGGGAACGGTTTCTATGGCGATGGGAACATCTTCTACGATGTAGCCCACGTATTCGAGAATCCTGACTGGTTGGGCCATCCGACTGCCATCACGATGAATGATTCGATCTTTCCGACGGTCGAGGTGGACCCGGTTGTGTGGGCGGGAACGGGCAACCTGCCGGATGTGGACCCGCAGTTGCTCAAGGCCACGAACATCACGGACCCATCGCAGGACATGCGCCTGTTTGTGAGTTCTCCGGCGATTGACGCGGGGCCGAATGGCCGAGACATGGGGGGACTCGTCTCGCCTGGAGCCTCGATTGCGGGGGAACCGTTCGAGGTGACCTGGCGGACCGACGCGACGCTGACCGTGGGCGGACCGGATATCTATGCCTATCGGTACCGAGTCAACGACGGTCCCTGGAGCGACGACATAGTCCGTCCGGGTGCGGGACTGGCCGGCGATCCTCAGCCCATGCCGCCCATCGAGCTGACAAACCTCCCAAACGGGCAATCCTACACCGTGTATGTCATCGGCAAGGACTCCGCCGGCGTCTGGCAGAGCGAAGATGGGGCGACCACGTCGCGGACCTGGGCCGTGGATACTTCCTTCCGGCGGCTCATCATCAACGAGATTCTGGCGGCCAACGAGTCGGCCGTGCCGCACGGTGCGACGTTCCCGGACCTCGTGGAGCTGTACTACGACGGTCCGGCGCCCATGAGCCTCTCCGGCATGAGCCTCAGCGACGACCCCCAGCAGCCGGCCCGGTTTGTCTTCCCGGCGGGCGCCGCGATGAATCCGGGCGAGTACCTTGTCCTGTTCGCCGACAGCGAGGCCGGGACCTCGGAATACCATCTGGGCTTCGGACTCAACAATGCGGGCGACGCGGTGTATCTATACGACCAGACCGGAGTGCTGATCGACTCTGTGGAGTTCGGCATGCAACTGGCGGACCTGTCCGTCGGCCGCATCGGACCTGCCGGTTCATGGCATCTGACGGTCCCGACGTTCGGCCAAGCCAATCTCTCCTATCCGCTCGGCGACCCTCGCGTGGTCAGAATCAACGAGTGGCTGGCAAGCGACGAGGTCCTGTTCGACTCGGACTTCGTCGAACTGCACAACCCGCACGCTCTGCCCGTCGATCTGGGCGGCTTCTACCTGACGGATACCCCGGAGACCGAGCCTGCTCTGGATCAGCTCAGGCCGCTCAGTTTCATTGCAGGCGGAGGATATGCCGTATTCACGGCGGACGATCAGCCCGGCCCCGGTCATCTTCGCTTCAAGCTGTCTTCCGCCGGGGATATGATCGCTCTGTTCGACGCCGCCTACCATGAGATTGACAAGGTCATCTTCCTGGCCCAGACGACTGATGTCTCACAGGGGCGAGTGCCAGATGGTGCAGACCGGTTCGGGTACTTCGTTCTTCCGACGCCGGGATTGCCGAATTCCGCGCTGCCCGAGACGACGGTGACGACGTTTGCTCTGGTTGCCGAGGGGGCGGCCAAGCGGGCGATTGTCCCCACCTCGGCTGAGGAAGTGCCTGCGGATTGGAATACTCGTCCGGGCTTCGACGATTCGAACTGGTTGAGCGCCTCGGGGACACCGGGGGGCGTGGGCTTCGAACGAAGCACGGGTTATGAGGGTCTGATCAGCCTGGATGTGGAAGCATCCATGTATGGGCACAATGGGACGTGCTATGTTCGCATCCCGTTCTCTATCGAGGACGACCTGCTGGCGACACTCACCGGACTGTACCTGAGCATTCGATACGACGACGGCTTTGTCGCATATCTCAATGGCGAGGAGGCGGCCCGGGCGAATGCTCCGGAGACGCTCCAGTGGGATTCGGTGGCGACCGGCAGCCACGAGGCGAGTTACTCGACATTCGACGACATCTACGACCTGTCCGGTCGCATGAGCCTGCTCCATGTGGGCGACAACCTGCTTGCGATCCAGGCGATGAACAGTTCAACCACCAGCAGCGACTTCATTGTCTCGGCGGCCTTGCAGGGCGAACGTACTGACGTCGTCGGCGAGGACTACCCTTACGTTGATGAGTTGTACCTGCTGGAAGGGCTGCGGGTGACTGAGTTAATGTACAATGCTCCGCAGGGCGAGCAACTCGACTACATCGAGCTGCAAAACGTCACGGCCGTGCCACTCGATTTGACGGGGGTGCGCCTCACGTCGGGGGTCGATTTCACGTTCGGGCCGATGACGCTGGCGCCGGGTGAGTGCACCGTCGTCGCGGGGGACCGGGGAGCGTTCCGATCCCACTATGGAACGGGGATCAACGTCGCGGGCCAGTACGCGGGTCGCCTGAGCAACAGCGGCGAGACCATCGTCCTGAGGCTCCCCGCGCCCCTTGAGGCGGCGATTCTGCGATTCCGCTACGCCGACACGTGGTTTCCCACAACGGACGGCGGCGGCGAATCCCTGGCGATCAAGGACCCCGCGGCCCCGGCGGTGACTTGGGCCAATCCGGAGAGTTGGCAGCCGTCACTACCCAGTCCCGGCGAGCCCTGACGGCATCAGTTCTTCGCGTACATGACCGTCTGGCCTGTCTCGTCCGGATTCGCGTTCAGTTCGGGGCAGGAGTCCAGGGCGGCGACGATCGTCTGTGTATCGGAGGCCTCCACGCTGTAGATCCAGCCGCCGTTCTGTTCGTGGGCGGCGGCGGTCTGCGCCCAGCTCTGCTCGTATCTATCGAAGACTTTCTGCCTGAGCTCGTCTTTCGCGCTCAACGATTCGATCTCATCCGGGTCCCAGTACTTGATGATCAGATTGCGGTCTTTCAGGAAGAACTCCACGCTTACGAGCCTCTCGTCGATTCTCAGAACGTGGTTCATGTTTACCGCGTCGTAGCCCTTGGCCCGGAGGTATTGCCGAATCGTCTCAATGCCATCCGGGGCTCTGGGGGCCGGCTGCTCCGCACAAGTCGGTGCGGCACAGACCTTCGGCGGCCGTGCCGGAACGCGGATGGGTCTGTTCTCGCAGATGCCGGCGCCATATGGTGAAGGTGTGGAGTATCCGTAGTAGTCCACAACGAGCCCGGTCCTGCCGTAACGCAGGAGGTAGGGTGTATACCGCAACCCTTCGGAGACAATTCCCGAGCTTCTGTAGCTGAATGCCTGCGCGGAATAGTCAAGGCCACCGCGAACGAGGCCGGCACTTCGGTAACTGAAGGAGTACGGCGAATAGTGTACACGATATCGTGGCGGAACGTAGTAAGTAGCGTCGGCGATGCCCGGCGTGAAGGCCAGCAGCACCAGCCAGAGTGAAATCCTTTTCATGGGGCTCTCCTTTCCTCAGGAAGATGACGTTCAACAGTCCTTTGTCATCATCTCCTCCCCCACCCGGCGCACATTGCACGCGGTGCGTCGGGCCAAGTACTCAGGCGCCTTGCTGCGGGTATCCTCCTTTCGTCGCCTGTGGTGAATACAAACCACCCAACTTAACTAAAGGGCGCAGTATCGCACTCGCTCGGTTTGGGTTATGAGTATTATCGATTCCCGGGCGAAAGGTTCTTTAGGTATTTTGCTCAGTCTCGGCCGAGTCGAGCGTTGAGGCGGATCACTTGGTCCTTCGTTGTGCTGATCTGCGCGATCGTGTCACCATAACGCACGGTGGCCGCTTGGTCCTTCAGGCTCGCAAGCGTCGCTTCAATGAGTTTGCCGTTTTCCCATGCGATGTCCACCTCGAAGCCGCCGCGGGCCCGCAGCCCCTTCACGCGGCCGCTGGGCCAGGCACTCGGCAGCGCGGGGAGAAGATGGATCGCGCCTGTATGGCTCTGCACGAGCATCTCGGCGATTCCCGCCGTGCCGCCGAAGTTGCCGTCGATCTGGAAGGGCGGGTGCGTGTCGAAGAGGTTCGGGAGCGTGGATTTCGCGAGCAGCGCCATGGTATTCTCGTGGGCTTTCTCCCCGTCGAGCAGACGGGCCCAGAAGTTGATGATCCACGCTCGGCTCCAGCCGGTGTGCCCACCCCCGTTGGCGAGACGATACTCCAGCGATTTCCTGGCCGCCGCCGCCAGTTTCGGCGTGCCGGTCATTGTGATCTGCCGGCCCGGGTGCAGAGCGAACAGGTGGGAGATGTGTCTGTGTCCCGGCTCGGGCTCCTGGAATTCGTCGTTCCATTCCATCAGCCGTCCGTCGGAGCCGATCTTCGGACCCGCCAGCCTCGCGCGGGCGGCCGCGATCTCGTGAACGAAGCTATCGTGGATCCCCAGGATCTGGGCGGCGGCCAGACAGTTCGTGAACAGGTCGTAGATGATCTGCTGATCCATGGCCGCCCCCATGGTCATCGTGCCGTTCTGGCCGTCGGCGGTTTGGAATCGGTTCTCCGGAGAGATGGAAGGACCGCTGACGAATTCGCCCGTGCGGAGATGGGACACGAGCCAATCGAGGAAGAACTCGGCTGCCTCCTTCATCGCCGGGTAGGCTCGGACTGCCAGGAACTCGGGGTCCTGCGTGAAGGCGTAATGCTCCCACAGGTGCTGGCAGGACCACGCCGCGCCCATCGGCCACATGCCATAGCCGACCGCGCCGATCGGGCCGGTCCACCACCAGGCGTCGGTCGTATGGTGTGCGACGAAGCCCCGGCACCCGTACACGTCACGGGCGGTCTTGCGGCCGCGAGGCCGGAGGTTGTCGATCAGGTCGAAGAACGGCTCATGGCACTCGCTGAGGTTGCAGATCTCTGCGGGCCAGTAGTCCATCTGGATGTTGATGTTGATGTGGTAATCGGAATTCCACGGGGCACTGATGTGGTCGCACCAGATGCCTTGGAGATTCGAGGGCATGCAGCCCGGACGCGAACAGCCGATCAGGAGGTATCGGCCGTACTGGAAGTATAGGGCAATCAAGGCCGGGTCGTCCGCCCCGTTCTTCACTGCCAGCAAGCGCTCATCGGTGGGAACGGCGCTCTTCTTGGTGTTACCCAGGCTCAGTTGCACTCGACGGAAGAGGCGACGATGCTCTGCCACATGGTCGTGCCGCAGATTCTCACAGCCCTTCCCGACCGCTGCGGCCAGTTGCCTCTCACATACGGTATGAGGATTCTCCCCACGATAGTTGCTTGCCGCCGTGATAAAGACTGTAGCGGCATTGGCGTTCTTCAACCGAAGCAGGTCGCCGGCTTCGACGAATTCGCCGCCTTCCGGGACGATTCGAAGATGGGCCTCGAAGGCGACGCCCTCGTGCTCTCCTTTCTGGGTGGCCCGCCCGATCATGATGCTCTTGTCCGGCCTAACAACCTCAACCGTGGCGTC
>ENA-UPTA01004823-UPTA01004823.1-activated-sludge-metagenome-genome-assembly--contig:-NODE-4823-length-12648-cov-4.472008_pt1 | contig 12648 bp, 7 predicted proteins | sample MGYA00238184_ERZ773361 | MGnify/ENA primary metagenome ERZ773361 (study PRJEB29100, sample SAMN05720205) | activated sludge metagenome | isolation source: anaerobic digester from wastewater...
CTTTTTATAGTGGCAGGCTGCTCTAAAGGACCGAAGGAGGCACCGCAGCCACCGGCCGTCGAGGTGATGACGGTCATCCAGAGGGATGTTCCCGTTTACCGTGAGTGGATCGGGACCCTCGACGGTATGGTGAACGCCACCATCCGGGCCCAGGTCCAGGGCTACCTCATCAGGCAGAACTATAAAGAAGGCGACTATGTGAGAAGGGGCCAGGTACTCTTCGAGATCGACCCGCGGACCTTCCAGGCGGCACTTGAGCAGGCGAAGGGCCAGATGGAAGCCCAGCAGGCGCGCTGGACAACGGCCAAGGCCAACCTTGCACGTATCAAACCCCTGGCAGAGCAGAACGCCGTCAGCAAGAAAGACCTCGACGACTCCATCGGGACGGAGCAGTCGGCCCGCGCAGCGGTGATCTCGGCCCAGGCTTCCGTCGACAAGGCCAAGCTCGATCTCGGTTTCACGAAAATCGCCTCGCCCGTAGACGGAATCGCAGGTCTTGCCAAGGCCCAGATCGGAAATCTGGTGGGGCCGGGGGGCATGGAGGAACTGACGACGGTCTCGACGGTGGACCCGATAAAAGTTTACATTCAGATCAGCGAGCAGGAATACCTTCAGACCGGACGTGAGACGGGCCATGCTGCGGGACGGAAACCCAGAGAGCTGCAGGGGGAACTCATACTTGCCGACGGCAGCGTTTACCCCCAAAAGGGTAAGTTCCTCTTCGCCGATCGACAGGTCGATGTCAAGACGGGGACCATCAAAGTAGCAGTGATCTTCCCCAACCCGAACAATTTTTTGCGGCCCGGCCAGTACGGGAAGATCCGCGTTGCCGTGTCCGTCCGGAAGGATGCCCTTCTCGTACCCCAGCGGTCTGTGGCTGAGGTCCAGGGGAAATACATGGTGGCCGTGGTGGGAGCCGACAGTAAGGTGGACATGCGGCCCGTGAAGACAGCCGAGCGCGTAGACAACCTGTGGGTGATCCTCGAGGGTCTCAAGCCCAGTGAGCGCGTCGTCGTCGAGGGTATCCAGAAAGTCCGCCCGGGGATGATCGTGTCAGCAAAACCCTTTGCGGAAGCGACGACAAAACCCGGAGTGAAGCCTGAAGCACCCGCCGAAGCAAAGCCGGAAGCCAAAGCGGGGCATAAGCTGCAGGCCCCTGCGAAGCCCGTTGAGCCGACCGAGGCTGGGAAGAGGTAATCCCGCATGTCCAAGTTCTTCATCAACCGCCCCATCGTGGCCATGGTGATCTCCATCCTCATGGTCATTGTCGGCCTTGTGGCCATGACGGGCCTGCCCACGGCACAGTTCCCCAACATCGTCCCGCCGGAAATGCAAGTCAAGACCACGTACCCCGGGGCGGATGCGCTCACCGTCGAGCAGTCGGTGGCCACGCCCATCGAGCAGCAGATGTCTGGCGTGGACAACATGAACTAAATGTATTCCCTCAACGCGAACGACGGCACACTGAAGCTCACCGTGAACTTTGACATCAAGACGGACCCCAACACCGATCAGATCCTCGCCCAGATGAGGTCCAACCAGGCCAACTCGCAACTGCCCTCGGACGTCATCAACCAGGGTGTGACGGTTCAGAAGTCAACGGCGTCACCGCTCATCATGTTTGCCCTCTTTTCCCCCAACGGGACCTACGACAACGTTTTTTTGGCCAATTATTCCTACATCAACGTCAACGACCAGATGACCCGCGTGCCCGGTATCGCGAGCGTCACCGTCTTCGGCGCCGGTCAGTACGCCATGCGCCTCTGGGTGAGGCCCGACCGGCTCGCCTCCCTGGGGATCACCATCCCTGAGATCGTGAGCGCCGTGCAGCAGCAGAACACCGTCAACCCTGCCGGTCAGGTGGGCGGCGAGCCCGTGCCGCCGGGCCAGGAGTTCACCTATGCCGTCCGATCCCAGGGCCGCCTCCAGAACGAAGCGGAATTCGGTGAAATCGTCATCCGGGCCAACCCGGACGGATCCCTCGTGCGCATCAGGGACGTGGGGCGGATCGAGCTGGGGGCCCAGAATTACACCATGATCGGCCGGCTGAACGGCAAGCCCGCGGCTATCATCGCCCTTTACCAGTTGCCCGGTAGCAATGCGATACAGGCCGCCGACGGCGCCAAGAAGGTGATGGCGGAACTCAAGGAGAGATTCCCCGCCGACCTGGACTACGTAGTCGCCCTGGACACGACCCTTGCCGTCACGGAGGGCATCAAGGAGATCATTCACACCCTCTTCGAGGCCCTCGTTCTTGTCCTCATCGTCGTCTTCGTCTTCCTGCAGGGCTGGCGGGCGACACTCATCCCGCTTCTGGCTGTTCCGGTTTCGCTGATTGGGACCTTCGTGTTCTTTCCTCTCCTGGGGTTTTCCATCAACACGCTCTCACTCTTCGGCCTGGTCCTGGCCATCGGACTTGTCGTCGACGATGCCATCGTCGTTGTCGAGGCCGTGGAGCACCATATCGAGCACGGGATGTCCCCGAAGGATGCAACCCTCAGGGCCATGGAGGAGGTGTCGGGTCCTGTCATCGCCATCGCAGTCATCCTGGCCGCTGTCTTCGTACCCACGGCCTTCATCCCGGGGATCACGGGGCGCCTTTACCAGCAGTTCGCGGTGACGATCGCCGTTTCCGTCATCATCTCGGCCTTCAACGCGCTCACACTCTCGCCGGCCCTTGCGGCTCTGCTGCTTCGACCGAAGAAGAAGGGCCGTGGGCCGCTGCAGAAATTCTACGACGGGTTCAACAAGGTCTTCGGCCGTTCGACGGACGGGTACGTGAACTGGTGCGATCATCTCATCCGCAAGAGCAAGATGAGCCTCCTCTTCCTGCTCGGCACCGCCGTCATGGCCGGTTTCTTCGGGAAGCACCTGCCGGTTTCCTTCCTCCCCGACGAGGACCAGGGATATGTCTTTGCGGGGCTTCAGCTTCCCGATGCGGCCTCGCTGCAGAGGACCGATGCCGTGACGAAGAAGGCCGAAGAAATTATCATGAAGACCCCCGGCGTGAAATACTGCACCGCCGTCGTCGGGTTCAGCATGCTGAGCGGCGTTGTGAACACATACAGCTCCTTCTTCTTCGTCACGCTTCATGACTGGGCGGAACGGAAGAAACCGGAGGAGAAGTACGAGGCCATCAAGGCCCACCTGAATAACGAGTTGAGAGGGTTGACGGAAGCCATCGCCTTTTCGTTCCCGCCCCCGGCTATACCCGGAGTCGGGACCTCGGGAGGTTTCACCTTCATCCTCGAAGACCGGGCGGGGAAGGACATTGCGTTCCTGACCGAACAGACCAACAAATTTCTCGAGGCGGCCCGCAAGAGGCCGGAGCTTGCCGGACTCAGCACGACCTTCCGCCCGACGGTGCCCCAGGTCTTCGTGGACGTGGACCGCGACAAGGTCCTCAAGCAGGGGATCACCCTTTCGGATGTCTACAAAACCCTCCAGTGCTTCATGGGGGGCGCCTTCGTGAACTACTTCAACCGTTTCGGCCGTCAGTGGCAGATCTACGTCCAGGCCGAGGGCGAGTACAGGACGAATGCAAGAAATCTCGGTCAGTTCCATGTGAGAAACAGCGATGGGGTGATGGTCCCCCTTGCCGCTGTCACGAGCGTGCGGTCCACCGCCGGGCCGGAGTTCACCATGCGCTACAACCTCTACCGCAGCGCCCAGATCAACGGGTCTGCCGCGCCTGGATACAGCTCCGTTCAGGCCATGGAAGCCCTCGAGCAGGTCTTCGCCGCGACGATGCCGAGCGAGATGGGCTTCGATTACCTTGGCATGAGCTACCAGGAGAAGAAGGCCCAGGAGGGAGTGTCGCCTGCCGTCATCTTCGGCTTCTCGCTTCTTTGCGTCTTCCTGATCCTGGCCGCCCAGTACGAGAGCTGGTCCCTTCCCTTCAGCGTGCTCCTGGGGACGCCTATCGCCGTCATGGGGGCCTTCGGCGCCCTGTGGCTGATGCGATTCGAGAACAACGTCTATGCCCAGATCGGTCTCGTCATGCTCATCGGTCTTGCCGCGAAAAACGCCATCCTTATTGTCGAGTTCGCCAAGATGGAATATGACAAGGGCAAGCCCGTCGTCGAGGCGGCCCTGACGGGCGCGAAACTTCGGCTGAGGCCGATCCTCATGACGTCCTTTGCCTTCATCCTGGGCTGCGTGCCGCTCGCCCTTGCAAGCGGCGCCGGGGCGATCTCGCGGCAGGTGATGGGGATGGCCGTCATCGGCGGGATGCTGGCGGCAAGCTTCATCGCAATCTTCCTCATCCCGGTAACGTTCTACGTCGTGGAGAAACTATCGCACCGCGGAGGAAGTAAGCACCTCATGGTTGAAGAGACAGAAAAGGAGGGGAAGGGTCATGAATAAAACGATCCTCTCCATAATCATTGTGCTGCTTCTTGCGGGCTGTGCGGTGGGTCCCGACTACAAGCGCCCTGCGGTGGACACCCCGACGGCTTGGCGTGTGGAGGAGAAGGAGGCAAAGGACTTGGCCAACACCGCCTGGTGGACTCAGTTCGAGGACCCGGTGCTGGATGAGCTGATCCGGACGGCCCTGAAGGAGAGCGACGACCTGCGGATTGCCACGGCCCGTGTGGAGGAGTACGTGGGGCGGTACTGGGTAGGTCGATCGGGCCTTTTCCCTCAGATCGGGGGCAGCGCCTCGGCGGGACGAAACCGGGTGTCCGAGGAGGGCATGTCTTCAGCTGTGACTTCTGCCCTGAAGAACCCGGTGGACAATTACCAGGTAGCCTTCAACGGGTACTGGGAGATCGATTTGTGGGGGAAGTTGCGAAGGTCCACAGAAGCGGCCCGGGCGGATCTGCTGAGCACAGAGGAGGCCCGTCAGGCGGTGATCCTTTCGCTGGTGAGTGCCGTGGCCAATAGCTACATCAACCTTCGGGATCTGGACAAGCAACTGGAGGTGGCCAAACGGACGGCTCAGGTCAGGAAGGAGTCGTACGACCTCTTCAAGCTTCGTTATGACGGGGGGGTCATCTCGGAGCTGGAGCTGAACCAGGTGAAGTCCGAGTACGAATCGGCGCTGGCGACGATCCCTAATATAGAGAAACAGGTGGCCTTCCAGGAAAACGGTTTGAGTGTCCTGATCGGGAGAAATCCGGGACCCATCCTGCGGGGCAAGAGCATGGACGAGCTTGTTTTGCCTGCCGTCCCGTCGGGGTTGCCCTCGGATCTGCTGGAGCGGCGTCCGGACATCCGCCAGGCGGAACAGGCCCTCATTGCCGCCAATGCGCGGATCGGGGTGGCCAAGGCGCAGTTTTTCCCCACCATTTCACTCACGGGCCTTTTCGGGTGGTCCAGCTCTGCTCTGGATAACCTCTTCACCGGTCCGGCGAAGTTGTGGAGTTATGCGGGGAATGCAACAGCTCCGATCTTCACGGGGGGAGCCCTCATGGGTCAGTTGAAGGCCACGGAGGCGATACAGAAGCAGTCGCTTTACAATTACCAGAACATCATCCAGAACGCTTTCCGGGAGGTGGATGACGCCCTGATCGATCAGAAGAGAACCCGGGAGCAGCTGGAGGCTCAGAAGAGGCAGGTGGACGCGCTGAGGGAGTATGCCCGGATTGCAAGGCTTCGTTACGAGAACGGATACACGAGTTACATCGAGGTTTTGGATGCCGAGCGGAGCCTTTTCAACGCGGAGCTTCAGCATGCCCAGACCCAGGGGGTTTTGTTCCAGGCAATGGTGAACCTCTACAAGGCCGTGGGCGGCGGATGGGTTGTGGAGGCGGACAAGATGACACAGGCGGTCGCAGCACCCGAGAGGGGCGAAGAAAAACCGCAGGGCCAGTAGATTTAATGATCGTAATGCCCTCACAACATTCGTGACGTCAGTCATCATTTCAAGAACAACCGTGTTTCGTTCAAAGGGGGTCAGCCATGGAAAATGAGCAGAAAAAAATAGAGGACTTCTTCAATCTCATGGGAAAGATCGGCCGGCTCTACGCGACCCGCATCCTCGAGGCTCAAAAAACGTTCCTTGGCTATATGCAGAAGATCGCTCTGGATCAGAAACCTGTGGAGGGCGCGATCCCCGACAATCCCTGGCAGGCCTGGACTTCCTATATGACCGATGCGGCCCAGCGTTCAGTCCTCTTCTGGGATATCATGCGCGAGCGCGGGAATAATTTCATTCAGCACATAAAGGCAGGGATGCCGCCTCTCCTTTCATTCGAATGGGAAATGATTTCCGACGGGAGGAAGTTTGATCGACCCGTCAACTACGCCCTGGTCCGGATCATACCGGGAGGGGGCGAAGGTTGATGACAGCAGGCGGCCCTTCATCATCGTGGACCCCCGGGCCGGCCATGGACCGGGGATCGGGGGATTCAAACGCCAATCGGAGGTCGGCGTTGCCCTTGAATTCGGACACCCTGTCTATTTCGTCATCTTCTTCCCGGAGCCTGTTCCGGGGCAGACGATTCCTGACATAACCGCCGCCGAGGCGAAATTCCTGGAAACCGTCGTGAAGCGGCATCCGAAGAGCCCCAAGCCGACCATCTACGGCAATTGCCAGGGAGGTTGGGCCTCCATGCTGATTGCGGCCGCCAGCCCGGACATGACGGGTCCCATCGTCATCAACGGCGCGCCCATGTCGTACTGGAGCGGCAGCTGGAGTGGGGGTGCAGGTGAAAACCCGATGCGATACAGCGGTGGACTCCTCGGGGGCTCCTGGATGTCACTGCTCGCCAGCGATCTCGGCAATGGCAAGTTCGACGGGGCCTACCTGGTGCAGAACTTCGAATACCTGAACCCGGCGAACACCAACTGGGACAAATATTACAACGTCTGGAAAAATATCGACACGGAGCGGGAGAGGTTCCTGGAGTTCGAGAAATGGTTTGGCGGCTACACGCTGATGAACGAAGAGGAGATCCGCTGGATCGTGGACAACCTCTTTGTGGGCAACAAGCTGGCCCGGGGTGAGGTGAAGGCGGCTCCCGGAACCCGCTACGTAGACCTCAAGGCCATACGCTCGCCCATCGTCATCTTTTCTTCTAAGGGTGACAACATCACGCCGCCCCAGCAGGCGATAAACTGGATCTCAGACGTATACACGAGCACGGCGGAGATCAAAGCCAACGGCCAGGTCATCGTGGCACTCCAGCAGGAAGATATCGGTCACCTCGGAATTTTCGTTTCTAGCAAGGTCGCGCAGAAGGAACACACGGAGATCATAGAGGCCCTCGACTACATCGATCTGCTGCGGCCCGGCCTCTACGTCATGGAACTCGAGGAGACATCAGGAAAGGGCAAGGACAAATACCTCTCCAGCTTCCGGGAGGTGCAGCTCGAGGATCTCCGGCGGTTCAACCGGCTGGAGCGCAGGGACGAGAAACCCTTCGAACTCGTCGCCGAGGTGTCGGTTTTGAACGAAAAGGCTTACTCTCTCTATGGAAGGCCTCTGGTCAGGGCCATGGTCAACGAGACGACGGCGCAGCTGGGCCGCACACTTCACCCTCTGCGGGTACAGCACTGGTTCTTCAGCGATTTGAACCCGATGATGTGGCCGGTGGCGGCCATGGCTTCCACCGTCAGGGCGGGCAGGAAGCCGGTCTCTCATGATAACCCCTTCCGCAGACTCGAGGGAGCCTGGTCTGAAATGATGTCGGGTTCCTGGGACTTGTACCGCGATCTGCGCGACACCGCGTGCGAATCGGCCTTCTTCCAGATCTACGGCTCGATGATCGCCCTGGGTATTTCCGGGGATGTCAAGGCCGGTCAGGGGCCCGTGGCGGTGCCTGACCCCCGCGAACTCCCCGTCATCAAGGAAGTACTGGCGCGGATTGAAAAAGGCGGATATCCCGAGGCCCTGGCAAGGATCAGCGCCCTCGTGGGCCGCTTCGCCGAGGCCATCCCGTTGACACGCCTGGAAATGGGCGAGGAGGTCGTCAGCCAGGACAAGGTACTGTCAGAACTCACCGATGCCGAGAGGCGTACGATGGTCTCCGAGGCAGGGGTCATGGTGCTCCTGGAGCCGGAACGGACGCTTCACGCACTGCCCCTGCTGCTTTCCAGGAAGGAAGACCGGGAACGGGTGATGAGCTTCCTTGAGTGGGGCCGCAAGCTGGAAGGCATCAAAAAGGAACAGCAGAACATGATCGACAGGATCGTCGAAGTAATCACGGCGAGGACACCTGGGGACAAGCCTGCCGGTGCCGGCAGGAAGAAAACTTCTGCAAAATAACGGGGAAAGGACCTGCAGCAAATCGCAGGCGGAGTGAGGACCGATGGTAGACTTGAGAGAATCATTGAAAGAGTTAACAAATGTCACCTTCGACGAAATCCAGATCGGTGCCACATCTGAAGTGACCGTCACCATGATGCAGAATCAGGTCGATCTGGCTGCCATGGTTTCGGGGGATATGGATGCCTTTTACGTGAAGGGTGCGGGCGCCGGGGATACCCGACAGGAACCGAAAAAGACGGAGGCGGCCGGTGCCGAAGCCATCATTTCAATACTCCTTGGTACTCGCCTGCCCGGGCCGGGGACAAAGATCCTCCACAGGGATCTTCGGTTTTCGGGGGACTTTGCAGTGGGGGACACTCTGACCGCGAAGGTCACCGCCAGGGAAAAACAGAAAGAGGGCAACCTCGTCGTCTTCGACTGCCGCTGCGTCGACAAGTCAGGACGGCAGCTTGTGACCGGCACGGTGACGGTGCAGGCGCCCACCTCGCGGCTCGTGTACGACAACATCAAGCCGCCACAGCTCGGGCTTCGCTGGGGGGATGCCTTTGTGCATCTCATCAAGGGCTGCCAGGGCTGTGAACCCGTCCCCTGCGCCGTCGCTCACCCCTGTGATCGGGACTCCCTGACGGGCGCTATTCAAGCTGCCAGACGCGGCTTAATCATCCCGGTGCTCGTCGGTCCCGAGGAAAAGATCCGCAAGGCGGCCGAGGAAGCGCAGATTGATCTTGGACCCTACCGGGTCGTCTCCACGGAGCACAGCCATGCTTCGGCAGCGAAAGCCGTGGAACTCGCCCGCATGGGCGAAGTGGAAGCCCTGATGAAAGGGAGCCTCCACACCGACGAGATCATGGGCGCCATCGTCCCCGCGGCGGCGGGGCTTCGCACGTCGCGCCGGATCAGCCACGCCTTTGTTATGGATGTTGCCACCTACCCAAAGATGTTCATCATGACCGACGCGGCGGTAAACATTTTCCCGACGCTCGAGGACAAGCGTGACATTGTCCAGAACGCCATCGACCTGGCGCGTGCACTCGGCGTTGAGGTTCCCAAGGTGGGCATCCTCTCGGCCGTCGAGGTCATCAATTCCAAGATCCCCTCAACGCTCGATGCGTCGGCCCTGTGTAAGATGGCCGATCGCGGCCAGATCACAGGGGGCATCCTCGACGGGCCCCTGGCTTTCGACAACGCCATCAGTGCCCAGGCAGCAAAAACCAAGGGGATTACCTCACCCGTAAGCGGCGATGTGGACATTCTGCTGGCGCCGGATCTCGAGTCGGCCAACATGCTCTTCAAGCAGCTCACCTACCTTGCGGGGGCTGAAGGGGCCGGTATCGTGCTGGGGACACGGATTCCCGTCGTCCTCACAAGCCGTGCGGACTCGATAAGGACAAGGCTCGCCTCGGTGGCGGTCATGACGCTCGTCGTCCAGGCCCAGCGGGCCGGGAAGTACGACGTGAGGTGATCCGCTTTGATCCGTGTCAAAGTCCTTGGCTAGTTTTCCCCGGTTCCGGTTTGTCCGGATAAGGTTTCGTTTCACGGGAGGATTTCACCATGATGAGGGGCGACATCGCGAACTACACCGTTGTTGAACAGCTCCGGGACAAGCGGCCGGTAACGATCCGTGCGATCAGGCCCGACGACAAGGTCTTGCTCCGGGAGGCCTTCCACGGGCTGGAAGCAAGCTCTGTCTACCTGCGCTTTTTCGGACCCAGGAAAGATTTGACCGACCGTGAGCTTATACAGGCCACGGAGGTAGACTTTATCCGGACCGTTGCCCTTGTCTCGTGCGTCCAGGAGGGTGCCAGGGAACGGATCGTCGGGGGCGGGCGCTACATCGCCTATGAAGGATCGGACCCGCCGTCCACCGCGGAGGTCGCCTTCGCGGTCGAGGAGGACTATCACGGCCAGGGCCTCGCATCGCTCATGCTCAAGCACCTGCTGCTGATCGGTCGGGCACAGGGCATCTCCCGGTTCGAGGCCGACGTGCTCCACGGCAACAAGAAGATGCTCAGGGTCTTTGAACGGGCCGGCCTTCCCGTTGTGACGAAGGCATCAAGCGACTCAATTCACGTTACGATTTTCTTGAACAAAGAAGAAGCACCGTGAGGTTTCCCGCACGCATCGCTGTATCGGTGGAGGCGAATCGACCGGCGAAGCGGCAAGTACATCATGTGAGGTGATAACCATGGGGGATTTGATCGTCGTTCTCAACGCCGGTTCATCGAGCCTGAAGTTCACGCTCTATCAGAGCGGAGACGAAAAACCTCAGCCGCTCGCCGACGGCCAGTTCGAGAGTCTTTTCACGGAGCCTCGCTTCAAGGTGAAGGATGGTGCCGGGAAGGTGATCGGTGAAAAGAATTGGCCCCCGGGGACAAAACTCGGCCAGGAAGGAGCCGTGGAGGCACTTTTCCAGTGGGGCCGGGAGAACCCATCGGGTCGGGACGGCCGGATCGTGGCTGTGGGCCACCGGGTTGTTCACGGCGGTCTCGAGTACACGAAACCCACCGTCGTCAATGACCAAGTCCTCGAAGACCTGGCGAAATTCACCCCCCTGGCGCCTCTTCATCAGCCCCACAACCTGGCCGCCATTCGAATCGTCGCGAAAAGAAACCCCGACATCCCCCAGGTAGCCTGCTTCGACACCTCCTTTCACACCACCATCCCGGCCGTGGCCCAGGCCTTCGCCCTGCCCCGGAAGTTCACCGAGCAGGGGGTCCGCCGCTACGGCTTCCACGGCCTTTCCTACGAATACATCGCCTCCGTCCTGCCGGGTTATGATCCGGAAGCGGCAAAGGGTCGAACAGTCGTTGCCCATCTCGGAAACGGGGCGAGCCTCTGCGCCATGAAGGGTCTGAAAAGTGTGGCCTGCACGCTCGGGTTCACCGCCGTGGAGGGCCTCATGATGGGGACACGATGCGGGACCCTCGACCCGGGCGTCATGCTCTACCTGATAGACGAGTGCGGCATGGATGCGAGGGCCATTGAAAAACTTGTCTACCAGGAGTCCGGGCTTCTGGGCGTCTCAGGGATCTCGAGCGACATGCGGACCCTTCTGGCGAGCAGGGATTACCGGGCCGCAGAGGCCGTTGAGCTTTTCGCCTACCGGATTACCCGCGAACTGGGCTCCATGGCCGCGGCGCTCGGAGGTCTTGATGCCGTCGTATTCACGGCGGGCATCGGTGAAAACTCGGTGCCGGTCCGTGAGCGGGTCTGCCGATCCGCCCGGTGGCTCGGGCTCGAGTTCGATGAGAAAGCAAACGAGGCCGGAGGGCCGCGCATCAGCCGGCAGGGAAGCCCTGTGAGCGCCTGGGTGATCCCCACCGACGAGGAACTGATGATCGCCCTGCACACCCAACAGGCACTCTCCGGCAAGGCAGGCTGAGTCCGGCCAGTCGCCTGAGCCTGTTCGGTCATGATCGCTGATGATGACGCCCTGAGTTCAATAGGGAGTATTCAAAATGCTCTGGAACCGGAAGTATGTCATCCGAAGCTACATCCGGTCTTCTCTGTGGCTCGTGCCGTTTTTCGCCGTGCTGGCATATATGGTGATTACCCGTATCACCTTTGTCATCGGCCACTGGCTTCTGCATACCGGACGGATCGACGAAACAACCGCGTTCCTGGGTTTGACCATGGCCGGAGCACGTACGATGCTCGAGACGGTCATCACATTAAACCTTTCCTTCGTTGTGTTCACATTCGGTTCACTGCTCGTCGCGATTCAAGTCGCAGGCGGGCAGTACACGCCACGCATCATCGCGACAACACTGCTGCGGGACAACGCGATCCGGTTCACCGTCGGCTATTTCGTCTTTACCCTGTTGTTCACCCTGAGGGTGTTGAGCAGGATGGGTGGTGAGATCGTCCACCAGTTCAACACGTTCATTGCAGGGATGTTGGGATTGGTCTCCATTGTCGTGTTTCTTTACCTGATCGACTACGCGGCGCGATTGCTGCGTCCCGTCAGCATCGTGTACCGCGTGGGAGAGTCGGGTATCGCCGTCATCCAGGGCGTTTATCAGGAATCCACCATGCCCTCGTGCGACATCGAGCCGTTCGTCCGTTCCGCATCCCCGAAACGGACCGTTGCCCATGGGGGTAAATCGGGGATCGTGCTTGCTGTAGATCTGGAGGGGCTGGTCAGACTTGCGCAACGTGCCAACGGGGTGATTGAATTCGTTCCCCAGGTGGGCGATTTCGTGGCAATGGAAGAACCCTTGTTTCGGCTTTATGGCGGCGCCGGCGCCATTGACGATCGTCCGCTGCAGGGGACAGTCGCACTCGGATCCGAACGCACTCTCGAGCAGGATCCGACCTTTGCATTCCGGATCCTGGTCGATATTGCGATCAAGGCGTTGTCACCGGCAATCAACGATCCGACGACGGCCGTGCTCGCCATCGACCAGCTTCACCGTCTCCTTCGGCTGGTCGGAATG
>ENA-UPTA01004826-UPTA01004826.1-activated-sludge-metagenome-genome-assembly--contig:-NODE-4826-length-12645-cov-5.886736_pt1 | contig 12645 bp, 10 predicted proteins | sample MGYA00238184_ERZ773361 | MGnify/ENA primary metagenome ERZ773361 (study PRJEB29100, sample SAMN05720205) | activated sludge metagenome | isolation source: anaerobic digester from wastewater...
CGACCAGGGCACGCTGGACGGGGAAGGCTATCTGCGTCTCACCGGCCGCCTCAATCTCGCGCTTCTGGTCAGACGGTGACATCGTGAGCGTCTTGCGAATGAGCTTCTCGCTACGTGTCACCCAATAGCTGACTCTACTTTCCTCCCAGGCTTTTACACGAAGCAGGTCTTTGAACTGTGCGTTCATAGCGATTGGGCTGAAGAGAAGTTGCCCCTTCATCGTCTTTTCTTTCGATATCTTGGTCCGACACGCGGCGGCGTCTACTGACGAGACAACCGAACGTATCTCCTTCCAAAGTCGCGCCTTGTGAACAAGGAGGAACTCTAATCCGTTGAGGTGGGAGTATGTTTGCGCAATCTTCATCGAGTGGCAGTGCTCCGGTCTTCGTCGCGGTCAAACAACTCCATTTGCTTCGCTTGACCTGCGAGCCCCCACGGAGCGATGGTCAGAGTATTGCCGGCTTTCACAGGATCGTATACAGGCCTATTCATCGGGCGAGTCTTCAGCGTTCCTTCCAGTTCCTGGTGAATTCGATCCTGTGCAAGCTTGATGTACTTCGCGACTGTCTCAGCTCCTACGCCGCGTCGCTTATGCCGGATGGCCGCGATGATCGACGTCCCCGTGCCAAGAAACGGATCTAACACCCAATCCCCCTCGTTGGTCATGCACAAGACGAGACGCTCGATGAGTTCGACAGGGAATTGGCACGGATGCGCAGTCTTCTCCACGTGGTTACTCTTCACGTTAGGTATGACCCAAAGATCTCCAGGATTCTTACCCAGAGGATTGCAGGAGTACTGCCCAGCACGCGGGCCTTTGAAGTGTTTCTTCCCCGGATACTTCTGTGCGACTCGTACCGGGTCGAGGTTAAAGACGTAGTCGTCACCCTTGGTGAACCACATTATAGTCTCGTAGCGACCCGAGAATCTCCTGCTACAGTGCAGACCGTGTTCGAAATGCCAGATGATCCGATTCCTCATCTTGAGCTTTAGGGAGGTGAAGACGGGGTACAACACGGTGTCAAGAGGAATTATGGTGCCGGCGTTCACGTAGTTGCCGACCTGCCAACATATGCTGCCTGTGGCCGATAGGACTCGCACACATTCACGTATGATGGAGGCTTGCTGCTCGATATAGGCATCGAGCTGCAGCTTGGTTTCGTACTCCTTGCCGATGTTGTACGGTGGGGAAGTGACCACAAGCTGGACCGATTCGGAAGGTACCGATCTGAGCAACTCCTGACAATCGCCCGGATATACCACTACGCGCTCCGATTTGGAGAACGCCTCCACAATCGTGTATTTTCGCCTAGCCATGCACATACTATATGCAAGCGCGCTGCACACGTCAACATCTCGTTGGGAATGGCAGGGCGTACGCACCTAAATTCCAACCGGCCTTATTAGCCCCGAAAACAGTGGTTACGTACTGACCGAGTCGATGCTGTCGTCGACGACCATGTTGATCGGTCTGCGTTGTTGGCTCAGAAACAAGGATCGGCCAATTCAGATGCAATTGCCCTGTTGGGAATGGTCGACTGAACCATCGCCGGTCGATCGGACAGCCCACGAATCCGACACGCCGGAGTCGTGCGTTCCGAAGAGGGCCAAGAATTCCCTGGGGCCCTCTTGGCCGCCTTCGGAGCCGACGCACCGTTCTACGTCGGCCGCTGTTCTGCCCTGGGGTTCCCAAGGTGGCCAAGGTGGTCAAAGCATTCCTGTAAGGCCATCTTGGCCACCTTCGACCTGTGTTCCGGGGCATGACTGGGGCAAGGCCCAGAACCATCCGCCGTTCTTCTCGCGGAGGGCTTCGTCGGCGTTCAGGTCCACCGGGTCCGACTCCCAGTGGACCGCGGGCGAGCCGTCGGATCTCGGGGCGATGGTGAAGGCCAGGCCCGTGCCTTCGACCGCCGGCTACCCTTGCCAGATGTTGCACGAATTCTGCTGTTGCTACGGGATTGCCGGGGTATCTTCGGGCCTGGGCCAACCGCGCCAACGTTCTTCCCCTGGCGCCGCCGGCGCGTTCTCCCGGTCGGTCGGCGACGAGGGTGGACTGTGCGAGGTCGCAGGCGTATGATGGCGAAGGCAATGAGTCACGTAGACGCCATGTAAGGAGTGCACGGGACGATGTGCAATCTGCGAATCCTCTGGATGGGGCTGCTGGTCCTGATGCTATCAGACCTGTGCTGTGCGGCGAACCCCTTCTCCGGCGAGGATCGCCGGCAGGCCTTTCTGTGGGCCCTTGCGAAGGAAGATGAGAGCTACGATCCAGCCGCACGTATGCTCCGGGCCGAGTTCTCCTCGCCCGGTTACCACACGACGCTCCAGGGCGGAACCGTCCACCGCACCCGCGAGAGCCTCAAGTACGCGGTGGCCCTTCTCGATAGCGGCGACCCCGAGCGCCTCAGGCGGGCCGAGGCAGTGTTGAATCGCGTCATCGACTTGCAGGATCAGGACCCGAGCAGCCGAACGTACGGGATCTGGCCGTGGTTTCTCGAGGAGCCGCTCGACAGGATGTCGCCCCCGGACTGGAACTGGGCCGATTTCTGCGGCACCCAGCTTCTCCAGGTCGCCATCGACCACATGAGCCGCCTCTCGCCCGACGTGCAACAGAAGGTCAAGGATGCGATCGTGCACGCGGCTCGCTCGATTCAGCGGCGGGACGTCGGCCCGGGGTATACGAACATTGCCCTGATGGGCACCTATGTCACGCTCGTCGCCGGGGAGCGTTTTGGCCTGCGCGAGCTATCCGACTACGGCCGCGAACGCCTTCGCCGGTTCCACAAGTACACACAGCAGAGGGGCTCGTTCACCGAGTACAACAGCCCGACCTACACCTGCGTGGCCATCGAGGAAATCAGCCGCATGAGGCAGCATGTCCGCGACAGCGAATCGCTGGCCGTGCTGGCGGAGCTGAACGCGTTCGCCTGGAAGCACGTGGCCCGCCGCTTCCACCCGGCGACGAAGCAGTGGGCCGGTCCGCACAGCCGGTCCTATTCCACGCTTCTGGGCGAGAGGACGCTGGCCTTCATCGAACGCGCGACCAGCGACAAGGTCAAGTTCATGCCCGAGGCCACGGCCTGGGAAAGCCTCGACGCACTGCGCATCGACGTCCATTGCCCGAACGATCTCGACACGTACTTCACGACCCTCGACATCCCGCGCATCGAGGTGGAACCTTTCGCCATCAACAGCGACCGCGATGAGCACGACCTCATCGGCATCACGTATCTGCATCCGGATTTCACGTTGGGGAGCGTCAACATCGGCGATCTGTGGAACCAGCGTCGGCCGTTGGTGGCGTACTGGCGGACGCCCGCCGGCCCGGCGGCAGCGCGGGTTCGTTTCCTGCACGACGAGTACGACTATGCCGGTGCGAGTCTCTTCACCGTTCAGGACGCCGCCGATGCGTTGGGCGCCGTCCTGTTCGCCACCGACCGTGGCGACACGCACATCTCGCTCGACAGGATCGAGAACGCAACGATCCGGGCCAAGGACCTGCGTTTGCGTCTGGAGTTCGAGGGCGCCGTTGCCAGTCTGCAACTGCCCGAGAGACTGGAGCTGGGCGAGCCCTTGCGTTTCACCTCCGGTCCGATTGAAGGTGTATTCGGGGTCCATTCCGTCACCTTCGACGGTCTGCCCGTCCGTCTCGAGGCGCAGCGGCAGGGCGAGCGGGCGTGGATCGATCTGATCCTCTACCACGGCCGGGAGCGCGAGTTCAATTTCAACGAGATTCGCGAGGCGGCCATCGTGTTCACGCTCTCGATCATCCCGTCCTCCACGGCCTTTGGCGCAGCAGGGCCTTCCGTCTATTCAAGCATCGCCGCGGAACTGACGGTCGCGGACATTGAGTCGCCTCGCCAGACGTGGTATTCCCGGAGAACCAACAGCCAGACGCTGTCTATCACCATCCCGGTCCGGCCGTTGCCGACGGCCCGGCAGAAAGCCGCCTGCTCCGCCAAGGCCGGGGACATCGACCCGTGGGAATCCTCCATCTGAACCTGGGGGCACGCATTCCGGAGTTTTCCTCGCGAGCATCAGATTTTTGACGAGAAAAGTCTTGCACTGTTTCTGCCGATATGTATACTTGGATCAAGTATGGAAAACCGGTGCACAATTCGTCACATCCGCATCGACGGCCTGATCGGCCGGCTCGCCCTGATCCTGCGCCGCTAAGGCGCAAACAACGAGAGTACCACAACCCGTTCTGATTCCACCACTTACGTAAATCCGTAGCGTTCCGTCCGTCTTTACGGCATAATGACCCGCTACGACCCAATGATTGATTATGGATAATTGGCTATTGATGATTGGACTCTTGCGAAGCGGTTCCGCCCAGGAACGCCGCTCCAATCATCCATCATCAATCATCCTTTATCAACAGGAATGGAGAGCCAACGATGTCAGGTGAAAGAGTGTTGATTTTCGATACCACGCTCCGCGACGGCGAGCAGTCGCCGGGGGCGGCCATGTCGATCCCGCAGAAACTCGAGATTGCCCGGCAATTGGCCCTGCTCGGAGTCGATATCATCGAGGCGGGATTCCCGGTTTCCTCGCCCGCCCAGTTCGAGGCCACGAGGCTGGTGGCCGAGCAGGTCAAGGGTCCGACCATCGCCGCCCTGGCCCGCGCCAACTCGCTGGACATCGAGTCGGCAGGCAAGGCCATCGCTGGGGCCAAGAGGAAGCGAATCCATACGTTCATCGCGACCTCGCCGATCCACATGAAGTACAAGCTCAAGAAAGAGCCCGATCAGGTCCTCAAGATGGCGGTCGAGGCGATCCAATGCGCGAAGGTCTTCACGAACGACGTCGAGTTCTCGCCGGAGGACGCCTGTCGCAGCGAGGTCCCGTTCCTCATCGAAGTGCTGGCGGCGGTAATCGAGGCCGGTGCGACCACGTTGAATATTCCCGACACGGTCGGCTACGTGCTGCCGTATGAGTACGGACAGCTCATTGCGAAGCTCAAGAGCGATGTCCCGGGCATCGGCAAGTGCGTCCTCAGCACGCATTGCCACAACGATCTGGGCATGGCCGTCGCCAACTCGCTGGCCGGCGTTCGCAACGGGGCCAGGCAGGTCGAGTGCACCGTCAACGGGCTCGGCGAGCGGGCCGGCAACGCCGCGATGGAAGAGGTCGTCATGGCGATCCGGACGCGGCAGGACTTCTTCGGCGTCGAGGGCCTTTCCACGAACATCAACACGAAGGAGATCTTCCGCACGAGCCAGCTCGTCTCGCAGCTCACGGGCTTCGTGATCCAGCCCAACAAGGCGATCGTCGGCGCCAACGCCTTCGCGCACGAGTCGGGCATTCACGTGGACGGCATCCTCAAGGAGCGGACGACCTACGAGATCATGACGCCCGAGACGATCGGCCTGGTGGGCTCGCGGATGGTGCTCGGTCGCCACACCGGCCGGGCCGGCTTCGCCGACCGGTGCAAGCAGCTCGGCTACAAGCTCTCGAAGGATGAGCTCGAGCACGCGTACCAGCGGTTCGTCGAGATCGCCGACAAGAAGAAGGAGGTCTTCGACGCCGACGTGGCGGCCATCATCAACGATGAGATCCGCGTCGTGGAACAGATCTATGTGCTCGATTACCTGCACGTCGCCTCGGGCACCGGAACGCTGCCGACGGCGAGTGTGAAGATGCGGGTCAAGGGCGAGATGAAGATCGCCGTCGCGTATGGCGACGGGCCGGTCGATGCCGCCTACGAGGCGATGCGCGTGGCGATGGACCTGAGGCCCAAGCTCGAGGAGTACTCGATCCGCGCGATTACGGGGGGCACCGAGGCCCTCGGCGAAGCGACCGTCCGGATTCGTGAGGACGGCCGGGTCTTCATCGGCCGGGGCGTCTCGACGGACATCATCGAGGCCAGCGCCAAGGCCTACGTGGACGCGGTCAACCGTATGGTCGCCGCGCAGGAATTGCCGGAGCAGCCGTCGATGAAGGCCGAACTGTAACCAGCAGCAGAGTTGGAAATCCGAATATCGAAATCCGAAATCCGAAACAAACCCGAATGACTGAAAACCAAAATCCAAAACAGTACGATCTGGAGGACCGGACGTATGCGTTTGCACTGGATGTTCGTGGGTTTGTGAAGCGTTTGAAACGGACAATAGCCAATGTCGAGGACGGCAGGCAGCTCATCAAGGCCTCAGGTTCCGTCGGGGCCAACTATATCGAGGCCAATGAGGCCTTGAGCAGGAAGGATTTCCTGATGCGGATCCGGATCTGCCGGAAGGAAGCCAAAGAGTCGCGATACTGGCTTCGGCTTGTGGATACGTCGGAGGATCAGAAGCTGGAAGATCGTCGGCAGCGACTGCTTCAGGAAGCTACGGAGTTGACGAGCATCTTCGGTGCGATTGTGCGCCGGAGTGAGTGATTTTTCGGTCATTAGGGTTTTGGATTTGTTTCGGATTTCGAAATTCGGATTTCGAGTTTACGACCAATGAGGTAACGACAGATGGGAATGACGATCACGGAGAAGATCTTGGCGCGGGCCGCGGGCCAGAAGACGGTCGTGCCGGGACAGTTGGTGGACGCGAGTGTCGATTTGGTGATGTGTCACGATGTGACGACGCCGCCGGCGATCTCGATGCTGGTGGAAAAGGGGATCGACCGGGTGTTCGATCCGGACCGGATCGTGGTGACGCCGGACCACTTCCAGCCGCCCAAGGACGTCAAGAGCGCCGAGCTGCACAAGCGGCTGGACGAATGGGCCAAGCGCCACAAGATCAAGCACTACTACAAGCTGGGCCGGGCCGGCGTCTGCCATGCGCTGTTGCCGGAGCAGGGCCATATCCGGCCGGGCGAGGTGATTGTGGGCGGCGATTCACACACGTGCACCTACGGCGCCCTGGCGGCGTTCAGCACGGGGATCGGCTCGACCGACCTGGCGGCGGCCGTCGCGACGGGCAAGCTCTGGTTCAAGATCCCGGCCTCGATGAAGTTCGTGCTCAACGGCGAGCTGCCGCCTGGGGTCTACAGCAAGGACGTGATGCTCAACGTGATCGGGCGGATCGGCACCGACGGCGCGCTCTACCGCGCGATGGAGTTCGTGGGGCCCGCATTGCAGGAGATGACGATGGAGGCCCGCATGACCATGACGAACATGGCCATCGAGGCCGGGGCCAAGAACGGCATCATCGGGTTCGACGAAGTGACCCAAGCGTACCTGGACGGTCGCCTGAAGGACGCCAGCAAGTACACCGTGTTCGAGTCGGACGCCGACGCGCAGTATGTCGTGACGGAGGAGTTCGATTGCTCGGCGATGGAGCCGACGGTGGCCCTGCCGCACCTGCCCAGCAACGCGGTGCCCATCGGCGAGTGCGCGGGCAAGGCGATGGACCAGGCCTATATCGGCAGTTGTACGAACGGCCGGATCGAGGACCTTCGCATCGCCGCCGACATCATAGAAGGCAAACAAGCCGCGATCCGCACGATCGTCGTACCGGCGACGCCGGAGGTTTGGAAGCAGGCGCAGGACGAGGGTCTGTTCAACGTCTTCTACGACGCCGGCTGCGTGATCTCGGCGCCGACGTGCGGCGCGTGTCTCGGCGGTTTTATGGGTGTCCTGGCCGCTGGCGAAAAGTGCATCAGCACGACGAATCGCAACTTCGTCGGCCGGATGGGCAGTCCCAAGAGCGAAGTCTACCTGGCCAGCCCCGCGACCGTCGCCGCCAGTGCGGTCGAAGGCAAGCTGGCCGACCCGAGGAAATACCTTTAAGAAAACACGAATATCGAAATCCGAAATCCGAAACAAATTCAAATGACCGAAGGTCAAAACCCCAAACGGTTCGATCTGGAGGATCGCACGTTTGCCTTCGCACGTGATGTGCGAGAGTTCGTGAAGGAGCTGAAACAAACACTGGCCAATGCTGAGGATGGCAAGCAGTTGATCAGAGCATCGGGTTCCGTCGGGGCCAATTACATTGAGGCCAACGAGGCCCTGAGCAAGAAGGACTTTCTGATGCGGATCCGGATATGCCGGAAGGAATCCAAAGAGGGCCGCTATTGGCTCAGGCTTGTCGATACCTGCGGCGATCAGAGGCAGGAGTCTCGCAGGCGAGAGTTGATACAGGAAGCCACTGAGTTGATGAGCATCTTCGGTTCGATTGTGCGTAAGGGCGAATAGCGTTTCGAGCATTTGGTTTTTGGAGATTCGGATTTGTTTCGGATTTCGAAATTCGGATTTCGGACTTGAGAACGAGGATACTATGGCAAAGGTACACGTATACAAACGCGATCATGTCAACACCGACGAGATCATCCCCGCTCGGTATTTGAACACGGACAACGAGGCGGAGCTGGCGAAGCATTGTCTGGAGGATCTGGACAAGGACTTTGTGAAGAAGGCCAAGCCGGGCGACGTGATCGTTGCGGGCGACGACTTCGGGTGCGGGTCCAGCCGGGAGCATGCGGTCTGGGCGATTCGCGGGGCGAAGGTGCGGACCGTGATCGCACGGTCGTTCGCGAGGATCTTCTATCGCAACGCGATCAACTGCGGGTTCTACCTGATCGAGTCGGCCGAGGCAGTGGACCAGATCGCCGACGGCGACGAGGTCGAGATCGACTACGACGCCGGCGTGATCCGGGACAAGACGAATGGCAAGCAGATCAAGTTTATGCCGCTGCCGGACTTCGCCCTGGAGATCATCCGCGACGGCGGACTGCTCGATCATGTCATGAAGAAAAGTGCGTGACACTACAAAGGCCGGGTCGATGAACGGGCATTGCCTTACCAGACGGGAGTTCCTTCAGGCCGCCGGGACAACGGCGGTCCTGGGGTTCTGCGCCCCCATGGGCCTCGGCCAACCGAGGACGGGGCGCCGCAAGCCGAGCTTCGTGTTCTTCCTGATCGACGACCTCGGCTGGAAGGACTTGGGATGCTACGGCAGCACGTTCTACGAAACGCCCAACGTAGATCGGCTTGCGGCGCAGGGCATGCGGTTTACGAATGCCTATGCGGCCTGTCCCGTCTGCTCGCCCACGCGGGCGAGCATCATGACGGGCAAACACCCCGCGCGACTCGGAGTTACGGACTGGATCGGCGCTCCGCAGAGACCCACGACTTACCGCGAAGGCATGCCGCTGGAGGAAGTGACCATCGCCGAGGCGCTCAAAGAAGCCGGCTATGCGACGGGCTTCATTGGCAAATGGCACCTGGCGACCCGCGATGCGGACCGGGCGATGTACTATCCGGACCGACAAGGCTTCGATATCAACGTCGGCGGAGACCATTCCGGCGCGCCGCCAACCTACTTCTATCCATACAGCAAGGGCAATCGCAGCCTGGAGACGATGCCGGCCGGCGGTGAGGAAGGGGAGTACCTGACGGATCGGCTCACCGACGAATCGCTCACGTTCATCGAGGCCAACAAGGACCGGCCGTTCCTGCTGTACCTGTCGCACTACGCGGTGCACACGCCGCTCGAATCGAAGAAGGGCCTCGCCGAGAAGTACGAGACCAAGGCGAAAGGTCTTCCCGAGCGCCAAGGCCCGCACGCCGAGCCGGTCTACGGCCCATACGAGACCCGGCTCGTTCAGGATCACGCGGTCTACGCCGGCATGGTGCAGAGCGTCGACGAGAGCGTCGGGCGAGTCCTGAACAAGCTGGCCGAGCTCGGACTCGAGCAGGACACCATCGTGATCTTCATGTCCGACAACGGCGGGCTGTCCACCGTCCGACGGGAGGGCCCAACCTGCAACCTGCCCCTGCGGGCGGGCAAGGGCTGGCTCTATGAAGGTGGCATTCGCGAACCGATGGTCATCAAGTGGCCCGGTGTTGTGACGCCGGGCAGCGAATGTCACAAGCCGGTTGTCAGCACGGATTTCTATCCGACCATGTTGGAAATGGCGGGCCTGCCACTGAAGCCGCAGCAGCATGTCGATGGCCTCAGCCTTGTTCCACTGCTCAAAGGCACCGGGACGGCGAGACACGAGGCGTTGTATTGGCACTATCCGCACTATCACGGCAGCGGCAACCGCCCCAGCGGCGCGGTCCGGGCGGGTGACTACAAACTGATCGAATGGTACGAGGACGGCAAAGTCGAGTTGTACAATCTCAAGGAGGATCTCGGCGAGAAGAACGACCTGGCCGCGACGATGCCCGGCAAGGCGGTCGAACTGAAACGGATGCTCCGGGCTTGGCGTGACCAGGTGGGCGCAAAGATGCCCGAAGGCGAGCCCCGCGAGGATTTCGAGACGTGGCGACAGGCGAGGGACGGAAAGGATCGCTCATGAAGCGACGTGACTTCCTCAAGGCAGTGGGAGCCGGAGCGACCCTGTGGTTCTCCGGATGCGGCGGCATGTCGAGGCTCGTGGCGCAAGATCGCAAGAGGCCGAACTTCGTGTTCTTCCTCGTGGACGATCTCGGCTGGAAGGACCTCGGTTGTTACGGCAGCACGTTCTACGAGACACCGAATGTGGACAGGCTGGCCGCCAGCGGCGAGCGATTCACGGGTGCATACGCGGCCTGTCCCGTCTGTTCGCCGACGCGAGCGAGCATCATGACGGGCAAGTACCCCGCGCGACTGGCGACAACCGACTACTTCGGGGCGCCGCAGCCCGACACCGTCGACAAGCATTGGACGAAAGACAAGCCGCTGCTGCCGGCTCGTTACGAGGATCGGCTGCCACTGAAGGAAGTGACGATCGCCGAGGCGCTGAAGGAGGATGGCTACGCGACCTTCTTCGCGGGCAAATGGCACCTCGGGCCCGAGGGATTCTGGCCGGAGGACCAGGGCTTCGACATCAACAAAGGCGGCATCGAGCGCGGCGGGCCCTACGGCGGCAAGAAGTACTTTTCGCCCTATGGCAACCCCCGCCTGCCTGACGGCCCGGACGGCGAGCATCTGCCCGACCGGCTGGCGACTGAAACCTGCAAATTCATCGAGGACAACAAGGACCGGCCCTTCTTAGCCTACCTGGCGTTCTACTCGGTTCACACGCCTCTGATGGCCCGCGAGGACCTCAAGGCCAAGTACGAGAAGAAAGCGGAGCGGGTCGATCATGATGGTCCAGCCTGGGGACAGGAGGGCGACCGGAAGGTCCGGCTGGTGCAGGACCACGCCGTCTATGCGGGGATGGTCGAGGCGATGGATCAGGCAGTGGGCAAGGTGCTCGATGCGCTGGACCGTCTGGACCTGGCGAAGGACACGGTCGTCTTCTTCATGTCGGACAACGGCGGGCTCTCGACCTCCGAAGGGCACCCGACGTGTAATTTGCCGCTGCGGGCTGGCAAGGGCTGGCTCTACGAGGGCGGCATCCGCGAGCCGATGATCGTCCGCTGGCCCGGCGTGGCCAAAGCCGGCAGCACGTGCGAGGAGCCCGTAATCAGCACGGATTTCTACCCGACGATGCTGGAGATGGCGGGCTTGCCGCTGAGGCCGCAGCAGCATCTGGATGGCCGGAGCATGTCGCCGCGGTTGAAACAGGCCGGCAAGCAGGAGCGCCGCGCCCTCTACTGGCATTACCCGCACTACGGCAACCAGGGCGGCTCGCCCGGCGGGGCCGTTCGTGTAGGCGACTACAAGCTGATCGAATTCTATGAAGACAGTCGCGTGGAATTGTATAATCTGCGGGCCGATCTCGGCGAGCAGCACGACCTGGCGGCGACGATGCCCGACAAGGCGGCCGAGTTGCGGCGAATGCTGCACGAGTGGCGCAGGGAGGTCAGGGCCCGGATGCCGACCCCGAATCCGAATGTGAGGAAGTAACGCTGGCGATCAAGGGCGGGACTCACGCATGAGAACTACAAGACAGAAGGGGTTGAGATGGCTGGAGGGCAAACTCGGGCGGCCGCTGCCGCCTTGCATTGCGGTATCGAAGTTCTTTCCACCAGAAGAATCCTGGACCGGTAAGGAGACTTGGTGGTTTGACTTGTCCGTCAGGAAAGGAAGACGACTTCCACGGGAGAACTATCACCTTTTGGGGGAGTTTTGCGCTTTAGGGCCTCCGGCATGATACACAAGCAGGATGATTCGCTTGAAGGAGTGCGAAGCACCCTTGCTGCTGGTGGCTCCAATGCGGTAAACTCCCGCCGCGACGCAGCGGAATCCGGGTCGGTCCGTAATCCGCCAGTTGCTTGTGTGTGTGCGACGTCCAAGGCCTTAGCAAAGCCGAGATAGATGGGGTGTGCCCCGCATATCGTTTTCAGAGTAGATTGTGAGAGAGTGACCAAGAAAGGAAAATCGTTCGATGGCAAAGACGTACAAGATTGCAGTGATGCCCGGGGATGGGACGGGGCCGGAAGTGACGGCCGAGGCCGTCAAGGTGTTGAACGCGGCGGCCGACAAGTTCAAATTCAAAGTGGACCTGACCACGTTCGATTTCGGCGGCGAGCGGTACAAACGCACGGGCGAGACGCTGCCCGACAGCGCGGTCGAAGAGCTTCGCAAATTCGACGCGATCCTGCTCGGCGCGATCGGCCACCCGGACGTGGCGCCCGGGATCCTCGAGAAGGGCATCCTGCTCAAGGCCCGATTCGAGCTGGATCAGTACATCAACCTGCGTCCGGTCAAGCTGTATCCCGGCGTCGAGACGCCATTGAAGAACAAGGGTCCCGAGGACATCGATTTCGTCGTGGTTCGGGAGAACTCGGGCGACGCCTACACCGGCACCGGCGGCGTCACGATGAAGGGCACGCCC
>ENA-UPTA01004828-UPTA01004828.1-activated-sludge-metagenome-genome-assembly--contig:-NODE-4828-length-12643-cov-6.192247_pt1 | contig 12643 bp, 8 predicted proteins | sample MGYA00238184_ERZ773361 | MGnify/ENA primary metagenome ERZ773361 (study PRJEB29100, sample SAMN05720205) | activated sludge metagenome | isolation source: anaerobic digester from wastewater...
AACCCCTGACCCGAGCCCTCGACCGCGCCGCCACTTGGTTCGCCAACGACGTCAATCCAACCCACGCCGCCAACCTCAAGGCCCTGAAGATTTACTGACATGAAAGAAGCCATACAGAAAGAGATCGTGACATGGTTCGACGCTGCTTACAGGGCGCAGTACCCGACCGTGCCCGTCGTCTACGAGAACCAGCCATTTGACTGGAACAACCTGCCCGACACGTTTACCGAGTTCGAGGTCCGCTTCTACTCAGGGCAACAGATCAACCTTGGCAGCCCCAAGACCCGGCACGGCGGCTACATCTACGTGACGGTCTGGACCAAGGAAGGGAAGGGCACGATTGCTACCAAGAAAATGCTTGACTGGGTCGATGACAGGCTTGGCTACAAGACCTTGGCGACCGTCCAGATCGAGGCGCCAGAACCCGACGAGGGGTCTCCTAACAAGGGTTGGCACATCGAGGGAAGCAAGTTTCGCTTCTACGCTGATGAGGCTTGACAAGCGCCCTAGAACATGAGATATAGGTTAAAACCCTGACACTTTTCTACGTAAGGAAATCTTGCCATGCCGACTCTTTCCGCATCGAACCGCACCCAAGTAGCGTACAAGCTTGAGGGCACCTACCCGACGAACTGGGGCTCCCTGCAAGGCGGCAACGGTAACCTCGTCCGCATTACCGGCGAGACCCTTGACTACACCCAAGGCACCGAGCAGTCGAAGGAACTTCGTTCCGACCGTCAGGTAACCGACACCATCACCGTCAGCGCTTCGTCGCAGGGCGGCTTCAACTTCGAGATGTCGTACCGCGAGTTCGACTGGATTCTCGAAGGCATCGCCCAATCGACCTACACCGAGTACGGTACTTCCGGCGTGTCTGCTGCCATCGCTACGCTGACCCTCGCCACCGGCACGATCACTGCTGGCGCTGCTCCGACCGGCAACGACGCTTTCACTACGCTCCAGAAGGGGCAGTGGATTTCGATCATTCCGGCAGCCGGCGCTTCGCAGACGGTCAAGGACTATTTCTACGGTCGCGCTTTCCGCATTGACGGCACCGCCGCTATCACCTCGACGATCATTACCCTTGACGCCGCCACCCCGATCAACACCACGATTGCTGGTGCCTCGCTGTCCGGAGCGATGATCTCGTCCTCGCGGCTGGTCAACGGCAACACGATGAAGTCGTACTCCATCGAAGCCGGCCACCTCGACGTCGGCCAGTACCGCCAATACACCGGCATGATTGCCTCGAAGCTGGACCTGAAGATCGGCGTCGGCAGCATCATCACCGGCAGCGTCGATTTCATGGGCAAGGGCATGACGCTGGCTCAGGCGACCGGCATGGGCACCGTGGTTGCGTCCAAGGGGTACTCCCCGGCCAACGCCGTTCGTGGCGTCTTCGACATCCTCGAAGGCGGTTCCTCGATCACCGCGACGACCTACATCAAGTCAGCGGACATCACCATCGACAACTCGCTGCGCGGTCAGGATGCTGTTGGCGTTCTCGGTAACGCAGGCGTGGCGGCTGGCACGATCAAGGCTTCCGGCAAGCTGGAGGTCTATTTTGCCGACCAGACTATGTACAACAAGTTCCTGAACAACACCGAGACCTCCTTGGCGATCCCGGTGCAGGACAACGCAGGCAACGGCTACGTCTTCGTCTTCCCGCGCATGAAGTACACGGCGGCGAAGGTCAATGCGGGAGGTCTCGATCAGGACAACATGCTGTCCCTTGATTTCACCGCCCTGATGGACAACGTCGCAACCTCGGCGACGTATCAGAAGACGTTCTCGATCTTCCGCGTCGGCGCTGCTACCTAAGTTTTACCGGAGGGCTTCGGCCCTCCAATTGTCATTGACCCAAGAAAGGAAGTACCCTAGATGGCTCTTGATATTTTTGCCCAGTTCGCCACCGACGAAACCCTTGAGGAAAACGGTACGTGGTTCCCGATTGGCGGCGGCGCCCGCGTTCTGGTTGCCCGTTCCGGCAACCGCAAGTACGCCAAGCTGCTGACCAAGGAAGTCGAACGCAACAAGAAGGCGCTGGACCTGAATGACGACGCGGCTGACAAGCTGTCCGAGGAAATCATGATCGGCGTGATCGCCGAGACCATCCTCCTTGGTTGGGAAGACGTCAGCTTCAAGGGCGAAGTGCTGGAGTACAACGTCGCCAACGCCAAGAAGCTGCTGGCGGTGAAGGACTTCCGCAAGACTGTGGCGCAGTTCGCTGACGATGTTTCTGCCTTCAAGTTCAAGGAGACCGAAGAGCAGGGAAAAGCCTGACGGCCTACCTTGCTTGGCAATTGGAGTGGGGTGCAAGTGAAAAGTTTTTCAAGCTGGTAAAGGAAGACACCGGCGTACCCCACCCCGCTGACATTGGGAGACCAGGGCTCAGAAACGACTGCATCAAATATCTGGATGCTTTTCGTTATCTGGGCTCTTCCCGTTTATGGAGCGAGGCAGGCCCGCAGCCGATACAGGTGAGTGAGGTAGAGGCCTACCTCAACATCGCCGGGATTGAAGTACCGTATATGAAGTTGAAGTACCTCTTTCTGATTCAGCAGTTGGATCGGGTAGAGATGAAGCACATCGCCCGCAAGCAACAATGAGGTAGCAGCAAATGGCAACCGCGAATCTAAGTGTAGGGATCAATACCAAACCAGCGCATGAGGCCTTGAAGAAACTCAAGGACGAAATGGCGAACATCAAGGCGGCGATTCCGGTCACCATTGACCCGAAGTCGGTGTCTTCGGCGTTGTCTGGCACAAAGATCAAGGTAACCATCGATGCTGCTGATCTGGCCTCCCAGTTTAGAAGGGCAGCACAGGACGGACTATCCGGCCTGAAACTTGGCGGTGGGTCAATCGACACTACGCAGATAAAGGCAGGCATTGATCAGATCAAGCAGTACATGGCCAACGCTGCTAACGACCCAGCTATGGGCAACGCGCTTGCCGACAACATCAAGAAAGGTACGCCAAAAGCTGCTGCGGCAGCAAAGGAAGCAGGTAAGGCTGCTGGAAAGGCGTTTGCAGACGGCGAGGAAGAAGGCGCTCGTACTGCCAAGATCAGCTACCGATTCAAGCAGGGAGCAGGCTCCGTCTCGATCTCCGAGAAGACGGACTACACGGCGGAGCAGGTTAAGGCTCGTGCCGAGGCTGAAAAGGCTGAGGCAGCCGCGCGGGCGGCGATGCTCCGGCGCATTTCTCTTATGAAGGAGGAGTTTGAAGCGAGGAAACAGCTTCAGGCTCTGAACGAGGCAGGGTATAGACAGCAAGAACTGGCTAAGCAGAAGGCTGAGGCTAGGATGCAGGCGTTGAATGAGACGGGGCATCGGCAGATGCAGTACCGTCAGATTCAGCAAGCGCAGGCGCTTCAGGCTCTGAACGAGGCAGGGTATAGACAGCAAGAACTGGCTAAGCAGAAGGCTGAGGCTAGGATGCAGGCGTTGAATGAGACGGGGCATCGGCAGATGCAGTACCGTCAGATTCAGCAAGCGCAGGCGCTTCAGGCTCTGAACGAGGCAGGGTATAGACAGCAAGAACTGGCTAAGCAGAAGGCTGAGGCTAGGATGCAGGCGTTGAATGAGACGGGGCATCGGCAGATGCAGTACCGTCAGATTCAGCAAGCGCAGTCGCTTCAGGCTCTGAATGACGCAGGGTATAGACAGCAGGAACTGGCTAAGCAGGCACACCAGAAGAGAATGGAGCTTCTTGACGCACGCTTCGCTGCGAGCAGTGCCAAGTCTCAACTCAACAAGGCCAAGCTGGCTGAGTCTTTGTATGCTAGAGGTATAGATGCCTCTGGTGTGGTTGGCCCGTTGGCAGCAAGCTTTGGTAACGCCGCAGGGATTGCACAACTGAGCGCTGCCACCAAGCAACTCGGCGAAGCCCACAAAGAAGCCACCGGCCACACCAAGACCCACGCCGCCGCCATGCGCGACGCACACAGCGCTGCGCGAGGCTTGGCCTCCGGCATGGGGATGATGTGGTTGACGTGGGGCAACATCGCCCCGCTGCTCGCAGGCGCCTCCTTGTCGCACGGCTTCATCCAGGCCATGAAGGCAGGCACCGAATTTGCCTACCAACTTACGTTTGTGAAAGCCCTGGGCGGGGAGACAGCGGAGTCGGTGCGAGGCATCGGCAACGCGGCGCTGGAACTCAGTAAAAACGGGCTGTTTGGTCCTGTGGAACTTGCCAATGGTTTGCGCACACTGTCGCAAGCAGGCCTGTCTGCTGCGGAGTCGATGAAAGCCTTGCCCGTCGTTTTGGACCTTGCCACTGTTGGCGAAATGAACATGAAGGACGCCGCAGTCACCCTTGTCGGCGTGATGACTGCGTTCAATCTTGATAAGTCTGACCTTACCAAAATCGGCGATGTGTTCGCTAAGGCCGCTGCGGTTTCCCAGACCAGCGTTGAGCAAATGACGCAGGCAATGAAGACTGCTTCCGTGGTCGGGGAACAATACGGCGCAACGATGCAGGATACGGCGACTGCTCTAACCTTGTTGGCAAAGATGAACATTACCGGCACCGCAGCCGGTACTTCGCTGCGAAACATGCTGAAGGAACTGTACTCTCCTACAGAAAAAGCAGCAAAAATAATGAAGGACCTTGGCGTTTCAGCACAGACCGCATCTGGGGAGTTGAAGCCCTTCCCAGACGTTATTTTCTCGATGAAGAAAAAACTCGAGGAATTCAATAAAGCAAGCCAAGTCAAGATTCTTCAAGGCTTGTTCGGTGAGCGTGGGGCCAAAGAAGCTGTTGCGATGCTTTCGCTAACTCGAGAGGAATGGGACAAACTGAACAAGACGATCAGCGAGTCAGGCGGATTTATGCGGGAAGTTTCTGCTGAACTCGAAGGGACTGTCAAGGGGTCATTCAAGCAGGCAATCAACACCCTTCAGGTGTCTTTGATTGAGGCTTACAACAGCACTGAGGGGGCTGCTGGGCAACTTGCAGGAAAACTTAAAGAGACCTTTGGTTCTACGCAGTTTAAGGAAAGCCTCACAACAATCGTCACTGGAATGCTTGGTATAACCAACGCCCTCGTTACAATGGCCCCGGCTCTGGCTGTAGCAGCAGGGGGTTGGATAGCCCTTCGTGCAGCGATGATCGGAGCCGCTGTATGGACTAGCGTAAGCACGGCTTTAGCGGGTGCAACCCTCGCAACCCAAACTCTTGGGGCTGTTGCTGCGGGTACAGCCACAACACTGACAGGTTCGACAGGGATTCTTGCCGCTGCTCGTATGCTTCCAGGCGTACTTGGTGCAGCAGGCGCGTCTCTGATAGCAACCACAGGTTTGTTAGGCCCTCTTGCTATTGCAATAGGGGCTGCGGGAGCCGCGTGGTATCTGTTCAGGGACCGTACCGAAGAGACCATGAATCAGTCAACCGCTAAGGTTCGCACCTCTACTCAAGAGATGATAAGCGACCTTAGAAAGTTTCAAGCGGCGGCTGGGAAACTCAACGCTGGCACGGTCAGAAGCAGAGCGGACGCTGCGTTTTCAGCAACAGAGGCAACTTGGGAGTCTTTGGCGAAGGACAGAAAAGAGGCTGCCAAGAGATTTGGTTTGTCTGAGCGCGATCTTACCGGGGATTTCAATGAGTATGCTCTGGCTGCAAAAGCAACAAGTACGTATAACATTTTCCCGGTACTGGACGCCATCAAGAAGAAAAGTGCAGAGGCTGCCGCTCAGAGAGAAGCTGCTTTAGGGCTGCTAAAGTTAGCTAAAAAAGCAGAGGAGGATGATCTTCTGATTGCCAAGAGTGCACAAGTTACATCAGGCACAAAGAACTATGAAGTAGGCGGCGGAACTAGTGGCGGCAGAGCCGACCGCGAAGCTGCCAAACTCGAGAACTCCGTCATTCAAGACCTTGAGAAACGTTACCAAGCTGAACTAAAGACGGTAGACGCTTACTACGCCAAACTCGAGAAGATTGAAAGCACAAGCGCACAGTACGGCATCAAGACGAAGGAAGAGGCAGAATCCAAGATCACTGCGCTTACTGAGGAGCACTGGACCAAGAGACTGGAGAAGGTCTCGACCATGAGCGACGAGATGTCTGCCCTCCTTGGCAAGTCCGTCAAACTCAGCGAGGCGGACGCACAAAAGGCAAAGACCTTTGTCGCTACGGCTCAGGAAGAGATCAATACGCTGAAGGAGAAGATCGAGTGGATCAAGGAGGAAGCCAGACTAAGGGCTGAGGGGGCTGCCATTAAGTTTAATAAGGACATCGACAAGAACAACGTCGACCTTACGAAGGAACTCGAACTCGCCAAAGCTGCGGTTTATGGCAAGGTCAGTAATCCTGTCGAGCGTGCCAGGAACAATGCCGAGACCTTAGTCAGCAATCGCTACGCTCAAATGATCCAAGAGGCTGTAGATGCTCGTATTCAAGCAGAGCAGAGTGGAAACGAAGCGGCTATTAAAGCCACAGCCGAACGCCTTGAACTACTTGACCAAGAGGTGCAGAAGTCTAAGCAGTATTACGGGGACCAATACGCAGCGCTTGCTGAGTACCAGCAGACTGCTTCCTATGGGTGGGATAAGTTCTGGGAGAAGTATGAGGAGAACGCGACGACTGCTGCCAAAGTGGTTGAGCAATCTCTGGAAAGTGTCACCAAGAACATTGAAGATGCCTTTGCTGATATGTTCAAGACGGGAAAGTTCGACGCCAAGAAGATGATTGATTCCATCTTGTCCGATGTTGGAAGACTTGTTGCCAAGTTGGCTGTATCGGACCTTGGAAATCTCTTGTTTGGTAAAGGTAAGCCCAGTGGGGATGTAATTGGAAATATCCTTGGCATGAGCGGGAAGAAGGAGGGTGAGGGTAATCAGCCGGAAGGTTTGTCTGGATTGCTCACCAAAGCCGCTGAGGGTCTCAAAGGTTTCTGGAACTCCCTGACCGGAGCGACCTCCGCGACCGTGGAGTCTACCGCCAAGACCGTCGAGGACGTGCTCACAATGGGAACCAAGAAAGTTGCTGAGACCTCCTCGACCGCAGCCCTGACGGAACTCGCTGCGGCAGCGCAGATGGCCGCTACTTCCTTGTCGATGGTCGGGAGTACTGGAGGCGGAGGGGGAGGAGGCGTACTTGGCGGGTTACTCGGGGCGATTGGGGGCAGCGGAACAAGCGCCGCGTCTGCAACTGCGGACTTCGTTCCTTACGCATGGGCTAACGGCGGGGCTTTCCGCAACGGCATCCAAGCCTTTGCCAAAGGCGGAACCTTTAGTAACTCAATTGTCCGTCAGCCCACTTTGTTCCGGTTTGCTGACGGCACCGGCATGATGGGCGAGGCGGGGCCGGAGGCCATCATGCCTCTAACACGTGACAGTCAGGGAAGGCTTGGTGTAAGATACGAAGGAAGGGAAGCACCACAACAGCGGAGCGACATGAAAGTGACGAACAACAACATCAGCGTAAGCGTCAATGCGCCAGGCGGAGACCCTGCTCAAGTGCGTCGTTCCGGTGCCGCCGTCGCCCGCGAGGTCGCTAGTGCCGTCTCTATGTCGGGGCGCTATCGCTAATGAACACTTCTGTATTTGGTGCCTACACCAAGGGTAACGATAGGGAGGGCTATGTCTCTCTCGTCGGCGTCCGGGTTACCGTGAAAATGCCCACGACAAAAATGACGGAATCGAAGGATAAGAGGCATGGCTGATTTCCTCGAAGAGGTCCTATACTCTACCGTTAAGTACGGTTCAAGTTGGCAGGACGAGTATACAGTCAAAGTTGTCGAGACCGCAGGAGGCAGCGAGTACCGAAGCTTGACCCACATTTTTCCGAGACGCACCTTCACTCTCGACTTCGAGCTTGCTACTGCGAACATGTGGGGCAACATCCTTGACCTGTACCACCGTGCTCATGGCACTTACGCCGGTTTCCGCGCTTGGTGTCATGATGAAGACTCTAGCAACGGCCCTCTAGGAACGCCTACGGCGACCGACCAACTTTGCCTTAAGGTTTCTAGCACGGTTTGGCAACTAAGAAAGTTCTACGGTACAGCCGCTGCGGCTGGTGCTACAGGCTATCCGTATCGGATTATCAAGAAGCCGATCAGTGGTTCCGTATTGGTAGCGGTGAATGGAAGTCTGGTTGCGGGACCTGGCGCTAACTGGACGGTTGACACGACTACGGGCCGTATCACTCTGTCTGCGGGTATCGCCTCGACAGTCGTTGCTGACAATGTCAGGGCAGGTTTTCGCTTTCATTTCCCTGTACGATTCAAAACAGTTTTGCCAATCGGGCAGGACTATCCGTTGCACCGTGTTGTCGATGGCGTGGAATTTCTGGAATTGCTCAACCCATGAAATCCACCGTCGCGCCCTATGCCACCGCCGCCTGGTGTATTCGCATCGAGTGCACCAACGGGACCGTCGTTCGTCTGACGACCTACCCGCACGACCTGACGATGAGCAACAGCAACGTCTATCTGACCGATTCCGGCTACGACGCGACGGCGTACCAGGCCACCACCGGATTCTCGCCTTCCGCCATCGACCTCGAGGGAATCGCCGGCATCGCCGGGATTTCCCGCGACGAGGTAGCTTCCGGCGTTTTCGACAATGCCAGGCTCTACATCTTCCGGACGAGTTTTTTAGCGCCGGTCGATAACTACGAGCCGGTGACCGCCGCCATCCTCGGTAAGACGACATTGCAGGATGAACGCTACCGCATCGAGGGCATGGCGCTGGTCGACGTCCTCAACCAGTCGGTCGGTCGTACTTACGGCCCAGGCTGTGACGCCACTTTCGGAGATGCTCGTTGTGGCAAGGACTTGACGGCACTCGATGTTACCGGGTCGGTGACTGCGGTGACAAGCAATCGCGTCTTCCGTGATTCGGCACGTGCCGAGGCGGCTGACTATTTCATCGCCGGCACTCTGGAATTCACCAGCGGCGCTAACCTCGGCACGAAGCCGCTCGAGATTAAGAGCTACGCCGCGAATGGAACGATTACCACCTTCGAGCCGTTCTATTTCACGCCAACCATCGGCGATACATACGTCATGATACCGGGATGCCGGAAGCGTTTATCAGACTGCGCCGCGTGGTCGAATGTGGTCAATTTTCGCGGCTTCCCGCACATGCCTACCACATCGGCTTATAGCGAGTACGGGAATCGCCGGGCATGACCAGGGACGATATCCTGACAGCGGCACGCGCAGCGGTCGGCACGCCGTTCAAGCACCAGGGCCGCATCGCCGGCAAGGGGCTCGACTGCGCCGGGCTGCTGGTGCATGTCTCCCGCACGGTCGGCGTCGAGCCGATCCAGCGCGAAGGCTATGCCCGCCTCCCTACGCTCGGACAACTCGAGACGACGCTGCAAGAAAACGTCGACGCCGGGATTCTCGTTACGGTTCCCGTCGCCGATCTTCTGCCCGGCGACATGGTGCTGATGCGTTTCGAGGGCGAGGGCGCGGCGCGTCATCTGGGCATCGTCGGAGACGGCACGCTGATCCATTCATGGGCCGTCGTGCGCCGTGTGTGCGAGCATACGCTTGATGATGTCTGGCGGCGGCGTATCGTCGCCGGGTTCCGTTTCGCCGGGGTGAACGATGGGTAAGTCAACCGGCCAGATAATCGGAACCGTCGTCGGCGGAGTCATCGGCGCCTTCGTGGGCTATCCGATGCTTGGCGCATCGCTCGGCGGAATGATCGGCGGCGCAATCGATCCGCCAAAGGGTCCGGACATCAAGGGTCCGCGCCTCAATGATCTGTCGGTACAAAGCAGCAGCTACGGGCAGGTCATTCCACGAGTCTATGGAACGGTAGCGCTCGCCGGGAATGTCTTCTGGATCGAGAACAACGCCCTGGCCGAGCACGAAAAAACGGAAGAGCAGGGCGGCAAGGGCGGCGGAGGCGGCGCAACGACCACGAGCTACTGGTACTCGAGCACGTTCGCACTCGGGCTGTGCGAAGGACCGATTGAAGGTATCCGCCGCATTTGGGTGTCCGGAAAGCTGATCTACGACGCCGGTAGCAGCGACGTGAATACGATCATCGCCAGCGACCTGGCCATGATGTCAGTCAATGCGATGATGTCAGGCATCGTGTCCGCCAAGAACAACGACGCATCCCCTGCAGCGGATGCCTCGCCCAAATGGACCCTGTACTACGGAGACAACACGCAGACGGCGAATCCCCGTATGGAGGCCACGCTCGGCGTCGGCAACGTGCCTGGCTATCGCGAACTGGCCTACATCGTCTTCGAGGACTTCGACCTGACGAACTACGGTAATTCGCTGATGGGGGCGCAGTTCAAGGTCGAGGTCGTCAAGGAGTTGAGTTATTCGTCATCGACAGAGACGCTGTGCGATTTCATCACGCCGACAACTGGTGACGTGCACCTTTCGCACACATTGCGAATTCTCTCCGATCGCGTTCGTGAGACGCAGATAAACGAGCTGATATGGAACTATGACCTCTGCTCGGTTTCGAGCCAGGATTTCGTTATCGGTAGTACTGCGCCTCTGCAGCCAAGTGAATCCGACATTCCTACCTGGCACGACTCGGCATTTCAATCGAAGCTCCCGGTCCGCGTCGTGCAGACGGACGTCGATATAGTCGCGTTCATTCTCTACCGGAACACTCCGAGCCGCCTTTTGGCGTATGACGCCGCTGGTGTTCTTGTTATGGATACCGGCGAAGTACCGGCCGCTACCTTGCCTTACGACGGCTATTTTGCCGCCGTGCGCGACGGCGAAATGTACCTGTGCACGAACACCGGCGACCGCCCCATATACAAGCTCCCGGTCCGCGTCGAGCCATCGACATATTTCGGGCCGTCACTGGCCAGCCCAGTCATTTACAACTCGAGCCAGATTGGCGTATCTGAAAATTACGTTTTCACGCTCGACTATATCGCCACGTCGCCGACATCGTGCACCGTCCGCCGCATCAAGCGCAGTGACCTCACGCTGGACGCCACCTGGACACAGGCGGTGTCCGGTTCGTATGCGATGCTCTACGTCGAAAGCGATGAGGTCGTCTACACGATGTCCAATCAACCCGGGGATGACGTATTGTATCGTTGGGTTTCTGGCGTCGCCAGCGATACCGGCGTGCGATACAGCGGCTACAACGGCGCTGACCTCAACCTTGCCTTCGCGTCTCCCCTCCTGGCGTATGTTTATGACTCGACAGCGCCGACGGCGCTGAAGATATGCTACCGTTCGGTTGTTCCTGAGACGGTCACGCTGGCATCGATTGTCGAAGCCGAATGCCTCAAATCCGGAATGTTGACAGCCAGCGACATCGATGTTTCGGCGCTGACACAGGAAGTCCGGGGTTACCGCGTGACGCAGGTAGCGGCGATTCGTGCTGGCCTCGAGCCGTTGCAGGGCGCCTGGCCGTTCGACGTGATCCAGAACGGCTACAAGATCAAGTTTATCCCGCGCGGCGGTTCGTCAGTTGGCACGGTGACGAAGGAAGAACTCGGCGCCGCCGCACCTGGCGACAATAACGTGATCAGCATCACCGAATCGCGCGAAATGGACGCACAGCTTGCGCGCAAAGCGGTAATCACCTTCCTGGACGTCAACCGGGAATACGACGTATCGGAGCAGAGCGCCGAGCGCCTGAATACCGATGCCGTCAATATCCGCAGTATCGAAATGCCAATCGTGCTGACGGCGGACGAGGGCGCCCAGATCGTGGAGCGCCTGCTTTACCTGTGGTGGCTCGAGCGGCGCGACCTGTCTTTCACCTTGCCGCCGACCTGGCTGCACCTGCATCCGGCGGACGTGGTGACGATCCAGTCGGCGAATGCCACATTCGAGGCACGCCTGACCTCGTGCCAGTATCTTCCCGATGGCCGGATCGAAGTCGAGGCCAAGTATAACGACGCGCCGGTCTACGTTTCGACCGCCGTCGGCGCTGAGCCTCCCTATACCGGGCAGACGCTGACGCTTTCCGGACCGAGCAACTTGATTCTGATCGACGGCCCGACAATGAACGATGCGATGGACCGCCCGTGCTTGCTTGCCGGAATGGGTGGCTACACGTCGGGATGGAAATCCGGCGCGCTCTTCCGCAGTACGGACAACGGGCAGACATGGACGAACCTGCAGGGATTTACCTCGGCGATGGTTGCCGGACAGGCCATTGATGCGCCGGGCGCCGGGCGCACCGACATACTCGACGCCAGCACTCGCATAACAGTTCAGCTCTACCCGAGTTCGGCAGATATGGTGAGCGTCTCGTTCACAACGCTTCTGTCGGGTGTGAACTGGTACGCCTGGGGCGCAGACGGGCGGTGGGAGATCATCGGAATTCAGGACGTGACCGACAACGGAGACGGCACATTCACGGCGTACAACCTACTGCGCGGGCGCTTCGGCACCGAGTGGGCGATGACCACGCACGCCATTCTCGATGAAGTTGTCCTGCTTGATACGGCCGCTCTGCGCATTATTGGCCTCAACGCCTACGACATCAACACGAATGTACTGTATCGCGGCGTCACCACCGGCAGCACGCTCGACAGCGCGTCCGACGAATCGCAGACTTACGCAGCCGTCAATCTCAAGCCGCTCTCTCCCGTCTACCTCAACGGCCACCGTGAACCGTCATCGAACAACTGGACGTTGACCTGGACTCGGAGAACCCGAATCGGCGGCGAATGGTGCGACGGAATAG
>ENA-UPTA01004829-UPTA01004829.1-activated-sludge-metagenome-genome-assembly--contig:-NODE-4829-length-12641-cov-4.897028_pt1 | contig 12641 bp, 7 predicted proteins | sample MGYA00238184_ERZ773361 | MGnify/ENA primary metagenome ERZ773361 (study PRJEB29100, sample SAMN05720205) | activated sludge metagenome | isolation source: anaerobic digester from wastewater...
GTCGAATGCGTTAATGATCAGGTTCATGATCACGGCCTGCAGATGGGGCGCGGATCCGAGAATGTCGGGAAGCGCATCGTCCAGCCGGCACTCGACCTGCTGCTCGGGCAGCTTATTCCTGAGAGCGATGAATCCCAGCGACTTCATGTAATTCCTGACCACCGTGTTCAGGCTGATGGACCCCGGCTGGAAATTTCCGCGCCGGGCAAGGGTCAGGAGATCCTTGATTATTTCCGCCGCGTGCTCGGCGGATTTTCGGATTTCGAGAATGTCGTCACGCACCGGACTGTCGGACGGAAGCTGTTCGAGAATCAGGTCGGGGTAAGCCACAATGGGCCCAAGGATATTGTTGAGGTCGTGAGCAACCTTGCCGGCCAGTTTGCCCAGCGTTTCCATCTGCTCGGCGTTTTGCAGGCGCTTGCGCAGCTCGGTTTCAATCTGGCGCGCTTTGTGCCGCCGGTCTATTTCCTGCAGTTCCCGCCTGACGGCCGGCCCGAGGCGCTTCAGGTTGTCCTTCATGACATAGTCGCTGGCGCCGTTGCGGATGGCGTCTGCCGCAGTTTCTTCGCCGACTGTTCCGGAAACAACAATGACGGGCACGTCCGGCGCAGCCTTCTGGGCTATGCCGAGGGCTTTGATTGCATCGAAGCCGGGCATGACATAGTCCGAGATGATCATGTCGGGCTTGAACTCCCGGAGTTCCCGGAGCATGCCGTTTTCCGTGTCAACACGGTGCAGCGTGAACTTGAAACCTTCCTTGACGAGAACGCGCTGAATCAGCTCGCAGTCTTCCGACCGGTCTTCGAGCATCAGGATTTTGAATTCTGCTCCGGACTCCATGACGGCAGCCTTCCTGTTATGAGGCTCTCGCGCTGACTATGGACCATGACAGTCCCAGCGTGACGATGATTTCAGCGAGTTTGTCAAACGCGATGGGTTTCACGAGGTAGCTGTTGGCCCCGTAATTGTAGGTGTTGATGAGATCCCTTTCTTCGTCTGACGCGGTCAGGATCACGACGGGGATGCCCTCTGTGCGCGCATCGCTCTTGATGCGGCGCAGAACCGTAAGCCCGTCTATCTTGGGGAGCTTGAGATCCAGAAGGATCAGCTTGGGGGGGTGCTCTATGCTGCGCGAGGCATGCCTTTTTTCGCAGAAGATGTATTCAAGAGCTTCTTCGCCGTCGCGCACCACAAAGATCCTGTTGGCGATGTTCTTGGATTGCAGCGCCCGGAGGGTCAGTTCGACGTCGTCCGGATTGTCCTCCACCAGAAGAATCTCAACGGGTTCCATATTGTAACTCATGGCGATCTCCAAAGAAGAAAATATAGTATGCAGATGTTCGATGTGTCAATGGCGTGCCTGTTTTTATTCAGCTTTTCTGAATCCTGCGATGAACATCCCATTGCACGGCCCGTCCGCAGGCCAGATCATGCATTGCCCCGGGCAGGCGGCTCCGGTCAGCGGATGCGTGAAATCAAGAGGCTCGAAATTCCTCTTTTCATTGAGGAATGCGGCCGCCACAGCGTCTGTCTCGTCGGCCGTGCAGGTGCAGACCGCATAGATCAGGCGGCCGCCGGGCCGGAGGAACTGCGACACATGCATCACGATCCTTTTCTGGACAGCCGCGCTGCGATTGATGTTTGACGGATCGAATCTCCATCGGGCATCCGGATTGCGGGGCCATGTCCCAATCCCGGAGCAGGGGGCGTCCACAATGATTCCGTCGAAATCGCCGCATCCGGGGCTGTCTTTGCTTCCGTCGAGCACGGCTGTTCGGATGCCGCGCATACCCGTGCGTTCCGCGCGTTCACGGATTTGTCCGACACTCGACGGACGGAGGTCAGTCGCCAGTATTTTTGCGCGGCATCCGGACAGCGCCGCCAGGTGCAGCGCCTTGCCGCCCGCGCCGGAACAGACGTCCCACCAGCTTTCTCCAGCCTGCGGCGCCGCGATCAATCCGGCGCACTGAGAGGATAAATCCTGCACATCCGCCTTTCTGCCCTCGGGAGTGTTGAGCAGCCCGCGGTTGAAATTTTCGGGGAGCGCAAGCGCCGTCGGGATGCGGGGATGCGCCTGGGCGCCGGGCGCTTCGATAGCCATAGCATCGACCGCCGTTGCGAAACGCAGCCATGCGGGCGGCCGGATTTGCATGGACTCCAGGAACTGTGAGCGGGCTTCCCAGGGATTCAGATGGCGGGGGAACGCAATCCTATCGAGCACATTCTTCGGGATAATGTTCTCCACCGCCACGCTTCGCCCCAGCAGGCTGCCCGCCATCGCCGCCTTCTCCGGGAGTGTCATCGCCGCCATCGGTTTCATCTTCCCTTCGGAAAATCCTGCATCAGTGCAGACGGTCCGGAGATCGTCGTTTACGTCCTCGGCATCGAGCAGCAGGGCGACGGCGCAGGCCTTGACCGGCGCGGCGCCTTCCATCCAGCCGCGCCAGCGGAAATATGAAAAAACAACGCGAGAGTAGAACCTGCGGTCGCGTGACCCGTATTCACGGTGCTTACGGAAAACGGCCTGCAATGAAGCGTCTGCCGGATTATTCCGGGCGACCTCGCTGCAAACCTGCTCAAGGATGCCGAGTGCCAGTTCTGTGCGCCGGCTTGTCCCGCCGGCAGCGGCCGGATTGTGATTTGTGCGATTCTTCATTTCCAGTCTTGATTGAAAGGCCTCATTCAAATAGCGTATGCAAAAATTTGGAGGCCATTATGGCAAAAGAACTGGCATTTGTATTGATAAATCCTTACACGATCGGAAAATCGCGCACAGGCGGCGTGATTGGCCGCTACATTCGCACCGGACTCGACCTGGTCGGCGCACGCATTTTCGGGCCCAGCAGGGCTCTGACCGAAAAATATGCCGCCATGATCCGCGAGGATCAGGAGGTCGACGAGGATCAGCGCGACATCATCGCCGATTATGTTCTCCGCACCTATATGCCCGATTCAAAGAACAACCGCCGTCACCGGGTGTTCATGCTTCTGTTTGAAGGCGACAATGCCATAGACCGCATCCGTGAAGCCACCGGAAAGGTTCGTTACAACATGACTTCCGGCCGCACGGTCCGCGACATCTACGGCGATTACGTCACCGGGCCCAACGGGCAGGTGCTCTATGTCGAACCGGCTGTTCTGATCGGCCCCACGGCAAAATCCTGCGCGGCCACGCTGAAACTCTGGGCTGAATACAGCGCAAAAGACGGCGGCATTATCGCCGACGCCTTTGATCTGGCGGACGACAATATCGAGAAGACCCTTGTCCTGATCAAGCCCGACAATTTCCGCTTTCCAAGCTCGCGCGCGGGAAACATCATTGACTTGTTTTCGGGTTCCGGCCTGCGCATTGTCGGCGCGAAGCTGCATCAGATGAGTGTGGGCGAAGCCGAAGAATTCTACGGGCCGGTTCGGGAATTTCTGCGCATGAAGTTCAAGGGATCCGCCGGCGAGCAGGCCTACGAAGCCCTTTCAAAGAAATTCGGGGTTGCCATCCCGGAAAGCATGAAAGAGCAGCTCGGCGAAATGTTCGGTCCGCTGGTGGCTGATCATCAGTTCTACAAGATCATTGAGTTCATGACCGGCTGGTGGGCTCCTTCCTGCGGCGCTGATGGAAAGGAATGTCCCGGCAAGAGCAAGTGCCTCGCGCTGGTCTATGCCGGCGAGAACGCGATCAGCAAAATTCGCGACATCCTTGGGCCCACCGATCCCAGCAAGGCCCAGCCCGGCTCCGTGCGAAAGGAATTCGGAAGCGATGTGATGGTCAATGCCGCCCACGCCTCCGATTCGCCTGAAAACGCCGCCCGCGAGATGAAGATCATCAAGGTTGAACAAGACACCATCAAAAAACTGGTGCAGCAGTATTATCCGTAAAGGAGAGGAAAACATATGTTCGAGGAAATCCAGCCCGCCCCGGCCGATGCGATACTGGGACTGACTGAAGCCTTCAAGAAAGATCCGCGTCCGGGGAAAGTCAACCTGGGTGTCGGGGTCTATCAGGACGAGCAGGGAACCACCCCGATTCTCGATTCCGTAAAGGAGGCGGAGAGGCGCATACTGGCCTCGGCGAAGACCAAAACATATTACTCCATTTCAGGAACGCCCGAATACGGCAAATGCGTCCGCGAACTGATGGCGGGCGAGGGGCATGAACTGGTTTCGGGCGGACGCGCCTGCACAGCCCACACGCCTGGCGGGACTGCCGCGCTTCGCATCGGCGCCGACTTTCTGAAACTGTTTGCGCCAGGTGCTGCCGTTTGGATCAGTTCACCCACATGGGCCAACCACAAGGGCCTCTTCACAGCGGCCGGGTTCCCCATCAAAGAATATCCTTATTATGACGCCGCGTCCAAAGGCCTCGACTTTGAGGGGATGAAAAAGACCCTCCGCAAAGTACCCGCGGAGGATATTGTACTGCTCCATGCCTGCTGCCACAACCCGACGGGTGTGGATCTGACCGCGGAGCAATGGACGGAAATCGCGGGCATCGCCCGCGAGGCTGGATGGCTTCCGTTTGTGGACTTTGCCTATCAGGGTTTTGGCGCCGGCCTTGAGGATGACCGCGCGGCCATTCTTGCGCTGGCGGCGGAGAATCCGGAAATGCTGGTGGCCAGTTCCTTCTCCAAGAACTTCGGGCTGTATCGCGACCGCGTGGGCGCGCTGACCGTTATCGGCGGAACTCCTGACCGGGCGACCGCGGCCTTCAGCCATGTGCTGACGCGCATCCGCGTTAGCTATTCCAACCCGCCCGCGCACGGCGGCATCATCGTGCAGACCATTCTGGGCGATGCATCCCTGCGCAAGCAGTGGCTCGGTGAAGTGGCCGGGATGCGCAACAGGATTGCATCCTTGCGCACGCATCTGGTGGACGGGCTCAAGTCCATGAAGGTGCCGGGCGACTTCACTTTCATTGAGAAGCAGCACGGGATGTTCTCCTTCAGCGGGCTGAACGATGCTCAGGTCGCCTTCCTGCGCGACCAGAAGGCGATCTACATGGTGGGCGGCGGCCGCATCAACGTCGCTGGCCTCAATGACTCCAATATGAAATATGTCTGCGAGAGCATTGCGGAAGCCCTTGCGCAATAAAAATCAAAAAAAATGATTTGCGGGATTGCCACACGCGGCGTCTTGCGGTACTAATTTGCATCCTTTTGGTGGAGGCGTAGCTCAGTTGGTAGAGCAGCTGACTCTTAATCAGCGGGTCCAGGGTTCGAGTCCCTGCGCCTCTACCAGTTTTCCCCCTTACAAACAGTTGGAAGAACTGCCTGTTGCGTTATAAGCCGGCCGGAAATTGCTCAAATATGCTCAAAAATGAATAGAGCACGCCCAGAATTGCAGCGTTTCCGGATTTTGGTGCATCTTTCCTGACGCAGAGATGGAGCGGCGGGAATGATATAGCATTTGCATTCTGTTGACACTTTTTCGGGAATTATTACACTGATCGGCATTGGAGGAACGTTGCAATGTATATTGCAGCCGTCGTGGGATTTCTTTTCAGCTCTTCGTTGAATGCATTTCTTCTTGAAACAAGGAGTTATAACCATGAATAGACGATTCGTTGCCCCCGTGGTTTCTATGATCCTTGCATGCTCCATAGTCTCCGTTCTGGCGGTTCCGCCATCATTGATCAATTATCAGGGCCGTCTTGTGGATGGAGCAGGTCTGGTTAACGGCGAAGTTGGCCTTGCCATCAGGCTTTTCAACGGTAATGATGACATGGTCTATGAGGATTCCAACACCGTCACGGTTGTGGATGGCCTCTATACCTTGATGCTCGGCGACAACACCACTTCCGGAGATCTGGCCGCGGCGCTCACCAATGCGCAGCTGTGGATTGAAGTCGTGGTGGACGGGGTTACGCTTTCCCCGCGCGAGCGGATGGTGTCCGTTGCCTACGCGCTGAGCGCCAAGGAAACCGATCCTCTGTGGGCGGCCCAGAAGGGCAGTTATGCCACGGGAACACCGCTCTATGTGTTTGAAGAAAGCGATCCGGTCTGGAACGCGCAAAAGAGCGCCTATGCGACCGGAACGCCCCTTTATGCTTATACAGAAACGGATCCGGTTTGGACGAGCGAGAGGGCGGGCTATGCGACGGGCACACCTGTCTACGCCGAAACCGATCCTGTCTGGGCCGCGGAGAAGAGCGGCTATGCGACGGGCACGCCGCTGTACGCGTTTACCGAAGTTGACCCGGTGTGGACGGCCTCGATCACGGGCTATTACCACAAGACGGAAGCAGATGGCCGGTATGTCAACGTGGTTGGCGACACGATGACGGGGGCGCTGACTGTCCAGACCAATATCAGCCTCAGTTACAGCGCCGATCGAGGTTCTGGCGCGAGGAGTATTCTGAGCATCGTTGGCGGTGACGATGTTGAGATCGGAAACTCGGCCAACGGGTATGACTATGGCGTGGCGGTTGGCTTGCAGGCCAACGGCAGTTACTGGGGCGCGGCCGTGGGTTCATCCGCCAACGGCGGGATCAATGGTGCGGTGGTCGGCTGGGCGGCGAGCGGCTATGATATGGGCGCTGCGGTGGGCTATCAGGCCCGCGCCAACAATCACGGCGCGGCGATTGGCGAGGAGGCGAACGGTAACGATCATGGCTCTGTGGTCGGCGCCCAAGCGCGCGGCGACAACTACGGCGCTGCCGTCGGCTGGCAAGCGAACGGCAGCGCGTCCGGCGTGGCGATCGGCCGCAACGTCACCGGTTTCAATGGTGGCTCGGCACTCGGATACTGGGCGTCGGCGTACAACTACGGCGCGGCCGTTGGCTACAACGCCAGCGCTTACAACACAAACGTGGCTGTTGGCTACAACGCCAGCGCCGGTGGTGGCACAGAGCGCATCGCCATCGGCCACAACGTGGCCAACGACATCAACAATAGCGCGCGAATCCGCGGCACGCTCTATCTGGATGGAGGAACAGGTGTTTATTATCGTTCAGCGTTCGGCAGCGGCGCATGGCTGAACCTGTTGGACGGTATGGCGACGGGGATGCCGATTTACGCCGAGACCGATCCCGTTTGGGCCGCCGAGAAATCAGGCTATGCCACGGGCACTCCGTTGTACTTGGAGACAGACCCGAATGCGGTGCTGGCGGACGGCTCGCGGGCAATGACGGGCGATCTCGACATGGGAGGGAACAGCATCACAAACGTCGCGGGCGGCTCGATCGTGTTTGAAGACGGCACGGCCATCAGCGCCGCGGGTGTCCAGAACTGGAACACCGGCAAGGTGACGATTGCCGATTGGCTGTCCGCGGACTCGACAACGAACAGCGTCAAGAGGAGCGGCGACACGATGACGGGCTCACTCAATATCAACGCTGATGCGGAGAGGACATTGATAATTGGCAGTTCTGGAACGAATATCGCTATTGGCGGCGGAGCCAATGGGCTGAACAGCGGGGTTGCCCTCGGACGAACAGCCAATGGCGCAAGTGGCACGGCCGTCGGACGCTTAGCGAATGGTTTCCAGGGCGTAGCCGTTGGTAATGGCGCCAACGGCAACTCTGGTGCGGCGCTCGGTTGGGGCGCCAACGCATGGCAAAACGGTTCTGCAGTTGGGCTCAACGCGTACGGTGCATCCTTTGGATCGGCAGTAGGAGAGAGCGCCAGGGGAAGCTCCTTTGGCGCCGCGGTTGGTCTGGGGGCGAACGGAAACACATGCGGGGCTGCTCTGGGAGCCACCGCGAACGCAAGCGACTATGGTGTGTCCATTGGTTGGGCCAGCTATGGAACAAAGTCGGACATAGCTATTGGCTGCTTTGCCAACGCGGGATCCGGCAGCGAGCGCATTGCGATTGGCAACTGCATTACAAATTCAATTGACAACTCCGCCGCCATCCGCGGCACACTGTATGTGGATGGCGGTACCGGCATCTATTATCGCGCAACGTTTGGATCCGGTGTGTGGATTCCTTTCTCGCCTGTCCTTACAAACTTCGTGCAGAAGACTGGCGACACGATGACGGGAACGCTGTCCAACCAGTCCAGCGTGACATCGGCCCGGTTCGTCAATTCTCAGAATTCGGCCACAGGCGTGAACGCGGCCGCGATGGGCGGTGCCGGCAACATCGCAGATAGCGACTACGCATTTGTCGGCGGCGGTATGGACAACAGCGCCGGGGGAATGAACGCTACCGTTGGCGGCGGCGTTAACAATGCTGCCAGCGGTGAGGGCTCGACGATTGCGGGCGGCGGGTCAACAGAATCCGACCCCAACGAGGCCTCAGGAACCCTGTCGGCGATTGGTGGCGGCGCGGGGAATGTCGCCTCCAATACCTATGCCACGGTTCCCGGCGGTATCCAGAACACGGCGGGCGGGTATTACAGTTTTGCGGCCGGCCGCCGCGCAAAGGCATACCACGATGGTTCGTTTGTTCTCACCGATGGTCAGGGCGCAGACTTCGCGAGCGCCAATGAGAACACCTTCAACGCCCGTTTCGAGAACGGCTATTACCTGGCCGGTGGAACGATCTATGGCGGAGATTTGGAGACAACGGGAAGCGTTAAATCAGTACGTTACTACTTGTCTGCTACGGCGTGGCTGGAGCTTGATTCCAGCGGCACAAATCTGTTGTTTGTAGCTAATAGCGTAACAAACACGGTCGGCTTGACTCCGCAGTAAATGGTTGCTGTTCTTCGGCATATTATTGGCATTTTCTGCAAGCATCATCTTTACATTATCTCTCTGAAACCATAGCGTTAATTTCTATTTGTTGATGCGCAGGAGGTCTTATGAAGAGGTTTTTACCCGTGGTCTTGATTGTTCTGATGTCTGGTCAGCTTCTGGCCGGCGAGACGGACACAAAGTTTAATTACCAGGGTCGGCTGGTTATTGGCACGAATCTGGTCAACGGTACGGTGACGAATGTATTTCGGCTTTACAGCGCTTCCGCGGGCGGAACGCTTTTGTATTCGGAGACCCAGAAGGTAACCGCTGTGGACGGGCTCTATTCAACCACGATTGGGATCAACGCCCTGACACCCACTCTTTATTCGGCACTGACGAATCCCATTGTTTATATCGAGGTGGCGGTCAACGGGGTCACTCTGTCTCCGCGTGAACAAATCAATCAGGTGGCTTATGCCATTACGGCCGTCCGGAAAAGCGGCGACACGATGACCGGGCCGCTCCATATGAATGCCGGAGCCGGAAACGATCTGATTATCTCCAGCTCCGGGCAGGATGTCATGATTGGCAATGTTGCGAATGGCAACACCTACGGGGCAGCCGTTGGATTTGACGCCAATGCTTTCAATTACGGGGCGGCGGTCGGCAATACGGCGAATGGATCGGCTTATGGCGTGGGTGTCGGCAACAACGCGTATGGCTCTTCACGGGGCGTGGCCGTTGGTTCGCAGGCAGCCGGTTCCGATTACGGCGCGGGCCTGGGCTACAACAGTGACGGAAGCATCACGGGTGCTGCCGTGGGCGCCTATGCGGACGGCAGCCAGATGGGCGCGGCCCTTGGCTATGGAGCCTTCGGCTACTGGTCCGGCGCCGCGGTGGGCGCGAATGCCAACGGGGGCAACAATGGCACGGCCATCGGCCGATTTGCGGATGGATACAACGCCGGAGTGGCTGTGGGCCGGAGTGCGAACGGATCTCTTGCCGGAGTGGCTGTTGGCGCATTTGCCGATGCCGACAATACCGGCATTGCCATCGGCAATTCCGCGTGCGGTGCATCAACCAACATTGCCATCGGATGGATGGCGGCAGCCGGCGTGGGTTCGGAACGGATTGCCATCGGTCATGCGGTTTCCTCCCCCCAGGACAATGCCGTCGCCATGCGGGGCACGCTGTTTCTGGATGGCGGTTCCAATGTGTATTTCCGCACGAACTTTGGAAGCGGTGCTTGGACGGCGCTAGACAGCGGCGGCACCGCCACCGGCTTCGTGCAAAAAACCGGAGATACCATGGCGGGCACACTGACGATCAATGATGCCTCCGCCAACAGCCTCAGCCTCAGCAGTGCGAGAACCAACATTGCCATCGGTGCGGCTGCAAGGGCCAGTGCGGGCAGCGAACGCATTGCCATCGGTCACAATGTCACCAACGCATACAACAATACCGCCGCTGTTCGCGGTTCGCTTTATCTGGATGGCGGAACGGGAATTTATTATCGCTCATCTTTCGGATCCGGAAGCTGGAGCAATCTCATTGGCGATCCATCGCAGTATGTTCAGGTGTCCGGCGATCAGATGACGGGGCCGCTCGGGTTTAATATCGGCGCCAACGGAGATCTGACCATCACCAATTCTTCGGGTGGAGCGATAGAAATCGGATACGATGCGAATGGATGGAGCGGTGTTGCGCTGGGAAGCTCGGCCAATGGAGCCTGGTGGGGTGTCGCCATGGGCACAGGCGCCACAGGTTTCAGTTACTCCGTGGGCATTGGTCATTTGGCCAAGGCAACCAACATGTCTGTGGCCATTGGATCTGAAGCCCGTGCCATAAAGCAGTATGATACAGCAGTCGGCTATCAGGCCGTTGCAGTTACCAACGCAACGGCATTGGGTGCCGGCGCTAATGCAGATGGTTATGCTGTGTCCGTGGGACGGGGTGCCAATGCACATGCCTCAGGCATAGCTATCGGCTATTTGGCCAATGTCCATTCCAATGCTGGTGTTGCCATCGGCAGCAGTTCCATGGCCGATTATGGTGGTGGAGTTGCAGTGGGACCCAGTGCCAATGCGCGTTACAACGGCGGCGTTGCCGTCGGCCGGTCGGCAAATGCCGGCAACGGTTCCGGTGTGGCCATTGGCTATGGGGCCATTGGCAGTTCTACGAACATTGCCATTGGGGCCGGGGCCAGTACAGCGTATGGAAGCGAACGCATAGCCATCGGTCACAATATCACTAATTTATATAACAACAGCACGGCGGTGCGCGGAACGCTCTATATTGACGGCACCGGCACAGCGGATGCCAACATCAAATACCGCCAGACATTCGGCACTGGAGCCTGGAGCACAAAAGCTTTTGTTATTGATCACCCGCTGGATCCGGAGAACAAGGTGCTGCGGCATTTCTGCGCCGAGGGGCCCGTGGTTCAGAACATTTACAACGGAACCGAAGTGCTGGATGCAAATGGTGAAGCCGTTGTGCGGCTGCCGGCTTACTTCGACCGCCTGAACATCAATCCGCAATATCTCCTGACCCCGGTCGGCGCGCAGATGAGCCTGTACGTGAAGGAAGAAATCAGCGGGAATCGCTTTGTCGTGGGCGGAGGCGTTGCGGGAGCAAAGGTGAGCTGGATGGTGATGGCTCAACGCAATGACCCTGCGGCAATTGAGGATATGAAGCAGCGTCCGGTTGAGCAGCTCCGGAACGAACTGTCACAGGCACAAATGCAGGCCGAAAATGCGGGCGTCAATACGGCCGCCTCAAACTTTAAAGAATAGCCCCAAAAAGGCAAAAAACGGGCCCAAAACGGCCAAAAATCCTCAAAAATGGTCAAAAAACGGCCAAAAATCGCAAAAAACCTCGTTTTTTGCATTTTCCGCCTTTTTTCTGCTATTTCAGGTTCTTCAGCAGTCGGGCGGAGATTTTCTGCATTTGCGGCCAGTCGGGGAATTTCCGGTCCATTATTTTGAAGGTTGCATGGTGATGCGCGTTGCGTCCATTGCGGCGCTCGGCGGGAATGCATTCGTGAAGCAGTTCGTGATAGATGATGTACTTCACGAAGCTGCGCGGAACCGTTTTTGAATCGAGCCGCGGATTGACGCGAATGAGTTTGATTCGCGTGTCATAGGTTCCCCAATGCACAGTCCGGGTTCTTGCGCGTTTTTTGCGCCGGCCTGCGCGTCCCCACGTGATTTGGCATTTAGGTTTCCCGCCGAAGAATTCCTGACTGACTTCGCGAAGCAGCTCCTTCAGGTCATACACTTCGCCTGTGGTGCGGACGTGTGCCGGCGGCGCTTCCCGTATCTGAATGTTTTTGGCGAATTCTGCAATCGGATGCCACCGTTCGCGCCGCCGGGTTTTCAACCAGTCCTTCAGTGACTGCAGTATATCCTGCGGCGCGTTCAGGAAAGCCTCATGCATTCGAATGCAAATTCTGTCTGGATGAAACCTTACGCTCAACATGCTGGCCCGGTTGCGGGTGATAACGATCTCGACCGGCAGGTTTCCTCCGTCGTTCAGGAATTGCGCGAACGATTCGCGGCTGTGCGCCTGCGCGGGGAAAAGTTCCTGTTGCCCGCCATTTTTCATTTCCGGCGGAGCCTGTGATAGGCCCGCGGGGCGGCCTTCGCAAGCTGGTGGATTTCCAGCTTGTCCCATCCGGGCTGATCGAGCAGATGCTGCAGGAGCAGGGCGCATCCAACCGCGTCATAGAAGGCATCGTGTTCCGTGCGGCCCGGGCAGAGGTCGCCGGTTTTTGTTTTCAGGTGCAGATGTTCCAGCAGAAAGCCCAGATTATGTGAAGGCAGTTCCGGCCAGACCAGCCGGGCTAGCTTCAAGGTGTCAATCCAAGGCCCCAGTTTGTGCAAAGACGCAAGCTTGCGAAGGAATTTCTTCTCGGTGCCGATGTTATGCGCTGCAAGCGGGCGTCCCGCGATGCGCGGCTCGATCTGCGGCCACAAGTCCGCAAGCGATGGCGCGGAGGCCAGTTCCCATTTTAGAAGCCGGTG
>ENA-UPTA01004830-UPTA01004830.1-activated-sludge-metagenome-genome-assembly--contig:-NODE-4830-length-12640-cov-6.851728_pt1 | contig 12640 bp, 12 predicted proteins | sample MGYA00238184_ERZ773361 | MGnify/ENA primary metagenome ERZ773361 (study PRJEB29100, sample SAMN05720205) | activated sludge metagenome | isolation source: anaerobic digester from wastewater...
GAACTCATCGCAAAAATCGATAAAGGCGAACTCGTCACCATCTCCTTCATCTACCCTGATGAAAAGACGATGAAATATATCAATTCAGTTTTTTCAAAAGTCCTTTCCAAAATCGATCTCGTGTACCTCCTTGATACAATCATTACGATACAGAGAGAAATCATTATCAATGCCGCAAAGGCAAACGCGAAAAGAGTTTTCTTTAAAAAACTGGAGCTCGACATTCATGACGCTGACAGTTATCAGAAAGGAATTGATCAGTTTAAAAATGAAATCGTGGGCGACCTCGACCTTGTAAAAGCGGATCTGCAGCAAAGCAACCTGATGATCAAACTCAGCATCCAGAAAACCGCGAAAGGAATCGTTCTCACGGTCACCAACAATTCCGCGATACTTCCGGAGGAGCTTGAACGGATACAGCTCAGGATGACCCGGGCAAGGGAGTATAACGATTTCAGCGAAGCATACGATGAAGTCTACGACAACACTGAAGGCGCCGGGCTCGGCATTGTATTGGTTACCCTGCTTCTGAAAAATTCCGGGATTGGCGCAGAATCCTATACCATAAAAAGCGATGGTGAAATCACGAAATGCGACCTCACCATACCGTTTGAACTGAAGCCCTCAGAGATTACTTCCAACATCAAGAGTCAGATCCTTGAGCTTGTGCAGGGTCTTCCTACTTTTCCTGAAAACATAATCCAGCTGCAAAGGCTGTGCGGTGATCCACAGGCTTCTATAAACGAAATTTCAGACCGGATCATGCTTGATCCCTCGCTGACATCCGATGTCCTGAAACTTTCAAACTCTGCCGGGTTCATAACCGGAAAAAGAATTGAAAAAGTCAGCGAGGCTGTCGTAAAAATTGGCCTGAAAAACCTCAACTCAATCCTCACTGCATCCAGCGCTCGGCACATTCTTGACACACGGTTTTCCAAATTCGAGCAGGTGTGGAGCCACTGCAACAAAACGGCATTTTACTCCCGCGCAATCGCAACGAAATTTAAATTCTCAAAAATCCTGGAAAATGTCTTTCTTGCCGGTCTGCTTCATGACCTTGGGAAAATTGTACTCCTCTCAACAAACCTGGACCTGACAAACTGGATTGCGGATATTGTGGACAACCGCAAAATCCGCACCTCCACCATAATGGAGGAAATTTCAATCGGCATAAGCCACCCGGCGATTGGAGAACTCATCTCGAACAAGTGGTCATTCCCCGAGTACCTGACTGAAACAATCCGTCACCACCATTCCCCGACGCGGGCAAAGAAACAATACCGGGACCAGGCGCAGGTAACATATCTTGCCAATATGCTCTGTGGCGTCGAAGCGAGAAAATACGATTATTCCTACATTGAAGAAACCACCCTGGACCATTTCGGCATGAAATCTCCGGAGGAACTGGTAAAGATCCACGAGGAACTGAGAAACCAGTTCGACATACACAGCAAAACGCTCTGACGCGAGGAATCATCATCTCAAAAATGGGCCCATATATTCTTCAGGACACCAGAAGCGGTTATAAAACTCTCCTCTACGACAACGGCAGGGAAATCCGTATACATTCCAAATACGACCCCCTCATGGAAGCGGAAAGAAACGCGGCGGCATTTGATCCGGGCCGTGCGGGTATTATTGTTGTCTGCGGCCTGGGCCTCGGATATCATGCCGCGGCACTGATATCCCGTTTCCCGGAGTCCCTTGTTATCGTCATAGAAAAAGACAGCGAGGTAATAGAACTCGCCCAATCAGTCAATGCAAAGCTCCTGGAAACAATACGCACCGTCCAGTCCCCGAAGGACCTCGACAGCATTTTCGAGGAACTTGACCTCACCGCATTTACCGGTACCGCGGTGTATCATCACCGCCCGTCATACACACTTGACCGGGAATTTTATGACGGAATTATCGCTGAAACAGGCCGGTATATCTCATCCAAGCTGAGCGACCTTCTCACCAGGTTCGAATTTGAGGAAAAATGGATTGAAAACATTTTCTCGAATATCAAAGCGCTGTATACTTCTGCACCGGTAAAATCATTATTCGGAAAATTCAAGGGGTATCCGGGAATAATTGTTTCCGCGGGGCCATCCCTGAAAAACAATGTGGAAATACTCCATGAGGCAAAGGACCGTGCATTAATTGTATGCGTTGATACCGCACTGAAAATACTCCTGCACCATAAAATCCATCCTCATATTGTGATGACTCTTGACGCGCAAAAGCACAGCATAAAACATTTTCTCGGAATTCCAGAAACAAATTCCGTGCTCCTCGCGGACATGGTAAGCTTCCCCTCAATTCTCCGGACCTACCGCGGCAGAACAATGGTGAGCACCACGGCAAAATACTACTCCGGCCGTGACGGAATAATGAAACGTGAGGCGACACCGGCAATTAACTGGATTGAATCATACGCCGAGCCCGTGGGTGACATTCAGTCCGGAGGTTCCGTGGCGACAAATGTATTCGACCTGCTCCTGAACCTCGGATGCAGCTCAATAATTCTCGTCGGCCAGGATCTCGCCTATACCGGAAGGGAAATTCACTGCAGCGGCACCCATCATAATGAGAGCTGGATACCGGGTATCAACCGCTTCACCACGCTGGACAGCATCAACCAGGGCGTTATCCGGAAGCGCAAGATCAAACATGTCGAGGCCTTCGGCGGTGCGGGTACGGTTATATCCGACTATGTGTTCGATTTGTACCGCGGATGGTTTGAAGATTCAGCGCAAAAAGTCTCCCTTGATGTCATTAACGCAACCGAGGGGGGAGCGAGAATACGCAACACCATTGAAATGACCCTGGCAATGGCAATCCGGGAAATGCCCGCCCGGCACAGCACTCCGGAACAGGTAATCAACAGGGCACTAGAAGGCGCGCAATCCCCCGCCCCGGAAAAGCTTCTCCATAACATACATGCGGCGATTGCCGAACTGCAGGAACTGCGGCAACTCGCAGAACAGGAAAACAGGAACTCACCTTCTTCGATCACTGCAGAAGTACAGGCCCGTTTAACATCTTTTACAATGAGAGAACTCCTGTCACCGTTTTTAAAGAGAACCTTCGTATACCTTGCACGAAAACACGACACACCTACGGAAAAAGCAACATCAATGGTATACCGCGACATCGTTTCCGCGTCAGAGAAGGTAATAAGAATTCTGGAAAAGGCGGAGCACCTGCTTTCCACTCCATAGCACAGGCGTAGCCCATCGACGTCCCGCAGCAAGCCGGCCGCAGCTTAAACCACGGGACTTCATTTTCTGTTGACATCACCCGCGATATGGTGCATTTTCTTATGACGGAATAAGGAGATTCTTCCGATATTGTAGATAATTATCGAATGTTCCTATGAAAAAAATATATCATACATCATGACAAAACAAGCCTATGAATAAGAAATACTGGTCCATTATCGCAATTGCCGGAGTTTTCGCGGCAGTTTTTTCCATTTCACTTTCCAGCACGCCTGTTTTCAGAATGGAAAATGACGCATCACAGGTAAACTGGCAGAAGGGGTACGTTTCAGCGAAGGTCAGGGCCACCATCGAGGTCCACCGTGAGGGTTATCCGGTTGATTCCGATACAGGACTCCGGGTCCCGATCAATCGTGCCCGGATGGATGCATACCGTCTTGCCAGACAGCAGGCGACAGAAAATCTTGTTCTGCTGATACGAAGGCTGCGAATTGACGGCGACAGCACCATGAACGATATAATAACCAGTGAATCTTACACCCAGAGGGGGCTTTCCGATTCAATACTCCATGCGGTGAGAGTCAGGGAATATCCCGGAGACTTCTATTCCTCCCGGTGCGAGGTGAACCTCAGATTCGCTGACATAATAGGGTCCCTGCCCTATGACTTTCCAAACCAGGAATTTCCCCAGCGCGATGATGCGAAAATCTCCACTTATTATACCGGTCTTGTAATTGACGGACGAGGGCTTGACATTGTCCCCATGATTTTTCCTTCGGTATATGATGAAAATGGACTTGAGATATACGGAAGGATTTACGTGCAGAGCGCCGCCGCGTGCAGAAGGGGAATCGCATCGTACTGCACCAGTGAACAGGAAGCAATGCGCCACGAAAAAGCGGGAAACCACCCGTATTACACCGTTGCCCTCAGAAGCCTGAAAGGCTGTCCCGTTCTTTCAGACAGAGACGCCCGCCGGCTGCTGGCCAGTAAAAAAACAACAAATCGCTTGAAAAATTGCAACGTAATTATTATTGTAAACAGAGAAAGGCTGTAATCTGTATAATACTGTTCAACAAAAAATAACAACAGGAAACGATACCGCACGACCATGAATCCCGTTACAAAAATATTGTATAAAATAATAATGTCCCTGAACAAAATGATTGAAAAGATGGACAAGCGAACCATCGAATCGATCAAGCAGGGTACCAAGCTGTTTGCTTTTTTTATTATTATCGGGAGCGTGATACTGGGCATTCACATGGGACGGAAATCGGCGAAAACTGGCGGTATTCAGCTTGTAAGAAATACCAACGATATTTTTGAAATTGACGTGAAACAAAGCGCCGAACGCCGCTGGACAGCTTCAATGGTTGAATCTGATAAAATAAATGAAAACTCAGCCCCTGGATTAACACGGTATCTGTTCCCTTCCACCGGAGACGCTGAACCGCAGATGCGGGAGGGAATCGTGGAGCCGGAAACACCGGAGCACACAAAGACCGGTCCCGCAGCTGTTGACAGCCGCGACAATCTCGCTGAAGTTGACCGGACCGGCGATACCCCTGCGAAAACCGACGTCCGCACACTGCAGCGCTCCTCCCCGGAAACTGATGACAGCGCATCAGAGGTGACAGATGAAGGCAGGAACACAGGAGGTGGCGATACAGCTCAAACAGACATCAGATCCCGCATCCCGAAAAAAGCTGAAACCAACAGTGACGAAAGTACTGCACAGAAGAAAAAACCGGCACTGCTGCGAACTCCCGGTAAAGTCTCACCCATTGAAAGCAACAGGGGAATTATTGAATGATACTTAACAACAGAAAATACATACCATTCACCGCACTTGCCGCCATTCTTATCATCGCAGCCGCCCTTCCCGCCGGCTCTCAGGAAAGGCCATCAACTGAGGATATAATTGAATCAATTTTAAAAAACGACACCTCACCGAAAAAAAATTCACCCCGGGGAAACACCACCCTTGAAGAAACCGTGCCCTCCGAAACTGACCGGCCGCTTTTCCCCGACGAAGAAGGCGCTTCAGGCGACAGCAAAAAAAGCATGACCTCACCCTCCTCTGACGAGGTTCTCTACAAAACGGGCATCCAGTTCTATGAGTCGGAAATGTATGAGGCCGCTATCAAGAATTTCAACGACCTGAAGAGCAAATATCCCCAGAGCCAGTATACACAGAACGGAGCGATATGGGCCGGCAAAGCAAACCTTCAGTTGAGAAAATTCAAAAACGCGATACAGGACTTTTCCTCCATTGATGAGCAGTCCGGCGAATATCCCGAATCCCAGTTTTACGTCGGAGAATCATATCTGCGCATGGGCAAGCGCACTGATTCCGTGAACTACTTTTACCGTGTGGCCATGCAGTTCCCCAAATACGAACTCGCAGATGACGCCCTGATAAAGCTCGGATCAATATATTTGCAGGACGGGAAAGGCTCCCTTGCGCTGAAATCGGCGGCACGGGTAATCCGCCTTTACGGAACTGAGAGCAACGTCGATGACGCGTATTACCTCATTGCGAAAGTGTACGAGAAGGACCCTGTGCTCAGGGATGTAGAGATATCAAGAAAAGTGTATAAAATATTTATTGATAAGGCGGGAAAAAACGAGTCCCACTTCAAAGATTCCCCGTTATTGAGACGGGTGAAGCGGGATCTCCGTAATATTGAAAGAACATTTTTCCGCTACGAACGATAACGAAAAGTATTTATTTCAACGCTACATTCATCTCCAGCTGTCCGAAGGGACTGTACAGGTTTATCCCCAGGGTCGTCTGTTTCACCATGGTTATGGTGAAATTTTTGCCGTCAATAACGGTCGGCGTTGTCATTTCCACCCTCTTCCCGGAATAGGCGAAAAGGTTCATCGCGTTACCTGTAATCATGTTCGCAAGCTCGCCGACTATATCCTTGTACTCCGTCTTGACATCATTTTCCGAAAGTCCCGGCGCCAGAATGCCGGCAATCTTATACACCATATTATACCCCATGCTGTATACCACCTGCCCCGTCACGGCGCCGGTAATACCGATGATAATTGCCACATCATGCGTGGGGTCCGGATATTCCTTTATGCTCAGCTTACCCCTTCTCAGTTCAACACCGATAATCTGCTTAAACACCGCGCTTGCCGCTTCCAGAAAGGGATTGATATATTCTGCATTGATGTTCATGGTAACCTCTCCTTGGGTATGATTACATAAATTTAGGATTTCTGATAATTCTGGAACGCGAGGCGAAGGTATTCATCATTGTATCATAAAATGATTCCATTCTCTGACGTTGAAGCTGTTTCCGCATTTTTTCAGAAGCTTCAGCATCCGGCGTCCCCGCTGCGATTTCTCTTTTAACAGGGGTAAAAATATATAATCCGTCAACAGAGCTGACAGCTCTCGATGTCTTCCCGATATCCAGCACAAGACAGTCATCATTAAATTCCCGTGATTCCGTAAGGGACGCGAGGGAGCCCGCCTTATTGCCGGAACCGGGAACCGGCTGTCCCACCTGAAACTCGCTGGAGGTGTCAACACGGGCCCCGAGGAACTGCACTGCTTCATTAAATGATCGGCCCTCCCGCGCCATCTGGTTCACCTGGATCATCACTTTCCGTTTCACATTTTCGAACTTTTTCTTTTCAAGGTCCACCCGGACACTTGATTCCGCCGCTTTCACGTCACCTTCAGGAGCCCTGGACTTCATCACCGCGCGCACCTCCTGATCGCTGACATATATATCCTGTTTGAATTTCTTTTTAATCTCCCAGTCAGAAACGAAACCATACTGGACCTGCAGGCGGGAATTAACGATGGCATTCTCAAACTCTATCTCGCCGGGAGGGACCGCAACTCCTTCCTCCACAAGCTGAATCAACTCCCTGCTCAGGAGGTGGTTTTTTATCCAGCTGAAATATTCGGCCTTCGTAAACCGGTAATGATCAAGGTATCGCTCAAACAGCCGTTTGTCAAAATCTCCAAGCTCATTTTTAAAGATCGGTATCGACGAAATGACCCTCTTGACCCTTTCATTGGAAATTTTTATACCAAGATTCCGGGCCTGCTGCACCTGCAGCTTGTTAAAGATGATGGCATTGACAATGTATTTGCTCGCTTCTTTATCTCCCATCTTCTTCATGGTCTGCTCATTCAGCATCGTGTCACGGAAACGGACAAACTCCAGCTGCTCAATTGTTTCGCCGTTCACCCGTGCGATTATTGCTTCATTGCCCCCCATCTGGGAAAGAAAATCAGGCATGCCGAATGAAATAACTATAATTAAGGTAAAAAAACCAATTATAAAATACCAGACAAGATTTTTAAGGGACACTTTTGACTTAACCATTCATATACCTCATATATGTTTCACTATTCCCATTACAGGATAATCCTCAACACGTCACTTTCGATGTATCCATCGTTTTCCAGGTAGGCATCAATCCGTCCGGAAGGACATGCGCTGCAGCATATAACGTTGCAACCCGCCTGTATTCTGCACATTTTGTCAATTATAATATCAAAGCTGCGTTATTTGGACTACGCATCCTTTCCCGCATCTATTGTGCGGCAATTTCCGCTTCATCAATCAGCATTACAGGGATACCATCCCTCACGGGATATTTACGCATACACTCAGTACAGATTATTTTTTCATTCTTCGCGTCGTATTCGACATCCCCCTTGCATGCGGGACATGCAAGAATTTCCAGCAGCTTCATGTCAATCATAACCGATCCTCTCTGAAATCGCTCCCACAGGGCGCGTGATATATATACGACTCGGCAAGGAGCGCCATTTCTTCCAGCGCGCAACAATCACTTTCCTGCACGGTTTTTATCGTAATCAAATTGCACAAATTATAGATGAACAGGGACATTTGACAAGTATTTTAATGAAATTTCTTTTGTATTCAGTTTTTTTCATGCGATTCCATGACGCTAATGCTGCCCCTTGTATGATGAATACACATATTACCTCTCCCGAAAAGCAAAAATTCCCGGATTTTTTAAAAACAATGGGGAATTGATACAACACCGCCCTGCAGTTACGAAAAAAACTTGCATATTTCCATCCTCCGGGTACATTTGATATTATTGTACTAACAATATTGAAGAGGAAAATGTTCGATTACAGAGACTATAGCGACCTTGATATCGTTGATAATCCGGAGATTCATTGCGAGACAGGAAGAATTGAGGATGATATATCTTCAGATATCGACAATCTGCTGTCAAACCGCTTTGACCGGCTCTATCTGACCGACAGGTTCAGACGCAACAGCAGCAGCATTGATATTATATATCCCCGGTTTCAGTACCCCGGGAGGAAGCTTCTGATAAAAGGGCCCGACCATATCCGCTTTCTGCTGTCACTGTATCCTGATTCCGGAGATTTCGACAATGTCGATAAAATTGTACTGCGGCCCCGATATATCGAGATAGGGAACATCGAACTCCTTGCCCTGTATATCCGGAACAGAAAGACCCTGGTGCTCTATCTCCACCATCCCTTCTTTTACAGCATTGAAGCCAAATCAAGCGGATATTCCGGATTTTTGCCAATGGCGGTAACCAGACTTTCAAGCGCGAAGTTGTTCGGCAACGCTGCCGGAAACCAGACAGAGGGGATGAAGATACCCCCACTCTGGTACATCCTTTCAATGGTCACGCACACCCCTGATTCCTCAATTGATAAATTTTTTCTGAAACGAAATACCGGGGAAACGGGAAAGAACTTTCAGTACCTCTCGGAAATATCCTTCTATTATTCACAGCACGGCTATTGATGAGACTTCCCGATTACCACATCCATACTGAGCTGTGCGGACACGCAACAGGCGCCGTTGAAGAGTACATTGAAGCAGCAATCGGTGCGTCCCTCGGCGAAATCGGGTTTTCCGACCACGCGCCACTTCCCGAAGAGCTCCGGGAGGGAATCACCATGCCCCCGGAGAAAACCGAACCATACATCGCAATGGTGCAGGACGCGGCGGGTCGATACAGGGACCGGATCGAAGTACGGACCGGTTTCGAAGTGGACTTCCCGCTCCACAGCACCTTTGACAGCTCCTATTTCAGCGATCCCCGTCTGGATTTTATCATCGGCTCCTGCCACTTCATTGACGGCTGGCCCTTTGATCATCCGGAGTTCATGAAGGAGTTCGAGCGGAGAGATATCGACGAAACCTACGGGCGGTATTACGCCATTGTGAAGGACCTGGTTTCCTCGGGGCTCTTTAATATTATCGGCCACCTGGACCTGGTGAAAAAATTCGGCCACCGCCCCACAAGGGACTTCACCGGCACCATCGGGGAGATATTCAAAAACAGCACGAACCGTGACATGGCGGTGGAAATAAATACCGCGGGTCTCCGTAAACCCGTAGCGGAGATGTATCCCTCCCGGGATATTATCGACACCCTGTTCCGCCTCAATGTGCCTGTCACCCTCGGCTCTGACTCTCACTGCCCCGGAGAGGTGGGACATGAATTCGGAAGCGCCGTGGAATTGATCCGGCGCGCAGGATACCGCAAAGTTTCCGGCTTCAAAAAGCGAAAGCGCTATGACATCAGGCTTTAAACGAAGATGACTCACATGCGACAACAGAGGAAAGGAGTTTTCAGTATACCATCGCCGGAAAAGCTCGCACTTCATGTTGTGGGAAAGCACGAAAACCCGATTGACTATTCCGCCGAACCCGCCCTGGTCCGCCACGCGGAAAAATCCGTACTCGCGGACATTACCGGCATACCGCGGGAAAGGACGATAATGCTCAACCAGGTCCATAAAGATGATATCATTTCCGTGGAATCATACCCTGAAACGGACATTCCCTTTTATGCTGACGCCGACGGTCTCCTGACGACGCTTCCCGGGCTCTGCCTGGTGATCCGCACCGCGGACTGTGTGCCGGTGTTTGCTTTTGATCCGCAGAGGGGGGTGCTCGGTGCGGTCCATTCCGGCTGGCGCGGGTGCCGCCTTGACATCGCGGGTAAACTCATTATGCAGATGCAAAACGGCTACCGGTGCGCTCCGGAAAACATTCATGTTTTCATTCTCCCGGCAATCGGCGCCGGTTCGTATACGGTGGATGAAGACGTCGCTTCATTTTTTCTCCGTCATACCGCACGCAGCAGCGGGAAAATCCTGGTGGACCTTCCCGGCAGCATACAGACATCTCTCCTTGAGAAAGGTGTCCCCGGACAGAACATCACCCTGTACCGCCACTGCACCATGGAGGAGAATGAAAAATTTTTCTCCCACAGGATGGGGGACACCGGAAGAAATTTGAACGCGGGATATATTGTTACCCGATAATACTATTTCTTCTGCGACTCCTTCCTCGCCTTCAGCTTCAGCGCCTCCCTCAGTCCCTTCTCTTTGATGACCTTCATTTTCAGGCCCGTTTCAGTCATTTTGAAAAACCGCTTCCCGTATTTTTTCAGGAGCTTGTTGTTGATTTCAAAACCAAGGCCCGGACGGGTAAAAGGCTTCAGCATGGCATTGCCATCGGGAATAATTGGATCGATAATGCCCTCCCGGAATTCAGGTATCCATGACGGCTCCTCGAGGGGATATTCAAGGGGCAGGGTATTACCGTTGTCCGCAAGAACCAGGTTCCAGTTCACATAAAAGCCGATTCCGTTTGTCCATGTATGCGGCGAGTACAGCCGGCCCCTCTTCTTGCACTCATCAATGACCTGTTTTACCTGGGCAATACCACCGGCGAATGTTGCGTCGGGCTGATACACATGGAAGCAGTCCTTCTCGAACATGATCTTGATCTCATCCCATCCGTAATTGAGTTCCGCTCCGGAGATTTTCACCTTTGAGTATTTTTTCAGCGCAGCGCCCCCTTCGTAATCCCTGGAATCAAGGGGTTCCTCGAGCCATTCGAACCCATTATCAGCGCATGCATCAGTAAATTTTTTCGCACGGGCAAGGTCCCACGCGGGAATACTGTCAACGATGGTCACCAGCCACCCCTGGTTCGCGTCAACACCCAGGACAAAATCATCACCAATTCCTTTTCGTATCTCCGTGATATTGCGGATATCGTCGTCGACATTAATGCTTTTTACGCGAAGTTTCGCACATTTATAGCCGCGCTTTTTCATTTCCTGCAGCCCCTCAATCCGCTGTTTGGGGTCCCGCATTTCGCCTGTTGAGCAATACACCTCAATAGGCCGCGCGGTTCCGCCAAGCACCTCATACACCGGTTTCCCCGCCTTCTTGCCGATAATATCCCAGCAGGCGGGCTCGATCCAGAAATTCCGCCACCCGAGAAAACCCGCCTGTTTCAGAAGGCCCTGCACCCGGTCAATGTCCGTCGGATCCGCGCCAAGGAGATACCCTCCCAGCAGGTCCCCAAGTCCTTCCCTCTCAGTGCCCATTGCAGATCCCGCGGACCACCCGTCAATTCCTTCATCTGTCATAAGATGAATCAGTGTAAACCTGTTGTGGGTCTGGGGATAACCGGGAATCCATGTCGGCCAGAATGTCTCCTTCAGCGGCACGGATACATGATACAATTCGATTGCTGTTATTTTCATATTATTCCCTCCGGTTTTTTGATTGACAAATTGGTTATACCAGTATATTGGTATAACCAATTTGTCAACAATTATTCATGAAAAAATGGTTCTGAAAATCAGAAAACAGTTGGACAACACTCACGGACCCCATACACATACACCAGAAAATGCTTATTGGGGCGAGACGGGAAACGGAACATGACGATAAAACTTTCTGAGAAAATTTTTGACGACATACAGCGCGATATAATCAAGGGTGTGTACAAAATACACAGCAAGCTCCCCCCCGAAAGGGACCTCGCGGGAAGATATGGGGCAAACCGTTTCGCAATCAGGGAAGCGATTGCGATGCTTACACACTCGGGATTTGTGGAAACACGCCCCCAGAGCGGCACGTATGTGAAGGACTTCAATGCCCACTGCACCCTCGAAATGCTGACCAAAATACTGCTCACCAACAGCACCATGGAGCCACAGACCCTGAAATCCCTGCTGTCATTTCGTGCAGCGAATGAAACCCGCACCACGGAGAAGGCGGCATCTCTTGTCACGGAAGAAGATATTGATTTTCTTGAACAGAACCTGCGGGAAAAAGAAAACAATCTGAACTCCCCGGAAAAGCTCGCGGAGCTGGATTACGAGTTCCACTACCGTATCGTCCTTATATCGACGGACATAATGATACGTCTTATCTTCACATCCATGAAGCAGGTGTACATTATTTTCACAAGATTGTTCTATTCCCTGGAAGGGGCCCCGGCGCAGTCACTTGCCCTCAACCGCAAACTGGTGGATGCCCTTGTGAAGAGAGACCCTGAACTGTCACGGAGCGCGATGCAGAAAATTCTCTCCTACGGAGAACGCCGCCTCCATGAGATTGCGGC
>ENA-UPTA01004831-UPTA01004831.1-activated-sludge-metagenome-genome-assembly--contig:-NODE-4831-length-12639-cov-5.860299_pt1 | contig 12639 bp, 6 predicted proteins | sample MGYA00238184_ERZ773361 | MGnify/ENA primary metagenome ERZ773361 (study PRJEB29100, sample SAMN05720205) | activated sludge metagenome | isolation source: anaerobic digester from wastewater...
ATTTTATAAATCACCTGAAGGTGAATTACCTAATAGTGCAAATAGAAAATTAGTCTTTACTAAACATTTACCAATACCACTTGGAGAAAGGGTTTTTTATACTCCTATTGGTGATAATATTTTTGTTCCTGTTTTTACTGGTTCGAACTATAGAAATAAAGAAAATATGTATTTATTCTGGTTTCAAGATGATACAGTTTTAAATGGTAGTATATTTTCAGGTGATACTTTTTATATGGCTGTTAGATTCTTTAATACAATTGATGGAACAACGATACCATTTTTAAATAAGGATAAAGCTTTCGGTGATGAAGTTGATGAAGAGAATGACGTTTATCATAAAGTCATTTTTGATAAAACTAATTATTCTTATACAACATTTTCAGGTAACACTAGCAACAGAATAGGAACGCCAAATAACCCAATTAAATTTTATGCGGGAACTGCATCGTCAAGTACAATTGTCTAATGAAAAGATACAGATATGAAATATTAACGGGTTCTACAACAGGAGTGACATATCAATTACCTATATTCTTGGACGCAAATCTTGATGAAATGGGTATTATGGTAGGTTTTGATGGCGATATTGAACAGGTTGAGCAGTTCTGTAATTTTACGTATGCTGGCAGTGGAAATACTATTACAATTTACAATACGGTAAACACTAATAAATTAAAAACATTAATCAATTCAGTATTCACGATTTCTTGGGGAGACGCGACGCCAGATACGTTATTACCAATGGCAACTGTATATGATGCAAATTTACCATACACATCTCATACATACACCTTAGCGGGATCATATGATATAGAAATATCGGTAGATTCTCCATGGAAAGTTCAGAAATTAAAAAGAAAAATAACAGTGCCATTTTTAGTTCCATCACTTCCAACGGATTTTGGTACACTAACATTTACCATTCCATATTCTAATCCACCATCAGGTCAAACACAAACATATTTGGAAGACTATAGAGAATTAACAGGAAATACAAATGATACTTGTATTTCATTCTTAGCTATTGGTAAAAGTAGATTGGATGAATTTAGATTATATGGTTCTTCAATAATTTACTCAGGTATTACAACAGGTTCCACCGAAGCTGGTAATTATACGGGTTATACGATTGATGGTTTGTTCTACATGGACTATGCAGATGGTTATACACATATAACAGGATGCACGTCAGGATTTACTCATGAAGAACTTTACAATGGAATGATAACAAGAGACGAACATCTTATAGGATTTTTAGATCCGCCTCAGATTTATTCTGATATTTTTATTGAAAGGGGAAAACAAGGAGTAATGGAGAGGAATTTAAGATTAGGGGAAATAGATAATATTGGGGAATTATCGGTTTATGGAAGTGGATTTTTTAAAGTGAAAAAACAATAAACCATATTTATAGAATAATAAGACAATTTAAAAATAATAGGAAATGGCAGTAGGATCATATGGAATAATTAGACCTGCCGATGTATCACCAGAGGATGTTGAAATTTTGTATCACTATGTTAAAGATAGAAATGCAAATTCTGATGTCACTTTAAAAACATTGGATGCAACAACAATTTTAACACCAGTTTATCATACTAGTGATACATTGGGAACGTCAAACCCTGTATTTCAACCTGTGCCTAACGTTGAAATTCTTGGAGGATTATACAACTTAAAATTAGAATCGGGCGATTTTTCTGAACTGGGGATTTATACTTTACAGTTGAGACCTAAGCAAATCAGGACTAAAATAACTGATTGCGGCGTTTTAGCGTCATTGCCATCAGTTAGAGGTTTAGTAATTGACCTCACAAACGTAATTCCAACCGATAGGAACAAGTTTTCTCCACAAGGCTTGGTTGGATATCGAATCGAGTATATTAACCCCACAGACACGAAGAAAATACCCAATTTTTACAGAATTATCACTTCCAATTTCTATTGTGAGCCTATTACAACGAATTTAACCAACTCTAGTCAGAAAGCAATAAGATATAGATACTCTGATAGTGCAACAAATTTGATGTTTTTAACAATAACTCCAAGTGCCGCACCATCAACCAGACCTACAACAGTACCATATATCGGTCAGCCAGAACAGACAATTATTTTAACCAATACATATTTTAATCCGACAACGATTGAAATTGAGATGGTAGAACATGACGTTAATACATTAGCTTACGCACTTTATGGTAATCAGAGTAAGGCTATGGCTAGCGGTATTTACACTATCTACGATAACAATAACAATATCTACAAGCAGTTCAATTTATATGAAATTAAAGATCAGCTTAATGAGACATTGTACGAAATTAGAGAAAAGAGAACAGATATTGACGAATCATTAAATTTTGATACTATAACAGAATAATGGCAAATTACAAAGTACCTAGTCAAGCAGCAAGCGGTGCAGACACATGGAGCGATAATCTCGTTGGACTTCAATTCACCACGGACGCTAGTCAAATGACTGGAGGTAACTTTGCTATTGAAGCTGTTGTGCCTGAAAAAGACACAAAAGAATTTAGAACGCAACCATTTTCAGAGTTTTTAACTTTAGATGATGTTAATGAAGAAACATCATCAACTACGCCAGATGGTAAAAAAACATCTAATGTTGATAAGGACGTAAGGTTTAATAAAGATAAGGATAATGCAGATCGTTCACTTTATGGGTCATTAAGACAAAGATTAGGCGTTGCAGTTTCAAATATAATTACAAAATATCCTGCTGCAGTTTATGTTGATGCAACATCACCCGTTGGTATAAGTAACATAACAGCTGAAAATATTATTTACGATGATGTATTAAAAACAACAGAATTTAAAGTACAGTATTCTTTATTATACAATCCATTGGATGTTGTTTTAGTTCAGCCAAAGAGTAATACGTTACCTGAGACGGATAATAGTATGAAGAACTTCTTTTCTTCATATACAAAATATGTGATTGATTTAAGTGGTACAACATTTAATATTGTTTCTTACACCGAACCTGATACTCAAAATAAAATAACGTTAAAAGTTCAGGGAAATTGTTTTAATGGTTACACAGCATTTACAGAAAGTTATTTGATGAGACCAAGTGATGCTGTTGTAGAAAATTTTTATGATGAATTAGATGATCTTGAACGTGTTTTAGTTAATAGAGAATCTAATCCTAAATTCAATGCAGGATTTAGAATACCGAGAGATACAAATGGTGGATATACAACTGAAACTGTTACAGAATACGCAAATTGGCCGATTTCAAGAGATGGTTGGAACATTCAAATAGTTGGTGTAAATTATGATTATTATGTTGATAGATTAAGTTCTTTGGGTGAAGAAATCGACATTTATAAATCTAATTTGGTTATTAGATTTTTAACGTCTCCACAACTTTATGAATTTGATACCGAAGATAAAAAAATTGAATCTATATTTCAGATTTACGGACAAAGTTTCGATAAAATAAAACAATTCATAGATAACATAGCTTATATGAGAAATGTTACCTATGATGGAATTAATAATGTTCCAGATATTTTATTAAAAAACTTATCAGAAACTTTAGGTTTATCAACAGTTAATTTATTTGATGAAAGAAGTTTACAAGAATCGTTATACACAAGGCATGATGCACATTATGACGGCATATCTACAGGGCCAAATCTTATAGAAGCAGAATATGAATTTTATAGAAGAATTTTGGTTAATCTTGCATATCTGTATAAGTCAAAAGGCACAAGAAAGGCATTAGAGTTCTTCTTAAAATTTATTGGTGCACCTGAACCAATAATTAGAATTGATGAATATGTTTATAAAGTCGATAATTTATTACCATCTGATAACGTTGAGGATGATATAAGAGAAGCAATTCAGGGTACAAAAATATTCAATTATATGTCGCCATTGACAGGAATGACAGGATCCACAATGGTTGTGACAGGTTATACATTAACACAATTAACAGGATACACCAATTTATCGAGAGACCAGTATCCTGTTGATGAAGAAACAGGATTACCAAGAAAAATTGGCCCGTTCTCAGACATGTATTTCCAAAAAGGCGCGGGTTGGTATAAGAAAACTTTAGACCATCGTTCACCCGATATTCTTGATGAAGAAAATTCTGATTTAACTAGTCGAGTTAAAGTCATCAAAACCAAGTCTAAACCATTTACATATGGTGAGGAATATTTTGATGTTTATAGACAACTTCCAGGATTGGATTATGGTTATGGTTTAACATCACAAATTGATAACATAAAAGGCCAGATAGTTGATGATGAAGTCGAATCTAGAATGACATTGAATAGAAAAAATGTTAATGTTTTCTTATCAGCTGATAGAGCAATTGATTATGATATCTACAGAAAATCAAGAGACCTATTATTAACTTTTGCAACATTACCACCACAAACAGGTGTTACGTTTGCAGAGTTTCTTGATGAAATTTTAAGTCAGATTATAACGAATTCACACGTAATAAAATATGAAAATAGTTACGTATCATTAGCACAGGTATATAACGCATATCAACAAAGTACAGGATTTACACCGTATTCATATATTTCTGTAACTGAATTCATAAACAGGTTAAGCCCATATTGGGTAAATATTATTGAACAATTTGTTCCTGCAACAACATTATGGGTCGGTGGTAATTTAATAGGAAACGGTTTATTTAACAGGCCGAAGTTTAAGTATAAAAAACCATGTGTTCCTATGGATTATACTGAAATTCTTTCTCCTGATTTTGAGGCTGTTCTTTATGAAGATTTGAACACACATCTTGGTGGTGGAACAGTAGATGGTGATAGTTATGTTCATTATTTTAGAGGTCTTGTAACATTTACTGGTGTTTCTTATGATATTATTTTAAAAATTAATGGTAATGTTTATAGCGGTACAACAGCCACGTTTATGCCATTTTCAGGAACTGGTGTTTCATTAATTTGTGGATATTCATTATTCAATGGTGGAGACACTATTGAAGATATGAAGAACGGTTGGGTCGATGCGCTGAATGACATAGTTAATAATTTTAATACAGGTCAAACAGGTCAAACATTAAGTGTTGATTATTTTCTTGATACAGGTGGAACAGAAAACGCTAGATTTACCATAATATCGAATGATTACTATGGATGTACAGGAAATGAATCGTTTGAATATTATTTCCGTCCAAATTTTGGTCTAAAAGAACAAGATTGTAATTTACAAATAACAATCCCATCAACAGGTAATACAGGTAATACGAATCTTCAACTTAATGTATCTGGGTCTGCGCTAGATGAAGATGGGAATTGTTTATTCTATGTCACTAGCGGATGTACTGGCGGTATTTTACCATCACAGGTGCAAATATCTGATTGTTCATGTGAAATAGCAAGTATCACTAGTCCTAATATGTTAATATTCACAGATGCGGCAAATTGTGAACAAAAACTTGGATTTTTCGGATTTACTTTTATTAGTGGTTCAACATACGTACCAATGGTCAGTTACGGTCCAACATTTGATTATGGATTAAAAAGCGATTCTAAAGTATATGTTTCGACATCATTAATACCACCAGCAACATATCAGGATTTCCAAGCAGCAACGGGCGTAACAATATTTGAAACCAAAGTTGAAGATGTTAATGTGGGAGATTTAATACTTTGTGCTTCGATACATTCATGTAGTGAATTAACTGCACAAGAGTTTAAAGACGCAGAAACGAATGGATATCAATTTGCTTTTGATTATACACTTTCAGGTGTAACGGGTTTAGATTGTTTTGGAACAAAAAAATATCATATTATTAACGATGTAACTGAAGTTTTACCAACGACTAAACTTCTGGTTTATACAAATATGAATACTAACTTACAGGCCATTCCATATCAATTTAAATGGAAATATCCTCAAGATTTATTTATTAGGCCAGATGATGATAGTCAAAGTGGCGACTTCTTAATCAATGAAATTGGATTTCCTACTGAAGTGACTGGTGTTACTTTTGTATGTAGCGGACATAGTTTGTATTATCAGGTAAATCTTTCTACAGGTATTACTACAAATATTTTATTTAATGGTGATGATAAGTTTATTGTTAAATACGAAAACGAAGTCGTTGATGATTTATGGTTTAATGCGTATATGTCAGGTATAACGCCATCAGTATCAGCCACACCTTCAGTAACACCATCAATCACACCTTCTACATCAGTACCAGTGATTTCTGATACGCCTTCAGTAACGCCATCAATTACGCCTTCAGTAACACCATCAATCACACCTTCTACATCAGTACCAGTGATTTCTGATACGCCTTCAGTAACGCCATCAATATCGGTAACAGCGTCACCACCAGCGCCAACCCCATCAATAACGCCAACTCCAACACCATCCGTGTTGTTAACTGAATATTATTACTATGGAGATTTATATAACTGCGATGGTACTAATTGTAGTGCTTATCAATATACTACAACTTTTTATAGATCAACATCAATAAGTCAAACGAATAAATATTATAAATCAGGAGGCGGAGTGGCCTATATATATGGAAATCCAGGCAGCGGATCGGAAGATGGTGATATTTTCTCAGGAGTGGGATATGATACTTGTCAAGATGCTTGTTTGTTTGGTTAATTAAAAAAACTATTTATAAAAGATAAAGTGATTAAAATAGAAAAATGGCGAATATAACGGGACCATATCCAATGACAGGTGACACCTGGACACTCTACGGAGAATTCAGCGGAGGCACAACAGATGTTGTTGTTGATGGTGGATTTGAAGATGGTGAGATGTATTGGGTTAAATTAGTAGAAATTGAACATCCAGAAAGATATTTGATTAAGAATATTTTCATTGCAGAATCATCACCAACACCATCTATATCTACTTCACCAACACCTTCAATAAGTGTAAGTCCATCAGTAACGCCAACACCATCTATAAGTCAAACTCCTGAAGCTAGTGTCACACCATCAATTTCATCGACACCTTCAATATCAATAACGCCAAGTATATCTATAGTTGGAGTAAGTGAAACCCCATCAATTACACCATCGATAAGTGAAACCCCAGGCGCTTCCGTATCAATATCTGCAACACCGTCAATTTCAATAACTCCAACACCATCAACATCAATGGTGGTGTATTCAATGTGTAGTTCTTCTAATCCTTATTTTACTAATTATACGACTAATCAAGTAGGAGTATTAACTGTTGGTTATGTTTTATTAAGCACAGGAGAACTTGGAGATTTTCATATTGATTGGAATTTAAATAGCATATCAGGAACAACAGTATTTGTAACAGGTAATTCAGGTAACACAGATCCTAGCATACAATCATATCATCCAATTACTTCTGAATTAACACAGTCTGGTTTATTATACCCTGTAATTCGTTATATGGAAATTGATAATGTTTTCTATACTCCATATGCAGGAATGTCAGGATATTCATATTCGCCAGACTTATTGACTTGTTTACCATCTGTTAATGTTCTTAGTATGAATTGTAGTAATGGATATACTGGAAGCACATATCCTCATAGTATCTCATATACTAATACAACAATGCCTAGTTCGGTAGCTAATCGTTCACTTACTTATGAACTTAATTCCGACGGAAGTACGGAAGCAATTGGATGGGCGTTTACAGGATATTATATTGCTGATAGATTAACTATAAAATATGTTAGTAATAGTGGCGCTACAGAAACTATGCTTGAAGATTGGGTAATTGGCGGAGATTGCCCAACAACAGATTACACATCTACACCTAAATTAGTAATGCAAACTTGGCAATTTCAGAATGTGCTTATGTTAAGTGAATTTACAGGCATTACACATCAACCTGGTGATTATTTATTATTTGATGTTTCACCTGGATATAACGATCCAGGAAACACCGACACTAACTGGATGTTAGAACTTAAATGTTTTACAACAGAAGATCCATTTGATTGTTATTTTGCTCCTAATAGTTGTCAAACGGTTTATACGGGCACGCCAGTAACGGCAATATGGAATACTGGCGATTGTCGATATGAATTTACTGTTTCTACTGGTGAGGGGCCAGAAGACATATATAATACTGATTTATTTAGATATTTTGGAGCTCAAATATATGGTAATGGTTTTGATGCCGAACAATATATATACCTATATCAAGATACAGGAGCACACGCGACCTATGCTATATGGCCGTTTAATAATGCCATATTACTTAATGGTGTATTAACTATGAGTAAAAGTGGTGAAACTCTAACATATGAATTTACTGACGAAACTGATTACTTACATTATAAGAGTGGATATACGGCCGCCACAACAAATGAACATTGGGTAGATTGGGTTTCCAGCGGAACATCGATAGACCATTACAAATGGTTAGTAGATTTTAATAAAATATCAATGACAAGTGGTGACACGGGAAATCCATATTATATGTACATTAGTCACGATTCTATTTTTGATTGGAATGATTCAGGAAAGACTTTAACAATTGAATTAGCTCCAGAGTATAATGAAATGGAAGTAACTTCTGGATGTGACACAACATATAGTGATGTGGGTAACTGGTGCGATACTCTTAATTATTACTGGACAGGGGATAGTTTCACATATACTACAATATGGGGGTCTTACTCACCATTTGCAAATTATTATATGTATATAAACATAAATGCTGATGAGACTGGCGACATAAATTCTTATGTTCAGATTGATCTAGACAAACATCCTAATCTTTGTAGTTTTGAACCAAATTGGTATAATTGGTTCTCTGGATATTGGGTTTTCCAAAAATGTTATTTGAAAATTGAAATAACAGATGTTAATGATCCTATAAATAATTTTAAAGCATATAATGGATTGGATGAGAATGGGCAAATAGTGGATTGGGTCTTATTCTATGAAATACCAAAAGTTTCAGTAGATGTAACAGAATTTTTCCTTGGCACAGGAGAGACTACTGGTAATACTGCTACTGTCACATCTACAGGGCCTTGGACGGCTGCTACAATATATGATGAATGTTCACATATTAGTAATGTAACATATAGTGGTAATACTGGTGATAGCATTTCTTTTGATGTTTCGGCAAATAATAACACTACTATATGTTCTGGCGAGATTACAATTGGATGTGGTTCTGCAGAAATTCAAATAAATATATGCCAAGATGGAACAGTAGATTTATGCACTTAAAAGAAATAAAGAAGTTAATATTTATAAGAATAAAACAATATGGCTTATTTACAAGAGAATAATTCAGAAAATTTAGCGGCAAGAATCACCAACAAAGGTAGAAAGAAAATTGCTCAAGGAAATTTTAATATTAGTTATTTCCAAATAGGTGATTCGGAGTACGACTATGGATTTTCTATGTTCGATGGTGAAACAAATCCAGCACAGAAAGTTTTAATGCCGTTTGATAAAGATTCTCAAGTAAAATATCCTTACAAAGTTTCAGAATCTTCACTTACAGGAACAACTTATGGCGTTCCAATTCAGTTTTCGGAAACCAACACAATAAGAAATGATGTTGACCCTGCAGGATATGTTTCTGGATATCTTGCTTATGATGAAGATTTATGTACAGGCTCGACAGTTATATGTAGTTGGAATCAAATTGATATTTCAGCATTAGACGGTACTAAATTTTTGGTTGTAAATAGTGGCAGTACATTTAATAATACCGAACTCATTACAATTTATAGAGGAGTTTTAGGCATCAATAACATAATAATGTCAGGTGCAACGTCTTTAGTATATAGAATTGTCGGTATAACAGGAAACACATTAGAACTTGATAGGGAAACTCCAGATCTTTCAAGTCTAAGTCCGTTAGAAGTAACAGTAATATCAAATGATTGTGTTGAAGCTGATAGTTGGGATTTGAATATTGTTTGGAGCATAAAACCCGCAGGGTTAGACTATCCGACAGAAGACGAATATCTATCAGGATATACAAGTAATATCTACGTATCATCAAAAGAGTATTTTGGATACAATACATCTTCAGGACAAACATCAAATAATGGAACCACAATAACAAATTCATTCGGAGATGTTGTTATTGTTCCGCCAGAAGAACAACATTCTTTAGCCATTCTACATTATTCTAAAGCTAGCGACATATTGATTGACCCCGATAGAACATTCAAATACGAGGATTACATTGACCATAGTAGCCAAGGTAAAGATTATTTTGAAATTTATATTCCTTTTATACTCTATGAGAGAAATACAGGGACGACTATTGGCGCCACATTCTATATGGATAATGAAGATAAGTACATTAATTCATCGGCAATAGACACCAGAACAAATCAAATGAAATTCAGATATCTATTGGATATAAAATATCCTGTCGATGAGGAAGACAGAAAAAAACATACAGTAGGTAAGATATTCGTTAATCATAAAGTCATAGTTTTTGACGACCAAGAAATTGTTGCTGTACTTGATTATAAATCAAATAGACGATATACGTTACCAATTCCAAGAATTGCTGCTGTTCCTATGGATATAGATTGTGGGATAGTTAGTCCTGTATCGTCACCTAGCGCAACGCCTTCAATTAGTGTGAGCCCATCAGTTACACCATCAATATCAATTAGTAACACACCAGGTGTAAGTCAATCAGTTACACCATCAATATCAGTTAGTAACACGCCAGGTGTAAGTCAATCAGTTACACCATCGATATCAATTAGTAATACTCCAGTCGTGAGTTCATCAGTTACACCATCAATAACACCATCATACGAAATTTACGCAGGATGGACTGATGATGGCCAGTTAACTTTTACAGGTTTAACAACACAAACGGTTAGTGTTACTGTTTTAATATACACACAAGCTAATAATTCTGCAGAAAGTGGATATAGTGTTGGATCTTCTTCTTGTTCACTTACTATGTATAAAAATTTAGCTCTCGAAAAGCAGGCAACAAGATCTGTGCTTGGATGTACTGGTCCTTGTAGTACTAGTGATTCTGGATACGAAGCGCCTTATACTGTTACAGGAATAGTTTCAGGAACAACAGTTAATTTATCCGCTTCTGGCGATTGTGATTCTTCTGATTATCCACATAACTATAGAGATATCTATTCGCGTGCAACAGTAGAAATTACTTCTGTTACTGTTACTTCAGGTTTTGGAACTGGACATATTGGATATAATAATTTATGGGTACATGAATACGAATATCCAGGTTGTGCTGTTGAGGAATATGCGTCTCATACAACGCCAGCGTCTCCTTCAGTAACACCTTCAATAACACCAAGTATAAGTAAAACACCAACCCCAACGCCATCAATACAAACATAAAAAATTAAAATAAGAATATGACACCATTATTAAGTGGAACAACAGGACAAACAGTTTTCGTAACATATCTTCTCGAAAATACAAGTCTAACAGGACTAACGGGATTACATTGCAATCATTATTGTAAAATTATTGGTGGAACAGTAGATAGTGACGTTTCAATACAATTTAATGATAATGATTTCAAGTTTATGGGTACAACAGGCGATACCGTAAATATAACAGGATATTCAGCTAATAAATTTTATATCTTAGTTCAAATCGTTAATACAGGTGAACAGCCAGATCCAGCATTATGGAAAATCATCGATTTTACTGATCAGTTTACACTTATTGGTGGTTTTATTAATCCAGATGAATTGAGGGGAACAAGATTTATAATAACTGATGCGGCATATGATAATGCACCATTTTATGATTTGGAAGAATATTTGGGAGAATTTCCTAATCAACCATTTTCTGGACAAACTACTGAGCCTGAGTTTGGAGATAATCAAACATTTACTGGTAACGTTAAATTAACGAGAGCAACAGATTTGGAGATAATGAACTATCTCATAAATCTTCCATCTACTGATTTTATGACAACTCAAAATCCATCATATGTTGCGGGTGAAGATAAGAGAATTACTGAAGCTGCATTATTGGATAGTAATAAAGAAGTTTTAGTAATCGCCAAAGCATCAAGTCCTATAAAGAGGGTTGGTACGCAAGTATTATCAGTTAAAATAGATCTTTAATCTTTACAAAATCAAATTAATTCTCTATTTATTGTTTTATAATTAAAACAATATATGGATAACGAATTAAAATTAAAGAATAAGCCAAAAATTCTTGGGCTTGATATTTCAAGCAAGACAATTGGATGGGCGTTGTTTGATCTGACAACCTCAACGTTATTAGAAGCGTCACATTTTACCCCAAAAATTAAACCTCAACCTGAAGACAAAATTGAAGAACTTCTTAAAAAAGCTGATGCGTTTAAAAATCATCTCGAAAAATATAGGGATTATGGAATAGTTAAAGTTATTATTGAAGAACCATTACTGAACTCAAATAACATTTATACAGTTGGAACTCTTATCAGATACAACTCGATGATATTGAAAGAATGTTATGATATTTTTGGTGTAGTCCCGACATTCATTTCAACATATAACGCTAGAAAATACGCGTTTCCTGATTTGGTTCAACCAAATGATAAAGGAAAGTACGTTTTATTTGGTGGTTATCCAAAAGATATTGATAAAAAACATGTTATATGGGAACATGTTAATGCTGTTTGTCCAGAAATAAACTGGATACG
>ENA-UPTA01004832-UPTA01004832.1-activated-sludge-metagenome-genome-assembly--contig:-NODE-4832-length-12636-cov-5.465225_pt1 | contig 12636 bp, 4 predicted proteins | sample MGYA00238184_ERZ773361 | MGnify/ENA primary metagenome ERZ773361 (study PRJEB29100, sample SAMN05720205) | activated sludge metagenome | isolation source: anaerobic digester from wastewater...
GATGCGCGATGTTGATCAGGTCGAGGACGCGCTGGCGGATGCTCTTGCCGTGCAGATAGGCGGTGCCGTACTCCGTCACGACGTAGTGAACGTCGCCGCGTGTGGTCACGACGCCGGCGCCCTCAGTGAGGTGCGGCACGATCCGGGACACTTGTCCATCGCGGGCCGTGGAGGGCATCGCGATGACTGCCTTGCCGCCCCGGCTCCTCGCCGCCCCGCGGATGAAGTCCACCTGGCCCCCGATCCCGCTGTAGAACTTGTATCCGAGCGAATCCGCACAGACCTGGCCCGTCAGATCGATCTCGAGACCGACGTTGATCGCGACCATCTTGTCGTGCTGAGCGATGATATTCACGTCGTTGACGTACTCAGTCGGGTAGAACTCGAAGAACGGGTTGTTGTCGATGTAGTCGTACAGCTTCTGCGAACCCATGCAGAAGCTCGCGACGATCTTGCCCCGATTGAGCGATTTCTTGGCACACGTGATCGCCCCGCAGTCGATCAGATCGATGATCCAGTCGCTGAACATCTCCGTGTGGACGCCGAGGTCCTTCTTGTAGACGAGGTACTCCGCCAGGGCTTGGGGAATCCGCCCGATCCCGCACTCGATCGTGCTGCCGTCCTCCACCAAGTGCGCGACGTTCTGACCGATCCGGCGCAGCGTCTCATCCGGCTCGGGGATCGGGATCTCGAGCATGGATTCATCACAGGGCACGAGCACATCGATCGTGTTGACGTGCAGGAAGCTGTTGCCGTGAGTGCGGGGCATCCGACCGTTCACTTGCGCAATCACGTAGCGAGCGTTCGCCGCAGCGGCCTGGACGATATCCACAGAAACCCCGAGGCTGCACAAGCCGTTCACGTCCGGGGGGGCCACCGAGATCAGCGCCACGTCGACCGGAATGCGGCCCGACTCGAATTCCATCGGGATCTCGGACAGGAAGATCGGCGTGTAGTCCCCAATCCCTTGCTCCAGGGCGTCCCGCACGTTCTCCGCGATGAAGAAACTGTTCATCTTGAATTTCTCGCGGAACTTCTCGTGCGCGTAGGGCGCTTCGCCGATCGTCAGCAGATGCACGATGTGGGCGTCGTAAATGTGATCGGAGTGCTCGACCAACGCGTCGACAAGATGCTGGGGCTGGCCGCAGCCGGTCCCGATGAAGATGCTGTGACCCGATTTGATGACCTTCATGGCCGCCGGAGCGGTTTTGATCTTGTCCTTGTACTTCAGTTTCCAGTCGAATTCTTGTTGCATGTCATTTCTTCTCTAAGCTAATACGGGCATCTACGGCAATGGAGGTCGTTCCGGGAGCGCCTACCACGTACGGGTTGATATCCATCTCCTTGATCTCGGGGAACTCGGTCACCAACTGGGAGACCCTCTGCAATCCCTCGGCGATCGTCTCGATGTCCACGCCTTCCTGACCGCGGACCCCCTGGAGGATCTTATACGTCTTGGTCGCCATCAGCATCTGCTTGGCCTCTTCGGCTGTCAGAGGCGCCAGATAGAACGAGACATCCTTGAGCACCTCGACCAAAATGCCGCCCATGCCGAACATCATCAAGGGCCCGAACTGCGGGTCCCGGTGCATGCCCAGGATAACCTCCTTGCCGCTGGTGCGAACCATCTCCTGCACGAGTACGCCGAGGATGTTGGCATCGGGCTTTTTCTTCGGGATGCGGTACATCATCAGGTCGAAGGCGTCCTTGACCTCCTGTTCGCTCTTGAGGCCCACCTTTACGCCGCCGACATCGGACTTGTGCAGAATGTCGGGCGACCAGATCTTCAACACGACCGGATAGCCGAGCTGCTGCGCGATGTTCGCCGCCTGGTCGGCCGTCGTGGCGATCGACCCCCTCGGCGTGGCAAAACCATACGCCTCGATGATTTCCTTGGCCTCGGCCTCGCCGATATCGAGCAGCCCCTGGCGCAGGTGTCTTTCGAGAATGGTCTCGACCTTGCGGCGGTTGACGGAGAACAGCCGAACCACTCGCTTGGGCCGGGCCTTCCATCGCACATATTCGGACATCACATACAGCGTATCGACCGCGCTCTCGGGAGAATCGTACTGCGGGACCCCACCCTTCCGCAGAACCTGGATTCCCGGGTCCACCTTGGAGGCGCCGAGGAAGCAAGCCAGAACGGGCTTGCCCTTCTTCTTGGAGGTCTTCACCAGGGCTTCGGCGGTCTCTTTACTCTGGGTCATCGCCTGCGGCGTCAGGAGCACGACCGCAGCATCCACATTCGGATCGTCCAGCACGACGTCGAACGCATATTCGTAGCGGTCGGCCAGGGCATCGCCGAGCACGTCGACCGGGTTGTGCACGTTGGCTGCGGCCGGAAGCTTCTCGGCCAGCTTCTTCTTCGTTTCGTCCGTCAGCTTGGCAAAGACCAGACCCTTCTGCTCGATGGCGTCGGCGGCCATGATGCCGGGACCGCCTGCATTCGTGATGACGACCACGTTCGGTCCTTTGGGCAACGGCTGATTCGCGAACGCCTGGGCGAAATCGAACTGCTGCTTGATCGATTCGCAGCGGATGACGCCGGCCCGCGTGAATGCGGATTCGTAGGCGACGTCGCCACCGGCCAGGCTGCCCGTGTGGGAGGATGCCGCCTTGGCGCCCGCAGCCGTGCGGCCGGACTTCATCAGCAGGATCGGCTTCTTCTGCGAAATCTGCTCGGCCTCCCGCACGAAGGCGTTGCCGTCCGTGATGCTCTCGAGATAGCCGGCGATGACCTTGGTCTCCCGCTGCGAGCCGAACGTTTCGACCAGATCCAACTCATCGACATCCGCCTTGTTGCCGATGCTCACCAGACTACTGAACCCGATACCGTTGGCGTTGGCTGTGTCCAGAATCGCCGCCAGCAGGGCGCCCGACTGGGAAATATAGGCGATCCCACCGGGAACCGGAAGGTCGCCGCCGAAGCAGGCGTTGAGCTTGTGGGACGGAGAGATCACGCCCAGGCAGTTCGGACCGATGAACCGAATCCCCGATCGCTTGGCAATCCGCACGATCTCCTCTTCGAGCTTCTTGCCTCCGGGACCGACCTCCTTGAAACCTGCGGTGATAATGATGACGGATTTGACGTGTACCTTCGCACACTCCTCCAGCATGCCCGCCACGAATTGAGCCGGTACGATGATCACGACCAACTCGGGTGTCTCTCCGATGGAGGCGAGGTCCGGATAGACCTTCAGGCCCTCGATTTCATCGGCCTTGGGGTTGACCGGGTAGATCTTGCCCGCGAAACCGCCCGTGATCAGATTGACCAGAATCTCATACCCCACCTTGCCCTTCTGACGGGAGGCCCCGATAATCGCGACCGACTTCGGGTTGAAAAACGTTTGAAGACTCATGCCGCTGTTCATCCTTTCTTGAGCAGGATCGCTCGGAAAAGCCACTGATTCTATTGGCTCAGGCAACCCATTGCAAGCTTTTTCGCGAAGTGCGCTGAATCCTGCCCCCGCGTTGATTCGGTCTCGACGTCTGTCCGATAAGCTCAGGTGACATCCACATGGCCGGTATTCTACCCCTCCAAAGCAGGACGATTCAAAGGAAAAAACGCGTCGCCCCGGGGCCCCGTATCTCACCGGCGCCACACGGGCTTGTAGATCCAGGCAGCGTGGGGTGGTCTGAGGTTGCTCCGGAAACCCGGATTTGTTAGAATAGGGTGAAGACCTTCAGCCCGCTTGGCAGCGGCCAACGGGAGGATGTGCGTTCATCGGCCTGGGGCTGTGGCAGATTCAGAAGGCGGATCACTTGATGAAATCATGGCTGTTCGTTCTGACATTCGTCGCCTTTGTGTGCGCACTCCCCGTCCGGCCGGCTGTCGGCCGGGACGGGGACGCCGGCGGCACACACATCGGCGCAGCCGCCTCGCCGGACCTGCTCATCAATGAGGTGATGGCCTCCAACAGAACCGCCGCCAAAGATGCCCAAGGCCACTACGATGACTGGGTCGAACTCTATAACGCCGGGACAAGCATCGTCGACGCCGCCGGCCGGTATCTGACGGACAACCCGGACAATCCGACCAAATGGCAGATTCCGCTCGGCCGTCGGACCGAAACGACCCTGGCGCCCGGCGGGTTCCTTCTCATCTGGATCGACGGGGATACGGGCGATTCCGGGCTGCACGCCAGTTTCCGTCTCAATGCCTCTGGGGACCAGATCGCCCTGTTCGATGCCGACGGCGCGACGCTAATCGACACCATCGAATTCGAGGAGCAGATCCCCGACGTCTCGTACGGGCGGGACCCCGATCAGCTTGAGCAATGGCGGTATCTTGCCCTGCCGACGCCGGGGACGAAGAACCTCGTCACCTACCTCGGCCGAGTGGCCGGCCTCACGTTCAGCCACGAGCGGGGCTTCTACACGGCGCCGTTTGCCGTGACTTTGACGACCGAGACCGCCGGTGCGGCTATCTACTACACGCTCGACGGCGCGTCCCCACTGGACCCCAAACAGGGAACACCCACCGGCACGCTCTATTCCGGCCCCATTGCCATCAGCACGACCACGTGCCTGCGTACCGTCGCCTACAAGACTGACTACCTGCCCACGAACGTCGTTACGCACACGTACCTGTTTCTGGATGACGTGATCGAACAGGCCACGAATCCACAGACCAAGGCCCAAGCGACACCTCCCGGTTACCCGACCTCTTGGGGCTCCGTCACAGGGGATTATCAAATGGACCCCGATGTCGTCGGCCAGGATGGCAAGGACCTCTTCGGCGGCCTGTATGCAGACACCATCCGCGACGATTTGAAGGCGGCGCCGACGATCTCGCTGGTGATGAGCGTTGGCGACTGGTTCGGCAACAAAGGGATCTACATCAATGAGTCCCAGGATGGCACCGAGCGAGTCGCGTCATTCGAGTACTTCGATCCCGCCGCCGAACAGACCCTCCAGGTCAACTGCGCGATCGCCATGCAGGGCGGCGTCAGCGGCGGCGGAACGAGTCTGAATCGATGGAAGACCTTCAAGCTCTCGATGCGTCCCCGTTTCAAGCCACAGCTTGACGACGGGACCCCGACGGGCGGCCCCTCCAAACTCGATTTCCGGTTCTTTCCGGATTCTCCCGTCGAGCGGTGCAACACCATCGTCCTCGATGCGGTCCTGAACCATTCCTGGCTTCATGGCACCGATTCGAGCCAGCGCAACACCGCGACGTACATCCAGGACCAGTATGTGGCCGATCTGCACAACGTAATCGGGGGCCATTCTCCGCACGGCGCCTATGCCCACGTCTACATCAACGGGCTCTATTGGGGCATGTACTACATTCACGAACGGCCGGACAACGCCTGGGCGGCCGAGGTCTTCGGCGGCGACGAGAGCGAATACGATGCACTCAAGCACGGCGCCGGCGGCGTCATCAACAGCGGTGTCGGCGGCAGCGCTTCGACCAACTACAGCCGCATGCTCAGCGCAGCCGGCGCCGTGGCCTCGAATCCGGCTGACCCGGCGAGGTATCAGGCCCTCTGCGACCTGCTGGACGTGGACGACTACATCGCCTACCTCCTGGCGAACTGGTACGCCGGCAACCATGACTGGCCCGCCAAGAACTGGTACGCCACCCACCGCAACACAGCGGACGGGAAGTGGCGGTTTCATTCCTGGGACGCCGAGCACACCACCGAGGGCGGCAACGACGTCGGGGAGAGCCCGGACAACATCCATTCCCGGCTGGCGGGCAACAGCGAGTACCGCATGAGGTTCGCCGATATCATCCACCGCTGCTTCTTCCACAACGGCCCTTTGAGCCACCCGGCCGCCGCCGATCTGTACAAGGCCAGGATGAGCCAGATCGACCGGGCCATCGTCGGCGAATCCGCCCGCTGGGGCGACAACCGCCGGACCATGCCTTATACGCGTCAGGACTGGCTCAACACGCAGAACGCCAAGCTGAGCAACTTCTTCCCCAATCGAAGCAATCAGGTCCTGGGTTGGCTCAAGAACGCCGGTCTCTACCCAACCGTGGGCGCACCGGAATTCGTGATCGACGGGACTGCCCAGCACGGCGGACATGCTTCGACCGGCGCATCGCTATCCATGACAGCCGCCGGCGGCGATATCTGGTACACGCTCGATGGAACGGATCCTCGCGTGCCTGGAACACCCCCTGAGCCTGCCCAGGCCGTTGCGTTGATCGCCGAGGACGCCCTCAAGCAGGTGCTCGTGCCGACGGGACCGGTCGCCGACGCGTGGAAGAGCGACCCTACGTTCGTCGCCCCATCGTGGCAGATCGGTTTCGGCGGCGTCGGTTTCGAGCGGAGCACGGGCTACCAGAGCTACTTCACCGTCGATGTCCAAGACGCAATGTATCAGAAGAACGCAACCTGCTACATCCGCGTTCCATTTGTCGTCACGGCCGAGATGCTGGACGGTCTCGCCTCGCTGACCCTCAAGGTCCGGTACGACGACGGTTTCATCGCCTATCTCAACGGCGCCGAAGTCCAACGGGCCGGCTTCAACGGCACGCCCGCGTGGGATTCCGCCGCCTCCAGCAGCCATTCGGATTCCGACGCGGTGAACTTCGAGTTCTTCGACCTGAGCAGCCACGTGGGCGAGCTCCGCGTCGGCGCGAACCTGCTTGCGATTCACGGTCTGAACCAGTCCACGACAAGCTCGGACTTTCTGATCTCCGTCGAACTGACCGGCAGCACCGGAGCGGCGGGCGGCACCGCTCCCGTCGGTGTCTCCGCCGGTGCTGTTCGATACGCGGGGCCGATTGCCCTTTCCGGCAGCACACACGTGACAGCCCGGACTCTTGGCAATGGCGTTTGGAGCGCCTTGAACGAGGCCGTCTTCGCGGTCGGGCCGGTGGCCGAGAGCCTGCGGATCAGCGAGATCATGTACCATCCGCCGGACACGGGCAATCCGGACGATCCGAACGCCGAGTTCGTCGAGCTGACGAATGTCGGCACGCAGACCATCGACCTGAACCTGGTTCGCTTCACGAACGGGATCGAGTACACCTTCCCCAGCTTTGGACTGCCGGCAGGCAGCTACTGCCTGCTGGTCAGGGACATCGCGGCCTTTGAGACCAGATACGGCGGCGCATTACCCGTCCTGGGCCAGTACGCCGGCAGTCTCGCCAACGGGGGCGAGACGATCGAACTGGTCGATGCAGCCGGCCAGATCATTGAGGGTTTCAGGTACATGGACAACTGGTTCGATCTCACGGACGGCCAGGGCTTCTCCCTGGCAGTCCGCGACCCGCACGCAGCGACCGATCTGGACAGCAAGGCCGCATGGCGGCCGAGCGCCTCGCCCGGCGGCTCGCCCGGCATGGATGACAGCGGACAGATCCACGCCATCGGCTCGGTCGTCATCAACGAGTTGCTGGCCAATTCCAGCGACGCGGGGCCGGACTGGATCGAGCTATACAACACGACCTCCGGGGCCATAGACATCGGCGACTGGTATCTCAGCGACGATGCGGACAGTCCGACCAAGTACCAGATCGCTGCCGGGACGACCCTCCCGGCGGGTGGATATCTCGTGTTCTCCGAGGATGAGCACTTCGGCAACCAGAACGATCCCGGTTGCAGCGTCCCCTTCGGCCTGAGCCGGAACGGCGAAACGACGCACCTGCAGTCCGGCTCGGGAGGGGTTCCAGCCGGCTACTGTGAACGGCAAGAGTTCGACGCCTCCGAGGCTGGAGTCTCCCTGGGCCGCTGGCAGATGGGCGACGGCGAATACGACTTCGTGGCCCTGGCCCGACCCACTCCCGGCGCCGCCAACGCCGTACCCGTGGTCGGACCGATCGTGATCAGCGAGATCATGTATCATCCACTGGACAATGAGGACGCGGAATACGTAGAGCTGCTCAACATCAGCGATGCGCCCGTGGCCCTGTACGGCGCGGACGCGCAATCCCCCTGGCGATTCACAGACGATCCGGACAAGCCGGGGATTGAACTGCTGTTCGACAGCGATTCCCCCATCGTCCTGGCAGCCGGCGAGTGTCTGATCGTCGCGAGCAACGCAGCTCTGGTTCGCTCCAGATACGGTGTGCCGGCGGGGGCGAAGGTCTTCGCCTGGGGATTGGGCCGACTGACCAATGGGGCCGAGACGATCCAGTTGAGCAGGCCGGCCAAGGTGGATGAAGAAGGCCGGTTCGAGTGGATTCGGGTGGACCGAGTCGCATACAGTGACGGCTCGCACCCTCAGGATTTCGTCGCGGGCGCGGACCCGTGGCCCATCGGTGCGGACGGCACGGGACTGTCCCTCAATCGAATCGATACCCACGCGCATGGCAACGACCCCGGGAACTGGCATGCAGCGACGCCGTCGCCCGGTCGTTGACGAATGGAACATAGGAGGATACGGAAGGTGCTGAATTTGAAGGCTGGATTCTTTGCGATAATCGTGCCGTGGGCCCTTTGCGCGGCCGTGCAGGCAGACTGCCCGCTGGGCGATCTGAATCGGGACTGCCGGGTCGATACGGCCGATCTGCTCCTGTTTGCCGACGAGTGGCTGGCCCAGACGGAAACTCCGGCGGACCTCAACCACTCCGGATGCGTGGACGGTTTGGACCTGGCCCTATTGGCAGATCACTGGCAGGACACCGGTTGCCCGATCGTCATCAACGAAATCCTCGCCCACGCCCATGCAGAGGCATCGGACTGGATCGAGCTGTACAACGTCAGCAGTATCCCCGTCGATGTCGGAGGCTGGTTCCTAAGCGACACGGCCGGCGATCTCTTCCGTTATCAAATCCCGGCGGGCACGATGGTCGATCCCTGTGGATACCTCGTTCTCTATGAGACGATCCACTTCGCCAGTCCGTTCGATCCGGGCGTGAGCACCCCGTTCGCGTTCAGCGAGAACGGCGACGCCGCCTATCTGTATTCCGGTGACGATCCCAACTTCCCCGACTGCGTCGTCTCGGAGTTGTTCGGAGCGTCGGAGACGAGCTACTCGTTCGGCCGGCACTTCGAGAGCACCGGGGCATGCGACTTCGTCACGATGAGCGAGCTGACGCCCGGCAAGGCCAATGCGTACCCCCTCGTCGGGCCGGTCGTGATCGACGAGATCATGTATCACCCTGCGGCGGATGGTGACGCGGAATACGTCGAACTGCTCAACATCAGCAACGCGCCCGTCGTCCTTTTCGACTATGCCAGCGGCGAGCCCTGGCGGCTGGTGGACGACTCGGGCATCGACTTCCGCTTCCCGACCGACGTGCCCGTACTGATCTCGTCCGGCGAACATGTCTTGTTGGTGAGAGACCTCGCGGCCGTTCGACAATGCTACAACGTGCCTGCCGGCGCGATCGTGTTCGACTGGGGTTCCGGCAAGCTCGCCAACCAGGGCGAGACGCTCCGCCTTCTCAAGCCCGGCGACGTAGATGACAGAGGCGTTCGCTATTGGATCGAGGTCGATCGCATCAGTTACAGCGATGGTTCGCACGGGGACGGATTCCCCGGCGGCATCGATCCCTGGCCCCCTGCCGCCGATGGAGACGGTCCATCTCTGAATCGCCTGTTTCCCTCGCGATACGGCAACGACCCGAACAACTGGCACGCGACCATCCCGACGCCGGGCAGCGTCAACGACTGATTCTTCGACACAGGGAAACTGAAGTAAGGATCCAATCATGCATCCGTCACGGAAGATCAGAGTGCTCCCCCCGCAAGTCTGGCCCGTTGTGCTTGTGGGCTGGCTATTCCTCACGGCACGACCCGGCCTGTGCCCGGCGCACGGCCAGGAACTGCTGAGCCCTCACGTGAGCCTCAGTCGCGGCGCAGTCAACGGCGTGGCCATCGAACGCGACGGCCACCGGCTCATTGTGTACGGCGACCCGCTGCAATCCTGGAAGATCGCCGAGATTGTGTTGTTCACACACAGCCGACGGGATGTCGCCTGGGCGGGCCGGTCCCTCGTCGAAGGCGGGGCCGAATCTGTGGTTCCCGCCGGCGAAGCCGAGCAGATCTCCAAGGTCGAGGACTTCTGGACCGCCCTCTGGGACAAGCGGTTCCACGACTACGCCCAGCAGAGCACGCGAGTACTCGTCGCGCCCATCCGAGTAGATCGAGCCGTGCGGGAGGGCGAGCAGGTATCCTGGCAAGACCTGACCATACGCGTGCTGGACACGCCGGGATACACGCCAGGGGCGGTCTCTTATTTCGTCGAGGTCGATGGGCTCAAGTACGGCTTCGTGGGCGATCTGATCTACGGCGACGGCCGGCTCCTGGACATCTACAGTCTCCAGGACGCCGTGGCGCAGGCCCACATCGGCGGCTATCACGGGTACGCGGGCAGAATCAGCGATCTCATTGCCAGTCTGAGGAAGGTGGCTGAACAGAAGCCGGACATTCTCATCCCGGCTCGCGGCCCCGTCATCCGGGAGCCCGCCCTGGCAATCGACAGGCTGATCCGGAGACTCCGGGCGGTCTACGAAAACTACCTCTCCATCAGTGCGGGCCGATGGTACTTCCGCGATCAATACGATGTCCTCGCCACGCGGGCCTTGGGCAACAGTGGACAAGTCCGGTGGATGCCCTACGCCACGACCATCGAGAAGACCCCGCCGGATTGGATCATCCCCATTGAGAATACCCGACTCATCATCGCGAGGGACCGCTCCGGCTTTCTCGTCGATTGCGGGTCCCGCGGCATCATCGACGAACTCGGCAAGCTCAGAGCCCAGGGCAAGCTCACATCAATCGACGGCCTGTTCATCACGCACTACCACGACGACCACACGGAGAAGATCAACGAGTTTCTCCAGGCCAATCCCTGCCCCGTCTACGTCACCCCGATCATGGAGGATGTCACCAGGCGGCCCGGAGCGTACCGGCTGCCCGCGATGACCGCCCATCCAATCGACCGGCTCACGGTCGTCCCCGACGGCCACCGCATGTCCTGGAAAGAGTTCACGCTGACATTCTACGACTTCCCGGGCCAGACGATCTACCACGACGCCCTGCTCGTCGCGCCGGAAGTGGGCGAGAGTGTCTTCTTCATCGGCGATTCCTTCACGCCGTCGGGAATCGATGACTACTGCCTCCAGAACCGCAACCTGCTCGGTCCGAACGCAGGATACCTCTATTGCCTCGGTCTTCTGCGAAACAAGGCGCCGGCGGACGCCTTGCTGATCAACGAGCACGTCCTGGAGCCCTTCCGTTTCGATGCCGATCAGTTGAAGCACATGGCGAGTGTCTTCGCACAACGAGGGGAGTTGTTGCGAAACCTTCTCCCATGGGATGGACCCAATTACGGGGTGGACGAGCAGTGGGTCAGGATCTACCCCTACGGCCAGGAGGTCCGGACAGGCGAATGGGTGAACCTCGCCGTGAAGATCCTCAATCACTCCGCCACGCCGAACACGTTCACTGTGGCATTGAACGCACCGGCCGGCTGCGAGGTCGAGCCCGCAAAAGCATCCGTCACGGCCCAGCCGGACCAGGAGGTCGAGATTCCATTCAAGCTCATCGCAAAGACCCGACCCGCCGGCTCTATCGGCGTCGTCACGGCGGACATTCAGATGGGCCCCTGGGACCTCCGCCAGTGGTGCGAGGGCCTCGTGAAAGTGAAGCCCTGAATCCGGGGCCGGCACATCTCACAGATTCGGGAAGACAGGTGCGCTGTGATTGTCATCCTGAACGTAGCATAGCGGAGTGAAGGATCTGGCCAGCGAATGGCGAGGGCCTTTTGGCCGCGAGCCAGATCCTTCGGCTGCGCCTCAGGATGACAAAGTCGCAACCACACAAGAGTTCCTCCAAATTCGCATCACTGGAACAGCTTCGGCGCCAGCTCGCCCAAGTAACCCCGCCAGACGGGCCAGCTATGGTTGCCTTCGGTCAGATGCCACTCGTGCTCGATGCCCTTGTCCTTCAGCAGTGTGATGAAATCCTCGTTGCGTTTGAGCAGGAAGTCGTCTTTGCCGCAGGCGATCCAGAGCAGCTTGAGCTTGCGGCTCGTCGCCGCCGGATCGTCCAGTGCATCCGCCACCGCTTCGCGCGAAGGCGCCGAGGCGCTGAAGCCGGCCACCCAGGCGAACCGGTCCAGATGGTTCAGGCCGATCGTGAGCGACTGGCCGCCGCCCATACTCAGCCCGGCGATGCACCGGTCGGCAGCGGCGGTCTTCACCCGGTAGTTAGCCTCGACGAAGGGCATGACATCCTGCAGCAGGTCCCGCTCGAAGGCCTCCGTGTTGCCCTGGCGATCCAACGCCGCGTGGCCGTCCATCATGACCATGACCATCGGACGGGCTTTGCCCTGCGCGATCAGGCTATCGAGAATCCAGTGGGCCTTGCCGTGCACGACCCAAGTGGCCTGGTTGTCACCGCTGCCGTGCTGGAGGTAGAGCGTCGGGAAGCGGGCGTCCGCCTGCCTGTCGTATCCCGGCGGCGTATAGACGGCCAGCTCGCGCACACGCCCCAGCGATTTCGAGAAATAGCTGTGACAGTGTACGACGCCGTGCGGGACATCCTGGAAGTCATACAGTGACGGCGGCCGGCCGGGGATATGCAGGATGCTCGTTCGCGGCTCCCGCATCGGCTTGATCGCCGGATTGCCCGGGTCGATCATCTGCAGCCCATCCACGCGGAAACTGTATTCCCAGACACCCGCGGGGACCGGACCGACGGTGACGCTCCACACGTCCTCCTCGCCCTT
>ENA-UPTA01004833-UPTA01004833.1-activated-sludge-metagenome-genome-assembly--contig:-NODE-4833-length-12635-cov-8.151113_pt1 | contig 12635 bp, 10 predicted proteins | sample MGYA00238184_ERZ773361 | MGnify/ENA primary metagenome ERZ773361 (study PRJEB29100, sample SAMN05720205) | activated sludge metagenome | isolation source: anaerobic digester from wastewater...
TTCGTCAAAATAATACCGGCGGTCCTTTTTGATAATACGGCCTTCCATCAAATTAATCGGCGGCGACCCGATGAAACTGGCCACAAATTTGTTGGCCGGTTTGTCATAAATCGTTATCGGATCCGCGCACTGCTGAATTTTACCTTTGCGCATAACGGCAATCCGGTCCCCCAGGGTCATGGCTTCGACCTGATCATGCGTAACATAAACAAACGTGGTCTGCAGCCGCATCCGCAGTTTATGTATTTCCGTGCGCATCAAAACCCGCATTTTGGCGTCCAGGTTGCTGAGAGGTTCGTCAAACAAAAACACTTCCGGCTTACGGACAATCGCCCGGCCCAAGGCCACGCGCTGCCTCTCCCCGCCGGAAAGCTGGCGCGGCTTGCGTTCCAGATAGGTTTTGATCCCCAATATTTCCGCCGCTTCGTGAACCCGGCGGGTAATTTCCGTCCTGGGATATTTTCTTAACCGGAGGCCAAAAGCCATATTTTCAAAAACCGTCATATGCGGGTAAAGGGCATAATTCTGAAAAACCATGGCAATATTACGGTCTTTCGCCGGGACATCATTGACAAGCCGGTCTCCAATCCAGATATTCCCTTCAGAGATATCTTCCAGTCCCGCGATCATCCGCAGGGTCGTGGACTTCCCGCATCCCGAAGGCCCCACCAGGACAAGAAACTCCTTGTTTTCAATACCCAGGGAAACACTATCAACCGCTTTGACCCCGCCTTTATATATTTTGCTAACATCTTTAATACTAATCTGTGCCATGACATCATCCTTTTAAGTTAAAGACATGGTTCCTATTCTATTTAAAAAAATAAAATCTTGCAACTTTTTATTTTACAGGAGTTAAGAATCATTCCGGCAGTACTGAATCAGCTGGGTCAGAACCTGTTTCATATCTTTGCGGTCGATAATCATATCAATCAAGCCGTGTTCCAAAAGAAATTCCGATCGCTGAAATCCGTCAGGAAGTTTTTGCCGAATTGTCTGCTCAATAACCCTGGGGCCGGTAAACCCTATCAGGGCCTTAGGTTCCGCTATAATAACATCGCCAATCCCCGCGAAAGAGGCCATTATGCCTGCCATCGTCGGGTTGGTCAGCACAGAAACATACAACAACCCCGCTTCATGATGCTTCCCCAGGGCCGCGCAGGTCTTGGCCATCTGCATCAAAGAAAACAGACCTTCATACATCCTGGCCCCGCCGCCGGAACCGGACACGATAACCACCGGCAGTCGCTGGCGCGTGCCATACTCAATCGCGCGCGTAATCCGTTCTCCCACCACCGACCCCATGGATCCCATGATAAACCGGGAATCGGTCACGCAAAGGACCAGAGGTTGCCCGTTCATATCTCCGGTCCCCGTGATCACGGCGTCTTTAAGGCCCGTGCACTTCGTGTCGCTCGCCAGCTTTTCCAGATAGGTCTTGGGTCCCTTGAATGCTAACGGATCCATGGAAAGAAGCTGCGCGTCAAATTCCTGAAATGTTCCCGTGTCTGTTAAAAGATCTATCCGCTGCTGAGCTGTTAAAGGGAAATGGTGGCGGCATTTCGGGCACACGTTCAAATTATCCTGAAGGGCTTTGACATAGGTCGGAGACTGGCATTCCGGGCATTTCGACCAAATCCCTTCCGGAATATTTTTTTTCTTCACACTGATGAGAGTGTATCGCTTTTTGCCGAACAAGGACATAATATCTGCTCTGCTTCCCACATCAATTAATGAATTTTATGAATCGTTAGCCCGGACAGCACTTTGGGGTAGAAATACGTTGTTTTAGGAGGCATTTTTTCGCCCTGAAGCGCAATAGCTTTCAGTTGCTGAATCTTAACCGGATTCATAATAAAACTCGCCTCGGCCAGCCCCACATCCACATCATGAGTCGCGCGGGCCAGATCATGGGTGTACACAATATCTTCCGAAGCCACTCCCGCCCGGTCAAGTATAAAATGCTTTAGGATCGTGGCGTCCAAACGGCGGAATTCCTCGGATCCGTCCTGAATATATTTATCGATAAGCGACGGATTTCTCAAACGTAACAACCTGATGTTGTCTGCGGTATACAAACCGAACGCATGTTCATTCTTCCCGGCTTTCGCCAGGCGGATACTCAAATCTTCCTTGGTCTTGAATTTGTCAATGCGAAACAGTTCTTCCAACCATTCTGTTTTCAGGGATATTTTTTTGATAATCCGGTGCATCGGGAAAATTTTCAGATCCCGGGACCCGATATCCGTTAAATACGTCATCACGAAATTAAACGACTCTTCCCCGGTATAATGCGGCGCCTTTTCCCTCATCTGCTTCCGCAACTCTTTCGCCACTTCATAACGATGATGGCCGTCAGCGATAAACAACGGCTGGCCCGATAAGGCCTCAACGATCTTCTGAACCAGGCTGGGATCGCTCAACCGCCACACCGTATGATGAACGCCATCGTCATCTTTAACGTCAATCATCGGTTCGGTAGAAGCCACTTTCTCGAGAAAAATCGTGTTGACTCTTTTTGTTTTATCGGAAAAACACACAAAAATCGGGCTAAGATTTGCCGAGAGGCTCTTCCAGAGCTTTAAACGGTCTTCTTTGGCTTTCGAATGGGTATTTTCGTGCGGAAATATCTTGGCGTCCTGGTCATCATGGATTCTCATCAGGGCAATAAAACCCAGCCGGCTGTGTTTTTCCCCCATGACTCTATATTCTTGCTTATAATAATAGATACTGGGGTGTTCATCGTCAATCAAAACGCCGTCCTGCTGCCATTGCTGAAAAAGGTTCTTGGCCCGGCTGTATTTATTGGAGTTCCTGTCATCCTCCGGTTGATCTTTCCCAAGGATAATGCGGACAAAATTATACTCACTTTCGTTACAATACACTGTCTGCTGTTCCGGGGAAATCACATCATAAGGCGGGCATACGACTTTTGATAAATCCCCTAATTTTATTTTATTATAATAAAGGGCTTTAAAAGGTTGTATTTCACTCATAGTTATTTAAAAAACATCCTTCTTTAAAAGGAATATCTCCTTTCTTCCATTTAAATAGAGATCCCGCTTATTTTTCTTGGCAAAACTAACATGTCATAATAGCAAAATAACGCCTTTATGGGAATTGATTTCTATGAAATTTCGTTTTCGTTGCTTATGGAAAAAATTGTTACCGGATAGGATAGGCCAGCGCGGTTTATACACCAGGGGGGATTAAGCGGAAACATAGGGGAGCCATGGGATCGGCAGAGAACCCTCGCGTCACAAAATATTATCATTCATAGAGTTAAGAGAGTGAAGCCCTTTATCCCCCCAAGTCCAAGAAGGTTAGCAGGCCCCATCACACGGACAGGAACACGAAGAGGTTTTTCCTCCCTCCCTGGGACATTTTTGGGGAGCGGGCTGCCGCTTATAATCCGTTTCAAAAAAGCCGTTTCCCTTGAAAATAATTCCACTGCCGGCTCCAATCAAGCGTTGGAGTGAGTCTTGCCCGCATTGGGGACACCGCGTCAGCTTAGCATCGGTAATCGCCTGCATGATTTCCATCTGGTCTCCACAATGGGCGCATTCATACTGGTACGTTGGCATAATTTTTCACCTCATGTTATTTAAACACGCTTTTAATTTTTTCCTTTAATGAATCATTTCCCTTGGGCATATCATGCCCGCTTACGCGCGCGTACTCTTCCAGCAAACGACGCTGCTCCGCGTTCAAACGGGTCGGGACCTGAATCATCACCTTGACAAACTGGTCTCCCGGCGCCCCGCCATGCACATCAGGCATGCCTTTTCCCTTTAAACGAAAAATCTTGCCGCTCTGCGTCCCCGCTGGAATTTTCATCACGACCCGGCCATTCAGGGTCGCCACGTCCTCTTCTCCCCCGAGGGCTGCGGTCACGAAGCCGATGGGGAGCTGGCAATAAATATCCCGGCCGTCTCTTTCAAAATTCGGGTGCGGCTTAACAGCAATATATAAATAAAGGTCTCCCGGCCCGGCGCTCCCGACCTCTCCTTCTCCACGCACCCGCAAACGGCTGTCATTATCCACGCCCGCAGGAATATTAACATCAATGTTTCTTGTGACGCGGATCGTCGTGCGCCCCTGGCATTGCGGGCAGGCCGTTTCAATGATTTTCCCCTGCCCCCGGCAGGTGCCGCATGTTTGGGCCATACGGAAAAAACCGCTGGTCATAAACACCTGGCCTTGGCCACCGCAGGTCGGGCAGGATTTAGGCTGCGTTCCTGGCTTGGCGCCGCTGCCGTTACAATGCGTACAAATTTCTTCCCGGGGAACCTGAATCTTCTTATGAACACCGCGAAAGGCTTCCTCAAGGGAAATATTCACTTCGTACTGGATATCCCGGCCCTGCCTGGCCCGCCCCCGGCGGCCCCCGGCGCCCCCCCCGAAAATATCTCCAAAAAGGGACTCCCCGAAAAACTGACCGAAAACATCCCCCAGACCGCCTTCGCCAAAAATACTGCTGAAGTCGGCGCCGCGGAAAATATCTTCGGTGGTGTACCGCTGGTCAATCCCCGCATGGCCATACTGATCATACATCTGCCGTTTCTGCGGGTCGGACAAAACCGCGTACGCCTCGGAAATTTCCTTAAATTTTTCTTCGGCCTCTTTTTTCTTTTCCTGAGGCACGCGGTCCGGATGGTTCCGCAACGCCAATGAGCGGTAAGCCTTCTTCACCTGTTGAGGGCTGGCATCTTTGGGTATTCCAAGAATTTCATAATAATCTTTTTTCATAATAACCTCAAAATAATTCACGGGAGAACCGTTCAGACGCCAAAAGCAAAACGCCTTCTTCCCTGATAACTTAACTCAAAAAACTCTCTAAGCAAACCCGGCACAATCAAAACCGGTGCGTGCTTTATTTGCTATCATCTTCCGCTTTAAAATCAGCGTCAATGACATCATCCTTGCTGCCGCTGGCAGGCCCCTCTTTTTGAGAAGAACCGCCCTGGTCCCGGGGCTTCGCTTCAGGCTGGGGCTCCGGTGCCCCCTGGGCCGCCTGCTGGGACGCCGTGGACTTATAAATTTCTTCCGCCAGCTTATGGCTCACCTTCTGCAAAGATTCCATCCCCGCCTTGATTTTCTCCAAGTCATGGCTCTTCACGGCTTCCTTAAGCTGACCGATTTCCTTTTCAATATTCTCCTTATCCCCGGCCGGGATTTTCTCGCCGTAATCCTTCAAGGACTTCTCGGTCGAATAAATCAGGCTGTTTGCCTGATTGACCACCTCAACCTCTTCTTTTTTCTTTTTATCTTCTCCCGCGTACTTCTCCGCTTCTTTGACCATGCGGTCGATCTCGTCTTCGGATAATTTCGTCGGGGCGGTAATCCGGATCGACTGTTCCTTCCCGGTGCCTTTATCCTTGGCCGACACGTGAACGATCCCGTCCGTATCAATATCAAACGTCACTTCCACTTGAGGCACCCCTCGAGGAGCCGGAGGGATCCCGACCAAGTCAAAACGGCCCAGTTCCGTATTATCATTAGCCATCTGCCGTTCTCCCTGCAGGACGCGAATAGTGACCGCTGGCTGATTATCTTCCGCCGTGGAAAAAACCTGGCTCTTTTTCGTAGGGATGGTGGTATTACGTTCAATCAGTTTCGTAAAAACGCCGCCCAGGGTTTCAATCCCCAGAGAAAGGGGCGTCACGTCCAACAACAGCACTTCCTTGGCCTCTCCTCTCACAATACCCGCCTGGATCGCCGCGCCCAAAGCCACGCATTCCATCGGGTCAATCCCGCGCTCGATCTTCTGGCCCACTTCTTTCTCAACGAACTGCTGAATGATCGGCATACGGGTCGGTCCGCCGACAAGGATAATCCGGTCAATTTTCACCTGTTCCCCCAGCTTGCCGCTGGCATCCTTAAGCGCCTGGATAATAGGACCGCGGCAGCGCTCAACGATGTTGATGATCAGGCTCTCGAGCTTCGCCCGCTCAATGGTCATGTTCAAATGTTTCGGGCCAGTCTGGTCCGCCGTAATAAACGGTAAATTAATATCCGTAGAAATCGTGCTGGACAACTCGACCTTGGCTTTTTCCGCCGCTTCCCGCAGCCGCTGAAAAGCCATTTTATCTTTGCTCAGATCAATCCCGGATTCCTTCTTAAATTCTTCCGTAATATAATCAATAAGCAAATTATCCATATCCGTCCCGCCCAGGTTATTGTCTCCGCTGGTGGACAAAACTTCGAACGTCGCGGCCTTGCTCTCTTCATCCCACCCCATTTCCAGCACCGTGACGTCCAGCGTCCCGCCGCCGAAATCGAAAACCATGATCTTCTGCTCTTTGCCGGCTTTATCCAGGCCGTACGCCAGGCAGGCCGCCGTCGGCTCATTAATGATCCGCAGCACTTTCAGGCCGGCGATTTCCCCGGCATCCTTCGTGGCCTGACGCTGGTTATCGTTAAAATACGCCGGAACGGTGATCACCGCTTCCTCAACCGGCTCCCCGAGATATTTTTCGGCGTCGACTTTGATTTTCTGCAGGATGAACGCGCTGATCTGCTGCGCGGTAAATTCTTTATCCCACACCTTGAATTTATGGCTGGTCCCCATCTTGCGCTTGGCCGCGTAAATCGTCCCCTCGGAATTGATCGGAGCCTGCCGCCGGGCAGGTTCGCCCACCAGCCGCTGACCTTCTTTCGTGAACGCGACAAAAGACGGAAACGCTTTGCCCGAGGCCACCCCGGCCCCCTCCGCAGACGGGATGATGACCGGCCGGCCGCCTTCCAAAACCGCCGCCGCCGAATTAGATGTACCCAAATCAATTCCAATTGCTTTTGCCATGATATCGTCCCTCCGTATTACGTTAAATCTTCGTTATTTTCTGATTTCTCCCCTTCGCCCCCTTCCAAAGGCGGCTCCTCCGAAACATCTGTCCGGACATTTTTTTCGACCGCAACCTTAACCTTGGCGGTTCGGATCACCCGGTCCCCTAAGGAATACCCTTTTTGAAATTCCTCAACCACCTGAACGCCTTTCACCTCATTGCTTTCTACCTGCATAAGGATTTCATGGTAATGCGGGTCAAATTTCTGGCCAACCGCGTCCATCGGCTTGACGGAATAATTCTTCAACATATCCCGCACCCTGACCATAACCATTTCAACTCCTTTAAGAAAGGCTTTATAATCCTGATGCTGCGCACGAGCCGCATCAACGGTCCGGTCCAGGTCATCAAGGATCGACAGAAAATCAACAAGAAGCCTCTCATTGGCATATTTCACATATTCAATCCGGTCTCTTTCATACCGTTTACGCGTATTTTCAAATTCCGCGCAAAGGCGGATATATTTGTCCCGGGTTTCCTGCAGCTGCGCCTTTAACAACGCGCTGTTATCCGCCGTGGCCGCTTCTGTTTTCGTATCTTGCGCTGTTTCCCCTTGGGCCTTTTCAGGGGAGGGGTTTTCCTGACCTACAGGGTGATCATCCGAAGCTTGATTTTTCTTTTTATTTTCAAACATATGTCTAATCCCTTTAAAAATCACATAATTTCTTCAATCACGCTTTTTAAGTAATCCAAAGCCGAAACGACACGCGCATAATCCATGCGCTGGGGCCCCAAGACCGCAATGCGGCCACAGGCGCCGAGCGAAGTTCTGAAACTCGAAACCGCCAAGGCACAGGAATCAGAAATACTTTCACATGCGATTTCACTCCCGATTAAAATTTTCACCTTTTTTTCCAATTCCTGGTTGATAATCGACAGCAACCGTTCTTTTTCTTCCAGGATAACCAAAATCCCCCGGATTTTCTGGATATCCTGGTATTCCGGATATGTCACGACATAATTTGTACCACGGCAAAACAGACGCCCCTGCCAGCAATCGACCGATACAATACTGGTATAATGCGTCATATCCGAAAGCAGTTGTGACGTTTTCTCCAGCAACGCTTCCAGGTCTTTGACACCCTGATCATATTCCTCCTTAATGCGGGCCTTTTCCTCCTCAAGGAGTTTTATTTCAAACATTAAATTGTCCACATAAAACCGGTACCCATCCTGGGTGGGAATCCGCCCGGCAGAAACATGGGGATGTGTCAGGTAGCCTTCATTCTCCAGTTCAGCGAGGATATTCCGGATTGTTGCGGAACTTAAATCCGGCAAATATTCCTGAGCGATAAATGAAGAACTAACGGGAGATACGGTTTTGATATATTCATTGACAACAATCCCCAAAACCCGTTCTTTTCTGACCTGGTAGTCAACATTTTTCATGGTAATATCGGCTCCTCAAAATTGTAACTACTTGATATTACTTAAATTTTAGCTTTTAGCACTCGGCCCATTGGATTGCTAGGCGGATATTATAACAAAATTATCATCATTGTCAATAATGTTTTTCTCTCCCCCAACCTCCGGTTTTAGGCACATATAAATTTCTGAAAACCGGGGACAAGGGGACGTCTCTCACGTGTTCTTTCGGGTTTTCAAAAGACTGTCAATAAGGGGGCTGGAACCGACTCCACAGCTAATAATAGACCGCATGGCTTCTTCAACCGAAACCTGAGTCACGAAAACCATACCTGCCGGAAGATGAAAAATCAGACCGGTTGTGGGATTGGGAGCTGTGGGGACAAAAACCGTGTAACTCCCGTCCTGGTGTTCATCGGTCACAAAAGCCGTCATTAAAACTCCCGACCCGCCAATGTCCACCAGCGCTACTTTCGAAAAAAAATGCTTCTTCCCCCCCAGTATTTGCAGGACTGTTTCCTTAATCAAATTATATCCAGGGGCAATTTTAAGAAATTTTTCTTCAATCAAGGAATGAAGGATCCGCCCCACTCCGGTGCGGACCACAACCCCGACCACAAAACACAAAAGCACGATAATAAGCAGGCCCAGAAAATCCGCGAGAAGTTCCTTCACCCGGGAATGCGCCACAATCATATTCGTTATCGGCTGCAATAAACCCGTGATAAAATTAAACAGCCAGCTGAAAACCGCGAACAAAATCGCGACCGGGAGAATCACGGTCAACCCGCCGATAACCGAAGTTTTAAAAAAACGTTTCAATCTGGCAACCATAAACGGAAACTATGTCCTTGCCTTCATTTCTGTTAATTTTACAATCAAAGGGAGGATCTTTTTTATGTACTCTTCAATAGAAGACACATTCAACTGCAAATTAAGCAGACTGGGTTTAAGCCCCCCGCCCGGAGGATGAAACTGCAGGATAACAAAACCTTCAACAACTTCCAGCGACATAACAGGATGCCCCACCGAATCCCTGTTTTTAAAAGACTCGAATATCTTCTGTATTTTGTCATCGCTTAACACCTCAACCGCCTTAAGCCCGTCATTCGTACTCAATTCAAAATCGCTCAACCCTTTCGGCAAGGGGATACGCGCCAGCGCCTGCGGATTGGCGACATCCAGGAGAGAATCCAGGCTGGCCCGCATGGACTGCCGGCTGCGTTCTGTAAAATTCAGCGTCAGCGGAAGGGGAGTTTGCGCCTTAAGACAGGCCCGGTGAATCCTTTTTCCTCCAGAGACGGTTTCCTCAATGTGCTCAAAAACAAAAGGCTTCCCCTCGTATATGAAATCAATCCGCTGCGGATAGGCGTCATCGCCTTGCAACTCTTTTCCCTGGCCCAAAAATTTCGCCATAGATTTAAGATATTTCTTGGCATTATTAGATTTACTCGTATCTTTCTTGATGAAAATAAAAATCACCAGACCGATGATTCCCAGAACAATCAAATTGTTCATACCCTATCCTTTGCCCATGAAACCACGCCCCCCTCGTTTTAAGGGAGGGGACCACGGTAAAGACAGCCCGGGCGGCTATCCTTAAGCCTTGAAATAATCCAGTTTATGAACGTAAAAAACAACGCACACAATGACCGCTTTATAAGTATTTCTATTCTATCAAATCATTATAATTTCTCAATACATTATCTAAGGAATCCTGTCACCGTCTTTTGATCACCAGCTCACTCCCATCCGGAGCGACATCCATGTTCACACAATCGCCCTCGGCAACGCCTCCCTTAAGAATCAGGAGGGCCAGGGGATCCTGGGCGTATTTCTGCACCACCCGCTTTAAGGGCCTGGCGCCATAAACCGGGTCATATCCCTTCCTGCCCAACCAAGACAAAGCTTCCGGAGTCAGGACAAGTTCAATGTCTTTCTGTGACAACCTTTCCTTGAGAACGCGAATTTGAATATCCACAATCTGCCGGATATCCTCTTCTTTAAGGCGGTTAAAAACAATCTTCTCATCCACTCGGTTCAAAAATTCCGGACGGAACACGGCTTTAAGCGCGTCGTTCATACGGGATTCCATCGCGGAGCGGTTATCAGCGTCGGCAAAAAGCTCGGCCCCGATGTTGGATGTCATGATAATGATCGTATTCCGGAAATTAACGACCCGGCCCTGCCCGTCGGTCAGCCGCCCGTCATCCAGGATCTGCAGCAAAGCGTTGAAAACATCATGGTGAGCTTTTTCGATTTCATCAAAAAGCACAACCGTATACGGCCGGCGCCGGACCGCTTCTGTGAGCTGTCCTCCCTCATCGTAACCGACATACCCCGGCGGGGCCCCGATCAGCCTGGACACGCTATGCTTTTCCATGTATTCGCTCATGTCAATCCGGATCAGCGCCTCCGGGTCATCGAACAAAAACCACGCCAGCGATTTAGCTAGTTCGGTCTTCCCGACGCCCGTGGGCCCCGCAAAAATAAACGAACCGATCGGACGGTGCGGGTCACTCAGGCCCGTACGGGAGCGGCGGATGGCGGCCGCGACCAGATCCACCGCCTGATCCTGTCCCACAATCCGGAATTTCAGGCTCGCTTCCATATGGATTAATTTTTCCGTTTCTCCTTCCATCAGTTTGGAGAGAGGGATCTTGGTCCAATGGGACACAATTTCCGCGATATCCTGATCATCCACCTCTTCTTTTAAAAGCGCGCCGTTCGCCTGCATGGCGGACAAAGCCCGGTTTTCATCCTGTAATTTCTTCTCCAGATCCACGATAATCCCATAACGGATTTCCGCGACTTTCCCCAAATTCCCCTCTTTTTCAAAACGGACTTCCTCACTCTTCTGCCGGTCGATTTCCGCTTTTATCGACTGAATTCTATGGATGGATTCTTTTTCAGCTTCCCATTGCAACCGTAATTTTTTATTCTCCTCTTTCAGGCCGACCAGGTCTTCATCCAGCGCCTGCAGGCGTTTGACCGAAGCCTCGTCCTTCTCCTTCTTTAACGCCTGCCGTTCTATTTCCAACTGCCGGATGCGGCGCTCATTGACGTCAAGTTTCTGAGGCAGGCTGTCGATTTCGATACGCAGACGCGACGCCGCCTCGTCGATAAGATCGATGGCTTTGTCCGGCAAAAACCGTTCCGTGATATACCGCTGAGATAAAGTCGCGGCGGCAATTAAAGCCGCGTCCTGAATACGAACCCCGTGGTGGACCTCGTAACGTTCTTTGAGCCCCCGTAAAATCGCGATCGTATCTTCCACAGACGGCTCGTTAACGATCACGGGCTGAAACCGTCGCTCCAAGGCCGCGTCTTTCTCAATATATTTGCGGTATTCATCCAAAGTGGTCGCCCCCACGCAACGCAGGGCCCCCCGGGCCAACGCGGGTTTTAATAAATTGGAGGCATCAATGGCCCCTTCCGCCTTACCGGTTCCGACAATGGTGTGAAGTTCATCGATAAAGAGGACCACCTCGCCGTTACGGTTCTCCACGTCTTTCAATACGGCTTTTAACCGGTCTTCGAATTCTCCCCGGTATTTAGCCCCGGCGATCAACGCCCCCATATCGAGGGTAATCACTTTTTTATTTTTTAAGCCCTCCGGAACGTCCCCGGAAAAAATCCTCTGCGCCAACCCCTCGGCGATAGCGGTCTTACCCACGCCCGGCTCACCAATCAGGACAGGGTTATTCTTCGTTCTCCGGGATAGAACCTGGATCACCCGCCGTATCTCCGCATCACGCCCGATCACCGGGTCTAATTTCCTTTCCCTCGCTAAAGCGGTTAGGTCCCGCCCATAGCGTTCCAATGCCTGATATTTCTCCTCGGGATTGGCATCCGTGACCTGCTGTCCTCCCCGGATCTCCCGCAAAACACGCAGGATATCATCCTCGGACACGCCGTGTTTCCTCAGGACCCGGGACAGGGAATTATTCCCCTCCCGGTACAGCACAAGCAGAATATGCTCCTGAGAAGCGTACTCATCTTTCATCTGCCCCGCGGCCTTAACGGCCTGAGACAGAATTTTGTTCATCTCGGCTGACAAAAAAGGCGGTTGCCCTTCCACCCGGGGCTTTTTGCTTAATTCCTTCTCACAGGTTTCCGACACAGCGTCCGGCGGAACACTCAACCGTTTCAGGATCGCGGGGACGACCCCATCCTTTTCCTGAAGAAAGGCCATAATCAGATGTTCGGCGTCAATCTGCTGATGCTGCAATTCTCCAGCCAGCTCAACCGCCTTTTGTAAAGATTCCTGATTTTTAACCGTGAATTTGTTTAAAGGCAACATGGCCTCCTCATTTCTTTAAAATCAACGGTATCAACCCACCATCCTTCGGCTCGTTCGCTTAGGCTTACTCGCTGAAGGATCAATTCGCATTTCTAGTTTACACTCCCTTGGGTCGTGTATTC
>ENA-UPTA01004835-UPTA01004835.1-activated-sludge-metagenome-genome-assembly--contig:-NODE-4835-length-12632-cov-4.834301_pt1 | contig 12632 bp, 9 predicted proteins | sample MGYA00238184_ERZ773361 | MGnify/ENA primary metagenome ERZ773361 (study PRJEB29100, sample SAMN05720205) | activated sludge metagenome | isolation source: anaerobic digester from wastewater...
AATAGATAAAATTTAAATAAGATAAATAATAGGAGGTTTTTATGCAAATAGATGAATTGTCAAAAATTCCTGATATTTTTACTTTTGATAGATTTTTAATTTTTGAGCCACATTCAGATGATGCTGATATTTTTGTAGGTGGTTTGATAAAAAAACTTTCTAATATGAAAAAAGAAATTATTTTAGTTACAGTAACAGATGGATGCAAAGGAACATACAATCCATATGAAAATGAGTGTAGCATAAGAGAAAAAAGAAGAGAGGAGAGATTAAATTCCTCTTTTATTCTTGGAATTAAGGATACAATTTTTTTAGATTATCCTGACTATGATTTACCAGATAAAAAAATTCTTGTTGAGAGATTCATAAAACTAATTAGAGAGTTAAAACCTGATTGTGTCTTTACTGTTGATCCATTCTTATTATATGAAGTTCACCCAGATCATAAGATAGTTGGCGAATCTGTAAGCGAAGCTTTTTTCTTTTCTCCGATGCCTTTAATATATAAAAATTACACTCCACACCTCGTAAATACAATAGCTTATTATATAACACAATACCCAAATAATTTTATAGATATATCAGATACTTTTGATTTTAAAATTGAAGCTATAAAAAAACATAAATCACAATTTAATGAAGAAGATTTTATGAAAATAAAAACCTATTTAACTTATAAAAATGGAGAATATGGTAAAAAAATAGGAACAAATTATGCTGAAGCTTTAAAAATTTTAACTCCATTACAGATTCACACAAATGTTGATGCTATTTATTTATAAAATGGAGGAATTATGGATGAATATAAAATAATGTTTGATTCAATTTATAATGTCCCTGAAGATATTGAGGAGATTAAAGGTCATTTAAAAGATTATAAAACCCCAGATTTCAAGTTTAATAAAATAGTTTTTCTTGGCACAGGTGGCGGTTCAAGAGCTGCTTTTGATATTATCTCTACCTATCTTTTTGATAAATCACCCTATCCTATTTTTATATATCAGAGTTATGAAATTCCACAATTTATTGATAAAGAAACACTTGTTATAGCTTGCTCTTATTCAGGTGAAACAGAAGAGACAATATCATCGCTTGAAAAATCAATTAAAAAAACTGATAAGATTATAATTTTTTCTTCAAATGGAAAATTAGAAAAGATTTCAAATGAAAAAAATTTACCCTTTATAAAATTAAAAAAGGGTTATGAAGCAAGACAGGCATTACATATAATATTTTTTTCAATAATTATTATCTTAGAGAAGTTTTTAGAATTAGACTTTTCAAATGATATTGATGAAGTTATAAAAATTTTAAAAATTGAGAGAGAAAAAAATAATAGTGAGTTAGATAAAATTGTTAATGATATGATTGGCAGAATACCTGTTATTTATGGTTCGTCAAACTTTTCTGATTCCATTGCAGAAAGATTTAGAAGACAATTGAATGAAAATGGAAAAATATTAGCACACTCAAATATAATTCCAAACCTCCATCATGATGAAATTGTTGGATTTATGGATAAAAAATTGAAAGATATCTTATATATAATTTTATTAAGAGACCATTTTGAAAATGAAAAAATAAAAAAGAGGTTTGATATAACAAGAGAAATTTTGAAAGATTATGGATATAAAGTTAAAGAGATTTATCCAGGTTTTAATTCTTCAAAACTTGCAAGAATTTTTTCTTTAATTTTTAAAATTGATTTAATATCAATAAAATTTTCTAAAATTAGAGGTTTCAATCCAAAAGATGTTGAAATAATTAAGAAATTAAAGGAGATGATGAAAAATGAGTGAGTTTGGAATTGGAATTGATATAGGTGGAACAAAAATTCTATTCAACTTGATAGATGAAGATGGGAAAGTTTTTAAAAAGGGTTTTGTAAAAACTGGAGATACAAATGAAGAAAAAAGAATAATAGAGGATATGATTAAAATGATAAATTCTATAAAAGAAGGATTTAATGTTGAATCAATTGGTATTGGATGTGCAGGTTTTATTGATTACAAAAAGGGAGTTGTTATTAAATCTCCAAATATAAATTTTTTAGAAAATTACCCTCTAAAAAACATAATTGAAGATAATGTTAAAATACCAACATTTATAGATAATGATGTGAAAATGGGAGCAATTGGTGAACTATTTTTTGGTGAAGGAGTCGATTCCCCATTTTTTATATTTTTAACTTTAGGTACAGGAATAGGTGGAGCAATAGTTTATAAAAATAAATTAATCAGGGGAATGAACAATCTTGCAGGTGAAATTGGACATATAACTCTTGATAAAGAAGGAATTTTTTGTGGTTGTGGAAAAAGAGGATGTTTTGAGAAATTATCATCTGGTGGAAGTATAAAAGATTATGTAGTTCAAGGAATAAAAATGGGTAGAAAAACAAAAATTTTAGATAAAGTAGATAATGATATTCAAAAAATTGATACAATTATTATAATGGATTTAGCTTTTGAAAATGATGAATTATGTGTTGAGGCTGTTTTAAATTCACTTCAATATGTTGGTTTAGTTGTATCTTATCTTATCAATATATTCAATCCTGATAAAATAATAATAGGTGGTGGTTTGACAAAAGGTCTTGGTTATTTTTTTAATAGAATCATTGATTTTGCAATGTTATATTCATTAAAGATACCTTTTGAAAATGTTAAAATCGTAAAAGCAGGTTTAGAAATTGAAGCGACATCAATAGGTGCTGGAATATATGGTTTAAAAATGATTAAAGGAGATGAATTATGAATTTTATTTTAAGATCTTTAATCAAACTGTTTAAATTACAAAATTTAAAACCATTTTTCCAATCAATTTTAAATATGGGTAAAAAAAGTGAAGTAACATTTCCAAAAGAACTGATTCCTTTAAATCTTGAAGTTTTAATAAAAGGATTATTAACTTCAAGGGTTTTCGAGGTTAATTCAAATTGGGTTTTTCCATTTTGGATAGAGCAACAACTGAATCCTAAAAGTGATGTTTTTATTCCAAGAGGAGCTAATATTTTTGCAATAAACACAACATATAGAAACTGGACAATATTGGGTTCAATTGAATCAGATGAAAAAGGCGTTGTTGATTTAAAAGGAATGATTTCACCAAAAGAAAATTCCCCTTCTCTTGATATCTTTATCCAACATAATGATGAATATTTTTTCCCTTCAAGAAATAAAATTGAACAAACAGTTGATGATTTAACTGGAATTATAAAAACTTTTTATAATGGTTCAGACTTTGAATACAATTTTGAAGCATTCTCTTCTGAAATAGATAAAGGTATATTTTTAAAATATAACTTTAAATCAAAGAAATCTGGACTTTATAGATTTTTCTTCCTAATTAGGCCATTTAATCCAGAATCATTCATACCAATATTTAACATTGAAATTAAAGATAACAAAATTTTTGTTAATTCTTTTCCTTTTCTCATACCTATAACAAAAGATTACAAATTTATTCTATTTGATGACGAAGCTGACATTAATGACTTTAAAGTAAGTGAAAAAAATAGAATCACATCAAAGTATGGTTTATCAACAGGCGGAATATATTATGAATTTAATCTAAATGAAAATGAAGAAAAAAACTTCGAACTTTTTTTACCACAGGAAGAGAATTATTCTATAGATTTAAATTTTGATAAATCAAAAGATAACAAAGTTTCTTTTATAAAAAAAGAGAGAGAAAATGAATTGATAATAGATGTTCCTGATGATAATATAAACAGGATTTTTAATTCAAATAAAATATATCTTAAAAGTTTAATAAATTCAGAATATATAACTCCAGGTCCTTTAACTTATAAAAAATTTTGGTTTAGAGATAGTGCATATATGATTCCTGCTCTTATGAAAATTGGAGATTTAAAAAGAGCTGAAAAAATAATTGAATATTTTAAGAAAAAAATTAAAAAAGATGGTTATTTTCAATCTCAAGTAGGTGAGTGGGATTCAAATGGACAAGCTTTATTTACAATAGCAGAATATTATAGGTATACAAAAAATAAAGAATTTTTAAATGAATTTTATCCGTATATAAAAAAAGGTGCAGAGTGGATTGAAAGAAAAAGAAAAAAATATGTTGATAGTTATGGATTACTTCCATCAAGTTTTAGTGCTGAACATTTTGGTCCAAATGATCTATATTACTATGATGATTATTTTGGTTTGAAGGGTTTACTTGACGCATCTTCTCTTGCAAATGAGATTGGTAATAAAAGTGACAGTGAGAATTTTTTAAAATATTATTTAGAGTTTAAAAATGATGTAAGAAAAGCAATAGATAAAGATCAAAAAAGATTAGATAAAAAAATCTGTGTAGGTGCTTTTGGTAGAAATATTGATGCCTCAATTATCGCAACCTTTACATCAATTTTTCCACTCAATCTTGATCTTTTGTCAAAAGATGAAATTATGAATAGTTACGAAGAGTTGAGGAAAAAATTTTTTGTGAATAACTGTTTTTATCAAAATATCACACATTCAGGAATAAATCTTTATCTTACTTTAGAAATTGCAGAAGCACTCCTTAATTTAAATGAAGAAAAAAAAGCAATAAACCTTTTTGATAGTGTAATTTCCTTATTGACAAAAACATATACAGGGCCAGAAGCAATAAATCCAAAATCACTTGGTGGTTGTGAAGGAGACGGTCATCATGGTTGGCTTGTTGCAGAATTAATACATTTTATTAGAAATTCTCTTCTATTTGAAAAAGAAAATGGGATAGTAATTCTTTCTGGAAGTAGAAAAGAGTGGTTTAAAGATGGAGACAAGATTTTATTTAATAATGGTGTCACATATTTTGGAAATATTTCATTTGAAGTTAATATAAAAGAAAATATTATTGATGTAGAATTTTTAAATGAAATTAATGAAAATATAAAAGATATATATATCTATTTACCATTTGAAATTGAGGAGATTTTATCTGGAAATTTTAAAAGAAAAGAGGAAAATTATCTTATTTTTGATAGAAGTAAAAAAATAATTTTAAAAGGGAGGATGCTTTTATGAAATTTTTTCAGTTAATCGGTCTTGATGAGGTTTACAGTTTTAAAAAAGGGGTTCTTTTTTTATTTGCCATTCTTTTCTTCACAGGAATAATTTTAAACGCAGATTTGAATGTAATGTCTCCAAGTATTCAGTTTATTGAAGAGGAGTTTAAAATTGGAGATAAAGAAATAGGTATTGTTGGTTCAGCTTTTACACTTGTTGCTGCAGTAGTTACTCTTTTATGGGGATATTTAACTGATAAATTTTCAAGAAAATGGTTATTAGTTTTTGCTATTCTTTTAGGAGAAATACCTTGTTTGTTGACAGCTTTCGCTCAAAATTACACTCAACTTTTAATATTAAGAATTTTAACAGGAATTGGAATAGGAGGAACAGTTCCTGTTGTTTTTTCTATTATTGGTGATCTTTTTACAGAAAAACAGAGAGCAAGAGCTCAAGCATGGTATGATGCAATAATTGCAGTTGGAGTTATAGTTGGAATGGTTGTCGCAGGATTTCTTGCTCCAATTTATGGATGGAGATTACCATTTATTATAGTTTCTGTTCCAGATTTTTTCTTTGTTTTAGGAATAATAATATGGGGAAGAGAACCTGAAAGAGGGGCTGGTGAGCAGGAAATTAGAGAACTTGTAATTAAGGGTGCTAAATATAAAAGTAGTATAAAATTAAAAGATTATCTTGAACTTCTAAAAATTCCCTCAAATATATGGTTATTTATTCAAGGAATACCTGGTACTGTTGCATGGGGTATAATTCCATACTATTTAATAACCTTCTATTTTAGACACAAAAACTATCCAATTCAATTAGGAACTGTTCTTTTAATAATCCTTGGAATTGGAACAATTTTTGGTAAATTTGTTGGTGGAATAGTTGGTAATAAACTTTATTTAAAGAAGAGAAGTTATCTTCCAATTTTTTGTGGTTTATCACAATTAATTGGAGTTATACCAGTTATGATAACTCTCTACTGGCCAGGAAAAGTTAATCCAACATTCATAGACATATTACCACCGAGTATATTTGGTTTTTTAGGTGCATTTTTTATCTCATTTGCAGGTCCAAATGTTAAAGCTATGTTAATGAATGTCAACCTTCCTGAACATAGAGGAGCAATCTCCTCAATCTTTAATTTAACAGATTCTATTGGCGCAGGTTTTGGTCCATTTATTGGAGGTTTAATATCATCAATAAGAGACCTTGATTTTTCAATGAAAGTTTCAGCTCTTTTCTGGATTCCCTGTGGAATTTTATTCTTCGTTGTCTCTTTATTTATAAATAGAGATGCTGAAAAAATAAGAGAAAAAATGGCAAAAGTAAGAGAATCAATGGAGAAAAATGAATGAATTTCAATTAAGGTTTAGTAAAATTTTATTTTATTTTAATGAAATTTTAGAATTTAAAGAGAAAAAGGGTGATAATGAAGACTTAGATTATAAAATTGAAGATAAAAAAATAAAACTAAATCTTTTTTTAAAACATAAAAAATATTTAAAAAAAATTGTAATTGAATATAAAATATTAGAACCTGAAAATGCCAAAATATTTAGAAATGGTTTCAGTTCTTGGTCTTCATCTTATTTGATAGAACAAAATAAAAAATTTAGAAATCCACCTATAAAGGAGTTGAAGTATCATTATTTAAATCCAATAGACCCAGATGAAAGATGTAGTTACTTTTTAACATATTTAAAAAATAATAAATACCTGATATTTTATTCTGAAAATTCTTCTGTTTTTACCTATTTCTATTTAAAAGATAACCTTTTTAGAATAAATTTAGAAATTGATAAAGAAGTTTATGGTGAAGTAAATCTTCCTGAAATATTAATAAAAGAGAGTGATTATCCAATCTTGAATAGTGATTTCAATGAAAAAATTTATGGTTGGACATCTTGGTATTACTACTATAGAAATATTGATAAGGAAAAAATAATAAAAAATATAGATTATATTGATAAGTTACCTATAAATATTGATTATTTTCAGATTGATGATGGTTGGGAGGACTATATAGGTGATTGGAATGAAAAACCTAATTTTAAAAATTCTCTTAAAGAGATCAGTGAAAAAATAAATGAAAAAAATGTAAAACCGGGGATATGGGTTGCTCCATTTGCTGTTGAGAAATCTTCTAAGATATTTAAAGAAAAAAGCCCACTTATTTTAAAAAATAAAAATGGAAAACCTGTCCCTGTTGGTTTTAATCCTTTATGGGGTGGATATTTTTATGCACTTGATATGAATAGAGATGATTCAATTGACTATGTTTTAGAAAAATTGATTCTATTAAAAGAAAAAGGTTTTGAACTATTCAAACTTGATTTTTTGTATACCTTTTTCAACTCATATATAACTAAAAAAAATGATGAATCAATTTATGAAAGATACATCTTTGTTATGAAAAAAATAAAAAAGGAATTAAAGGCTTCAAAGATTCTTGGTTGTGGAGCTCCATACATTTTAATGGATGGAATTTATGATATTTTAAGAATTGGACCAGATACAAAAGATGGTTGGAAAGATTATTTTACAAGATTAATTGGTTTTTCTGAAAATGTAGAAGCATTTAATTCTTTAAGAAATACACTTTTTAGGACAATTTCAACGCCTAAATTTTTTCTATCTGATCCAGATGTAGTATTTATTAAACCTAAAAAATTGAATAGTTTTGAGAGAAATTCAATTCTAATAATAGATTACTTTCTATCTAATGTAATTTTTTTCTCTGATCCTCTATATAATCTAAATGATAATGATTTCTCTCTTCTATTGAAATTAAAAGAGATAAAAAATTATTACATAACTGATTTTAAATTTAATGATTATCTATTTGAATATAAAATCTCTTTTGAAAATAATATCATCAATCTTTATGTTAATTTGAGTGATAAAAGGCAGGAGATTGAAATTAAGGGAGATGAAATTTTTAATAAAAGAGATGATAATTTTATTTATCCACATGAATCAAGAGTTTTTATTCAAAAATGATTTTATCTATTAATTTAAATCTCGCAATTGATAAAGTTTTATTAGTTGATGAATTTTCTCTTCATAAAGAAAATAGAGTAAGTGTTATCTCTTCTCTGCCTGGAGGTAAAGGAGTTAATGTTGCAAGATGTTTGAAATCTTTCAATAGAGATGTAACTGTGTCTGGCTTTAAAGGTGGATATAATGGTAAATTTATAGAAGATGGATTAATAAAAGAACATATCTATCCTCTGCTCTATGAGATTAATAAAGAGAATAGGGTTTGCAATATAATAGTTGATAAAAATAATAATGTTGTTGAAATTTATGAAGTTGGTCCTGAAATTAGTAAGGAAGAAGGTAATGGTTTATTAGATTTAATCAATAAAAGAATCGAACAGTTTAATTATATAATCATCTCAGGAAGCATTCCAAAAGGGGTTGATTTCGATTTTTTCAACGATTTAATTTCAATTATTAAAAATAAAAAAATATTTCTTGACATAAAAGGTGAATTTTTAATTAAATTTCTTGAAATGAGTGAAATATTTTTTCTAAAACTAAACGAAGATGAATTCTCAGATACATTTAATATTGAAAAAAGTGAAATTATTAATAATCTAAGAGATATTAAAAGTGAATATAAAATTAAATCAATATGCATAACATTAGGAGAAAAAGGAGCGCTTTTTATTTTAGATAATAAAATATATCATATCTATTCTGATTTTAATGTTAATGTTGTAAATCCTGTTGGTGCTGGAGATTCATTTATGGGAGGATTTGTATTTGGAATAACTGAGGGTATGAGTTTTTTGGATTCAATAAAATATGGATTATCAGCATCAATAAGTAATGTAACCTTATATGAAGGAGGAAAAGTTAATTTTAATATTTTTTACGATATTTTAAAAAATATCTATGTAAAGGAGGTCTGAATGGATAATTTCTTATGGGGAGTTGCAACAAGCAGTCATCAGGTTGAAGGAGGAAACTTCTATAATGATTGGTGGGAGTGGGAGAAAATGGGAAAGATTAAGACAAATGATTCTTCACATCCGGCCTGTGATCATTACCATCTTTATAAAGAAGATTTTAAATTGATTAAATTTTTAAATAACAATGCTTATAGATTTTCAATTGAGTGGAGTAGAATAGAAAAAGAAGAGGGTAAGTTTGATGAAAAGGAGATAGAACATTATGTTGATATGTTAAAAGAGCTTAAAAAACTCAACATTGAGCCTCTTTTAACACTACATCATTTTACAATCCCGATCTGGTTAAAAGAAAAAGGAGGATTTTTAAATCCTGAATCAATAGATTATTTTAAAAGATTTGTAGATAAAGTTGTTCCGTATTTCAAGGATTATGTTAAATATTGGGTTACAATTAATGAGCCAGTTGTTTTAGCTCTTCTTGGTTACTTTTTTGGCTGGTGGCCTCCGGGTGAAAAAAATCTAAAAAAGGGATTAAAAGTAATAAAGAACTTAATACTTTCTCATATGTATGCAAATATTATCATAAAAGAGAACAGGAGTGATTCATTGGTATCAATTGCTCATAATATGATGTTATTTTATCCTTATAGGAACTTTTTTATGGATAAATTTCTTGTAAATAAAGTTTCACCTATATATAACGATCTTATTCTTGATGCTCTTACATCTGGTTATATAAAAAAACCTGTCGGAAATAATGAATTTTATTCAGATTTAAAAGATTCAATTGATTATATAGGAGTTAATTATTACACAAGAGCTTTTGTTGAATTCCATCCTTTCAAATTGTATAACGAGAAAAAAAGAAAAGATGCCATATTAACTGATTTTGGTTATGAATATTATCCAGAAGGTATTTACGAAATATTATCAAATTTAAAAAAATATAATAAAAAAATAATAATTACTGAAAATGGAATTGCTGATAAAGAGGATAAATTAAGAGGAGAATTTATAACAAAAAGTATAGAAGAGATAAAAAAAGCAAAAAAAGAAGGCTTAGATATTGCTGGATATTTTTACTGGTCTTTAATGGATAATTTTGAATGGGTGGAAGGATATTCAATGAAATTTGGTCTATATGAAGTAGATTTTAAGACACTTGAAAGAAAAATAAGAAAAAGTGCTTATATATATAAAGATATTTGTGATAAAGAAACTATTTAATCTTTTGGATAAGTTATTGTAACCTCTCTTGTATCAGGATCCCATCCCACATCACATCCTAAATTTTCAGCAACAAATCTAACTGGAAGCATAGTTCTTCCAGAAATAATAAGTGGCGCAACCTTTGGATTGCTTGGATCAATTGCCCTATCTTTTCCATTAACTTTGGCAGTACTTTTGCCTATCCATAAATCAATAGTTATATCCTTAAATTCAATAGTAACTCTTCTTTCTACATCATCCCAGAAAATTTTTGCCCCAAGTGGCTCAACAACATATCTTATAGGTAAAAGAGTTCTTCCCTCAATAATAGTTGGTGGAACATCAATCTGTTGAGAAACATTATTTACATACATAGTTTTATTTCCAATCTGTAAAACAATTACAATTTTTTCAGGTTTTTCTTCTTTTGGTAATGCCTTCACATACACTTCAATTGTATAGGCTCCACCATTAGAACTTATTTCAATTTTTCCATATGAAATTTCATTTTCTTTTAAATTAGAACTATTTATTGTTACCTGAATTCTAAATTCGTTTCCTGAAAATGTTTTTTCACTTAAAATTATCCAGGATTGAGAAGTTGAGATAGTTCCAGTCAAAAGCCCTCCACCTCTATTTGAAATGACAAACATTTTACTTGCTGAATCTCCTTTTTTAACTTCTCCAAAATTCAATGTATTTGTATCAACATAAATTTCAGGATTGGGTTCAACTACATTTATATTTATTTCTACAGTTTCTTTACCTCCATTTGATTCAACATAAATAAAACCTTTATACTTTTGACCTGAAGTTAGGTTAGAAGCATTTAAAGTTACATTTATTAGTAGATTATTTCCTTCAAAATTTGTTGTTTCAAATTCTATCCAATTAACGTTAGTTGATAAAGTTCCAAAAAGTTTTCCACCTCCTAAATTTTTAATGTTTATCTGTATGGTTTTTTTATCACCTCTATTTATGTTTCCATAATCAAGTAACTTAGGTGTAACAGATAGTTTTGCGGGTAAACTTGCAGTTTTTAATACAACAGCGACTTCTTGATTACCACCATTAGATTTTATTGTTATTTTTCCTTGGTAATTTTTTTCCATCTCAAATCCATTAGTATCAACAGTAACATTTATAACAACATCATTACCTGAAAATTCTGTTGGAAATATTTTTATCCAATAAACAGAGGATTCAAGACTCCCTGTTAATGTTCCTCCTCCCACATTTTTTATATTTAAACTCAATGTTTTTTGTGAATTAACTTCAACCTCTTCAAAATCTAAAGTAATTGGTTCAACTTTTAATGATGGTGGAGGTTGTGATACAAAACATCTTAAAGAGGAATCTAACCCAGTAGTGTAAAGTTTGTTATCTTGAATTAAGAAATCATTGAAAAATCCTTTTTCAAACTTTTCGTACCATGATGTTGAGCCATTGTTATCAATTGAAAGCATATATAAAGTTGATGCATTATCTCCTATAAATATATATTTATCTGTTACAACAGGAGAAGTATCAAATTGTCCTGGTAAATTTCTTTCCCATCTCGCCTTACCAGTTCTTAAATCAACACAGGCAAGTTTTCCATTTCTTCCAAGAATTATTGCTAAATCTCCAGAAATCGCAGGAGTTGTGGCAGTATCCTGACTTAATGAATAATACCAGTCCTGATTTTTTGTTGTTCTATTTATAGTAAGTAGTTGTCCTAAATTATTTAAAACATAAACATAATTTTCTTTTATAACTGGTGTTGATTTAACATTAGGACCGACTGTTTTTTTCCATAAAAGAGCACCTGTTAATGGATGAACAGCATAAAGATATCCATCCTGAGAAATGAAAAATATTGATGTTTCATCACCTGAAATTGCTGAATTTATTTTATTATTTGTTGAAAATGGAGTGTTCCATACTTCTTTGCCTGTTATTTTATCAAATGCATATACAAGACCATTATCAGCGCCAAAATATACAAAATTTCCTACAATAAGAGGTGCAACATATATTTTTGAATATGTAATATATCTCCAAAAATATTTTTGAAGGTTATTTTCATCTAAACAGAAAAAATAACCATCAACACATCCAAAATAAATTTTACCATCATCATAAGTTGGAGCACCGATTATTGCTCCATCTGTTTCATAAGTCCATAATACATCACCAGTTTCAGAATCAAAGCAATATAGATTTTTATCTCCAGATCCTACAAAGATTTTTCCGTTTGAAAAAATTGGTGAAGAAAAATTTGTATTACCAGTATATCTAAATGCTTCCATTAATGGAGGAGAAAAAATAGAGTCAGAATAACCCCATCTTTGTGTATTTCCACGATATGTATTCCACATAATTTCACTACTAAAAACAATTTTAAGACTCATTAATAGTATGATAATCAAAACTAAAGAAAAAAATTTTTTCATAAAATCTCCTTTCATTTTTTATATTTTTATTCCTTAATTATATCACTGAAAAAAAATTT
>ENA-UPTA01004836-UPTA01004836.1-activated-sludge-metagenome-genome-assembly--contig:-NODE-4836-length-12631-cov-6.098044_pt1 | contig 12631 bp, 13 predicted proteins | sample MGYA00238184_ERZ773361 | MGnify/ENA primary metagenome ERZ773361 (study PRJEB29100, sample SAMN05720205) | activated sludge metagenome | isolation source: anaerobic digester from wastewater...
GCCATGTACTCCCCAAGTTCATTCTGGGGGGTAATCGGATATCCGAAATAGCACTTGCACCCGGCCCTGATTGCAGCTTCGGCAAACGCATGATTTCCACTCATAAATACTTTATTCACCATACACCTCTATCGCGACTTCAGGGCACACAAGTGTACACATCATACACCCGATACATTCCGCTTCCTCTGAAGGTTCAGCGTAATGATAGCCCATTTTATTTAAACCGCTTGAAGAGCGCAGTGCTCCATGTTTGCAGTATTCTATGCAGAGATTACACCCCTTGCATAATGATTCATTTACAACAACTTTACACTGTTTCTTTGCCATTGGATATTTTCCATTAATTTTCAACATTCCTGGGAATCCAGCAGGTATTACACTTTTAGTATAGCACAATAATATACGGAATATTTGCCATAATTGTAAAAGTTTATTTATGTTTTGGTTATTACGATTTTTGTCAAAGATTTTTTATTTTTTTCCTTTCCTTATAGCTTTTTAATTGAATATGCTCACACTGCAGCATATCATATACGCGAATCATCAGGAACAATGACAGAGAAAGAAATATTCATACGGAAGGCAATCCCCGGGGACATTATCAGGATATCTGAAATGGAATCCACAATTTTTCATTCCCCATGGAGCATCAGCAGCCTGGAAAAAGAACTTACCGCGTCTTTTTCATTTTTCCTCGTGGCAGAAACCAGAGACCGTGATATAATCGGGTATATTACAGCCTGGAATATCCACGGGGAAGTCCAGCTCAATCGCATTGCCGTCATTGACAACAACAGGAGAACAGGTGTCGGGACAATATTATTTAACGCGCTGCTCAAAGAGTGTGATCCCCATCATCCCGAAAAAATACTTCTTGAGGTTCGCGAATCAAACACTTCAGCAAGAAGTTTTTACCGTACATTGGGTTTTATCGAAAATGGCTTCCGGAAAAATTATTATCGTGACGACAATGCTGTCCTGCTTGAATATATCCCGGTGAAGGGCCAAAAAATGTAATTGACCGCAGATGAAAGAAATCAGATATATCGTATTGCAAGTATCCAACATCGAATGATTATTTAAAATCCCGCACTTTCCTTTTACATTGAATTTTTCACCTGAATGGAGTATCATTGTATGAAAATTATTTACTGCAGCAACCCCCAGGGATCACTATCAAAAATATACACGCTGTTAAAAGAAACAATTGCGGACATGTATATTATTTCCGGCAATCTTCTCGATACTCCCTTTTACTCCCATGACCTCGCACATGAATATGAAATGCTCCAGAACACACTCCTGTCGAGAAGAAGCTCCGATGATCCGCAGCCGCTCACTGCGTTCGCTGCATCTTTATCAGCAAACAAAGCAACACCCGCCACACTAAAAAATGAAAGTGAGCAATACCTGACACTTACCGCAAGGGCGACTGAAAGCATAAAGAAAAAATATACCATGCTCGAAAAGATATTATCTACAAAACCATACGCCAGAATTTTTATATTACCCGGACACGATGACATCAATCCTGCTGAAACAGATGTACAGGAGAGAAGCATACATTATACTGCGATTTCAGCTGCCCCCTTTACAATTGCAGGTTTAGGAGGAGACAGCTTCCATTCACCATCATTCCCGGAATCACTGTGCCTCTATAATGACACCAGCAAATATGAAGAGGCTGTTCACGCATTCCTTTCAGAAACACATCCTGATATAATCTTTTCGCACCTCCCTCCCTCCGGTGTTTTTAAAAACTCCCCGCGATCATCCGAATCCCTGAAATTATACTGCCGCGACAACGATGTTCTGCTCTGCGTCTCGGGATATGCCCATGATGACTGGGGTCTTATCACTGAGAATGATACCACGTTCATACATGCGCCGTCATTCGGTTCTGATATTAACGGCGGTGAACACCACGGTGACGGCGGTTTTTTTTACGAGATTGACATGCCCGATGACAGAATCTCACGCTGCAAACTTCAGAAACTTGTGAAAGACCGGGTGTATGATATCGCGTCATATTCCATATCGGGAAATACTGTTACAGAATCTATAATTGACAACAACAGATACAATGCCCTGAAAAATGGGCAGCCATTTGATATCCGCACAGAAAAATACGAACACATTCCCGAGATCAGACGATTTAAGGATATCCGGAACTTTTTCAAAATTTACCAGACAGAACATACAGAAAAAAAGATTTCACAGCTCGTATCAGCCCTCGAGAAGATGGGTGATGAATTCAGCGATGTCGCGCTCGATCTTGTTGGTTCTGCAAACCTTGGACTGGCACAAAAAAGTTCAGACCTGGACATGGTACTCTACATTCGAAGCCCGGAAGCGGCATGCTTTGATGAAGAGACAGTGTGCGACCGTTTCGGCCATGCTGAAGAGCGGATCCGGGAAATTCTGAAGGATGCGGTTGAATTCGAAATAATTGACACCATCAATCTCGATCTGGTCGAGGAGAGCATCCGCGAGCTTGACTACACCAGCTCGTCCCTGCAGCGTTTTATTGTGTACCGGTCCATGTGCCGGCCGGTTAACTACAGGGTAATTGCTCCCGCAGAGGACCTCCTGAACAGCAACATGTCCCTGCGCCGAGAAATTGAGGAAACCATGAGTGAATACCTCCAGGTTTTCGGCACTACCAAGGACACCACAAAGTCCTTTGATAAATACCGCATGAGAATCCAGACTTTGGGAGTTGACATTCCTGAAGTACTTGAAAAAAAGATAAGAAATTTTCTCCAGAAGGATTAGCAGTAATGATGAAAATCAATAACGCATATTACCTGTTGAGTTCAGTCAAAGCACAGGACTTCCCCGACCTTCCCCACCCGGAATTCGCGTTCCTCGGAAGGTCCAATGTCGGAAAATCATCCCTCCTGAATATGGTTACGGGACAGAAAAATCTCTGCCGGGTCGGCCAGAAACCGGGAGTGACGAAGGCAATTAATTTTTTTATTATAAACGAAAACCTCGTATTCGCGGACCTGCCGGGGTTCGGCTATTCGAAACTGCCAAAAGATGTTAAGGGAAAATTCCTGCCGCTGATCAACAATTATATTGCCATGAGGAATAACCTGAAACTGGTTTTTCTTCTTGTTGATATCCGGCGTGTTCCGGGAGAATATGAACGTGAAATAGTAATACAATGCACCGAACGCCGTGTTCCCGTTGCGATAATAGCTACCAAATGCGACAAGTTTTCAAACAATCAGCTTAAAAATAATTCCCGGATTATTGCTTCATCCCTTGAGATTGAAACAGATTCAATATTCCTTTCTTCGTCAAAATCACGTATGGGAAGAGATGATATTTTAAATCTCATTGAAGACTACCGGTAGCACTACCGGCCATCCCTCCTGAAACTTTTAACAGCATCCACGACGGAATTTCTTTTTCTGTCATAATGCTTTTTCTCTCCGCCTGCTTCAACAATGAAAATATTCTCCCGGTCAACAAAGAGCGCCACCGCGTAAATATAATCTTCAGCATTATATCGAATGCGGTACTCAGTATACCGGCCCTGCAGGTTTTCCGGCGTGGCGATTTCTTTTACCGACACTTCATGATAACCGTTCGATGTAAGGTAGTGCTTCACGGTATCACTCCACATGGCGATATCACCATAGGGCTCATTTTTTATACTGCGGGCCTTTATTCGTATGCTGTCGGAAGAGACAAATTTTATCAGCTGCTGCTCTTTTTCGAATTTTGCGAATCCTTCAGGTGTCCCCATGGAATACCGTGTTGTCTCGCACGCAACTGATAATAGAACTGCAATGCCAATCGCAAATAGTATTTTATATTTCATAATGTCCAACCTGTTGTAAGAAGTCTCTCTTGCATGTACTCATAAGGAATCATCAGAAATCCTGTATAAGGCTGTGTATACCCATCTTCCGGATCCATTCCCACCGGGTATCGACATTTTTTTTCGTCACCGCACCGGAACTCCTGTTTATATACACCTGTATCTCCGGCAGCGCAACCCGGTCCCGGTAATAAAACATCTGCCCTTTGATGCTTTCCACTTCAACAATGACCTTGCCCAGCTCCTGTTCAACCGAAAGCGTATCCGAAAGCTGTGAACTGCTGAAAATATCTTTCAGATCATGAAGCAACTTCTTTTTTACTTTCAGCTGTGTCTTCAAATCAAGAAGCATTTTTGAAACATCCTGACGGGACTGGTTCTCTTCTGAAACATACCCCATACGTGAAATATCAGCCTTCAACTGAGCCTCTCTTCCCTTTGGGAGCCGCAAATCAATTCGATTATTTGAAAAGAACTTCACATATCCGCCATTTCTCTTCGCAAAATCCCGCAAACTTTCAATGACCGCATCGGGATCACCCGCTGTTAATGAATACCTGTAATTAAAGATTACTTCTGCATCGGAACTGAAAGCTGTTCCCCCGAAGAGCATTATAATAAAAAACAACGATATTCCCAGAAACCCGATTCGTTTCATTTTTCATACCCCACGGTGCTCAAAAATTTATCAATTGCCGCTTTATTGTTTTTGTAGATATCATCATTGTCAATACGGGTTTCAAAAATTATAATTTTTTTATCCGCCATTCCAAAAGCCGCAATATAGCTGGATGAGTCGCTTAATATGATCCGGTATGCATCAAAGTTCAGGCCGTTCTTTCCTTCAACGGTATGACGTCCCGCAACCTTGTATTTTCTATTTTCGATGTCGATAGCAAACGCTTCATTCCAGAACTTCCTGTCTGCGGGGGGATAATTCTCTACAGTTCCAATACGCATCGAAACAGTCCGGGAGGGGTTCTGAAAAAGATACGGTCCCCTTCGCTCAAAGAATTCATCTTTCAGCAGAAAGAATCCCTGTGGATTGGTATACGATACGCCTGCATCGATCTCATATATCGACCGCTGCCCGGGACTCAGCTGCGCAATCCATTTAAAAGGAGATGATATATACTGCCGGGCAGTATCGCGTACAATTGCTTCAAGATCAAGGGCAATGGTCGATAATGTCGCACGGTCGCGGAGATAGTTGACTTGCACGGTATATGAATCAATGGTTGTGTTGAGCCGTGCAATTTCGCGCAGCACCTTAACCCGTTCCTTGACCTTATCAACCCGCTTAAGAAGCTGATACAGTCTCTCACGCACCTTTTCTGCAGTCTTCAGACGGAGGCTGATATCACTAAACTGCATTGTGACATCAGAGGCTGATACCACTTTGTGAAGAACGGTGCCGAGTTTTTCCACATCTTTCGTTGCTGCATCAAAACTATCCACAGGGATACGGAGTATGATATTTGCCCTTCGGTATGAATCTGAAGTGTTCACAGCCTGAAGAAAGCCCTTATACCGCTCAACAATGCCCTCAACATCCTTAATCGTATTTTTCACGCTTTCGACACTGATGCGATACTTTCCGTCATATATGACCATTCGCTGCTGCGCTTCATTTTTCTTTCCGGTAGCGGGAGCATCATCCATGGCCGCAGATTCCCTGTCTGCGTCACTATACCTCCTCATGCCGCCGGCAGCCTCCCGCCGTCTTTCCTCTACTGCCGCAGGTGCCCGGTAATAATTCCGGTCAGATCTTTCTGATGGAGCACCGCCGATAGAACGGCCGGCACAGGCAGAATATACTGCAATTATAACCAGCAGCAGTAACACAGGTAAATGCTTACACAATTTCACCATCGTCAGTATCTCCTTCCATGAATGCAATACCTTCATAAATAAGTGTCTTAATACGGATATCCTAACACGTTTTCATATCGTTGTATTGTATCGTTTATAGTAATACTATATGAAGTTTTATTGAGTGCGTCAATTATAATTCGTCATTTTCCGGATTCCTCACCTATCAGTTAAATCACGTGACGGAAAGAGAACGAAGAGTTAAACAATCATCAATAACGCGGTCCGGCTGCGAGGAATTAATAGCAGCCGGCTTTTAAGCGGAGAACTGCGAAAGCTTATTTATCAACATCTTTAAATCTGTGTCATGAGGTACATAATCCGGCTTGCCTTATTCCCCGGCATCAGGGATATCAGGTAGGAAGTAATACTTGAACGGCCGGCCTCTTCGGCATTTGAATCGATCTGACGCAGAACATCAATTATAAGAGAGTCCTCCCACTTCACCATGATCTCAACGGCCTTTTGCGGCTGGATACTTTCAATTTTCTGTGCAAGCACCCGCACATTTTTCGCATAACCCTTATATCTGTTCTTTTCAATGGCAAGCTTTTTCTTTTCCAGTTCAAGACCTTTTTTCATTTCCCGTAATTTTTCCCGCTCCGCATCAAAAGATTTCTCACCCTCAACAAGCTTGGCCTCCCTGCGGTCCAGCTCCTCAATGCGCTCCTGGAGTTTCACCTTCTGCTGCTCAAACTCTTCCCTGGCGACAAGGGATGGTTCATCACCCCGTGCTTCAAGAACAGACTCGGGCTCCTGCGAATAAACTCCCCCCAGGGTTCGTGATATATCAATAAGACCTATATGATCAATCCATGCCACAAACACCCCGACTATAAAAACGAGAAGCAGCAGCAAATAAATAACCTTTGATTTATCAGAAACTCTCGGCATATCCGTACTCCTTGACTAACTCGCTGGTAGAATTGGTTTTCCCAACCGCCGGAAGCGGAAAAGGAAACTCATTATACACATACTGACCGCCGTGATGCAACCGGCATAAGTAATAAATTTCTTTTTAACAACACCTGTAATACACATTACCGGTTTCGTTGATACGAATCAATCACCCGGTTTACATAATTCTGCGTTTCCGCATACGGAGGTACCCCGTTATGCCGGTCCACGGCGCCTTCTCCCGCATTGTATGCAGCAAGAGCCTTCCTGAAATCGCCATTATATCTATCCAGAAGCTGCCTCATAAGCTGGACCCCTCCCCGTACATTCTCCTCCGGTATAAACGGGTTCTCAACCCCCAGCTGACGCGCAGTTGCTGGCATAAGCTGCATCAAACCCATTGCGCCCCGCGGAGATACCGCTGAAGGATTATATGACGATTCAGTTTCAATTATCGCGTTCACAAGACCTGCGGGAACCCTGTTCGCATTGGCATACTCCCTCGCCATGGTCTGTATTTCTTCAATGGACATGTGACGTGCATCCGTGCGGTTGAGCTGCCCTATCGCACCGGACTCCGGAACAGTTCCATCATGTTCCCGCACCCGCTGTGAAACCTGTTCTTCAAAACTGCGCCCCTGTGTTTCACGCAGTTGGGCAGACTGCTGATTTTGATTATGTCTCATTGATTTAAAACGAGACCGGATTTCATTAATCCGCTGCATTACCGCAAACATATCTTCCATCATACAATACTCCTCACTGCATGGATTGCAGCATTTTTCTCACATATAGTTTCTGGTTCGCGTCATCATTTTCTTTCGCGATTTCCCTGTTCACTTCGTACTGGTACTCCTCCCACTGCCGTTCCTTCAGCCGTTCCACGACTTTCTTTTCGCGGGATGCCTCAACAAGCTTCAACCGTACACGGCTGATTTCACCTTCCATACTGTCAATCCGGTCCTGCGCTGCATCAATTACCTTGTTGGCAAAATCAACATATCGCTCGAACATCGCCGATTCAGAATAGGTGAACTTCCCGCTTTTAAGTTTAAAAGTAAATTTTTCTCTCTCAACAGCGATCTTCCGGCGGTATTCCTCCTGCTTCATCCTCTCCGCATTCTGAATATTGAGCAGGGCTGCAAGTTCATTCTTGACCTCTTTTTCCCTTGTCTCGCGGATATCAAGAAGCTTCTGCAGTTTGAACTGATATCTCTTCATTGCGCGAAACCAATGGTAAACGCCATTGAACAGTATATACTCATCGTGTTATCTCCGAACCGGCGCGAAATACGGGGCCGGCTGCGCGCCCTCGCCTCTCAACGGCGATTTCTCTTCTTTTTTGAAATACTTTATCAGCCGCTGCCGTATTGCACGGAAGCTATCCTGTTCGTATATTTCCTGCCGGAGAAAAGAATTCAGTTCATCTATCATATCTATAGCAGCATCCACATTGGGATTCGCCCCCCGCGCATAAGCGCCAAGATTGATCATATCCTCCGCGTCACGGTATGCCGCAAGCAGTTCACGGAAACGATTCGCCGCCGCCGCATGCTCCTTGTCAATGACGTCTTTCATACACCTCGACAATGAGCCAAGAACGTCAATCGCGGGGTAATGGTTCCGGTGTGCCATTTTTCGGTCCAGAACAATATGTCCGTCAAGAATACCGCGCACTGCATCTGAAATCGGCTCGTTCATATCATCCGCTTCAACAAGAATGGTATAAAAACCTGTTATACTGCCTCCCGCTTCCCTGGTCCCGGAACGCTCGAGGAGCCGCGGCAGGAGTGAGAAGACCGAAGGGGGATATCCCCGTGTCGCAGAAGGCTCACCGATAGCGAGCCCCACTTCACGCTGTGCCATGGCGAAACGCGTTACCGAATCCATCAGTAAATTCACGTCTTTCCCCTGGTCCCTGAAATATTCAGCAACGGAATGCGCCAGAAACGCGCCCCTGATCCGGACCATAGGGGGCTGGTCCGACGTGGCTACTATCACCACAGACCGTTTCAGGCCGTCTTTTCCCAGTTCCTTATCGACAAAATCCCTTACCTCTCTGCCCCGCTCACCAATCAGCGCAATCACATTCACGTCCGCGTCAGTATAGCGGGCCATCATCGCAAGGAGCGTTGATTTACCGACTCCTGAACCAGAAAATATGCCAAGCCGCTGACCACGTCCCGGTGTAATAAGCCCGTCAATAGCCCGTATCCCCACAGAGAGCGGTTTGGTGATAATGCTCCTTTGAAGCGGATTGATCGGTTCCGCCTGAACCGGATATCTTTTTTTGGTGTAGATATCACCCTTTCCATCAATGGGAACTCCCGTGCCGGAAACAACTCTTCCCAGCATCTCCTCACCAACCGCAACAGTCATGGAAGAGCCCGCATCAACCACTTCAGCGCCGGACACTATCCCCTTCATATCGCCAATGGGCATGAGGATAACACGGTTCCTGTTGAATCCCACCACCTCAGCGTACAGATAGTCTCCCTTATCCCGTCTGATCTTGCAGAGCTCGCCGTATTTCACCGCCGGCCCCAGTGACTCAATTGTCAGCCCCACGATCCGCTCCACCCTGCCCGTGAGCCTGACAGTATCGGTATCAGATATAATATCCCTGTACTTTGAAAGGACGTCGATGTTTTCGTGGGGAAGTATCCGTACCATAATTCAACCGGAACACCTACATGGTGCTGGAGTTCCTTATTGCCTCTTCTATCGTATCAAGCTGTGTTGAAATTCTTGCGTCAATCGCGCCGACATCTGTCTCAATGATACAGCCGCCGCGGTCAATCCGTGAATCTTCATAAATGTTTACTTTTTTCAGTGATTCCATCATCTTAATCAATTCATCTTTGTGCGCAGTTGTCATATCAAGGTCCGCAAAGTTAACACGGATATCAATCCGGTCACGGTCCTTCACACGGCGTATGGCTTCTTTTATATTGTTTATTACGACTTCCCTGCGTTCAACGATTTCATCCTTGATAACCTTTCGTGCGATCATCAGTATCATCTCAGTCATCATCTTCTCCGATGACTTGATAATCTCATCACGTATATCGACAGCGGTGGAAACAATTGTTCCGAGACGGTCAATAAGACGCATCACTTCAGCCTGACCTTCCTTATATCCTTCCTCCCGTCCTGCGTCATATCCCTTCTTGTACGCTTCATGTTCTATCTCGGAAACCTTCAGTTCCGCTTCCTTGATCATCTTTTCAGCTTCGAATTTCGCCCGCTCTATCTCCCTTCCAGAATCAATTTTCAGTTTCTCCATTTCCGCCTTAATCTGCTCACGGGCATCCTGCAGTTCAGTAAACGCGGCCTTTTTCCCGTCCTCCTCAATCTTTGACGCCCGCTCACGGGATTCATCAAGCATCCGGCGGACTTCCTCTTCTGTTTCACGGCGGTACCGTTCAAGTTCAGCCTCCATCTCTTCGATGGAAGGTCCCTGATAAACGTCTATGGGATTCCCGGCCTCATCAACCTCAAATTCCTTATATTCTTCATCACTGAGGAGGTTCTTCTGATATTTTTCGGGGAGTTCAACCTGCTTCGGCGCACCCGAGGTAAATATTTCTGTGGGTTTGAAAACAAGCTTAGACAATTAACTCCTCCTCGCCGGCACGGGCAACAATTATATCGCCGGCTTCCTCCAGCTTTCGTATTATATTCACGATTTTCTGCTGTGACTCCTCAACATCACGCAGCCGTATGGGGCCCATGAAGTCCATGTCTTCCCGCAGCAGTGATGCGGCGCGCTTGGACATGTTCCGGTAAATCTTCTCCTGAACCTCCGCGTCCACTCCTTTCAGCGCCTTTGCGAGATCCTGGCTGTCAACTTCACGCAAAACCTTCTGTATCGATCTGTCGTCAAGAAGCACAATATCTTCAAAGACAAACATTCTCTTCTTTATTTCTTCAGCCAGTTCAGGATCTTCCTCTTCAAGGGCTTCAATAATGATCTTTTCAGTTCCCCGGTCAACATTGTTGAGGACTTCAACAATCGCGTCAATACCCCCTGCTGATGTATAATCTTCACTCGCGAGAGTCGACAGTTTCCTTTCCAGAACGCGCTCGACTTCACGTAATACATCCGGCGAAGTCCGGTCCATTGTCGCTATCCGTTTTGCGACATCAGCCTGTATCTGATGATTAAGTCCCGAAATTATCTGTGCCCCTTTTGACGGATCAAGATAGGCAAGAATCAGCGCAATGGTCTGGGGATGCTCTCCCTGAATAAAGTTCAGGAGGTGACTGGGATCAGTTCTCCGGATAAAATCGAAAGGTCTCACCTGCAGAGAGGATGTGAGCCTGTTAACAATATCAATTGCCTTCTGTGTGCCCAGGGCCCGCTCCAGGACTTCCCTGGCGTAATCGATGCCGCCGGTGGATATAAATTCCTGGGCCATCATGAGTTCCTGGAACTCCTGCAGCACACGGTCCTTATCCTCAGGTTCGACTTTATCAAGCCTCGCGATTTCGAAAGTCAGCTGTTCTATTTCATCTTCACGGAGGTGCTTGAAAATCTCAGAGGATACATCTGAGCCAAGGGACACCAGAAAGACGGCAGCTTTCTGCCGGCCGGTTAACTGAGATTTCTTTGATTGAAGCATTGCAGTCCTCTTTTACAAAAATTCGCCCGTGTTCTTCCCATGAAATCCACCTGAATACAGCCCCTCCCTGTACCGCAATAACAATACCACATCCAAATAAATGTTTGATGTACAGCAGCGTTCATGAACAAAACAATATGCGACAGAAAGCTGCATCATCAGACGACCACGTAATACTCCTTATTGCATCACGGTGACTTCATATCATTATTTTCGACACATTTCAGCCAGATGCTTCGTTTTTAATTTCATAAAAAAATAACTGAATGTCAAATTAATAATAGCACTCCTATTCTTCAGCCAGCCATGTTCGAAGTAGCTGCGCAACATCATCCGGACGCTCACGGGCCAGGTTGATGGCATTCTCCTGGAGCTCAAGGCGTGCTTTTTCCTCCAGAGACAGCTCGATTTCAACACCTTCCTCTTCCGCGGCCCTGAGGGCCGCTTCACGCATACGCTGCTGCTCCCGGGCAAGTTCCTCTTCCCGGATCCGCCGTCTTCGTGCAAGCTCTTTGCTGATAGCACGATACAGTATAACGCCAAGGAAGAGCGCGAACACCCCGATAAGAGCGGCAAGCAGCATCCGCCGCAGTTGTGCCTTCCGCTCGTATTCCTCCCGCAGAGACTGCCACTGAGTACTGCGGTCAAACATAATATTCTCAACTGCCACCTGATCGCCGCGAACTTCGCTGAAATTGATGGCCTTCTTTACGATATTTTCCGCCTGCTTAATTTCCTGCTTAGAAAGTGTTGTCTGAATCGGTCTTTTTGCAGGATCCAGATCATAGCTCCCGTCAGGCAGTCTCGGCAGGTCCTGGAGACCATCAATAGCGATTGCAACCGATATTCCTGTTATAAAAAAAGGTTCTCTCTGAATCTTCTTGATACTTTTATTAACCGCATGATTCCGGACATTTTCTTTCTTGTCATATTTTGAAAACTGATCATCGCTCGCCTTATATCCCGGGGGACGGTTTCCCTCGGTCCCCGCCGGCCCTTCCGGGTTCCAGCCGTGCCCCTGAAAATGCTCCTCGGTGGACTTCTCAGAAACCGTAAGTGACTTCCGCACTTTTCTTTCAGAATATGGAGTTGCGGGATTGTCCTTCTCCATTTCAATAGGGCTGTACTCCTCCCGATCCTCACTCACCTTGTCCCAGTTGAAACTCATGCTGAGCCGGACAATCTGTATTCGGTCAGCGGAATATATCATCTCAAGGCCTTTCCGGATGTCCTTCAGATAATTAAGCCTGACCCGTTCCTCTATCCGGTGCCGGTACTGGAGAAGCGTAAATTCCGCTTTCGCCTGGTCAAAGTCATCATCGAAATCTGATATTATCTTCCCGAACTCATCGGTGACAGTAACGTTCTCAGGCTTTAATCTGACACCCACGGCACGGGAAAC
>ENA-UPTA01004840-UPTA01004840.1-activated-sludge-metagenome-genome-assembly--contig:-NODE-4840-length-12628-cov-6.107850_pt1 | contig 12628 bp, 6 predicted proteins | sample MGYA00238184_ERZ773361 | MGnify/ENA primary metagenome ERZ773361 (study PRJEB29100, sample SAMN05720205) | activated sludge metagenome | isolation source: anaerobic digester from wastewater...
AGATACCGCTATGTGACTGGAGTTCAGACGTGTGCTCTTCCGATCTCGGCCTCCACGTCACCGGCCACTACAGTTCCGGTACCTTCACGTGGTCGCTGGACGACAAGGTCCAGGACATGAAGCGGTTTGCCTTCATCGGCGGTCATACCTGGTCCAACGGCGTGGGCGGGTCCGGCATGTTCGACGGGGGATACGTCCCTCCGGGCGGCCGGGCCGCCGTGCTCGATGAAATGGCGGGATTCGAGGGCGACGCCGGCGCCATTCCCTGTACGCCGACCGCGGCCTATGTGGGGCCCGCCGGCTATCCGCTCAATGCCCTGATGTTCCAGGCGGGTCCCTTCGGCGATCCGCAAGGCCCCCAGACGTTCGGCGCGATGCAGTGGCGGATCGCCGAATTCTCCGATGTCAGCAGGCCAAATTACAACCCGGCCGACCGGAGATTTGAGATCCAGCCCCTCTGGCAGAGCGACGAGATCACCCCCTACCAGGCGACGATCACGATCTCCTCGGCCGACTTGCGGGTGGGACAACTGTATCGCGTGCGGGTCCGGATGAAGGACGCGACCGGCCGCTGGAGCCACTGGTCGTCGCCCGTTGAGTTCGTCGCAGGGCAGAATTGAATTGTGTTGTAATGGAGCCGCCGTCGCGGCGGGGGACGTCCGGGGTCGCGCCCGCGCAGTGGCAGAAGAGGACAAAGTGAGGACGGGAGTTAATAATGACTGTTTCCAGACGGTTGGTGTTTTCGATACTGCTCGCATGCGGGTTTTGCGGTCTGCTCCGGGGTCAGGAGAGCCCGATTGTCATCAACGAAATTCACTGCGATCCGGATCTCAAGGTTGAATGGGTCGAGTTCATCGAGCTCTACAATCCCGGCCCAACCGATGTGGACCTTGCGGGCTGGTATTTCAGCGATGGTGTCTCTTTCACATTCGGCGCGGGCGCGATGCTGCCCGCCGGCGGCTATGCCGTCGTGGCCCAGAACCCCGCTCAGGTCCAGACCAAGTGGAGCGTGCTGGCATCGAAGAAGGTCTTCGGCCCGTTCGGCGGCAGGCTCACCAACAAAGGCGAGGCGCTGGTCCTGCGCAATGCGACCGGCGTCGTCGTCGACGAGGTCGATTACCGGCTGGGCTTTCCCTGGCCGACCGTGGGCGATCCCATTCCCCATAACGTCCCCGGCAGCGGTCACTCGATTCAGTTGATCGATTGGCAGCTCGACAACGATCTCGGGGGCAGTTGGCGTTCCGCGTCGCCTACGCCGGGCGCCCGCAACGCCGCGGTCTTCGTCGAAAACACGCCTCCTCATGTCCGCCAGGTCGAGCATACCCCCCGGGAGCCCCGGTCGGGCGACATCGTCGCGATCACCGCCAAGGTGACGGACTCCGACGGAGTCGACGCTGTGATGCTGACCTACCAGATCGTGGATCCCGGCGCCTATGTTCCCGTGACGCTTCCCAACTACCCCTCGACCAATCCCGCCACGATTCCCAACTCCGGCTACGAGCAGAATTGGGTGACCGCTGAGATGCGGGACGATGGGGCCGGCGGCGACCAGGTCGCAGGGGACAGCATTTACACGGTGCAACTGCCCGCGTCGCTGCAGCGGCACCGCCGGCTGGTGCGATACCGCCTGTTCGCCCTCGACGGCCGGGGCAACCTGCTCCAGGTGCCTTACGAGGATGATCCGCAGCCGAACTTCGCGTACTTCGTCTACGACGGCGTCCCCGCCTGGAGCGGCGCGATTCAGCCGGGCAGCTCGGATGCGAGCCGGGCCCAGGTTGTTACCTACAGTGAAGAGCTGATGCGATCGCTGCCGGTCTATCATTTGATCTCCAGGGCGACGGATGTCCAGAATTGCCTGTTCAATAGCTCCTACGACAACACGTCCTACTACTTCTCGGGCACCCTGGTCTACGACGGCGAGGTCTACGACAACATCCACTACCGCGTCCGCGGCCAGGCCTCCACGTTCCAGACCGGCAAGAACAAGCTCAAGATCGATTTCAACCGGGGCCACTACTTCCAGGCACGTGACGACTATGGCGAGGAATACCGGGAGAAATGGGACAAGATGAACGTCGGCACGGGTGTCTGCCCCTGGTGGCAGTACCCGCACCCGGGCAATTGGGACCAGGGCACGCGCGGGATGGTGATGAACGAAGCCCTGGCGTTTCGCCTTTACAACATGGCGGGCGTGCCGAGCTGCAACACGAATTACTTCCAGTTCCGGATCATCGACGCGGCCGCCGAGGCCGTGCCCGGCAACCAGTACGAAGGGGATTTTTGGGGTCTGTATTTTGCCATCGAGCATCCGGACGGCGCCTTCCTCGACGAGCACGGCCTGCCCGATGGCAACGTGTATCGCATGGACGGCGGCGCCAACGCCACGCACCAGGGACCGACACGGGTCGCCAACGGGTCCGATGTGTCGAGTTTCATCGGTGGGCTCAGCAACGGTCAGAGTCAGGACTGGTGGGCGCAGAACGTCAACCTGCCCAACTACTACAGCTCCAAGGCCATCGGCGTGGCGATCAACGATTCCGACCGGCGCCCCCAGTCCAACTGTGTCTATTACTGCAACTCGGAAACGAACCAGTGGTGGGTGTTCCCGTGGGACTTGGACCTGACCTTCGAGTGGGCCACGCACTACACGGATTGGGAGCATTTCCGCTATGCGCTGGTCTATCCCGAGTACCGGATCGCCTGCGACAACCGGGGCCGGGAGCTGCTGGACCTGCTGCTCAGCAGCGACCAGGTGGGACAGGTCATCGACGAGATCGCCTCGATCATCGCGACGCCCCACGACGGCAGGACATTCGTCGAGGCAAACCGGGCCATGTGGGATTACCACCCGCGCACCAACCGCAAGGGACAGTTCTACGCGAACAACGAGTTTCTCAGGACCCGAGACTGGGCGGGCCTGATCGAGTACTGCAAGACGTTCCTCTCGTCCAAGGGCTTCTCCGACGTCGGCTTCGGCAGTTATGGCGTCTACGCGCTGCGGGCGGACACCGCCGATTCCGCGATTCCGCACACGCCGGCCGTCTCGTACGTCGGCCAGGCCACGTATCCGCCGAACGGCTTGGCTTTCCAGGCGACGGCGTTCGCCGATCCGCAGGGATCGAACTCCTTTGCCGCGATCCAATGGCGCATCGGCGAGGTCGAGCCCAACACGCCGATCTCTCCGCCCGTCGAATCGACGAAGGGCGACACGGTTGGTCTCGTCGGGTCGGACAATTGGCGCTACTTCAAGGGCCTCCGGGAGCCCTCGCCGACTGCGGGAGTGTGGCGGACGGCCGGTTTCGACGACTCCGCGTGGTCGGTCGGCAACAGCCCGATCGGCTTCGGCGAGACCTTCATCGCCACCCATCTTGACGATATGCGGGGCAGCTACAGCACTATCTATATGCGCAAGACCTTCAAGGTGGCGAGTCTTGACGCGATTGACAGACTCGTTCTCGAAACGAGGTATGACGACGGCATCAACGTGTGGATCAACGGCCACTTGGTTTACCAGGACAACGTCGCTTCCGCCGACCTGCCGTACAGCGCCGTGGCCGAGACGGCGACGGAAATGCTCGACTTCGTCCAATACGATCTGGGCGACGCCGCTGATGTCCTCACGGAGGGCACGAACGTCATCGCCGTTCAGGTGCTCAATTCCTCAGTCGCCGGCAGTTCCGATTGCTTCGCCGATGTGCACCTGACCGGGCACAAGACGTCGAACGCAGAGCCGCCTGTCGTCGAATCGGGAACTGCGTACCAGGGACGACGGGGCAGATACGAGATCGATGCGCTCTGGGATAGCGGTGAGATCGAGACTCCCGACGGCGTGAGCGTGCAGGTCCCGGCCAGCGTGGTCGAGTCCGGCCGTACCTATCGAGTCCGGTGCCGCATGAAGGACACGACCGGACGCTGGAGCCACTGGTCCCAGCCCGTCCAGTTCGAGACGGGTGTCCGCTCGCCGGCACACGTCCTCGACGATCTGCGCATCACGGAGATCATGTACCACCCGCCCGATGCGAATGCCGGCAAGGGCGAGCTGGCCGTCGAGAATGACAGCTTCGAGTTCATCGAGCTGCGCAACATCGGCTCGACGACGCTCGACTTGACGGGCGTCTTGTTTGAGGACGGGATTGTCTTCAGCTTCGGCGGCAGCCGCATCGAGAGCCTTCCGCCCGGCGGTTTCGTCCTGGTCGTGCAGAACGAGGCGGCTTTTGAGTCTCGCTACGGCCCGGAGCCGGCCGGCCTGATCGCAGGCCAGTACGACGGCAAACTCGCCAACGGCGGCGAGACCCTGCGCCTGGTGGATTTCTGGAACGGGACCATCGCCGAGTTCGGCTATAGCGACGACTGGTTCCCGAGCACCGACGGCGACGGCTTCTCACTGACTGTGGTCGATCCGCAGGGCGACCCTGACGCGTGGGGCGATCCGGCCTCCTGGCGTCCAAGTGCGGCTGTCGGCGGCTCTCCTGGTTCCGACGATAACGACAACTGACCGTGGTTCGGGCTTGAAATCCCGTGGGCGGCACACTGTAATGACGCTCAGAAGTCCGCCGGATGTGCCCGGGCATCACGACAGCGGCGATGCCGGACGGGCGCAGGGGGCGGTACGATAGGGCGCGCGGAGAGGACCTGCCGAAAGGGAGGTGAGGCCGTGAGCAGGCGACAAGGTGGCTTTACGCTGATCGAGCTTCTGGTCGTGATCGCGATCATCGCGATCCTGATGGCTGTGTTGATGCCGGCTCTGGGGTATGTCCGTAAGCAGGCCCGCTCCAGCGCCTGCCAGAGCAATCTGCGGCAGATGTGCCTGGCGATGAACCTGTACGCCCTCGACCATCACGATCGCACGATGCCGTTCTCCCACCAGGCGGGCGAGTACTGGTTCCACCAACTGGCGCCCTACCTCAGTGCCCGTGAGTACAAGAACAACCCGCAGGAGCACATCAAGGGCGTCATGGAGGTAGCGTTCTGCCCGATGACCAAACGTCAGGAGAGGACCGAGGATTCCTACTACGGCACGGCGTACAAATCGTGGAAATTCATGGGCGGCGAGGGCAGCTACGGGCTGAACCTGTGGCTGCTTCCGAAGGACGCGGTCTACCGCCCGGCCCTGCCCGGCCAGGCCACGAACTTCTTCGAGAAGTACTCCGACGCCGGCGGCTCGGTCCCGCTCCTGGGCGACTCCGTGTGGGTCGGCGCCTGGCCCTACCGCGACGACAGCGTCCCGGCCGACGTGACCGGCGAGAGCGGCTATCCCGGCTACCCGCATGGCCAGGGGTACTTCATGGGCCGGTTTTGCGTGGACCGCCACCGCGAAGCGATCAACCTCGGGTTCGTGGACAGCCGCGTCGACCGCGTGCCCCTGAAGGAGCTATGGCTCCAGAAGTGGCACCGCACCTTCACGCCCAATGCGGATCTCGACCTGCCGTAGCCGGAAGAAACGAGGAAGACCGAAGGAACAGGCACACAGAGCCACCCTGCATCATCACCTGCTCTTCTCTGTATCTTCTTCCGCTCCCTGCGGCTCACTCGCCGAAAACGCTCCTGATACGGTCAACTCCCCCAGACACTGTTGGCTAAGAACGGCCGGAATTGACTTGCATGACGGGCGTCGGATGCAGTATAAGATAAGACGGGGCGCAAGGTTCGGTCTATCTGCAGGAGGATGTGTCATGTTCAGACAATCAGTTCTTGTGGGTGTCTCGCTTCTGATTCTGTTTCCAGCTTGGTCGGTGCTGGCCGTTCCGGAGGGTCTGGTCCTTTACTGGCCGTTCAATGAGGGGCAGGGGACCCTCGCCGGAGACCTGAGCGGCAACGGCAACGACGGGGCCGTCGAGGGCGGTGCGCTCTGGGTCCCAGGCATGCTCCGCACGGGGCTGGCGTTCAACGGCGTCAATTCGGTTGTGAGGGGTCCGCATATCCCCTTCAACAGTCGGAGCTTCACACACGCCATGTGGGTGAAGCCGTCGTCGTTGCCGGGGGATCAGTCCGTCTTCTCCCAGTACCAGGCGAGCAGTGCGAACCAGGGTTTGCACTACCGGATCTCGGGAGCCGGAGGTCTTCGCATGGGGTTCTATTCGAACGACCTGGACCTGCCGGCGGGGACGGTCAGGGTGGACACTTGGTATCACCTCGCGTTCTGGTATGACTTCGAGAATCAGTATCGCAAGGTCTATGTCAATGGCGAACTCGCGGGGGAGGGTACGGCGACTCCGTATCTCGGGGCAGCAGGCGACACGCTCGTCGGCGCGTTCTGGCGACCCGACCGCGCGGATCGTGTGCCGGAGTGGTTCAACGGAACGATCGACGATGTCCAGGTTTACGATCGGGCGCTGACCGATGCGGAGATTCAGGAGATCATGCTCGGCCTGACGGACCCGTCTCTCGCGTACGACCCCGTCCCCGCAGACGGTTCGGTCGATGTGCCGTGCGATATTACTCTGGGTTGGAGTGCGGGCGACGCCGCGACCGCGCACGATGTGTACTTCGGGACGGCCTTTGACGACGTCAACGATGCCGGCCAGGCGGACCCGCGAGACGTTCTCGTCAGCCAGGGCCAGACGGAGACGAGCTGCGATCCGGCCGATGTGCTGGATTTCGGCACGACCTATTACTGGCGGGTCGACGAAGTCGGCGAGGCGCCCGACCACGCGATCACCAAAGGCGAGGTCTGGAGTTTCACCACGGAGCCCTACGGCTATCCGATTGCCGATCTGACGGTTCAGGCATCCGCCGAAGAGACCACCTCGCCCGCAATTCGGACCATCGACGGTTCCGGCCTCGACGAGTTCGATCAGCACGGCGTCGATCTGAAGACCATGTGGGTCTCGACGACCGGCCTGCCCGCCTGGATCCAGTATACGTTTGACAAAGTGTACAAGCTCACAGAACTGTGGGTCTGGAACGCCAACTCGGAACTCGAGTCCTTCACGGGTTTCGGGGCCAAGGACGTGGTGATTGAGGTCTCCGCCGATGGCGAAACCTGGACCGCGCTGGAGAATGTGCCTGAGTTCGCGCAGGGAACCGGCGACGCCACCTGTACGGCCAACACGGTCATTGATCTGGGCGAGATCATGGCCAAGTCCGTCAAGCTGACAATCAACGACAACTGGGGCGAAACCGCGACGGTCAGCCTCAGCGAGGTGCGGTTCTTCTACAAGCCGGTGCAGGCGTTCGGACCCCAACCGCAAACGAACGCCGTGGGCGTCAGCGTGGAGACCGATCTCGCCTGGCGGCCCGGGCGCGAAGCAACAGCCCACGTGGTGTACATCGGCACCGACGGCGACGCCGTCGCCAGCGGCGCCGTCTCGGGCGAGACGGTGACCGACCACATCTACACGCCTGCGGAATTGATGCTCGCCACGGGGTACTTCTGGAAGGTGGATGAAGTCGGCGACTCCGGCACCTATGTCGGCGGTGTCTGGAGTTTCACAACCGAGGAATCGCGGGTCGTCGATGATTTCGAGAGCTACAACGACGACATTGATGCCGAGACCACGATCTGGCATGCCTGGATCGACGGAGTCACGAACGCAAGCGGCTCCTACGTCGGCTATGAAACCGCCAAGGGCGGCACATTCGCCGAGACCGGTGTCGTGCACGGCGGGAGCCAGTCCATGCCGCTGACCTACGACAACACGAAGTCTCCCTATTACTCCGAGGTCGAACGGACCTTCGACTCAGCCCAGGACTGGACCACCCACGGTGCCGGCACGCTGTCCCTGTTCTTCCAGGGCATCACGACCAATTCCGCCGAGGGTCTGTACGTCACGGTGAGAGACAACTCCAAATCCGAGACGGTTGCACACTCGAATCCGGCGGCCACAAGGGTCGCAGAATGGCAGCAGTGGACGATCCCCCTGACGCAATTCGCCGCCGCCGGTGTGAAGACGACTGCGGTTAAGTCTCTGGCGATCGGGGTCGGCAATCGGGCAAGCCCCACTGCGGGCGGTACGGGCAAGATCTACATTGACGATGTTGCCTTGGGCGTCCTGCAGCAGTGATGGGGATCCTCCAGGCATGGTGTGCCACGCATCTGCCAAGGTGCATGGCGCGCCAACATGGCAACATAGCGGGGCCCGCGTCCATGAGACAAAGGCCCCGCTTGTTTCTGGCCCAGCCTTGTGCCCGGTGCGGCCGGGGGCAAACCACGCGGCCCTAATCGTCGGGGAAATTGAGATACGCGAACTCCCCGTGGAGTTCGTACGCCCCGCAACCAGCCGCGTAGTGTGCGGCCCCGCCGCGAGCGCCGCGGTTTGCCTGGTTCTGTTTTTGCGTATGCACCCGCACATTGCAGCGCCGGGCTTGTGTCTCAGGCTTCAATGCACATTCCGGCCCAGAGGCCGACCCAGAGGAAGCACCTGACGCGTCGCCCGGCGCGCTGAACTGTTCTTGCCGGGCGGCTTGACAAGAGATGTCTGAGGATCTATGCTCAGACTATATGGTTATTGTCCTTTAAGAGAAGTCACGCATTTTGATTGCCATCGCAGGCACGCAGGTCACACCGTGGCCGTGTGCAGCGCCTATATTGTGACTTCTCAGCCCCCGAGCGATTCTCACAACAGAAACACCGTGCGCCCGGGCATCCCTGGATGCCCGGCGTGCACCAGGAACACAGGAGATAGAATAGACAATGGACTCAAAAGAACAGATGGAGTTCCTCTATGAGGTGTTCGAGGCCTCTTTGCCCAGGCTTGGACCCGGAGACGAGGCTTCGACCGTCAAAGCACTGAACATGCTGCGCGCCGCGGGGTTTCCACGTGGCGATCAGGCCATTCTCCGCGCAAGCAGAATCCTGGATCTCGGCTGTGGAAACGGCGCCCAGACGATTCCCCTGGCGCAGAACACGGAAGGGCCGATCCTGGCAATGGACAACCACCCACCCTTCCTGGACGAGCTGCTGCGCCGCGTCGAAGCGGCGGGTCTGGCCGGGAGGGTTCAGGTTTCCCTGAGGGACATGCGATCTCTGGAGACCAGCGACGGACCTTTCGACCTGATCTGGTCGGAAGGGGCTCTCTTCATCGTGGGTTTTCGCGAAGGCTTGACCGCCTGTCATTCGCTCCTGACGCCGGGCGGCGGGCTGGCGGTCAGCGAGCTTGCCTGGCTGCGGCCCGATGCACCTGCCGCCTGCCGGGAGTTCTTCGACGCCCTGTACCCGGCCATGACCGATATCGAAGCAAATCTGGCCGTCATACGGGCCTGCGACTACGACATCGTCGGGCATTTCGTGCAGCCGGAATCGGCCTGGTGGGAACCTTACTACCATCCGCTCGCAGAACGCCTCCGCTCCTTGCGAGGTCCATATGCGGCGGATGCACGGAAGCTGGCGATGATCGAGTATATGGAAAAGGAGATCGATACCTACCGTCAGTACAGTGCGTACTACGGCAATGTCTTCTACGTGATGCGGCGTCGCTGACGTCCCGATCGCCGACTGTAAGGACCAGAGTTCCTGGGCTGCAAGACCTCGATGGGTACTCCGTCGAGGTCTTGCTGTTTCTGGTGGCGGCGTGAAGCGTCGTTCGTCAAGTGCGAAGCGATAGGCCGATGCCACGTGGGGTGATCCGGAATTCACCACCGGTTGTTCGATACGGCCACATAGGCAACAGGCAAAGACAGGAAGCTACAGCGCATGGTGGTCTCAGGCAACCGAAGGTGTCCGCTGCTCTTGGGAGGAGAGGGGCTTCACTGGGCCGGCGTGAGCATTGTGTACCACCGGGGCACTTCGGCAGCCTGACCTATGCCAGGCTGCAATGGGGCGGCTGTTCCGGTCAGTCTGTATCGGCTTGGGCGCAAGCGCAGGACGGAGCGATGGCCGTGGTTGGCCGAGAGCAACGGTGTGCGCAGCACACCCTACCGCTGTCGCGTCGGCGGCGCGCGGTTCGAATTATGCCGCCGGTCTTGCTTCGTAGCCCTTCAGTTGTCCTCATTGTGAATGCTGTCGCTGTTTCGTTAGACCCGTGCCTCTCGGCTCACGGCTTGTCGTTTCCGGATGGCAGCACCTCATGGCGATAGCGGAAGCGGCCGTCCGGTGCGGCGTCGCCGTCCACATAGGTGTTCAGGATGTCCCCGGGGCTCCTGGCGCTGTCGATCCATTTGAATTCGATGGCGAAGCTACCCGGCCGGATGCCGAGCAACTGTCTGGATACCGCTACGTGAAGTTGCCTGCCTTCGACGCGATAGGCGGCCGTGCCGATCTGTCGCCACTGCCAGCCGCCCCGGCACGCCTCTACGGAGGTCTTCCCCGCCCCGCAGACGTGACCATTCACGCGAAAGTCGAATCCCTCCCAGTTTGCTGCCGTCGTCCCGTCGACGTGGAGTAACAGCCACATCCAGTTGGGATTGGAGGGGGCGGTGATGGGGCCTTCGGTCTGGGCGTAGAAGTAGATGTTCTGATCGTCTCTGGCGACCTGCAGGACGCGAAAGTCGTTCCGGCCCGAACAAACGATGTAGTGGTTGTCGCCGCAACCCGGGAAGTCGCGGGGCTGCGTGTCCAGGCCGTGGTCGCGGTACACCGGCCGGACGTCGTCCCACTGGCTGAACGGCCCCGATAGATCGATCGTCTTGTCCGCCGAGGCCTGCGGCGTTGGCGTCATCCCCTTGAACCGCCGAATGCTCGCCGCCATCTGCATGTAGTAGTTGTCGCCGTAGCCGCCTTTCATCATCTCCACGTCCCGGCTGAATTCGGGATTGAACTGGTCGCAGAAGATCACGGGGCCCTGGCCGGTGTTCAACTGCATGGCGATCCACTCGTTCCAGCCCGTGACGAAGACCACGTTCGGATCGAGGTCCAGGGCGCGCTGCCATTGTTCCCCGAAGTTCAGGCCGTACGCATACGACTGCGGGCGGTCGTCGAGACGGCCGTCGTGGAAGCTTCGCCCGCGCGCCCAGCCGGTGCTCATCATCTCGACCCGACCGGTCTTCTGGTGCAGGTTCTGGCCGACGGAGACATTCACCTGCTCGGGCACCGATGCGTCCCGATCGTAGGAATAAACCTGCGGATACGTCGCCTCCCAATGCCAGGCGTTGTGCGTGTTGACCAGCTCGAAGGGCCAATGGGCCTTGCGCAACGTGAAGAAATCTGCAACCTCCTGCGACGCCTCGGCCGGATCACAGATCAACAGCGGCTTGCCCTGCCATCGGAACCACAGCTCGGGGTAGCGTCCCAGCTTGTAGAACAACTCGTAGATCCGCTGCGCGGTCCGGCCGGCCTGGGTATTCACCATGAAGGCGATCTGCGGCACGGGGTCGCCGGCCCGCCGTTGCTGCTCGAGCACCTCGCACAGTCGCAGGACGACGTCCTCGTAAATCACGGCGTTCGTCGTATCGAACACGAGGAAGTCCACCCCCGCATCCGAGAGCAGGGTCGCGTGCCGTCGCAGGACCCAGGGATCGTCGCTGCGATAGTAGCCGAACATGGGCTCGCCCCAGAAATGAAACGCATGGGCCGGACCCCATGGCGGGGAGGCGTTGGTCTGCTGGGCGTCCGGGTTGTTCTTGAGAATCTGGGAATTGTCGTAGACCCGGTCGAGACGCTGCCAGAGGAAGTAGAAGATCCCGACGTAGCGGTCCCGGCGGAACGGCCGCACGTCCGCCGGTCCGGGCATCGCTCGTCCGAGGGCATCGACACCGTATAGCGCGGGCGGGCCGGAACTCCCCGCTGCGGTCAGAGGAAGCACCAAGAGCAACACACAGACCCAACTCAGGTTCATTGTCTTCAACGTCATCCCCTTGTCACAGAGTGCCGCAGATACCTGCCCCGGTTCTCCGGGGCCGGACTCTGAGAGTGTATAGTCCAAGCCCAGACATCGCAAAGTGTTTCGATGATGTGAAGAGCTACTCGTACATCGACCAGAATCGAACGGGGCTGTGTGGTGCATCGTGCAGTCAAATACTGCACTATTGGCGGAATATCCGCGAATTCGACCGAGGTAGGGGAACAAAGACCGTGCAAAGCGTACGTATTTCTACGTATTTTGGCTGATTCCGGGTAGAAACCCGTGATGTACGCCGGAATTGCATTGACGCGGCGAAATTCGGAGTCCAGAGTGATACTGGACTGCAATGCAACGCGTATCGCGTTTACGGATGCAAACGGACAAGTTCATAGGGAGGATGCCGGCGATGAAAAGGATAATGTGTCTATTGGGGGTGTTGGCTGTTTGTGCTACTCCGGTTGGCGCTGATCTGACGGCCGTGGGCCCGCCGGTGGCCGTGGGCTCATGGGCGCAGCAGTTCAATCTTGAAGACACGCTCAGTTCTCAGGACGAGCTATTCAACTGGACGTTCAATCTATTCACCATCAACATGACGACGGGAACGCTGGCGGACCCGCCCCTAATGGGCATGGACCCCAGTATGGATTTGGTGTCTGGCTGGTCTTCCATTTCCGCGAGTGCCTTTGGCGCGACAGGCGTACACTCGCTGGATTTCACTGCTCACTTTGCCGACGCTATTGCCGATCCCGTCGGTTTTGACCTGACCCTCTACGATTGGCTTGGCGGCGACGACTTTACGCCAACTGGTTCGGCGAGTGCCGCCTGGAACGGTGCGAGTTGGGTGATTGACGACACATCGGCCGATCTTAAGACGATTGGCACGATCGTGAACATACCTGGCGTTGCGCCTT
>ENA-UPTA01004841-UPTA01004841.1-activated-sludge-metagenome-genome-assembly--contig:-NODE-4841-length-12628-cov-5.434503_pt1 | contig 12628 bp, 6 predicted proteins | sample MGYA00238184_ERZ773361 | MGnify/ENA primary metagenome ERZ773361 (study PRJEB29100, sample SAMN05720205) | activated sludge metagenome | isolation source: anaerobic digester from wastewater...
GCACCTTCACTTCATCAATCCGCAGGGGATGGGAAATGCTTGTTTTAACCATGTTAAGATTTTCGTGTGCATTATTTATTGCAAATTAATGCCGATATAACGGGGAAATAAGGGTATGGTTGTATCCCCGTCATTTATCGAATAGACTTCCTTGTGCTTCCTTGGCTGCTTCATACACCTCGTAAAGATCGAGGAGGGGTATTTTCTTCTTTGCTATCTTTATGAAATTCGGATCATTTAGTGTTTCATATGTGACCCCTTTGAAAATTACAGATACATCTATTTTCTTAAGGTTCCTTTCAGCAGAGCCAAAGTGGTTTGTAAGTTCACAATCCAATACCTTTCGGATATCAGTTGAGGATGGTTTTGAAGGTAAGAATTTTTTCCACCGCACAGGGGTCTGCGCGATAACAGCCGGAGCAAGCGCATTGACAAGCGCCGTGCGATTTTTATCTATAGCTTTCTGAAGTTTGGTTTCAAGCTCCTTTTGAAAATTTTCAATGTGCTTTTGCAGCCCATCAAGCGCAGCTTCAAACGCTTCCTTCTTACTCCGAAGAATGACATTTCCGAAATTTGGAAGATTGACAAGAAAATCATTGGCAATTTTTTCCTTGTGCTCGGTAATTTCCGCTCCTGATATTTTAGCGTCTTCGTCATCAATCAACTGAAACTGACCGTGCAACAGTTTCTTCGTTTTTTCATCCTTTGCTAAGCCCAGAAGATCACTGGGTATATTGACCTTCCTTTTGCCGATTTGGTGTCCCCGCAGTTCAAATTCCACAAACTCGATCTGTGAGTTAAAAACGCGTACCTTCCTTGCAATGTCAAACTTTAATGGAGGATTGCGAACCAAATCGTTTGAAGTCTCCATTATTTTTGCAGGACTTACGGGTTTCGTTCCCACGGTGGCGCCCTCTATGACATTTTCGAGCCCCATGTCTTTAGCAATGTCAGTGGGCACCAAATTTAGCTTCACGGCGTTCGGACGAACCTGTGTATCTGAACCGCCTTCGATAAGCAATGGCGTCGGTGCATAGAATAGCGTTATGTCATCTGCGATCAGTAGCGCAATCCTTACCCCAGGCTGCTCATGTATTGCACCGCCAAGCTTTCTGGCTTTTTCATTTAATTTTTTGAGGGCATCAATCGATCCAAAGCCCATACGGCAAACTTCAGGGTCAACATCGATGATTATATTTATAGCATTAGGTGGCAATTCATCCCACTTTTTGCACACCGCTTCTGCTACCTGATCAGACATCCCCGGCGTCATATAAACGAGACGTCCCTTGACGCCCTGAATAAGCTGGCAAAGATAAGCATCGTCAACGGTTGTGATTGCTGTTGGTTCAGTCATGAGCGTCTCCTATAACAGCATAGCAAATTAAGTGCGGAAATTATTGATGCCTCTATGCACTTGGTCTAATTTTTTCTATTTCTTCGTTAACCAGTTCAACAAAGAAATCATACCATTCCTTTGCTTTTCCGGAAATTTCAGTATGTGGGAAAAAATTAGCCAAATGTCCAATAACAGTTTGATAAGCCTCTTGTGTAAGACAGAACGGCAATTGCATCCTTTGGGAGTCACACATTTTCTTCTTGGGGGTGATATTCTGTTCCGGAATGAATTGTAACTCTGTCAGTTTACCAACGCCTTCAGCATCCAATCCAGGTGTCCCTGGAGGGAAATAAAAATGATGAGGCAATTGTAGTGCCTGATCTTTAAGTACATAACGCTGAGTGTGGCGCTGTTTGTACGTAAAGATCGGTAGGCAAAGCCATGTGTGGTGCAACTTTGCCATATTACCTGGCACCCGCCAGTCCGAGATGACATTTTTTATCAGTAAGACAGGCCTAATTTTACACTTAACAACCACAAGATCGTCGTCAGTTTCAAGGTTGAATAATTTATAGGGGCGGTGTGGCAGTCTTCCTTCTCTAAGCCCTTTTGAAAAATGGCATAATTTCCAAGTGGAGTTAAATTCATCCATAGGGTCATAACGATCTTCAATGAGTGTCAATGCCTCATCATCGTTATACCAAACTGGCGCCATACATATACGACGCTCCGAAGTTTGCGGTATGTTACCTGCTGCGAGATCATTTCTTTTCGGGATCGCCCATTCGTAAAATGACCCCTCACAGCAAGTTTCGTATAGGCCAGCAAGGCCTTTCAAGTTACTTGCGGGCATTCTTTTTCCATTCTTCGATCTTTCCTCTTATTTTTTTCTGAGATTCCCTTGATAAAATCAACTCTTTTATTTTGTATTCTTCTTCAGGTCTTACACAATCGAAATCAAGTTTTTCTCCTCGCTCTCCTGCATTGATCATAGGTTCCGTATCAAAATAAACGAAATCCAATAGTTCGTTAAGGTCCTCATCAGAAAATTCCATGGCCCTGGATACAGCCAGCTTTTCCTCAATACTAACATTTGCTTGACTATAATCGTCGGCTGGTAAAATCGGCTGAAAATCACCTTCGGTAGGTTCAAGGACAAAAGCGTTTGATTGTAAGAATTTTGGATAATCCATAATATATGGACCATATTGCCAAAATATCCAATCGGCATCTGTAAGTCTGTTGCCGGTTAAGCGTTTGTAATAGATTTCGGCAAGATAAGCTAATTTTATAAGCTTGGTCTTACTTATGCCATAATTGCTTCGGTCATAAAACCGCTTTGCAATCAAATATAGTAGATCGATCAATGTCATAATCTCACAGAGTTTTATCTTCTGCAAATCGTGTTAAGATTCAGTCTTTTCAGCCTCATTAAGTTTTTTAAAAAACGGCACAATATCCACTTGAATGTACGGCTCATGATGGTTGTTCCGTAAAAGTGCCTGAAGATTAGGCTGCTTCAGGATCATTTTGCGGGCAATGTCACGGTCGTTTTTATCAATGACGCCCAAATTATCTGCCATGATCCGGGCGTCTTCTCCTTCCAGATGCAATGCTATTTTGGTTCCCATAAGATCAAATGCCACGCGATCAAAATCTTTTGGACTCTGAGAAGCAAGCAATAAACCAACACCGTATTTTCTGGCTTCCCTTACCAACTCCGTCAGGGTTTCGTCGTAAGACAGTTTATGGGCCTCGTCAATAACAGCCATGATTCGTATTTGATTGGTCGGTCCCTTTGCCAGCATATCTGAATAAATCTTCTGGAGCATGAAGCGGCTCACAGCAACCATCAATTCAGGCGTTGCCAAATTGGAAAGACGAACAATTGTTGTATGACCCAAAATATCATTGAATGTTAAATCGCCGCCCACATCTTGAAAGATACCTGTAGCAAAGAGCGGCTCAATGCGCAGATTAAGGTTACGCACAGTCGCGCTGCCGACCTTTTCCTTTTCTTTCAAGATCGACCAGACATCTGCTATAGATGGCGGCTCGTTTTCCCAGGAATCTTTTTTCCCGGAAATAAAGCCTTTAACGGCATAGGCTTGGCTGATGGCGTCTCTCAATTCGGCATGTTGAATATCACCCAATCCAAAGATCCTCTTCAAACTTGCGGCAACCTGGTACACAACCTTTTGATAATTCTGTTTCTTCGTCGTTAATCTATCCGCAGGCACTTCAAAGGGATTAATCGGGATTCCGTCTGATGCATCAACAACTCGGGCATTTGTCCGTTCAAGGAAGGTTTGTCCGATGGAATCTTTTAGCTCAGCATCCATGTACTCGCCCTGAAAATCAAAGATTATTGCAGGAACGTTTTGTTCACAAAGATTGTCAATGAAAGCGCTGGCTGTTTGCGTTTTCCCGGCTCCTGTCGTTCCCACAATCAGAATATGCTGGTTGGATAATTTTTTTGGCATATAGGAGAAGGGATTCCAGTGAACAGCCTTTCCGGAATCACTGTTCTTCCCCAGATAGATTTGCAGATCAGTTTTTTGAGATTCGGGGGCAGTCGTTTTCTCCTCTTTGCTCTCCTCTGTTTCGATTTCTTTTGTTGATTCTTTATCTTCGTCACCCTCTGCGGCTGTAACCCGAATGGTTTCTATTTCCTCTGTCGCAGTGAAACTGCCGGGTGCTGCAGCACTATCGGACTTCGCTTCCTTTGTCTCCATTTTTGAATCCCGATCTGGTGAAACGGTTTCTTCCGGCTCTTCCTGCTGTGGTTCTATCGCATCTTCATCGATGTCAAATAACTGTGAGATCTTATCCTTGCCGATGACATGGATGGTATTGCCTTTGTAGTTCTCCGGAGCTTTGCTGACGCCCTGCAAATTAAAGATGTAACCCGCTTTCTCGAAATCCATATGGAAGTCGTTACAAATAATCTTGCTGATTCCTGTCAGAATAGTTTGCTCATCTGAGGAGTTCTCCTGAATAAGCCCATGCCGAATGCAACGCTCAAGGTAGAATTCCAGCAACCGGCCCAGTTCGTGATTTTGGATGTCACGATCAAAGCGATCCTTATCGATTTTGGGCTGGAACAGGGCCTCGATCACCTTTTGCGTGTCTTCGTTTTTAGATACGATCTGTTCCTTCAGGCCGTATTCCTCTCCAGCGCCGGCGCCGCTTCTGAACTTTACTTCGATTAAGCGGAGCTTCATGGCATTCTGGTCAAATCCCACCATAAGCAAATCGGAGCGTTGCAATCTCAAAGTCTCATCATGTACTTGCCGTTTATGTTCTGTAAAAAGAGAAATGTGCGAGTCAATGGGAATGAGGACAGAATAGGCTAAATCGCCCTGTTCTTCGAGAATGAGCCTTGTCAGGGCAAGACCGATAATCTCCCTGGCGTCTTTGGGATTATTGATCAATTTAAGGGCCAGTTTGCCGGAGATGGATTTCAAGATGTCCAAAATATGGACGGCGTGAAAGCCCGTTCCTGGGATGCCCATTTTCTTCAGGCCATCCCTGATCAAACCTTCGATTTCGCTCAACCAATAGGTGGAAACAATCAGCCGATGTCCCACACCGTCCAAAAATTCGGGCGTATAGTCTATCAGATAACTGTTCCCGCTGGATTTGCGGGGATTGTCAAAATACTCAATCCCGAAATTGCGATCAATCGTTAAGACCCAATCGGAATTTTCGTGGACGTGGTTTATGATATATTTATCCACGACAGACAATTCCAATTGGACAGCCGGGACTTCATTCAAAGTTTTTCCCCAATTGAAAAAGCAAGAAGCAAGGCGCAACATCCGATCAGAGATCTCGAAGCTCAAGCGCGCCCAATTTTCAGTTTCTCTGATCTCGCTATTTTGATTTGGAATAATTTTTCTTGACCATGTAGCCATATCGCCCTTCAGGTCAAAGGTTGTGCGATATTCCGCCAGCAGATTATGCAGACTAAAGCTTCCCACTCCTTGGCCTACGGGTCGCGTAAGAACCTTGGTGGCAAATCGGTCGATCACCATCGTCAAATGGCCTTCATTGACGCTGCTGTTCGGCCAGTCGACTTCTTTCACCTTTTTCTTGGAAAAGAGGAGCTTAGGGAAGAGCGGATTGGGATTTGGGCGGAGCAGTTCTTCATCCACATCCTTTTCCATGCCTTCGGCAGACAGGTTTTCTTCGGTCAGCCGATCAAAGGCATTGCCCATCATTTCGTAACGCATGTCTCCATAGAAGGCGACATCATAGTTCATCTCCTTGAAGTCGTCATCCGCCTGCAAGAGGCGAATCGCGTTGAGCACAACAAGCCCGTCGCCGGGATTGATGACGTTCAGTTTCAATGTGGTCACATACGGATGGTGCTTGAGATAACGCCATAGTTTATCCGCGATCTGCTCCGGCGTGATCGTCGTAATGTGGCCGTTGCTGTCCTTGATATTCAAAAGTTTAAAAATATAACTGTTCAATTTGCGGATATCTTTTGTATTGCTCTTCGGAAAGATGCTCCAGTAAAGGTCCAGATTATCACTGTTAACGAAGATTTCTCCATGCCCTAGGGAAATGGCAGACGGTATATTAAGCGATGTAATTTTGGTAATTTTTTCCGGATTCAGCAGCTTGTTGGCCTCTTCTTCGGCGAGGCCGTTTAGAGAATCCGCCCAATAAAAAAGGAGGTTCTGATATTGCAACATCCACAAGAGGCGCAAGGGATGGGTGGGACACAAGAGAACAGCCTCTCCTTCATCATCCGGAGAACCCAAACGGATGTGCACCGTATCGAGATGGTTGATCGTTTGAAACAGAGACAACACGTTATTGATGTCGCCGTCCGACTCTGTTGCCTGAAGCCTACGGCATACATCGTCAAGAATATCTCGATAAGCGGCGGCATAATCCTCAATGAGCGAGCTGAAAGCACGCAGGTCTAATGTTTCCACGACACCAAAGGCGTCGCATTCCCGAAAGGATTGAAAGAGGCTTTTTCTTACATCAAAAAAACGCGCTAAAGATGGGATGTTATGACCAGCAATCGGAACAGGCTGAAGATCGGCCGCCTTCAGAAGGGGAACGTTTCTGGCGTCGATCCGCCAGGCGCCGCCATTCATGGGATCAGTGATGTTTCGCCGCTCGATGTCATACAGGACGCTGTTGATCACAATCCGGTAGATATCCCGGTTTTTCAGTTTCAGTCGGTAAAGTTTTGGATTTCCTTCCTCCCAGTTTTCGCTGTCTATTTCTATGGGCTTGCGATGCTTATGGGCCGCATAAAGAAACGCTTCGGCGCGATTGCGGATCTTTTTGATCTTCTTGACGACAGGATCGATACTGACCCCGCTTTCGATCCAGAAGGATTCGCTTTCATCCTTATCCAATGTGAGGCCGGCGCTGTCTTTGGCGTAAATCACAATTTTCGCGGCGCATGATTCCCCTTCTTCCAATTCGACATCCTTCAGGCCTAATTTGAGGGTGCTCCGCCCTTTTTTGACAATGCGTCGAAGCAGCTCCTCCTCGGCATTCTCATCGTCCGTATCCCGGACGACAGTGACGAGATAATGGCCCAATTCATCGGGATTTCTCGGATTGGTTTCCCATTTAATATGGACGGGGTTGGCCAGACTGGTGCTGGCGACGAGATTGCTGCCTTCTTTGGTTAACCCTCTGGCTAAGGTCCCGGTCTTGGGGTCTTCAAGCGGCTGGAGATGGATTTCGATTTTATCTTTGGCAATGTCCTTGAAGGACCATTTATCAAAGGACAATTGGCTCCGCCAGGTAGAATCCATCAAGATTTCTTTCAGCCATTTGTCCGTCTCTGTGGCATTGCGCTCGCGGAAAAAACGTATGAGGTTTTGAGCGAGATTGTTCTCCTCCGGTTTGAGTCCGTATTTTGAAACTAATTTTTCGATGCTCTGGAGTATTGTGCGATCCGGGTTGCTTAATTCCTCCACACAGTAATAGTTTCGGTCGATCCTGGTTTCAACGCCCTCATCATCGAGTTTCAGGTCCGGGATCAGGTCGACAAGATGTAGGTAGGCACCGGCATCCTCCCATCCGGCGCCATCTTCCCTTAGTGCTAAGAGATATTTCAGTTGCCGATCGACGGATTGCCGTTTGACGGCGGATTGATCCATGATCGTTCTGGCGATGGATTGAATCGGGTCAGGCAAACCGGCAAGAATGGTTTTGCAGTGAGCCCGAAGCACGCCGGTCAGATCGTAGGTCTTGAAAGTGTGGATGTCATAGGAATCTTCCGCCGGAAGTCGCAACCCCTGAGGAATGAAGGCGACCAGGACCCCGAATGATTCGCGGTTTCTTTTTTCGATCAGGGCGCCGCTTTCGATCTCGTACACTTCTCTGACTTGATCCGTCAGGACAAAGGCTTCGACCTCGTGGGCTTGCAAGGCTTTGTCTTCCAGGAGTTTTTTACAGGTCATCACCATGACTTCGCGGGGGAGATATTCTACCCGCTGACAGTGGTTCCTCTCTTTGGTCAGCAGAAAATCCCGCAAGTGTTCATAGACGGCCTGGGCCATCTCCCGATGATACATTTCCTGATTGAGTTCGATCATGACAAACCTCGCAAAAGAGCAGCCTGTTGTCGTCTAATTCATTGGGTTAGGGCGTCCATCAATATTTGTTGCGCCTCATCTTCCAGGCGAATCGCCTCGGCACGTTTTTCATAGGCCGTGCGCACCAGATCACCGATTGCTTTTTGATCAGCGTCCGAAGGCAAAGGGATGAAAACTTTTCTTATCTGATTATCGGTAACTTCGTCGATAATAGAGCCATGCCTGTATTTTAAAACCTGTTGCTTACCGTATGGGGAAGACAAAAAGGCATAGAGATAGCCGGAATCTATTATCCCTTCGTTTGGAACAAGGCGCACAATATGTTCTGTCGCCGCGTAATTTTCGTAATTTTCCCATACGAAGCACGTTCTCCCTATCGTGCCCGAGCGGGTAATCAGTGTCCATGTCGCTTCCAGTTTGAGGTCATCGAGGTCTGATGTTTCGGAGAGGGAAATATATTTCAGATCCGTCGGCCTTATTTGGATAATGTTCTTGCCGGAAAGAAAAGGAACACCGTATTTCTCACCAACATAGTTCCTCTTGAAACGATTGCACATGAAGACCCTTTCCGTCACATCGCCGATTGTCTTCATTTCCGATTTACACTGCCTGATATTTTTGATGGCCAGTTGCGCCAGGGGATTGTAATAGTGGGCATCAAGACGATATTCCGAACCGGAATGGTTATTGAGAAGCACCCCTGAAGATGAAACAAGAACAGATTCTATTTTTCTGTTTGGGTCAAACCACACAGCATCATTTATATTAAGCATACATAAATTGTTACAGTCTTGGACCAATTTATCTGCTCTCGCCAAGAGAAAATTCGCGGATATTCTGAGATCCTGGGCCGCTGAAATACATTCGGTTACTTTTGTTTCAGTAGAGTTTATCAATACAGGGACTGCAATCTTACTAAGATGGTCTTCAGTTATAAGGCTTTGAACCGTGCCGGCACTGTTCTTGATAATCTGTGAAAGACCAATCGGGCTTCTTAAATAGCAAAACACATATTCAGGAGTCAGTTTGTGATCTATCACTACTCTGAGAACATTGTCTGAAACACATACGCCTTTAGATGATTCATTTGTGAAAATTATTTGTCCAATCGTTCCTACTCGTGGCGTTAAAATCCATTTAGAATCAACTCTAAAACTATCAAGTGCCTCAAATGACTTTGAAATAAATGGATGATCACTTGGCGACAGTTCCAAACAATCTGAAAAGGAGTAAAAAGGCACTCCATAGTTCTGTTCTACATACTGTCTTCTTGATACAGCCGGACAGAAAATCTTCGATATATCTCCAAGTAAAACATGTGTCCTAGAGGATTGCTTTATAAAGTCCTCGGCCGCCTGAGAAGCCGCAGCGTATCGTGCAGCATTTAGCCGAAATCCACATTTAGAGACAAATTGTGACGAAATCCTATTTATTTCCAGAGATCCGCTTGCCATATTTTAGAACTCTTCTCGAAATAATCTTGCAATTTCCGGAAGGTCATCATTTACAATGCGCCCAGTCGGTTCCACGATAGGGGCGAAATCCAGGACAGTCGAATGGGCATATTTTTTATACAAGTCTGGCTTGATGATTTCTCTTCCTTCCTTATCCCTTTTGTAAATCGTATTCCCGCGGCGATCCTTCCCCACGGATTTTGCGATGGCCATGAAAATTGAATATTCTGGCGGTTCCCCGGAGAGGCTTTCTGCCAATTTTTCTTGATCTGATTTTCGGCGCAGGAAAAGGACACTGGTCTGGGTGCCCGTCCGAGGCAAGAACATTTCCACTGGGAGATCCACGCTGGCCAGGACCTGACAATTTGCCATAATCCAATAACGGACATATTCCAAATCAGGATTCCCCAGAATACCGTCGGGAAGGACAATTGCCATTTTACCGGTCCCGGGTTTCAAGAATTGGAAGCAGCGTTCGATAAACAGTATCTCCGGCGGAACGCCCGTTTTCAGCGTTCCCTGCATGACCCAACGTTCTCCTTCCTTGCTCCAGGCGTGCGCCAAGTCGTATTGCCCCAGGATTTCACTCCCCTCAACTTTGATCTTTGTGCCAAAGGGCGGATTGGTAATCACCATATCGTAGCCGGACAATGTAATCGCTGTAGCTATCTCTTTGGGCCAGGCGGAAGGTTTCCAGAGAGAATTGACGGAATAGATGCCGCCGCGGCCATCGTTGTTCATGACCATGTTCATCTGGGCGGTCTTGGCGAGGTTGGCGTTGAAATCAATGCCAAAGACATTCTTGCCCGCCTGATGGATTTGTTCATTTACTACTCGTTCTTCATCTTCTGTCGGCTTAGCGGGGTTTCGCCATTGTTTTTTTGCCGCCAGACGGAGTTGTTCGGCGATGTAGTTAAAGGCAACGACAATGAAGCCCCCTGTACCACAGGCAGGGTCAAGGATGCGATCGCCGGGTTTGGGATCGAGCATTTTGACGGCCATCTTGACGAGGTTGCGGGGAGTGAAGAATTCACCCCGCGTGCCTTCCAGGGTCGGTCCGACAATGGTTTCATAAGCCATACCCTTGACATCCACGGAGGAATGGAGAAAGTCGTATTTTTCCAATTGCGCTACAGTGAAGGTCAGTACATCGGGCTGGAAACGGATGTCCGCGGCCTGGTCGTCGAACAATCCTTGGAACCCCGATTTTTTTTTGACGGATTTGAAAAGGGCATCAATCCGCTCTTTGACGAGCTGGTGTCCGGTCGGTGTATTTCGTTCCTCAAGGGTGCGAATGGAAAATTGCGGGCGTCCGCCCTGTTCCTCATCTTGAATCTTCGCAAATAAAACCTTGAGAAATTCCCAAAAGATTTGCTCTTTGGAGCCACCCTGGTTGGCGTGGATGAAGTCATGGCAGCGCTTAAATGCATAGAGCAGGTTATTGCCCGTAGCTGCTCTTAATCGGGAACGATCCGTTGTAAAGATCGCGGCATCATCTTCGCCTTTGCGCGGGAAATCATTGACTGGAAAAATATCAACATCAAATTTCGTTTTCTTCTTCTGAAAATAGAGTGTCTCAATCCCGTTCGACCAGCAGGCAAAGGCGGCGTTGGGGCAAGCAGCAAGCAGCTTTTCCAGGTCCTCGGTGCCGCCGGAAAGGTCGGTGGGCTGGGTTTTCGGTTTTACGACCATAATCAGGACATACACATCATCCTGGGTTGGTTTGGCCGATTTCTTTTCGTGAAGAATGGACAAAGAGATGGTCTTCGTAACTTTTCTTGACCCATCCATGACCTTGATCTTGAAATCGACGGAAACATCTTCAGGATGATAATTGTATTCCTCGATGAGCGTCCGTTCAAAGTTTTGTCGGATCTGCTCTGTCTCGCTGTCTTTCCTTATTTTCCCGTCTATGAAATCAACAATTTTCCCATCGCTGATTTCCGGTTGGTCTTTAACGCTTTTTGTCACGTATCTCCTCCTACTCAGGCTAAATCGTAAATCGAGGACGAATCACCTGCGAATTGGACGCATCCGATAGATCCGTATAGAATCCCAACTGACGCAGGCGGGTTTTCAGGGAATTGAAATTATTTTCCAATGCCTTTGCCCCTTCGGGGGTGTCTTCCGAACCTTTGTTGCAATCGATTAACAACCCATAGCGCTTTTTCAAAAATTCCACGAAATCGGTGATGGCAATCGGCTGCGTGAAAAATCCCCGTTTTTGGTTATGGCCGACGACAGACAACTGAACTAAAAGTTCCAGAAGCTGATTGCCCAGGACATACTTCCTCTTTCTTCCCCGGCCCCCCATCAAAAAGCCGCTCTCTTTTCCCATGCCGCAGAGAGATGCCAATAGTGACTTGTGATTTCTTGATCGGGTATCAAACGTCTTCTGAGTCACAATCTCGACAAAGGTCTCAAGGGGCGACAGGTTCAAATCTCTTATCGCCTTTATTTCCGGGTCCAATTCCTCATTCTCTTCCACAGAGATGATCTCCGACAATCTCATTCTGAAAAAGGCGTCTAAATCCTTATGAGAAAAGAATTTCACCAAATCTTCCAATGAGCCTGAGTAACCAGGGAATGTGGATGCAAATTCATCGACCTTCTTCAGTTTGTAATGGGAAGAAAAATAGCGATACATTACGGCATGATGTTTGGCCACTTTGTCTTTGGCCATGCGGTCGCATTCTTTGTCCTGGCCATTTGTGAGATCGACGAAAATATCGGGCTGAAACTCGCATTCAGAGAGGCGATCCAGGCTTCCCATATTGATGCCCCGGCAATGACGGCAACGGTATTGACCTGTATCTGACAAATGATTGATCAAGCGAAAACTCTTTAGGCAGTAAAGGGCGGCATGGAAGGCAAAAAGCATGATCAGGTAGTCGATAAGTTCCCTCCTTGGCATGGAGTCTTTATAAACGAGGAGGCGGGCTGTATCGTTTATGATCAGTTGCCTTTGTGCGAGACAAGTAAAATCATGGGGCGTGATCCGCTTCCTTTTATCAACCTTATCGACTCTGAAATCGTTGAGAAGGCGGAGTAAGAACAATGTTTCGATGTCGAGTTCCGATGCATTGCTTTCATCAATTCTACTGTCATGATCGCCAAAATCCTCAGTGCCTACCGTTAAATAGGGCAGAAGGAGGCTTTCATTCCCCATGATCAAGTCACTGTCCTGAAATACATTGTAGAGAAATTTGCTGAGATCACGGTCCTGGCTGCGGATGCGCGGATCAAGCAGCTTGATG
>ENA-UPTA01004842-UPTA01004842.1-activated-sludge-metagenome-genome-assembly--contig:-NODE-4842-length-12627-cov-29.670617_pt1 | contig 12627 bp, 8 predicted proteins | sample MGYA00238184_ERZ773361 | MGnify/ENA primary metagenome ERZ773361 (study PRJEB29100, sample SAMN05720205) | activated sludge metagenome | isolation source: anaerobic digester from wastewater...
CCATCGAGATCATGGCGATGGCTCATCCTTTTGACGCGCTGGTTTTCATTCCCAATTGCGACAAGATTATTCCGGGCATGCTCATGGCCGCTCTGCGCCTGAACATTCCATCCATCTTTATCAGCGGCGGTCCGATGCTGGCAGGGAAACTTCAGGATAAGACCGTTGATCTGATCAGCGTTTTTGAAGGCGTAGGCGCCGTCAGGGCAAAAAAAATAACCGCCGCCGAACTGAAGCAACTGGAAGATTGCGCCTGCCCCGGTTGCGGTTCGTGCTCCGGCATGTATACCGCGAATTCGATGAACTGCGTCACCGAAGCGCTGGGTCTCGGCTTGCCCGGTAATGGAACGATTCCCGCCGTCCTGGCCGCTCGTCACCGCCTGGCCAAACATGCCGGAATGACTATCATGGATTTGCTCAAGAAAAATATCCGTCCGCGCAACATTGCCACACTGGCTGCGTTTAGAAATGCTATTGCTGTCGACATGGCGCTGGGCTGTTCCACCAACACGGTTTTGCACATTCCGGCCGTTGCCCATGAAGCGGGCATCAAGCTCGATCTGGATCTTTTCAACGCAATCAGTGAGAAAACCCCCAACCTCTGCAAATTGAGCCCTGCCGGGCGTCATCACATCGAAGATTTGGACGCGGCGGGCGGCATACAGGCCGTGATGAAAGTCATCAGCGCGCTGGGCGTCATTGATGAAAAAGCCATCACGGTAACCGGCAAAACCGTCGGCGCCAATTTGAAGAGCGCCCGTGTTCTCAATACCGATGTCATCCGGACGCTGAAAAACGCGTACATGCAGCAGGGCGGCATTGCGATTCTGCGAGGCAACCTTGCGCCGGACGGTGCCGTGGTCAAACAATCCGCCGTAGCGCCGGCCATGCAGAAAAACGAAGGACGGGCGCGCGTGTTTGACTGCGAGGATGACGCCATCAAGGCGATTCTGGGCGGAAAGATCAAAGGCGGCGACATTGTAGTGATCCGTTACGAAGGTCCGAAGGGCGGTCCGGGCATGAGAGAAATGCTTTCGCCCACATCGGCCATCGTCGGTATGGGGCTGGATAAGACCGTCGCGCTGTTAACGGACGGACGTTTCAGCGGCGGCACACAGGGCGCGGCCATCGGCCATATCTCGCCCGAAGCGGCGGAAGGCGGTCCCATTGCAATGGTCAAAGAAGGCGATATCATCGCCATCGACATTCCGGCCAAGAAACTCAACCTCAAGGTCAGCGTTCAGGAACTGGCCAAACGAAAGAAGGCACTGAAACCATTCAAGCCGAGAATTACAAAAGGTTATCTGGCGAGGTATGCGAAGATGGTCACCTCATCCTCAACGGGAGCCATCTTCAGGGATTAAAGCACGTTATCGAAAGAAGGTCTTATGAATCTCAAAGTATTTTTTATAGCCATCATTCTCTTTTTATTCTTCATGAATGGATGTGGTCCTTCATATCACATTGTGAAAAAGGTACCTCGAACGCAGGAAAATCTTCAGGGATAAAGAGAATGTCAACGAACAGCGATTGTTGCCCGTGGTGGGGATGAATTGGAATACAACAGGATTTTTAATAACTGCTTGAAAACGTTAGACGCGTTCGAATCACGTGTTGAAGGTTATCCGAAAACGCTTGAGGGTTGTGAGCCCATGGTGAGACTCAGAGAATATCTTAACAGTCCGGAGATATATTACTATCTGTGCAAGTAAAAATCTGCCGAGAGTGCGGCTATCGATTTATCAGGGTTGGTTAAAATGTAAGGCAAATCAAGTACTAAAATTATTCCTGATCAAATCCCAGCCAGGCGAGGGCTTTTTTCTTGTCTTTGAAGAATTCGATGCGGGCACCTCTGTTATAAGCAACATTTTTAAAAAATTGAGTCGTTTCATCAGGGGTGTAATTGTCAATACAGATGGCCAGAGTCATTCCCGGAATGGACTCCGCCGCTTGAGCTGCCGATTGATAAGCGTCCATGGAGGCGATTCTTCTTCTCTGGTTGGAGCCTTCCGTTAAAATTTTCAAGCATTTATGTTTGCGGCAGGCCTTGGCTAATTCAGTCCATAGGATGTTATTGCTGTCCGGCGAAATTTCATAATCCGGTGCATGAATGAGATGAATGTACCTGCCGTTAAATTCCAAAGAAAAATCTGAACTCATGGAGCACTTCCTTAAAAAGAAAATTGATAGTCTTTAGATCTGATCGATTTATCCGGACTTGTTTCAGCGATGATTTGACATCAATCTTCTTCAAAAAATCCTTTATAAAAACATACAACAAATGGCGGTTTTAAGCAATCGTGTAATTTCGTCATTAATTCATAACCTTAACCATCAGACCACAACAAAAAAATCTTTTTACAGAAAATATGATCAGGCTATTTCTTTAATTTTCATGTCGAGTTTCCAGAAAGCCGTGCTGATTCTGTCGATGATGTCGTCCAGCTTTGCCTGATCGATGGTTTCTTCATTATGACTTTTGCCCTGCCATTTGCATTGCGGCGGTATGTAGATCGTCCACTCGAGCTCCCCCATGGCGTCCGGATAGTCTTCGATTTCAAAGGTGATGGTTTTGTCCCTCTCCTGATATCGCAAAGCATCCATGGATAAAATATCGACCCGCCAGCCCAGAGAGCTTTCAACGGTCTTGTCATTCGGTGCGGTGATGATTTCTTTCATGATGATCACTCGGCTCTGTTTGCAGGATTGTCTGTAAAATCAATACCAGTCCGCAAGCATCAGTCCGGCGCTGATTCGATTGACGTTTTTATTATAGTCGAGCAGGCTTTCTCCGTATCCGTTGAAATACTGCACATAGAGGCTGATCTTTTTGGCCAGATTTTCGTTGATAGAAGCCATCGGCATGCTCCATTCCAGTTGTACCGCGCCTTTGTTATCCGAACGTAAATTATTGCGCAGCATCAATGCGAACCGCTGCTTTTTCCAGTAGAGGGTTCCCCATAACTCGCCGTATCCCATGTATCTGGAAAGATCGGGATTGTCATCGTCGGCATCGTCTTCGGGAAGCCGGTACCACGTCTTGAGCAGCAGTTCGAAAGAATCACCGGTAGCCGTCCCAAAATTTTTTTCCAGGCCGACATTGGCTACAATACGGTTCCAGCTCCGGGAAAGCGGCTCGGAGCGGCCGTTGGATTGATGATTGAATCCGACGTTGATAAATTGAAGTTTCGTTCCCATCAGATAGGGAATTTCGCGCTGCAGGCGGAAATTCAGCAGCAATTCCGGTTCATAGTTGGTGTCCCGGAAGGGTGCGGAGAAAGCCTTGTTGTAAAGCTGCCAAAAAGACTGCTGTGTGTAGGCTACCCAGAGATCCACACCTCTGACACCGGTGCTCTTTTCAATAATATCTTTCATGGTATGATCCCTGATAATGTCTCGCCAGAGTTTAAACTTGAAGCTCAGTTGAAATTTTACTTCATTGTGCTTTGCCTTGGCGTCGGGATCGAAATCCAGCGCGGCATCCTTGTTGGGTGAAAAATTATACGCCAGCGGCAGAAAATAGCAGGGCCGGTAAGGCCAGAGGACAAAAATATTTCTTTCCTTACGGGGATCAAGACTCATATCCCAGTGTTTTTCCATCACGGATAAGGGAGTTTGCTTTGCGGCGGCTTCGCTTGTTTCCATTTCGCCGGCGGTGATTGCGACAGATTCTTTTTTCTCGATCGTTGTCGTGACGGATTCTTCTTTGATGGATGGCTGGCGGGCCAGTTTATCAAAACATTTCAGTCGGGCGGCGTTGTTCCTGATTTTAGCGCATTCCGTCAAAGCGTTTTCCATGTCGGCGGCGCCGGCCGGCAGTGCGGCCGCAAACGCAAACAGAAGAAACAGCCCAAAGACCAGACGTGTTTTTTTGATTATTTGAAGGATCATTTATTTTCCAAGAGTATCCGGCGCACTCGTTCCAGTTCCTGTTTATTGTCCACTTCCACGGAATCGAAGGGCGTGACGACTACTTTGATTTTGTAACCGTATTCCAGCGCGCGCAACTGTTCAAGCGCTTCGAGTTTTTCCAGTTTGCCTTCGGGAAGTTTGGTGAACATATCGAGGAAATCGCGCCGGTAGGCGTAAATGCCATGATGTTTGTAATAATCGGCTTTCAGATTTTTATCCCGGACATACGGAATCGTCGCCCGCGAGAAATAAAGGGCGAAATTCTGATGATCCAGGACGACCTTAACGGCATGCGGATGGGTGATTTCCTCGTCCAGAACGATTTTATAAATCAGCGTGGACATATTGACGGCCGGATCGTCCAGCAGGGGCTGAATCACTTCGTCCACCTGCGCAGGTTCGAAAATCGGTTGGTCGCCCTGAATGTTGACGACAATCGCGTCGGCGGGAAGATTAAGCGACTTGACCGCTTCGGCGATGCGGTCCGTGCCGGAACGGTGCGTTCCTGCCGTCATCACGGCGTTGCCGCCGAAATGCCTTACCGCATCGAATATCCGCTGGTCGTCGGTGGCTACCGCCACATAAGGAACGGCTTTGGCTTTAGCCACGCGTTCATAGACGTGCTGAATCATCGGCTTGCCGCATAAATCAGCGAGCGGCTTGCCGGGGAAACGGCTGGATTCATAGCGTGAGGGGATGATGCAAACAATCTTTCTCATAATCTATCTTCCCAAATGCGGATCGGATTTCTGCAAATATTTCGTTACGTAATCATGGACGGAATCTTCCAACGAGGAAAACTTAAACGGACAACCCGCCTTCTTCAGTTTGCTCATTTCCGCTTCGGTAAAATACTGATACTGATTCCGCAGAGCTTCAGGCATGGCAATATATTCAATATTTGTTTTCTTTTTCATGGCTGTAAAAACAGCTTTAATTAAATCATTCCAGCTTCTCGCTTTTCCCGTTCCCAGGTTGAAAATGCCGTTGACCTTCCTGTTTTGGAGAAGCCACCACATGACGTTGACGCAGTCTTTGACATAAACGAAATCGCGCATCTGCCCGCCGTCTTTGTATTCTTTTTTATACGATTTGAAAAGTTTGACCTTGCCGGTTTCTTTGATCTGATGAAAGGCCTTGAAAATGACGCTGGACATATCGCCTTTGTGGTATTCGTTGGGGCCGAAGACATTGAAAAATTTGATTCCAGCCACTCTGCTTTCGAGCTTCTGGCGCAGTACCCACAGATCGAATACCTGTTTGGAATAACCGTACATATTGATGGGTTTGAGTCCGGGGATGGTTTTGTGGCTGTCTGCAAATCCTTTTGCGCCGTCGCCATAGGTTGCCGCGGAACTGGCATAGATAAAACGAATATCGTGCTCCAGCGCCCATTCGGCCAGAATCTTGGTATACGCGTAATTGTTGTGCCATAGGTAATCGGCATCGCGTTCGGTCGTGGAGGAACAGGCGCCCATATGGATGATCGCGTCGACGTCGAAAGGCATCATATCGGTATCGACCATTTCCAGAAAATCATCTTTGTGAATATAATCGACGAAGCGAAGATTAACCAGATTTTTCCATTTATCGCTCGTTCCCAGACGGTCAACGATGATAATGTTATCAATGCCTTCCTGGTTGAGTTTCCAGACAAAAGCGCTGCCGATAAATCCGGCGCCACCTGTAACGATAATCATTTGTTCACTCCTTTATTTCATTTCAAAATCAAGCGCTATCTTTGTTGGCGTCGTTGTCGGCTTCCTCAACGTATGTACAATACGTCTCGTCGCCTCCTCCTAGCCGCCGCGATATCATCCTTGATTTAGAAACGGAATCGTTGTTAAAGGCGATGGTCTTAATTAATACTGAAAAAAAAGTACTGTCAAGACCAATGTTTTTTACTGAATCTTTGGATATTCATCGCCGATAGTCATGACGCGGCAGGGCGCTTCTCCGTTGATCATGATGAAATTAAGCTGCCGGCCTGTGATCCCGCCGGAACCCCGGTGCGAGAAAAACAAGTCCTGTCGGCAGGAAGTACATAAGCCGCAAATATCTATGTTTTCCTCGGGAATGCCGCAATGGATCAGCTGTCTGCGGTTGGCTTCCGCCAAATCTACGATCCATTTTCCCGGCTTGTTGCCGGCAAATAAAAATTCTCCGTGGTCTTTCTGATTGCGGAAAGAATCCGCCGCGTCTTCATCAACTTCAAAGCAGCAGAGTCCGATCGAGGGGCCAACGGCCGCCAGAATATCGCGTGGATATGATCCGTATTTGTCCAGGAGAAGACGAACGACTTTGGCGCTGATTTCCAGCGCGGTGCCTTTCCATCCGGCATGAACTGCCGCAATGATTTTTTTTGACCGGTCAACGATAAATACCGGCACGCAATCTGCGGTTTTGATGCAGATTGCCAGGTTCTCACGGGGCGTGACGATGGCGTCATAACTGAGGGAAGCGTCTGACGGCAGATAATCGCCGTAAGGTTTGATGACAAAAATATCGTCGCCGTGCACCTGATTCAATGTCAGAAAATTTTCCAGGGGTATGGCAAAGGCCATGGCCAGACGATTCCAGTTCTGCAAAACCCTGCTTTCCAGATCGCCTTCCTTGAAACTGATGTTCAGCGATTTATAATCGTCTTCCGAGAGACCGCCGAGCCTGGTGCAGAAGGCATGCGTCAAAAAATCGCATCCGCTCAAATAGGAAGATTCGAAATACTGGATGGAATGTTTTTTGTTCAGTTGAAACATGGATTACCCTTTTAATTTATCCTTCCACATATCTTTTTTTGAGTCAACTGACTTGATGCTTGTCCGTAATTGAGCGCATAAGTCCGTCATGTCCTGCGGCATGTCCGCGGTAAAGACCATCCGCTCGCCCTTGAGAGGATGAATGAAAGAAAGCTGGAGCGCGTGCAGAGCCTGCCGGTTGAATTCCTTGAGTTTCGATTTCAGAACAGGATCGGCAACCGCTTTGATTCGGGATGTGTTGCCGTAAACGGCGTCGCCCACCACCGGATAGCTGCGGTCGGACAGATGCACGCGAATCTGGTGCGTGCGGCCGGTTTTGATTTCAACTTCTAAAAGGGTTGCCACTCCGTAGCGTTCACGCACTTTCCAGAGTGTGAGCGCGCCCCGGCCGTGCTTGCTTTTCGTGGACATTTTCTTGCGGTTGACCGGATGCCGGCCTACGGAAGCCACGATTTCCCCGTGGTCGCCTTTGACGTCTCCCCAGACCAGCGCCAGATATTTTTTGTGCACGTCGTGTTTTTCAAACTGTGACGAAAGACTTCTATGCGCGTTATCGGATTTTGCCGCCACAATCAGGCCCGACGTGTCTTTGTCCAGCCGGTGCACAATGCCCGGCCGCAAAACGCCGCCAATGCCGGATAAATCATGGCAGTGATACAAAAGCGCGTTGACGAGTGTTTTATCGGGATTGCCGGGCGCCGGATGCACCACCATCCCTGCTGGTTTGTTTATGACGATAACGGCGTCATCTTCGTAAACGATATCCAGGGGCATTTCCTGCGGCACGGCCTTGGCTTCCACCGGCGGCTTCTTGGTCAGCACAATCACATCGCCTTCCTTGAGGTGCTGGCTCACTTTTGGTACTTTGCCGTTAACCAGCACATCGCCTTCTTCGATGACGTATTTAACATGCGAGCGGGAAATTTCTGCGTCGCTCTGCGCCAGAAAAATATCCAGCCTCTGCCCGATCTGGCTTTTATCTATCGTAAATCTTATTTCTTCCGACTGATCGACCAAATTATTGCTCCTCTGTGTATCATTTTTTAGGCTATTCTATAATATGTCCTCGCGTAATAAGTATGCAGTGACAGAACCTTTTGCCAACAGAAAATCCAAAATGACCAATATTTTGTTCTTTAGCTGCAGCGTCGTTTTGATTTTATGACGATTTTTCAGAACATAACTTCGCACAAGATTTTCCAAATAATACACCGTGTTCACTTCCAATTCGTCCGAGGATAGACCGTGATTGCTTTTGAGCATTTCGCTGATCCAAAGTATCCCATCGTCCTTAAAGCCACTTCCGATGTCGTTCAAAAGTTTGGAGAGCGAATATAGAACTGAAGGACTTCCCCCCATATCCTCGGATACTTTTTTAAAGAACGACTTTTCGCGCTCCTTTAAAGTATGCCATTCCCTTGCATCTTTTCTCCAGTAACTCCAAGCCAAAAGATAATTATATATCACTTCTTTTGAATAGAACCTGGAGCCATTGCCTTTAGTCAAGACCACTATCTTTGGATAAAAGAGCTTCCAGACAATCCAAAACTGCTCGTATTGCGCAAGTCTGTCTTCTGCGCTGACAAATGCGCTAAAGAAACCCGCTGCATCAGCTGAATCATCAAATTCGTCCACAAATGGTTTAAGGTACGTTTCTATCTCCTCCGTCTTGATTGACAAGATAATATATGCGAGCTTTTCCAGAAATCTATGTTTTGCCATGTACTCAAAGCGGTCTTCTTTATCTCTTTTATGGCGGTCCTCGAATACCTTCTTGGAAAAAATCGGAAAAACCTGGAGCATGAATTTCTTGTGAATTTCATCTGATGTCCCTATAGGCAAAAGCCTGAATGCCGTAGTCAGTGTATCAAGATCTATTTGATTGACCTCAATTTCTGAGTAATCAATTTCATTCTTGATGATCTGTTCAATGTCTCCTCGATGCTTTTCGTAAAATGCCTCAAGCACTTTAGATTTAGAAACATTGTATGAATTTCGATCATAAGATTCTTTTCGAGATGATTTCCAAAGTTCATTGTATAGCGGCTTCAACAGAAGGAACCCTATGAATATTGAATTTGCGTCAGCATAGCTTTCCTTCCATAATATATTAAGAATTGCTTCTGTCGTGTAATCCGAAAATTGTTGACCGGCACCGGTCGGATGTGCATCGAATAGCGTGAAGAGGAGAATCTTCTTAATATCAGCTGCATCATCGGGAAACAGATTCAGCAATAAAGGTAAAGCGTTGATAGCTGCGTCAATCCCATCGCCAATCTGATAGCCATAGCTGTCTCCGAGAGGAGCGGCGGCTTGCTTGATGATTACTTCCTTACAAAAGTTTCTTTCTTCCGCATCGAGCTTATCCAAAAAATCCCGAACCAACACGGCACAAACGCTAGCCGGAACCGAGCGATTAAATAAAGTGAAACTTTGATCCGCACTTTTGTCGTCCTCCAATCCTTCAACAATCTTTTTCGTTTCTGAAATAGCTAGTTTGTAATCATCTTCATACTGAGGATATTTTTTATAATCCTCATTTCTTTCAAATCTGTTTCTGGCCCATAACATTAACGGCATATACTTCCATGATTCCGAGATACGGGCCAATGAATCATCGCTATGCTTTTTCAGCTCAGGATCAATCTCCGGATTGAAACTTATAAGAACTTTATCGTCTTTCTTCTCCGTCGTGATTTTCATCTTTCTTCTGTCCATGCGCGCCAAACACAATCTCCAAGTCTTGTCGCCTTCTGTTTCCTTGGATTTTTCCGGCAAACGTTTGTAATAATCATCGAATATATTCCAGAGGATTTCTTGCCTCTGCTTGGCCACATCCTGACCTTCATCCTCGGTGACAAAAAGCTGATATTGGAGGGCCATATTTTCAAGCGAACTCGATCGGTGCTTATCTTTGCAAGTCTCAAGGCGTTCATTCGTGTATAGGCCAGTTGGATCATAGCTTATTACGTAAAGGCTTTTGGCTTGCATGTCCAATTGCATCCTTGCTGTATCGTAAAAGAACAAATCCTTGGTTCGAAACAGCACTTTCGCGACATTGAATAGTTTTTCCGGTTCGGCGAGCACAATACTTGCGACGATTGCCGTAATTGAGGCTGAACGTGAATTCTTGAGCAGATACAAGCACCAGCTTTCGGCGACTTCAGGCTTTGCCAGTTTTGCGACGACCATGAGTAACCACCGTTCTAAGGCCATGTGAACCGACTCTAGTAAAGTAGGAGCTCGCTGCGTACCCCGATAGATGTTCCAGATCGTGTTGCTTATATATTGCTTAACAGTATCGCCGGAATCATTGACAACCACATCGATAATTTCCGCTTCGCTAGCTAATTTTGATTTCGCAAAATACTCAATCGATTTGTTTGTAAAGGACAGGATGAAGTCAACCGTTTTCTGCGGGCTGTTTTGCAACAACGGGAAGATTGGTGTTTGAAAAGCGCTCGCGGGATAATGCTCCTGATGATGCACTGCTAAACCAAAGTATTGCTCAATATCGTGCCGATCACTTGAAAACGGGTATTGATCCTCTTTGGGCGTATAAAACCAAAAGAGATTGGCAAGCTTTATTACTTCATCTGGGAGATGTTTTGATATTTCAGAGCTGTTGATAATCGACGAAAGAATTGCCTGCACAAGCTCGTAATATCGGCCTCTGTGACTGGTGTCTTTTCTGGAAACGATTTCGTTTACGATGGCCTTTAATTCGGGTTTGATCTCGCCCGACCCATTAAGGATCGCCCTTATAAGCTTGTCTTTTGTATCATCGCGGGAGCTGAAGTAGAAACATTCTTGTTTAGTAAGCGCCTCATAATAAAACAATGCTACCTGACTTGCATTTTTCGTTGTCTCTCCTTGCTTGTGGCTAAGGTTCCAATCATCCAGCACCGGAAGAACTGCGTTCATATATCTGAACCGCAGTTTTTCCTTGTTTTTGTTGATAAAGGCAATGGTTGAGCTCCAGCCGCTTCCCTTTGGCTTAGTAAAAACGGTCTGTAGCAAGACCATTCCGGCCCTTGTCAATCCGAGGCGTCTCAATAAATCTTCATTTATAGCTTTGCAGGCGATCCGCAAGAGAAAGAGAATCCTGTGCAGTAGCCTGTCCTCGTATTTGGAGCTGTCACCGGAATCCCTCACGACCATTGAAGACTCTTCATCCGGGCCCTCCAGTAACTCATCTTCGAAGCGTTCAAAGAAAATGCCGGAATAATCAGATAGAAGCACCGAGACCAATATTTCATCCTTCCAGTGTCCACCGATACCGTTGTCTTTGACAGTGAACTCGATCAAACGCTTGGCGTCCTCGTCATTCATGAGAAGCTTAAGGGAGAGCCAGTTCCTGAGTGCCCTACGGACGGGAAGTGTTGTTCCTATTATTTGATAAAAATTCCCGTAATCCTCTGCGCCAATGAAAGCTTGCTCGATAATTTTGTCCAAGGCCCATTCTTCATAAATATCGTGAGTGATAAAATACCCACCGGCATTGGAGTCATACTGTATGATTTCATCGGCCTCCAGTTTTTTAAGCGCTTCTTGATCGCAATCATCAGTCTTAACGAAAAAATTACCCTCATTCGCTCTCTTTCGAGCTATTATCAGAAAGCATTCTTCTCTCCGTCTGTGAAGATTCCTCGATTGGTGACTTGAATCCTGAATATGCTTCTTCCATATAATATTGCGGAAATCCGAATAGCTAACGTCATCTCCCATGCTTGTGTAATTCTGCAGGTACTCGTTAAAATAGAGCGGCGTCTCTAAAAGTTCAATGACTCTCTCATTTTTAGGTATCCTGATGCCATGATCGGTGGCAATTTGTTCAAGCCCTTCCTGGGTGAGACCAGGTATGTTGACGGAGGTGAAACTAACACCATATATTTCTTTCAACTGAAAGCGGAGATCGTCTAGATAGCTATATCGGACCGTGAAAATGACCGTCCATCCGTTTTCCAACAGGTTCGAGAGAAATATTCTGAAAATGTCCTGATCTTCGATTTCCGCCAGCTTCTCCGCAGAATCAATGACGAGGTATTTCTTTTCAATATCCTTATGTTCGTTTATGAAGTCTGTCGCGGTGATTTCTCCGTAGTCTTTGAATAGCTGGTTGATGTGGAAAATGTTTCTGAACTGGGTTGCCTTAAATACAAACAGAGGATGAGATTCCTTGAACGCATCACAAAAATCCTTTATTATGGCTGTCTTGCCAACGCCGGCTCCACCACTAAGAATTATTGGGGAGGAATTGTCCTTTACATCCATCAGGATCTTCAAAGCCGCAGATCTATCAAGTTTTATCGTTTTGCTGTTATACGATATTTCCGAGCGGATAGGTTTCAAAATGGACTCGGTATATCGTGATAACTCGGCAATGGAATCAAGAATTCCTTTCCTCAGGTTGAAGAAATACTGGGCTATGCTAAAATTCTGCTCGCAGACAAACGGCGACTCGAAAAAGCTTGACGTTCTCCATTCTATATTGATACCTTTTTCTTTGGCATGGTTTTCAATGTCTATCTTGTACTGAGGATCGTTCTTTTCCTTTCCTTGACCAAACTCTTGGTTCGTATAAAAAATTATCTTGTTTACTTCGGGGTGCCTCAGCAAAGTAGTATTGATAGATTGGATCAACTCATCCTTATGTTCTGATAGCCTTGTGTCATAGAACTTGGCCTGCCAGCCGATTACCTGACCATCTTTTTCGATTGGGTCTGTTTCAATACCAGCATGATTTTTGAAACGAAAAATACCCGTGTCCTTGCCGTGCTCTTTGCAAAACAGAAGATAGCAAAACCGCTCAAAAGCAATTTGCTCGTGATTATGAAACTTCGCTTTAAAATTGTTCCAGTTCATTTCTTCCATATTTTTTTTAGTACCTGTTTAATATTATAGGTAAATCACTACTGTCCGGGTATTTCGTCAAATAAATTTAGTTGGTTAGCTGACA
>ENA-UPTA01004848-UPTA01004848.1-activated-sludge-metagenome-genome-assembly--contig:-NODE-4848-length-12624-cov-5.357228_pt1 | contig 12624 bp, 6 predicted proteins | sample MGYA00238184_ERZ773361 | MGnify/ENA primary metagenome ERZ773361 (study PRJEB29100, sample SAMN05720205) | activated sludge metagenome | isolation source: anaerobic digester from wastewater...
CATCCACTCTCGTTCCTGGGCGCTACCACATGGATCTGGCGATTATCGCCGCGGACGGCACCAGGTGCGCGCAGGAAAGGCGACTCCTCAAAGCCATTGCCGGGCCATTAGCCCCTTAGCCGCAGGTAATGGCGGGGCGGGGCAACACGCGCCTGTCGAACGGCGGTGGAACCGCCGTGTAGCTGCTCGCTGGTTGCGAACGCTCGCGAAGAAGGATGGCATGCCGGACAGGATGTCTGCGTCAAGCGGCGATTGGACCATCTCGCGGCGGTCGGACTCCCAACAAACGTTTCTTGAGAAAGGGTGTAGGGTGAGCAAATTCATCGGCACGTAACTTGCGACGGTTCCGGCTGTTAGCCTGAGAATCGGCGAGAAACACGTGGGCTGTGAGTGGAGGGCAAGGGGCATGTAGCCTCTGGAGCGAATCGCAATTTGGCATCTGCACGGGCGTTTGGTCTTCGCGGCCAGCCTGATCCTCTGGCGGTCATTCAGGAGGATACGTGTGTCCTTTTCCTGCTGCTCCTTCAGGATTCGGACCTGTTCCTTGAGGTAGTCGATGGCCTTCCAGAGTTCTTTGTCGACGCAGTAGGCCAGGCACGTCACGAGTGCAAGCCAGAGGTTCTCTTTTATAGTTGCGACAGGCTGACAGACCAAGGTACAGCAGGCAATGGCTTCTGTCTGGTCGGAGCGCAAGGTCCGTTGATATAAGCACTTATGATCGGATAACGATTGCACCCTACGCGATCTTCCGAGCAGGCGCGCCGCGTCAGTTCACGGCGTCTTCGGGGATGTAGAAGATGCCTCGGCTGCCGACGCCGTCCGGATAGGGGGGAACGCCTTCGGGAGTCAGCGGGATCCGTATGGGGAGGGTCTTATCGGGGGAATAGGTCGATACGTGGCCGTCCACGTAGGCGGCGCGAAGCTTCACATCCGGCATACTCTCGTTTGGATCGCCCTCGACCGACCAGCAGGATGCGGCGAGCCAGGTCTCCTCGACCGCCTTCGCGCCGGGCAGCTTCTCACAGCTTGCGAAGGCGCCGGGCGTTTGCCAGTTGCCGTAGCCGAAGTAGTCGGTGAGCAGAAGCGTGCTCTGCACGCCGCCGGCCGCCGGACCGCCGGGACCCCGAAACAGCGTTCGCGGCCCGCCGAGATAACCGGTGTAGTTCCAGTACAGGCAGAACGTCCCATCGACCGGGTCGGACACGACCGGGGTGTCCGGGTTGTCCCACGCATCGCCCGCGTCCCAGGACTCCTGGGCATATTTGTAGAGCCGCGGGGCACTCGGACAGTACATCGTCTTGCCGTCGGCGATGTAGTCGCGCAGGTAGGCGCTCATGGAACGGTGGACTTGCGGCGTTCGTTTGTCTTTGCCTGTGATGACGATCGGATCATACCAGCTCCATCTGTCATCGAATCCGACCGTTGCGACGGAGCTTGGGTAGCGGTCGTTGTTCTCCGCGGCGAAGAGGTTCAGAGCCGTGCTGATCTGGCGCTGGTTCTTCATCCCCAGCAGCGCGGTTGCCTGACGCCTGACCAGATGAAGTGCGGGAACGAGGATGCCCATCAACAGCGAGATAATGGAAACGACGACGAGCAACTCGACAAGCGTAAAAGCAGCGCGAGGGTTCCCGCCGCGCGAACGCGCACCCGAATACCCCTTCACCCCACACGCTCCGATCGAGATGGGTTGACATCTCGTACGGATGGCCATTTCCTCCGATCCAAAAAGCCTTTTCTGGCCTGCCGGACCGAAGACCCCAATGCAAAACGTCGTGTTTCTGAGGTCCTTTGACCGGCTAACCAACTATTATATGACCCTGCCGATCCAATTGCAAGAACAATACGTCCAGTGAATCGGCGTTGTGCGTCAATTTAGCCAAGCCCCCCAAAAACGCTACAGATGGTAGATAGCGGCGTCACCGCCACCATTTATTGAGTATCAAAGAGCAAATGACACCTCGGGAGGGGAGAATGCCGCCCGAAATGTGAAAAAAGGGGAGAGCAGTCGGGCCGGCCGGCCGAACCCGCCAGCCGTACGTCTGCTCTCCCTCCACCCCCCAACCGGCACGAGGGCCGGCCTCTGAATCCCACCACCACCGGGGTCCCCCGGCACACAGCCGTGTGTGAGCGGGCACAGACCCCGTTCGTGTCCGCGCGAATCATAGCGGCCAGAACTCCTCGGTCCTGCGGAATCACCCTCGGCTCGAGGCCCTCTGCGGCAGTCCATCGCGCCAGGGCCTCCTGTTCCGAAGCCAAGTTCATTCTCCGATCCTTTCGATCCTTCCGCCCCACGGCGGTGGGGCCATGTTCGCGTTATCCCTAAGCCCGGGCAAAGCCCACGTTACGGGCACTGGGGCCCGCTGCTCTTGCTGGCGCAGATTGTACCGCCGTAGGCGCCCATATTGACTCGGTTGCCGTTGGGGACCTGCTCACATCGCGGATACTCGGACGGGTCGCCCTTATCTATGCAGGGGCTCATCGTGGTCGCGCCGTCGTATACCCACTCGTCGCTCTGCGCCACATAACGACCGTACGGCGACCGCAGGTGGTAGTCCCCGCCCGCGGCATCTGCGAACAGCGGATTGCTGTTGATGTTGCCTGTGCCTTTGCTCTCGCTCGTTCGCTCGATGCAGCTATAGCTGGCGTTGCACTGGAACAGGTCTCCATCGACGTTGTCCCAGAGAATGCAGTTGACGATCGTGGGTTTTGCCCCGCTATAGGCGACGATCCCGAACTTGTTGTCCACGATTGTCAGGTTCTTCAGCGTGGGGGAGGCCCCGTTACAGAAGATGCCGCCTTGCGCGCAACCCACAATGACGAAGTTGGCGAGCACGCTGCCGGAATCCTCGTACTTCTGGAAAGAAAACGCATAGGCCGTGGAGGCAGTGATTACCGCCGCGTCGGCCGCGCTCTGCACGGTGATCGCCTTGCCTTCAAATGAGACATCCTCCACGTACTGTCCCGGCCACACGAGGATGGTGTCCCCATCGGCGGCGGCGTCGACGGCCGCCCCGATGGTTGCGAACGCCCGGGACGGACTCAGGCCGTTGTTCCAGTCGCGGCCGGCTTTCACATTGACGTGGTAGACTGTCCGTGCGGCGCTCTTGCTGGCTTCGCCGGTCCCGCCGTAGGCGCCCATGTTGATCCGGTCGCCGTTCAACGGCGGCTCGTACTCGGCGGAATCCCACGGGTCGCCGGCGTTGATACAAGGACTGCACGCACTGTCGTTGACCCACGCGCCGGTCTGTGGATTGTAGTGTCCGCCTGTCGATTTCAGATGATAGTCCGAGCTCCAGGGTGAGACGAACAGTGGATCGCTGGAGATGTTGCCCGTGCCGGAGTAGCCGCCCTGGATGTCCGAGTACGTCACGGGGTATGAATCCACTGCGTTGATGATTGTCAAGGCCGTCCCATCGTTGCCCCAGACGATGCTGTTGGAGATCGTGATGTCGGCGCCGTTGGAGTTGACGCCGCCGGCGCCGGAGCTGCCCAGGGCGTATGTCAGTCCGTTCTGGGCGATGGTGCAATTGACGACGCCGACGGTGCATCGCCAGCTCGATGCCGTCACGGAGGGCAGTGCCGCGGTCGTTCGCTCCGCGAAGATGCCCGCGCCGGCGTCCGCCAGATTGTCGGAGAAGACGCAGTTTCTAAACGTGACATATGACCCCTCGCCGCCGCAGTAGGCGCCGCCGCCTTGGAGTGGGCCGGAAGCGAGATTGTCACTGATCGTGCAACCGGCGACGGCCGCGGAACTGTGCAGAATGTACAGGCCCGCACCCTGGCTGTTGGAGTAGGCGCGATTGCCCTCGATTACGGAATTGATGATCGCGGCGTCGGATTCCCCGACGAGAGCGATCCCGGCCCCCCGGCCGCCCGTGCCGGCGGAGCCCAGCCCGCCCGCCAGACACTCCCGGATCGTGCAGTTGAGAATGGTGGGTCCGGCGCCGACGCAACCGATGCCGCCGCCGAGCTCGGCGCGGCAATCCTCGATGACGCAGCCGGTAATCGTCGGGCTGCTGAACTCGCAGTAGATCCCGCCCCCGATCGGGTGCGACGGGCTCTGGGTCCAGCGGAGAGGATCAGCGGGGATCGTGTCTCCGTAGACGCGTCCGCGTTTGATGGTGAAGCCGGAGAGCATGGAATCGGACGTTTCCCCCTGATGGAAGTAGAATCCCCGGCGGGACGACGTCGTCGGAGCCCCGCAGTCGATGATCGTTTTCGACGCGCCGTCCACGCTGCGGACCGTGATTCGCTTGCCGCGAAAATCGATGTCCCCCGCATAGGTGCCCGCCGACACGACGACGACATCGCCCGTTCGAGCGGCGTCGATGGCCTGCTGGATCGTGCTGTAATCCGCGGGGACGCGAATCGTCGCCGGGGGAGTGGCGAGGGAGACCTGGACGTTGTCGATCGTGGCCCGGGAGCCGTTGAAAACAACATAACACCTGCCCCTGTCGGAGGCGATGGAGATCGTGTTGCGTCCGGCCCGCAGATACTGCTGCTCGGACCAGGTCATCCCGTCGGATGAGATCGAGCAGTACAGCTCGCCCGGATTTGGGTACTGAGACACGGTTGCGTTGCAGGGGAAATCGACATCCACCGTGAGAGTGCCCGTGATGATCCTGTGGGTGTACGTCGTTGTCACGGGCAGGCAGTAGCCCAGGCGAGCCGGCCGGTCCCCATACGCCATGAACAGCAATTCCCTGCCCGTCCCGGATTCGAGGTATTTCAGATAGGGTTCCGGAAGAGGGTTGGCGCCAAGGGTCCAGAACGTCGAGTGCAGATAGGCGTCGGTTTCAGCCTTGTCCGAGGAAAAGTCGTCCGAATAGCCGTACGTCCAGTCCGCCCGGGCCGCCGGCGCCAGTAGCATCAGGGCGATCAGAGAAACCCACGCGAACTTGATCATCGTCTTGTGATTCATCGAGACTGTCATAAAACTGGGTTCTTAAGTGGGCAGGCGCCTGCCAAAAACCCGCCGCGAAACAACCAGCAACTATTCAGTTGCCAATAAGCTTGTTAGAGCAAAACCTCATTCAGAAGTTCCTTGGTCTGATAAAGACCCCGGGGCTGGGGACTGCCGGCGTGATACCCCGCGCCGGCGGGCCCCCGAACAACCGGAGAGCCCCGGAGTCTTCGTTCTTGGTATCTTCGTCCGTGCTGATCTGACTATCGGACATGTCGGGCATCGACTCCACGCCCGAGTGGGGCGCATGAGCCTGGACCGGGACGACATCCATGTCGTTCGCCGGCAGAGCATCCGATGACTCTGCGGCGGCCTCCTCCTTGACGGCCCTATCCTCCGACACAGTGGAACGAAGATACGACGACCTCACGGACGTGCTCGCGATCCCACGAACACAACCGGTCCCCGACAGGGGAGACTCGATCGGAGTGTCTCTCGTCGAGCATCCCAGCCTCGGGTTGTTCCGGGTACTACGGGCCCCGTCCATGGCTATAGTGATCCAGGGATAGGGGACTACCTCCGAGCCCCTGTTCCCGGTCTGAACGCTCTCGCGGTCCGGGAGATTCCCCGGCACGCACACACGGCCCTCGGCAGCCGCCGCCTGGAACCACGGAGCGGGTCGTTCCGCCTCGATGGTCCCCTGGGCGTTCCGGCGCCACACCCCCTTGGCCTCCTGTCCTGCCGACAAGATCACGCGTGTGCTCGTGGGAATCCCGTTGATTTCATCCCGATACGCGAAATTTCGGGCCGTCCCGATTGTCGCCCGTTTATCGGAACCCTCCATCGGGACGCCCTTCCAAACAGTCCTCGGCGAAGCTACTGCACACGTTGTACTTGCTGGTGAAACCACACTGGGCCTCTTCTGTGTTATTCTCGGTTCTGTGCGGACATACTGTGTCCGTTCGTGCAACGAGCCTCTGTGCACTCGGCCCGAACTTCGGCCTGGTTATTGGCCGCCCAAGGTCCCGTTCGCGAGCCGGACGAGCCAGAGGATGCCGGCGTCCTTCCGATAGGTCACCCTCGCGGTGCGGGTCGCCGGGGCGGCAAACTCGCTGTTGTTGACGGACACGTCCGAGAGGTACTCGAATTCGAGCGCACCGGCCGGAACGTTGTCCACGGTGAAGTCGATTCTGCGGACGAGGTCCGCTTCGATATCGATCGTATAGAGAAGCTTCGTATTGTCGGTCGTCACGGTGACCTGGGCCTCTCGGCCGCCGGCCATCAGTTGGGTCTCGAATCGGGCCCTCTGCTCGGCCGCATCCCGGCGGACCGTGTCGATCGCGTGCAGACCCATCCAGGGCCGCGACAACCCACTGAAGAAGCAGCCCTGACGGTACTTGTACGGGAACTCACCCTCCGAGTTCCGCAGCGTGGCCACCGAGCCGCCGTCGACGACGGTGAGGTCGCCAACCGTCAGCCGCAGCCAGGCAGTGTACTGCTTGCTGGTCGCGTAGACGAACGGGAGGCGGCCCGTACCGGCCACGTCCAATCCGGCAACCTTGCCTCGAATGCGGAAATACGTCCAGCCCCGCCGGTGCATTGCGTCGCGGTTGTCCACGATGTGGGCGTCCGTCGGCCAATCGCTCCGGAAGTAGTCGGCATCGAGCACGTTGGCGCTGGAGATCGTCCACGGGGCATCGGCTTGCTCATCCTCCGTCGTTCGCTCGACCACCGCAAGCAGCCCCCGCCCACCCCTGGTGGATATCGGCTGGATGTCGTTGCGGATACCCTCGACCTGCGCCATGAAACCTCTCATCTCCGGGCCATCCGTCGGGAGCTTGAACACGCTGAGATCGTCGAGCAGCATACGGTGGTTGTTGATATAGACTGTCCCGGCCCGATAGCTGTAGTTCGCTTCGGGGCCCTGGAGTACGCGGGACGTAGCGTTGCGGGACTGCGCCCGCAGCATCATCGGGCCTTCCGGACCATCCGGGAAGTAGTACCAGTACTGCTCGTGCCCGTGGGCGGCCGTCGTGTACGGACTGACGACTCGGGCGCCGCCCGTGAGCGGATTCACTGCCGGGTTGACCGATGGCTTCGGTCCGGAGGTCGTCACCACAGTCCCGACGGTCAGAGCGCCGACGGCCGCGACGGACACGATTCCCGTCGTGCTTGCCGCCACAGTCGCCACACTGGCCGCCAGACCCGCCTTCAGGGCCGCCGCCGGGACGGTGAGCTGGGCCGCCGCCGCTTTGCTCGGAGCGGTCATCTTGCCGAACACGATCAAGGCCGTCAGGAGCGACCCTTTGCTGAATCCGTTGCTCAGGAGTTCCTTCTGAAGCGCTTTCTTGGCCCGTACGAAGAGCATCCGCGTGCTGAATTCGCTGCAACCCATGGACTCGGCGATCTCGCTGTAGGCCATGCCGTCATAGCAGCGCATCACCAGGACCGCCTTGTGACGGGTTCGCAGCTTCTGCATGGCGTTCGAAACGATATTCTTGAGTTCGTCGCCGACGAGGCCTTCGAATCCTTCTTCGCGTTCCCGCATGGTCCCCCGGCGTCTCTCTTCAGAGGCTGCCGCGTGCTTCATGGCCTTCTCCGTTCGGTAGTGCCGGTGCAACTTGTTGGTCGCGATTCCGTACAGCCACGGCCAGAACCGGTCGGTCTTCTGTAGCTTGCCAAGTATCTTGCACATCTCGAGTAGACTCTCCTGAACAATTTCCTGCGTCAGATCATCCTTCTGGGTAACACGGTAGACATAAATCCTCAGCCGCTCCCTGGCGATCCGAGCGAGGTTGTTGAGGCTCTGTCGATCCCCCCGTTGAGCCCGTTCCACCAGCTCAATCTCATTCACTTGCCTGTCCACAGCGGACTGTGTTGTCTGGTTCATGGTCATCATTGTGTAGATAGGTGCCGCATGGGACCTGTTTCGTAACGTATTTTTCGGCGGGCGGCCGCGAAATTTTGCCCCGTCGGCCGTACAGACGCTACAACCGTTCCCGCCGCACCTGGCCGCCGTAACCCTCGGTTTTCACGGGGCTTGCGGAAGTGCCGGCGAATGAACAGGTGCTGCCCCAATACTACGTGCCGACGGGCGTCTCGGCTCGCCCTGCAAACGGCATTATACCATATTCGCGCAACGAATTCCCACCTAAAGCGAGGGGAGCGACGCGCCGATACACCCCCATATTAACCTGTCATTCTCTGGAAGGGGCCGAAGAATGTCTGAGTCTGTCAGTCCCACTTTGTCGGACGTGATGAACACTCCTGCCAAGGTCATTACCATTCGCTGCGGCGACAGTGTCCGGGAAGCCGCCGCCAGGATGCTTTCACATAATGTGGGTTGTCTGATCGTCAACGACGATCAGGACGGTTTCGTCGGGCTGATCACCGAGCGGGACATCGCGCACCATGTGGCCGTCAACTCTGAATCCGGCGCAGGTATCCCCGTCGGCCAGATCATGACCGACCGCGTCGTCTCCTGTCCCCCGGACATCGCCACCAGCGAGGCCAGACGGATCATGATGGCGCATCGGATCCGGCACCTGCCCCTCGTGGAAAACGGCAAAGTCGTCGGCATCCTCTCGGCGCGTGACATCATCTCCCAACAGCTCCTCGAGGACCGGGCCGCCGCGGAAGAGGTGGCCATGCTCTCGAAGTGCCTCAAGAGCATCGATCTCAGCGAGGCCGCCGAGATCGTCGCCGCCGAGGCGCCAAAACTGTTCAACGCCCGCAATTCAGTCCTGTGCCTGTATCCGGCGGGGGACCGCACGTGCGAGCCGGAGCTCATCAGCTCCAATCGCTGTCCCTGCGTCGGCGGACACCTCATGGGCCCGCAGTGCGTCGACAGCGGTTCGGCCTCGGAGGGCTACTGCGAAACCGAAGTCCCCGCCGAGTGCGGCAAGTGCGGGGGCAAGGCGCCGCGGATGGTCATTCCCCTCGACATCGTCGGCCTGCCAGAAGCGGCCACCGGCAAGGAAAAGCGGCTCTCCGGCTACTTGTGCATGTGCGGCTTGCCCGAGGCGAGCGTCGCGAATGAGGAACTGATCCAGTACAAGGCCAAGCTGACGCGGGAGATCCTCGTTGCCCACCTCACCAACGCGACACGATATCAGCAGGCGAGACTGACGTCCCTGACCGACTCCCTGACCGGCGTCGGATCGAGGAAGCTGCTCGAGGAAAAGCTGTACGAGGAATGCGACCGGGCCAAGCGGTACAAGCGGTCGTTCTCCGTGGCGATCATCGATCTCGACCACTTCAAGATGATCAACGACGCCCTGGGACATGTCACGGGCGATGAGGCGATCCGCAAACTCGCCCAGTGTGTCAAGCGGGAGAAGCGGGGCCCCGACGTGCTGACCCGCTACGGCGGAGACGAGTTCGTCATGCTGTTGCCCGAAACCAAGGCGCTGGACGCCGCCGTGCTGCTCGAACGCGTGCGGGCCCGCGTGCGGGAGATCCGCTTCGACCAGGGGATGGGTCTGTCCATCAGTTGCGGGATTGCCGAGTGCCTCCTGGAAGCGGACGAATCCCCAGACGACGTGATGCGCCGGGCCGACGTGGCCCTGTACGAGGCGAAGAACGCCGGCCGAAACTGCGTCAAGCTCTGGTGCGAGGACATGGCTCGGCTCCTCAGCGCCAGCGATATCGAGATCGAGAGGGTCAAGAGACTCCAACGGCGGATCATGGGCCTCTCGGAGAAGGCGGAGAAGGTGTTTATGGAGAGTATCTGGAGCCTCGTCCAGGCCCTCGAAGCGAAGGACACGTACGCGCGCAAGCATTCCGAGAATGTCACGGCCTACTCGGTCGAGATCGCCCGCACGATGGATCTCGGGCCTAAATACGTCGATCTGATCCAACGCTCGGCGATGATTCACGACATCGGCAAGATCGGCATCCCCGACGCCGTCCTGTTCAAGCCCGACCACCTCACCGGCCATGAGCGGCGGGTGATCGAGCAGCATCCGTTGATCGCCGTGCGCATCCTCGAAAAGATGAGCTTCCTGGAGACCGAGATCTCCATCGTTCGGCACCACCACGAGAAGTGGAACGGACAAGGCTATCCCGACGGCCTGGCCCGGACTGCGATCCCGCTGGGTGCTCGCATCATCGCCGTCGCGGACACCTTCGACGCCCTGACGTCGAATCGGGCCTACCATGCCTCGCGTCCAATCGCCGACGCGATTGCCATGTTGAAAGACTCCTCCGGCTACGAGTTCGATCCCACCGTCGTGATCGCGATGGTCTCGTGGATCGACGCCGTCACCAGGCGACTCGGCACTTCCATGAAGGGGCTCACGGTCGGTGATCTGCTTGCGACCTGCGAGGCTCTGCGCGAGGAGCAGGAGCCCGTGCTTGTTCTCGACGCTGCGGACGAGCAGGGGCAGATGCAGACGCCCGCGGATAGCTCCGTTCCCATCCGCATGTGACCCGCCTCTTTGCGGCACGGATCACGAGCCGTGATTTGCAGAATTTGTACCCAGCCTGCGATTGCGGTATAATCCTCCTGTTTGTCTCTTCTACAGGAGAAAGCTATGGCTCTCGATGAATTGGAAAAAGGCAGATCGGGCCTGTATTCTTCAACGAAGTCTCTTGGTTCGATTTCAATGCGACGCAGGGAATTCTTCGGCCTGACCACCGCAGGCATCGCCGGCGGCGTGCTGGACCTGAACGCATCGTCATCCGCGGCAATCGACCGGGGAGGCTGGAACCCGAGGAAGCCGCTGAACTGCACGGGCCGGACGCTCGTCATCCAGCCGGTTCTCATGTACCGCGTCGCCGAGAGAAGGCCCGCCACCTCGTGGAAATCGTGGGGCGGCGTCCAGACCGACGAGGCCGCCGCGGCGGAGATGCAGAAGATCACAACGGAACTGGCGACGCTGTGCTCGCAGGCCCCGTTCCCGCTCAAGGCCCTGCCGGTGGCGGCGGTCAAGTCGCCCGCCGAGGCTGCCAGGGTCCACGAGAACGAGTACGACGTGGTCGTCGTCTATGCTGCCTCGGGTTCGGGCGAGACGCTCAAGGCATGCTTCACCCCGAAGCAGGATCGCGACACGGTCGTCTTCGTCCGCCGTAGTTCCGGCCCGGCCTACTACTGGTTCGAGGCCCTGAGCACCCGCTATCTCCAGACCGGTCGCCCCGAGCCCGGTCAGAATTCCTGCCTCGACCACGGTCCCGTCCACGTTGAGGATGTCGTAGTCGATGACGCCGACGAGCTGCTCTGGCGGCTGCGGGGCCTGTACGGCCTGAAGAACTTCGTCGGCGCCCGCATCGTCGCGCTGGGCGGCCCGTGGGGCAAGTACTCGCCCGAGGCTCCCAACGTCGCCCGCGAGAAGTACCGGTTCGAGATTGTCGATGTGTCCTACGAGGCCGTGACGCCCCGCATCCAGGCTGCCCTGGGCGACCGAGAGCGGATGGCCGCCGCCCGCCGGGCGACCGAGGCGTACCTGGCCCTGCCCGGCACGACCCTGGCGACCACGAACCAGTTCCTTGTCAACGCCTTCATGCTCTACGACGTCTTCAAGGATCTCATGCGCGAGCACGATGCCTCGGTCTTCACGATTCGCAATTGTATGAGCACGATCATGCCGATCTCGCAGACGACGCCGTGCCTAACCCTCGGCCTGCTCAACGACGAGGGCCTGATAGCCTTCTGCGAATCCGATTTCGTCATCATTCCCGCGGGTGTCTTGTTGCACCACGTTTCCGGCCTGCCCGTCTTCATGCACAATTCCACCTTCCCGCATGACGGAATCGTCACATGTGCCCACTGCAGTGCCCCCCGACGCCTGAACGGCGACCGCTACGAGCCCGCCCGGATCATGACGCACTACGAATCGGAGTACGGCGCCGCCCCGAAGGTCGAGATCCCCGTCGGCCAGCAGGTGACGTTCATCGATCCCGAGTACAGCACGGGCCGCTGGCTCGGCTTCACCGGTATCGTCCGCGGCAACCCAACCTACGAAGTCTGCCGCTCCCAGCAGGATGTCGAGATCCGGGGCGACTGGCGAAAGCTCATCAGCGAGGTCCGCGACTCGCACTGGATGATGGTTTACGACGACCACCTCAAACCGCTCGCCTACGCCGCCCGAAAGCTCGGCATCCGGTGGGAGCAGTTGTGACGGGCATCATCGCCTCTTGAAGGCACTTGCGGCGGGAGATATCCGGGATTCATCGGCAGATCCATTGCATTTGCGCGGCATGAAGAGTATCCTGAGATTGCACGGTTTCTCGTGTCCTGACGAGCGCCGGGCCGCACAAGTCGGCCAAAGTACCCTGCGTGGTCTTCACAGTACACCCTGTGGGGGAGAACGAGGGGGCAGATATGGACGAGGGCATCGGTCTCACGAACGTGGGACAAATCGAAGAAAGGCGGGCGATTGTGAGCCGGGCGCAGAGTACGCGCGCAGCGATCCGGATCGTGCTGGCAATCTGCGGAACGGCCATCGGAGCGAATCCTCCGGCCAACGTGGATCTGCTCCGTGTAGCTCAACAGTGGCTTAGGGATACCCCGACGGTCGGCTTTGCGGGGGAAGGTGATCTCCCTCTGCCGGAAGTGATGGGCCTTGTTATGGACAGCGGGGGGCAGCCACTGAGTTGTGTGCTGGTGGGCGAGGACGATCTGAGCGACCTGAACGGCGTGTACAGCGGCAGCGCCGTGCCCAGCCCCGCCGGCTGGATTCAACTCGATGCCTGGGGCTACACGACGGGTTACGCCAGGCTCG
>ENA-UPTA01004852-UPTA01004852.1-activated-sludge-metagenome-genome-assembly--contig:-NODE-4852-length-12620-cov-9.405810_pt1 | contig 12620 bp, 7 predicted proteins | sample MGYA00238184_ERZ773361 | MGnify/ENA primary metagenome ERZ773361 (study PRJEB29100, sample SAMN05720205) | activated sludge metagenome | isolation source: anaerobic digester from wastewater...
AGCCCGACACCGCGCAGTAGATCAGGCCCGGATTCACCTTCGAGAGCATGTCGTACCCGAGACCGAGCTTCTCGAGGGTGCCGCGCCGGTAGTTCTCGGTGAGCACGTCGGCGCGCTCGACCAGGCGCAGCAGCACGTCCCGGCCTTTCGGATGCTTGAGGTCCAGGCCGATGCCGCGCTTGTTCCGGTTGAGCATCATGAACGGTGCCGACACGCCGTTCACGCGCGGCTCGCGGTAGCCGCGCGCGTCGTCGCCGCCGTTGAGCTTCTCGACCTTGATCACGTCGGCGCCGAGGTCGGCCAGCATCATGCCGGCGGTCGGCCCCGCCATGATCTGGGAGAGCTCGAGCACACGCACGCCGTCGAGCGGGCGGGGTCCGTTGGCGCCGGGCACGGGGTCCTGAGGGGTCATGGTTCAGCGTCCGACGAATTGCGGTTTGGTCTTGGCGAGGAAGGCGCGGTAGCCGATGCGGAAGTCCTCGGTGTCGAAGCAGTCGAAGCACTCGAGGTACTCGGCTTCGGACAGGGGGCCGCCGGCGCGCAGACGGCGGGCGAATGCCTTGTGCCAGCGCGCGACCAGCGGGGCGCCGTCGGCGATGCGCTGCGCGGTCTCGCGGGCTTCGCGCGCGACGTCGGCATCGGGCACCACGCGTGTCACGAGCCGCTTGTCCCGGGCCTCCCGCGCGTCGAAGATCCGGCCTTCGAGCAGGATCTCCAGGGCCACGTCGGCCCCCGCCAGGCGCACCAGCGGCGTCATCTCCGGATAGGCCATCACCAGGCCGAGGTTCTTGATCGGCGCCCCGAAGCGGCTGCCTTCGCCGCAGATGCGCAGGTCGCACAGCGACGCGATCTCCAGCCCGCCGCCGACGCAGATGCCGTGGATCTGCGCCACCAGCGGGTGCCGGCACTGCTCGAAGGCACGTGCGGTCGTGTGCATGATGTGCCCGTACGCGATCGCCTGCTCCCGGTTGGAGCGCTCGGTCTCGAACTCCGAGATGTCGTTGCCCGGCGAGAAGGCCTTCTCGCCGGCGCCGCGCACGACGATGCAGCGCACGTCGTCGTCGGCCGACAACGCATCGATGGTCTCGCCCAGGCCCTGCCACATCGGCTTGGTCAGGGCATTGAGCTTGTGCGGACGGTTCATCACGACGGTGGCGATGGGGCCGTCGCGTTCGACGAGGATCAGGTCTTCCATGGGCGGGCGGGGCTCTCGAAGAAGTGGCGGGGGAGGGGGCGGTGCAGCGATCGCGTCACGCCGCACGCGTGCCGGCGTGCGCGCCGGACGCGGGATGCGGCGCGGTGGCCGCCAGGTAGTCCATCGCGGCGTCGACACCGCGGCCGGGCGTGCCGATGCCGGCCAGGCGCAGGCTCATCTCGACCCCGCCCAGCGTGCCGATCAGGGTCAGGTCGTTGAAGTCGCCCAGGTGGCCGATGCGGAACACCTTGCCCGCAACCTTGCCGAGGCCCTGGCCGAGCGAGATGTTGAAGTTGCGCAGCGCCACCGCCCGGAGTTCGTCGGCGCTGCAGCTCGGCGGCACCAGGATCGCGGTGAGCGCCGGGCTGTACTCGGCCGGATTCAGGCACAGCACCTCCAGCCCCCAGGCCTGCACCGCCAGGCGCGTGGCGTGCGCATGCCGCATGTGGCGGGCGAACACCTGATCGAGGCCTTCCTCGTTCAGCATGGCGATCGCCTCGTGCAGGCCGTACAGCAGGTTGGTCGCGGGCGTGTACGGGAAGTAGCCGTTCGCGTTGACGGCGATCATCTCGGACCAGTCCCAGTACGAGCGCGGCAGCCGGGCGGTCTTCGACGCGGCCAGCGCCTTCTCGCTGATCGCGTTGAACGACAGGCCGGGCGGCAGCATCAGCCCCTTCTGCGACCCCGCGACGGTGACGTCGACGCCCCATTCGTCGTGGCGGTAGTCGACCGAGCCCAGCGACGAGATCGTGTCGACGAGCAGCAGCGCCGGATGCCCGGCAGCGTCGATCGCACGCCGGATCTCGGGAATCCGGCTGGTGACGCCGGTGGAGGTCTCGTTGTGCACCACGCACACCGCCTTCACCCGGTGCTGCGTGTCGGCACGCAGGCGGTCGCCGATGGCCGCCGGGTCGGCGCCGTGCCGCCAGTCGCCTTCGATGAACTCGACCTGCAGCCCCAGGCGTTCGGCCAGCTTGCGCCAGAGCGTCGCGAACTGGCCGGTCTCGCACATCAGCACCGTGTCGCCCGGCGACAGGGTGTTCACCAGCGCCGCCTCCCAGGCTCCCGTCCCCGAGGCGGGGTAGATGACCACCGGCCCCTGCGTGCGGAAGATGCCCTTCATGCCGGACAGCACCGAACGGCCGAGCTGCTGGAATTCGGGGCCGCGGTGGTCGATGGTGGCGTAGTCCATCGCGCGCAGGATGCGGTCGGGTACGTTGGTCGGCCCCGGGATCTGCAGGAAATGCCGGCCACTCGGGTGACCGTTCAGGGCGAGTCCGTTGGACAGTTTCATCGATGGCTCCGTGCGCGAATTGATGGATCGCATTTTGTATGCAAAAATGAAAAACCGCAACGACGCCCACAACCTTCCTTTCTTCCAGGAGGAGCAGGGCTTCCGAATACGCACTGGTTTGCATGCAATCCGAGTCGATCACCAGATTCGAGCGCCCGATCGAGCGGCGACCGCTGCACGAGGAGGTGGCCGACCGCCTGCGCGAGCTGGTCACCGAGGGCGTGCTGCCGCCGGGACACCATCTGAACGAGCGCGTGCTGTGCGCGCAGCTCGGCGTGTCGCGCACGCCGCTGCGCGAGGCGTTCAAGGTGCTGGCCGCCGAACGCCTGATCGAGCTGCACCCCAACCGCGGCGCGAGCGTGGCGGCCCTGTCGGCGCGGGACGTGGCGCAGCTGTTCGAGGTGATGAGCGCGCTCGAGGGCCTGTCGGGCGAGCTCGCGGCGCAGCGCTGCACCGACGCCGAGGTCGCCGAGGCGCGCGCGCTCCACTACGAGATGCTCGCCGCGCATGCGCGGCGTGACCTGCCCGCGTACTACCGGCTCAACCGGGCCATCCACGACCTGATCAAGCGCTGCGCGCGCAACGAGGTGCTCTCGGGCACCTACGACAGCATCAACCTGCGGATCCAGAACCTGCGGTTCCGCTCGAACTTCAACCGCGAGAAATGGGACGCGGCCGTGATCGAGCACCAGCAGATGATCGAGGCCCTGGCCGCGCGCGACGCCCCCCGGCTGCGCGCGCTGCTCGAGCGGCATCTGGCGCACAAGCTGTCGACCGTGCTCGAAGGCCTGGAGCCGGCCGGACGGCCCGAGCCGCCCGCAGCATCCGATGCATCCGCACTCCCGGCAGCGCCGGCACCGTCCGCACCGACCGCAGCGCTAACAGTGCCCGCATCGTCTTCCGCATCCGCACCCGCTGCCCTGTCCCCGAGGATCGATCCATGAACGCCCCCATTCCCGTGTCCGTCGTCGACACGCCCGCGTCGACGCGCAGCCGGCTCGCGCAGCGCCTGCGCCGCGTGATCCGCGGCCAGGTGATGTTCGATGCGGCGGCGCGCGGCCGCTATGCGACCGACGCATCGATCTACCAGGTCGATCCGGTCGGTGTGGTGGTCCCGGCCGACGAGGCGGACGTGGTCGCGGCGATCGAGCTCGCGCGCGAGCTGCGTGTGCCGATCCTGCCGCGCGGCGGCGGCACCAGCCAGTGCGGGCAGACGGTGGGCGAGGCCCTCGTGATCGACAACAGCCGGTCGCTGAACCAGGTGATCGCCTTCGACCGCGACGCGATGCGCGTCGAGGTGCAGCCCGGCATCGTGCTCGACCACCTGAACGCGTTCCTCAAGCCGCACGGCCTCTGGTATCCGGTCGACGTGTCGACGTCGGCGCAGGCCACGCTGGGCGGCATGGCGGGCAACAACTCGTGCGGCTCGCGGTCGATCGCCTACGGCAACATGGTGCACAACGTGCTGGGCATCGACGCCATCCTGTGCGACGGCACCCAGGAGTTCTTCGGGCCGTTCGGCGCCAGCGCCACGCGCCCGATGACCTCGGCGCGCACCGGGCGCCTGGTGTCGGACCTGTTCGAGCTGGGCGCGCGCGAGCGCGACGAGATCGAGCGGGTCTGGCCGCGCGTGATGCGGCGCGTGGGCGGCTACAACCTCGACGTGTTCCACCCGCGGTCCGAGCGTCCGTACACGCCCGACGGGTCGGTCAACCTCGCCCACCTGCTCGTCGGGTCGGAAGGCACGCTCGCGCACTTCCGGCGGCTGCACCTGAAGCTGGCGCCGCTGCCGTCGCACCGGGTGCTGGGCGTCGTCAACTTCACGAGCTTCCACGACGCGATGGCGAGCGCGCAGCACCTCGTGAAGCTGGGGCCGACCGCCGTCGAACTCGTCGACCGCACGATGATCGAACTGGCGCGCTCGAACCCGGCCTTCCGCCCGGTGATCGAGGGTGCGCTGATCGGGCAGCCCGAAGCGATCCTGCTGGTGGAGTTCGCCGGCGCCGAGCGCGACGCGCTGCTGCGCAGCCTGCGCCGGCTGGTCGAACTCATGGGCGACCTCGGGCAGCCGGGCTGCGTGGTCGAGATGCCCGAGGACGCGCGTCAGAAGGCGCTGTGGGAGGTGCGCAAGGCGGGCCTGAACATCATGATGTCGCTGAAGGGCGACGGCAAGCCGGTCAGCTTCATCGAGGACTGCGCGGTACCGCTCGAGCACCTGGCCGAATACACCGACCGGCTCACCGAAGTGTTCGCGCGGCACGGCACGCGCGGCACCTGGTACGCGCACGCGTCGGTCGGCACGCTGCACGTGCGGCCGATCCTCGACCTGCGGCGGGGCGACGCGTCCAGGATGCGCAGCATCGCCGAGGAGGCGTCCGCGCTGGTGCGCGCGTTCAAGGGCGCCTATTCGGGCGAGCACGGGGACGGACTGGTGCGCAGCGAATGGGTGTCGTGGCAGTTCGGCCCGCGCCTGACGGCGGCCTTCGAGCGCGTGAAGGACCTCTTCGACCCCGACGGCCTGATGAATCCGGGCAAGATCGTGCGGCCGCCGCGCATGGACGACGCGCGCCTGTTCCGCTTCCCGCCCGACTACACCGTGCGGCCGCTGGCGACCGGACTGGACTGGTCCGCATGGGACGTGCAGAACGATCCGGTCACCGAGCGCACCACCGACCCGGGCACCGGCGGCGACCCGGCGGGCGGCTTCGCCAAGGCCGTCGAGATGTGCAACAACAACGGCCACTGCCGCAAGTTCGACGCCGGCACGATGTGTCCGAGCTATCGCGCCACGCGCGACGAGCAGCACCTCACGCGCGGACGCGCGAACACGCTGCGCCTGGCCTTGTCCGGCAAGCTCGGCCCGGACGCGCTCTCCTCGCGCCCGCTGTTCGAGACGATGGAGCTGTGCGTGGGGTGCAAGGGGTGCAAGCGCGAGTGCCCGACAGGGGTGGACATGGCCCGCATGAAGACGGAGTTCCTGTACCAGTACCGCAAGACCCATGCGCCGCGGCTCAAGGACCGGCTGGTCGCGCATTTCCCCCGCTATGCGCCGATCGTCTCGCGCCTGTCGTTCCTGGCCAACCTGCGCGACCGCGTGCCGGGCCTGGCCGCGCTGAGCGAGCGCATTGTCGGGTTCTCGGCACGCCGCCGGCTGCCGGTCTGGCGCGGACGCACCTATCTGCGGGCGCACGCTGCCGCGGCGGGGCGGGCACCGGCCGGGGGCGCGACCGACATCATGGCCGCAACGGCGGCCGCGCAGTCCGGCAGCGACACGGCGACGCGCGAGGTGGTGCTGTTCGCCGACTGCTTCAACAACTATCACGAGCCCGAGAACCTGCACGCCGCACAGCGCGTGCTCGAGGCGGCCGGCTATCGCGTGCACGTGGCCGTCGCGGGCGACGACGACGCGGCGGGCGGTCGACCCTTGTGCTGCGGGCGCACCTATCTGGCCACCGGTCTGCTCGACGACGCCCGCGCCGAGGCGCGCCGCACGCTCGCCGCCCTGGCGCCGTTCGTCGAGCGCGGCGTGGCCGTGGTCGGACTCGAGCCTTCGTGCCTGCTGACCATGCGCGACGAGTATCTCGTGATGGGGCTCGGGCCGCTCGCGCAGCGCCTGGCCACCCAGGCGATGCTGTTCGAGGAGTTCGTCGCGCGCGAGCACGCCGCCGGGCGCTTCGCGCCGGCCTTCGAGGCGCTGCCGCAGAGCACCGCGCTGCTCCACGGGCACTGCCACCAGAAGGCCTTCGACGCGATGGGGCCGGTGCAGCGCGTGCTGTCGCTGGTGCCCGGCCTGACGGTGCGCACGGTCGAGTCCAGCTGCTGCGGCATGGCCGGCAGCTTCGGCTACGAGGCGCAGCACTTCGACCTGTCGATGAAGATGGCCGAGGCCGCGCTGCTGCCGGCCGTCCGGGCCGCCGACGACAAGACCCTGATCGTGGCCGACGGCACCAGCTGCCGGCACCAGATCGCCGACGGGGCAGGGCGCGCGGCGATCCACGTGGCCCGGGTGCTGGACGCCGCCCTCGTGCGGTGAGCGTGCGGGCGGCGCATCCGGCGCTGGTGCGCCGGGTGCCCGCCGGCCTATCATGGGCGATGGCCACAGAGCGTCTCACCGAGGTCCCGCTCGAGCCCCTGGTGCCAGGGGTCGCCCTGACATACGACCTGTACGCGGCGGATGGACGCCTGCTGCTGCGGGCCGGCGCCGAGATCCAGTCGCTCGAGCAGATCGGGCGGCTGGTCGAGCTGGGCGCGCGTTCGATGATGCCGGCCGACGCCGTGCCCGACCCGGCGCAGTCGCCGCAGCGCGCGCTCAGCCCGACCGCCACGGCGATCGCCGTGCGCCGCCAGCTCGAGCCGCAGCTGGCCGAGCTGCTGCGCACCGACGCGCCCGAACGCTTCGGCGCACGCATCGCCGCGCTGGCCGAGCGCATCGCGGCGCTGGCGTTCGAGGCCCCCGATGCCACGCTCGCCACGCTGTTCCTGTGCCGTGACGCGCCCCTGGGCGTGCGCCAGCCGCTCGACGCGGCGATCGTGTCGTCGCTGCTGGTGCGCGAGCTCGACCGCGACGCCGCCGACGTGCGGCGCCTGGTCTGCGTCGCCCTCACGGCGAACATCGCGTTCTGGCCGTTGCAGGAAGCGTTCTATCACCAGTCCACGCCGCTCGACGACGCGCAGCGCGCCCGCATCCGCGCGCATCCGGCGGCCGGCGTGCGCCGGCTGCAGGCGCTGGGCGTCGACGACGCCGGGTGGCTGCGCGCGGTCTTCGAGCACCACGAGCTGCCCGACGGAACGGGCTACCCGCGCGGACTGGCGGGCGATGCCATCGGCGAGGCCGCGATCGTCTACGGGCTGGCCGACCGCTACTGCGCGATGATCACCGAGCGCGCGTACCGTCCCGGTGCGCTGCCGTCGCTGGCGCTGAAGCAGCTCTTCGAGCAGCAGGGGCGTACCGTGCCGCAGCAGTACGCGCAGCTGCTCGTCCGTCAGGTGGGCATCTACCCGCCGGGGTCGCTCGTCGAACTCGAGAACCGCGAGGTGGCCGTCGTCGTGCAGCGCACGCGCAACGCACATCAGCCGATCGTGCGCGCGGTGGTCGGGCCCTGGGGCGCGCCGCACGAGACGCCGATCAAGCGCTTCACCCGGCTCGACCGCTACCGCATCGCCCGCGCCCTGCCGACCGGGCAGGTGGCGCTGCCGTCGCCCGAGCTGCTGTGGGGCGAGGATGCCACCGACGCCGCCGGGCCTACGGACGCGGACGGCCCCGACTGAGCGGATAATCGCGGGTCCGTCCGCCGGCCGCCGCCCCAGGGGCGCAGAACCGGCGCCTCATCCGCACCACACTGGCAACGCCCATGGACCCGCAACTGCGCAAGTCGGCCCTCGAATACCACGAGCAGGGTCGCCCGGGAAAGATCTCGGTCACCGCGACCAAGCAGCTCACCAATCAGCGCGACCTCGCGCTCGCCTATTCGCCGGGCGTCGCCGCCGCATGCGAGGAGATCGTCCGCGATCCGTCCACGGTGTCGCGCTACACCAGCCGCGCGAACCTGGTCGCCGTCGTCACCAACGGCACCGCGGTGCTCGGGCTCGGCGCGATCGGACCGCTCGCGGCCAAGCCGGTGATGGAGGGCAAGGCGGTGCTGTTCAAGAAGTTCGCCGGCATCGACGTGTTCGACCTCGAGGTCCAGGAGAACGACCTCGACAAGCTGGTCGACATCATCGCCGCGCTCGAGCCCACGTTCGGCGGCATCAACCTCGAGGACATCAAGGCGCCCGACTGCTTCTACGTGGAGCGCAAGCTGCGCGAGCGCATGAAGATCCCCGTCTTCCACGACGACCAGCACGGCACGGCGATCGTCGTGGGCGCGGCGATGAGCAACGGCCTGGCCGTGGTCGGCAAGGACATCGCGAAGATCAAGCTCGTCGTCAGCGGCGCCGGCGCCGCCGCGCTCGCCTGCCTGGACCTGCTCGTCGATCTCGGCCTGCCCGAGCGCAACATCTGGGTGTCGGACCTTGCCGGCGTCGTGTACCGCGGCCGTCGCGAGCTGATGGACCCCGACAAGGAGCGCTTCGCGCAGGACACCGACAAGCGCACGCTCGACGAGATCATCGAAGGCGCCGACGTGTTCCTCGGGCTGTCGGCCGCCGGCGTGCTGAAACCGTCGATGGTCTCGAAGATGGCCGCCAACCCGCTGGTCTTCGCGCTGGCCAATCCCACGCCCGAGATCCTGCCGGAGGAGGTGAAGGCGGTGCGCGACGACGCGATCATCGCCACCGGGCGCACCGACTATCCGAACCAGGTCAACAACGTCCTGTGCTTTCCGTTCATCTTCCGCGGTGCGCTCGACGTCGGCGCCACGACGATCACGCGCGAGATGGAGATCGCGGCGGTGCACGCGGTGGCCGAGCTGGCGCGCGCCGAGCAGTCCGACGTGGTGGCCACCGCCTACGGCTCCAGCGGGCTGTCGTTCGGCCCCGAGTACCTGATCCCCAAGCCCTTCGATCCGCGCCTGATCGCGAAGATCGCGCCGGCCGTCGCACGCGCGGCCATGGCGTCCGGCGTCGCCACGCGTCCGATCACCGACTTCGACGCCTACCGCGCCCAGCTCGAGCAGTTCGTGTACCACTCGGGCAGCTTCATGAAGCCGATCTTCTCGGCCGCCCGGCGCAGCCCGCGCCGCCGCATCGTCTACGCCGAGGGCGAGGAGGAGCGCGTGCTGCGCGCCGCGCAGGTCGTGATCGACGAGAAGATCGCCTATCCGGTGATCGTGGGCCGACCCGCCGTGATCGAGAAGCGCATCGAGCGCTTCGGCCTGCGCGTGCGGCCGGGCGTCGACTTCGAGATCGTCAATCCGGAGTGGGATCCCCGCTATCGGGATTACTGGCAGGAGTACCACGCGCTGACCGACCGCAAGGGGGTGACCGAGCAGTACGCGAAGATCGAGATGCGGCGCCGCCTGACCCTGATCGGCGCGATGATGGTCCGCCGCAACGAGGCCGACGGCCTGATCTGCGGCACGTTCGGCACGCATGCGCTGCACCTGCACTACATCGATCAGGTGATCGGCCGGCGCCCGGGCGCGACCGTGTATGCGGCGATGAACACGCTGATGCTGCCCAACCGTCAGGTGACCCTCGTCGACACGCACGTGAACGTGTCGCCGACCGCGGAGCAGCTCGTCGAGATCACGCTGATGGCCGCCGACGAACTGCGCCGCTTCGGCATCCTGCCGAAGGTCGCGCTGCTGTCGCACTCGAACTTCGGCACGTCGGGCAGCCCCAGCGCGGTGATGATGCGACGCGCGCTCGAGCTGCTGCGCGAGCGCGCGCCCGAGCTCGACGTCGACGGCGAGATGCACGGCGATGCGGCACTCGACCCGGACTTCCGCCGCACCATCATGCCGCGTTCCACGCTGAGCGGCGAAGCCAACCTGCTCGTGATGCCGAACATCGAGGCGGCCAACATCTCCTACAACCTGCTCAAGAGCGCGGCCGGCAACAACGTCGCGATCGGGCCGGTGCTGCTGGGCGCGGCCCGGCCGGTGCACATCCTCACCTCGTCGGCGACGGTGCGCCGCATCGTCAACATGAGCGCCTGGACGGTCGGCGACATCAACGCCGAGCGCGCGCTGAACGGCGGCTGACGCAACGTCTGCGCCGGCCGACCCGGCCCGGCCCCCGGGGGCCGTCCGTCGGCGCACGCACGCCGGGCGGTCGGTTGCCCGGCCGATCGCGTTGACCGGTCCGGCTGCGCGCGCATAGTCTGCGGATGAGCGGTCCTACCCCATCCGAGCAGCGTCCAATCCCGTGAACTCCGTCACCGAAACCCCCCAGCAGAACGCTTCGGACCGCGGCGTGCCCGAGGACGCGCGCAAGCGCTTCGAACTTCTCGAAGACTGCCGCGAGCTCGTGATCTCGCGCCTGTCGAAGGTGATCGGCGAGGCGCTCGCGAAGATGGGCGAGGAGCTCGCGGGGCTGGCCATCAAGGCCAAGGACACCGAGGAGCAGCGCGCGCTGATGGATGCCGTGAGCGTCGTGCGTCAGCATCGGGCGGAGATCGAGCTGCGGTTCCGGCGCTCCTTCTCCGACGTGTTCGAGCGCCGCATGTTCAACAAGGCGCCGGCTGCCGCCGCGGCCGCCGAGGAGCCCGAGGAACTCGCGCTCGTCGACGACTCGGTGATGCAGGCCAAGCTCGCGGTCGACCGTCTCGTGCATCGTGCGCGCGGCAGGCTCGACCCCGACGAGGTGCTGGGCGTGCGCGCCCGCCTGGCTGCGCTGCTCGAGCGCGACTGGTTCGAGGAAGGGCAGCACCCGGCGTCGCCGGAGGCGATCTTCGAGGCGCTCAAGGCGTCGCTCAAGGAGCTCGCGCCCAAGGCCGACGTGCAGGCGGCGCTGCTCGACGCGTTCGAGCCGCACGTGTCGGCCAACCTCAACGTGGTCTACTCGACCGTGAACGAGCGCCTGAAGGCCAATCGGGTGCTGCCGAAGATCCGTGCGCAGGTCGCAGTGCAGCGTGGCGGTCCGACGCGAGCCGTCGGCGAGAAGGCCGAGCCCGCGCCTGCTGCGGCCGACCCGCGGCTGCGCCCCGGCGGTGCGCCCATCGGCGGCGATCCGCTCGCGGGCGGGCCGCTGCCGTCGGCGCAGGAGATGCAGACCATCCTCGCGCAGCTCGCCAGCGGCAACGCCAGCGCGCGCGACACCGTCACGCGCATGCTGTCGAATCCCGACACGTTCGCGGTGGCGGATCTTCCGATCCCGTCGGTCGAGCCCCCGGTGCTCGACGCCCTCAGCAGCCTGCAGGCCAGCTCGATCGGCGCGACGGTGGTGTCGCCCGAGCTGATCGCGGATCTCGCCGACCGTGCGCGCGAGAAGGGCTCGCCCCTCGATCAGCTGACCGTCGAGATCGTCTCGATGGTCTTCGACTACATCTACGCGGACAAGCGACTCGCGGACATCGTCAAGCAGCAGCTGCTGCGGCTGCAGGTGGTCGCGATCAAGGCCGCGCTGATCGACCGGAGCTTCTTCGCGCGTCGCCAGCATCCGATGCGCCGTCTGATCGACCGCATCAGCGAGGTCGCCGCCGATCCGGACATCGACCTGGCGCCCGGCGGTCCGCTGGTCAAGGGGCTCGAATCGGTCGTCGAATGGGTGCTGCTGAACTTCGACCAGGATCTGGCCACCTTCGACGAGGCACGCGAGCGCATCGAGGCGCTGGCCGGCGATGAAGCGGCACGACGTGCCGAGCGCCTCGCGCAGCTCACGCGCGACGCCGAGCGCACCGAGGCGGTTGCCCACGCGCGCGCGCTCGCGCGCTCCCGCCTCGCCGACCGCGTCGATCCCGAGACGCCGAAGTTCATCGACGCCTTCCTCGACGACTGGTGGACGCTCGCGCTGGCGCATGCACAGGTCGCGGGTCCCGCGTCGCCGATCAGCTTCGACGAGGCGATGAGCATCGCCGAAGGCCTGATCTGGAGCGTGGGTCCGAAGTTCCCCGAGGAAGTCGGCAAGCTCGCGACCCTGCTGCCGAAGCTGATCAACGGCCTGATGCGCGGCGTGCGGCTCGCGTCGATGCCCGAGGAGGCGCGCAAGGCGTTCTTCGACGAGCTGCTGAAGGCCCACACCCGCGTGATCGACGGTGCCAAGCAGCTGCGCCTGTCCGGCGCCGGCCGCAAGCCGTCGAACCTGCGCATGCATTCCGACGGACGGATCCAGTTCACGCCGATCGTCAAGGCGCAGGCCACGTCGCTCGCCCGCGAACCCGCCGCCGAGACCCGCGGCGCTGCGATCGCCGATCTGCGGCGCGGCGATGCGATCGAGATCGCGTCCGACGAGGCGGGCACCCAGTTCCTCGCCTACAAGCTGTCGTGGGTCAGCCCCGCGCAGCAGGTGTTCGTGATCAGTCGCTTTCCGGATGCCGCGCGCTCCATCGCGCGCGACCAGCTGATCGCCCTGTTCGAGTGCGGTCGCGCCCGTCTGCCGGAGGCCGCGTCGTCGGTCGACAAGGCGATCGAGTCGATCGGGCCCGAGTCGCGGCTGCGTGCGCCGCGCAAGACCGCGCACGCCCAGCCCGCCTGATCACGTCTGTCCCCGACGCATCCCGCTTGATCCCGGCTGATCCCGGCTGATCCCGGC
>ENA-UPTA01004854-UPTA01004854.1-activated-sludge-metagenome-genome-assembly--contig:-NODE-4854-length-12620-cov-5.511659_pt1 | contig 12620 bp, 7 predicted proteins | sample MGYA00238184_ERZ773361 | MGnify/ENA primary metagenome ERZ773361 (study PRJEB29100, sample SAMN05720205) | activated sludge metagenome | isolation source: anaerobic digester from wastewater...
TTCCGCTGTTTCGCGACCCTCTGAATGTGGCGAAGATGGTGTTTCGTAACCTCGTGGCCATGCCGGGCGCGTCGGCCGCTCTCTTCATCCCGAGCGCAGTAGCATTAGCCTTTTTTTTCTCGGCCCTGGCGAAACCCGCTCTGCCGAACTACAACCGCCGACGCTTTCGCATACGGATCGCGGTGTCGTTGATCGTCAGCGTCCTCGCTGTCGTGGCCGATACGGCCGTTTCCAGTCTTGGCTCGGCGCAGATCGCCGCAGCCGGCATGCGGTACAACTGCCAGGCCCGCGCGATCCTCGCCTTCCTCTTGCCGCGTTATCGGCACCTTGCGCGGGACGATTTTCGAAACGCCACGCGGTACCTGCCGACCGTGGACGACATTCCAATCACGCTACGCTCGCCCCGGGTCAACCACAATGTCGTGATCGTCGTCCTCGAAGGCGTACAGTACGATTGCACGTCGCTTGCCCGGGAGCAGGGCGGCATCGCGCCGCAGCGGGGCGTCACAATCGATGATCCGACCCCGTACCTTGCGAGTCTCGCGGCCCAGGGCGTCTCTTTCAGCAATGCGCGCTCGGTGGTCACGCATACGACCAAGGCGATCTTCGCGCTAATGACCGGCCGATTCCCCTCTGCCTCACAGGACATTTCCGAGACCGTCCCTGTGGACAAGCCGTATGCAAGCCTTGCGACAATTCTGGAGAAGGGCCTGGGTTTTCGCACGGCCTTCTTCCAGTCTCCGACCGGAACGTTCGAATCGAGGCCCGGCTTGGTCTACAACCTCGGATTCGATAAGTTCTTTTCTCGTGAGGACTTACATGATCCAAGCCAGTTCGTCGGATACCTGGGCGCCGACGAGTTCGCGCTGTTGGACCCAATCTCCAAGTGGATTGCGTCGGGCAGTACCCCATTTCTCCTGACCATAATGTGCTCGGTGAGCCACGATCCGTACGAGGTGCCGGCGTGGTACGATATGAAGGCCGAGCGGTATGAGGATCGCTATCTCCAGACAATTGCCTACACGGATCGCTTCCTCGCGGCGCTGGACGCCCAGCTCGCGGATCTCGGGCTGGCGGATCAAACGATCTTCTGCGTCGTTGGCGATCACGGCGAGGCGTTCTCCGAGCATCGGATGATGGGGCACGAGCGGATTGCCTACGATGAGGTTCTCCGCATCGCGATGTGCATCCGGGCTCCGTTCCTCGTGGAGCCGGGCCGGAGGGTGACGGCCGCCGTCAGCTCAGTGGATCTTGCTCCTACGATTCTCAACCTGCTCGGAGTCGAGACGTGCCCGATGAACTTCGACGGCTACGATGCCCTGTCTCCGATGCCGCCCGATCGCAAGGTATATCTGTCGGGCTGGATGCAACAGGGGCCCGCCGGGTATGTCCAGCGGGACATGAAGTTCGTTTATGATCCGGAGAACAGCACCGTCAAGGTCTTTCAATTGAACGTCGATCCCCTCGAACTCAACGGCGTCGAACTCCCGGCCGCAGAGGCCGAGACACTCAGCAAGCAGATTACCGACTGGAGAAGAAACACGATCTTCAGTCTCGACCCGGACGCAAGAGGTCAGAGGATTCTCTTCGACACGTGGCAGAGCAAATGGACCGGACGCCGGTCGAAGGTCAAGTACATCGGCGACAAGTGAGCCGCGTCCTCGGTGACCGTCGTGGGCGCCGCCACACACAAAACCGTATTCGCACCGGCCTTTTCGATATCAATAACGGCGTCATGTGGGCTGGCCGGTTGATGCTGGGATGATTTGGCAATGTGGGCGCTATGGGTATTTTCTTCTTGTCGTGGCCTGCTGTGGTCGTATGATGGTAGATACTGGGTGCGTTCCGGAACCCGTTGTGTCCGATAGTTATAGGTGTGACAGTCGCGAAACGATGGATGAACGGGTCAGTTCTTTTCATCACCCCGTACGAAATAGGGCGGAGCGTCCTAAACCCGAATCTCGTCCTCGTACGAAGGAGGAGGAATAGCCCGCCCTATTCTGCGAGCTTGATCCGGACGCGCGCTGTCACCCTTTCGCGCGCGTCCGGTTTCCTTTCGCCGCGTGTTTCACTCCATGTCGTGATGCGGTGCGTTCGGGTCCTGCGCCAACTCATAGAGTCCGCCTCCAAGTCGGCGGAGCTTCCCCTGCTCGACGAGCCTCTCCCAGACCTCTCGCGGATACTGATTCGGCGGCTGGATACCCACGATGCCGGAACCGCGGCCGCTGCTGAATGGCCCACCGCCGAGGGTGGATTCCGCGTCGAGGCGGGTGAGCTTCAGACGCTTCTTGAACGCCTTCATGGCCTGCTTGAGCAGTTGCGGTGATTGTTCAGGTGATTCGTCTGTCATAGTCGTCCTCCAAGTAACGAGAGCCGTCGGCGGGATTGTAGACGCGGCTCAGGCCGGAATCCAGGGGCAAAGCGGAGGATCCGGGAGAATTCCGTCCGCGACAGAGCCGCAGGGTGCGATTCATGTTCGTAGATAGGTCCTTTCATGCCCTGGAAATCGACCCTGTCATTCCTGCGCCAAACAGGAATCCACAAGTCGTAGGACCCGACACACCACGGACGATGGATTCCCGCCTCCTCTTTGCGGGAACGCCACAGTCAGCGTCGAACGTCGTAATTCAGAGGGAAGCCGAATCTACATGCAAACGTGAACTGCACCCCGAGACGCCACGGGATGGCCTTTTTTCTGCTTGCGGGGATGCGTTTCGTGTATAATGGTAGCCGGCCGCATGGTGTAGGTGCGGAGACTCTCGAATTCTGACAACAGCGTTGAAAAGGATATGCTGTGAGACGGGTAACGGTGGTTGCGGCAAGTGTGTTGGTATGCGTGTTCGCTTCTGTAGCGGCGGTAAAGGGGCAGAATCCGCCGACCTCGCTCCACGTGGCGGCCGGGAACAACGACGTCGCCCAGATCAAACAGTACATCGAGAAGAAGGCGAATCTCAATGCAGTGGATTCCTTCGGCTACACGCCGCTTAAGCGAGCGGTGCAGTCGGGCCATGTGGAGGCGACACAGACCCTGTTGGAAGGGGGGGCAAATCCCAACATCAAGGATGCAGACGGCGCAACGGTCCTGATTCTGGCCTGTCAGGGGGGCCAGAAAGGCATCGTCGACGCGTTGCTGGCCGCTAAGGCAGATCCCAACGCGAAGAACCGCTCCGGGTGGACCAGTCTGCACCTGGCCGTGATGACGGGGAGTGTGGAGGTTGCCGAAGCATTGCTCAAGGCCGGCGCGGATGTGAACGCCACCAACCCCGGCGGGCAAACAGCGCTGAGCCTCGCCAGGCAGCGAGGCAACATGCCTGAGCTGGAGGATCTGCTCACGAAACATGGCGGCACAGTGCCCGCAGTAGATCCGCGGCTCGGCCCGTACGGGGACTATGGCGTCACGGCGCAGCAGGCGGCGCCGGCCCAGACCCAGGTTCCAACCGATTTTGTGGTCGATCCCAACGTGATCCTCAAGGAACTCGCCAAGTTCACGGTGCTCGATGCCCCGCTCAAGGCCGTCGATGCGAACAGCGAGAGCGAGCAGCGGGCGTGGGTCACCCGTCGGTCGGACAACCGCACTCTTCTTATTCGGGCGGTGCAGAAGCAGTTCGACGACGAGATGGCCCTCATCAAGCATCTGGCGGTCGAGGAGAAGGCCACGAAGACGGCCAAGGCAGTCGATGATCTGGTGGCTGCCAGGAAAGAGCGATACGAGCAGATCGGCCAGGAATTGCGCGAGCAGCGAAGGCAGACTGCCCTCGAGAGCCGGGAGACGGCGGGTACGGCACGCGGCCGGTCGGCGACCCGCGGCGGTCGAAATCGGTCCACCACGACGGCCGGCGGGTCTGGCCAGGGCCCCTATGGGACGCCGGGCCAACAGGGCAGAGCGTCGCGGCGCGCCCAGGAGGTGGAGCCCGAACAGCCTGTGCTCAGCGCCGACACGCAGGCCCAGATCCAGGCCTGGTTGAACTGCACGCCGGAGAACAAAGCCGACCTACTCAAGACGGCGAACGATCTGGATCTCGCCGAGTACGCCGCCGTGCACGAGTTTGCGGTCGAGGAGAAGGCTGCCAAGACGGACGTTGCCATCATGGCCCTGCTGATGCAGCGCCAGCAGCGAATCGCGAAAATCGAAGCGAAATGGCAAGAGGAAGACGAGCGAATGCAGCGGATGCAGGAGCGGCAGAACGCGGACCCCTCCATGCAGGGGACTCAACAGGGAATGCAAGGAGGCCGTCGCGGCAGACGGTGAAAAGGACGCGCGGGCGGTACGTGCTGTCGTCGCAGGACGCTTGATCCAACGTCCGTGCCGGCCCCTGCGAACCTGCAGGTGAATGACACCCCTGGGGGGACTTTTTCTGCCAACATCGCCGATTCCTCACTATAATCGCGCGACGATCATGTCGAATGGAGTGTCTCAATGGCCGGACGATTGGATGGGAAAGTGGCGATTGTCACCGGGGGCAGTCGCGGGATTGGGCGGGCGATCGCCATTGCCTTGGCCGGCGAAGGGGCGACGATCTCGTTGGCGGCACGATCGCGCGAGACGCTCCGCGAGGTGGCGGAGTTGGTCCGGCGGGCGGGGGGGCAGGCGGAAGCCGTCGTCACCGAACTGGCGGATGAAGAGTCGATTCGCAATCTCGTCCGTGTGACGCAGGAGAGGTTCGGACGGCTGGATATCCTCATCAATAACGCCGGCGTCACGCACTCGGCGAAGTTCGACGAGACCCAGACCGAGGACCTGGACCGCTGCTGGACGATCAACGCGCGGGCGCCATTCATCCTCTGCCGGGAGGCGTTGCCCCTGTTGCGGCGGGCCGAGGCCGGGTTCATCGTGAATATCTCGTCGGTGGTCGGCGTCAAGGGCTACCCGCTTCAGAGTGCGTATACGGCGTCGAAGCACGCCCTTCGCGGCATGACGATCTCGCTGGCCGAGGAACTGCGGGACACGAACATCCGTGTCCACGTCGTGTGCCCGGGCGGAGTCGATACGGGCATGGTAGGAAACGTGCGTCCCGATATCAAGAAGGAGGATCTTATTGGTCCCGATGAGATCGCCGAGCTGGTATTGTATCTGGTGACGCGTACGGGCAACGCCGTGGTGGACGAGGTGCACGTCCGCCGCGCCACCGCGGCCCCGTGGTTCGGTTGACAACCAAATCAGGTTCTGGAGAACGGAGGGTTAGGTCTGTATTGTTCAACGCAGTCTCTTGGCTCGATTTTGTTGAAGAATCGAGCGGACGAAACTCTCGGCGCGCGGCCGGCGTTTGAGGGGGGAAGAATCGAGCGAAGAGATTTTCCCCCGTCAACGTAGGCCTAACCCTCCATTTTCCAGGACTACACGAATACAGGTGAGCAACTATGCGAGCAGTCATACAACGGGTCGGCGAGGCGAGGGTTGAAGCGGAGGGGAAGGTCATCGGGCGGATCGGGCCGGGCTTGCTGGTCTATCTCGGTGTCGGCAAAGGCGACAGCGAGGCCGATGTTCAGTTCATGGCCGAGAAACTGGCGAACCTGCGCATCTTCGCCGACGAGGCGGGCAAGATGAACCGCAGCGTGATCGATATCGGCGGGGGGGTCCTGCTCATAAGCAATTTCACCCTGCACGGCGACTGTCGCAAAGGCCGTCGGCCCGGCTTCGACGCAGCCGCCGACCCGGCGCTCGCGGAGGGCCTGTACCGGAAGGTGGCCCAGGTCATCGCGCAACAGGGCGTACCGGTCGAGACCGGCTCGTTCGGCGCGCACATGCACGTGACAAGCCTCAACGACGGCCCCGTCACCTTCCTGCTCGACAGCAGCCGATTGTTCTGAGGTCGTGGGTCAGCGGGATCTCCTGCGCAGGGCCAGGACCGCCGAGAGCAGCAGCGACCTCCAGTGTATCCCCGTTCGGCAGGTCATTGTCCGCACCATCTGCTTGCGTGGCAACCGACCGAAGGGACGCCCGTCGCACGTAGACTTCCGGCGTGGTCATCGAGACCAGTTTCTATTGGCCGCCCACGTCAATCGGTCCGACGGCCGGCTACGCGGCGCCGCTGGCCTGCCTATTGAAGCCGCAGTTGAACCTCGGAAGGCTGCCGGAGTGTGATCGCCAACAACCGCTGCTGAGCGTTGAATTCGGTCGTGCCTTGGCCCGCGTTGTCCTGCGGACGGACATTCGGCCTGGTCGGGCGGACCGTCACCGTCGGGGCCTTTTCCACACCGGCCAGCAGAACGTGGAACACCTTGCTGCCCCACCCATCCACCGTGAACGTCACGGCCCCCTCGGCCTCCGTGAGATCGCGGATCGCGCAGGGTGCGTGGAGGAACCACCCCGTCTTCGGCAGTCTGCGAAGGTCGTAGAGCGAACCCCTGTCGAACAGCTCGGGGAGATGGGCCTGGACCGTGCCGGGGTTGATCGCGGGGCCCTCACTGCGCTGGGCCCGCAGCAGGAAGTAGTCGGGCAGCAGGCCCTGGCGTTTTGTGTCGTTGGTCGGCCAGACCATCTGCAGGCCTGCGGCTGTGATGCCCTTGGCGATGGTTGCCCAAGGCCCCTCCACGTCGTATTGGCTCAGCAGGTGCAGGGCCGAGCCGTAGACCAAGCCGCACCATTGGACCGGCTGGCCGAACCAGATCGGCGCCTTCCAGTTCGTGGCGCCGAGCACGGCGATCGTTGCATAGGGTCCGACCTCGCCCTGCGTCGGGTTCGCGAGGTATATGAACGGTACGCCGGTCCATGCCCAGTACCGGGCCTGTTCCAGGTATTCCGGCTTGCCGGCAATCATGTATGCGAGCGTATACGCCCTGACCATATAGGCAGACGCGAGAATATCGGGCGTGTGCAGCGGGACTTCCCAGACCTGGGCCCCGCGCGGCACCGAGTTTGCATAGAGTGCTGTCTGCTTGTCGAGCAACGCGAGTCCCTGCTCGATCAATGCCCGGTCTGCGGACAGGGCCGCGGCCTCGAGGATCTGCACCACGTCCGGTGCCGCGTGCCCATTGGCGTGCTGGGCGAAATGGGTCTTGCCGTAATCGACCTCGCCCGGCCGGTAGAGCTTGATGCCCTGCTCATCGAAGCGGGCGAAGACGCTCTCGGCGTCGGCCCTTCGCCGCTCGACATAGGGCAGGACGCCGCCGAAAATGAAGGGCGCGGCCGGGGTCCGAGTGTGAGAGACAGTACTCATGTACGGCTGACCCGGCGGCATCTTCGTCGCGGCCAAGTCCCGGGCGGCGGTCAGCCGCTCCACCATGTTCGGCTCGCGGGCGTGATTCGCCAGCCAATCCATGTACATGATGGCATCGCCCGCCGGACCGGCCTTGAAGCTTTCGCCCCAGACCGCGTGGCGGAACAGCCCGCCTTCGTTGATGGCTGAATCCAGCCATCCGTGAGACAGCAGTCTCACGGCCGCGTCGAAGCCGCCGCTGAACTGCGGGACGGCCGGAAGCCCGCGGATCTCCACGTACTTGCGGACCGCCGATACGACCGTGTCGCCCAAGTCGCCGATGATCGTGGCCCGGACGGTGAGGGGCTGGCCGGCCTTGATCTGGAAAGGACTGTGCGCAATAAGGGCGTTCTCGAACCGCTTGTCGCCGACGGCCGGCGCCGACAGTGCCATGACGTGGGTCCCGGAGCCATAGATCCGATCGGGAGAGTCGAAAACCGCGGCTGCCAATTCCGAGGGTTCCCAGATCAGGCCGACGTAACGACCGCCGTAGACGACGGCCATCAGGGGGAACGTGATCTTGACGGGGTCGGGCGCCCGGCGGACGTGTTCGGCCGTCGTGATGTCCGCCTCGCTGCTGCTCGGTTCGTTGTCGAGGTACTCCAGGCCGGCGAAGAGCCCCTGCGCCTTGCGCTCGCCGAAAGAGCCCAGGCCGGGAAAGAGAGTCAACCAGGGGAAGTAGACAAGATCGCTGTCCCGGTCGGCCGCGAACGTTGTCTCCACGCAGATCGAACCGGGCTGCGGGCCCACCTTGAAACTCCGGGTCAGCTTCCATTGCCCGGCGCGGTCATCTCTTAATGTCGCCGTGATGGTAAGATCGCCGTTCGGTCCTGAGGTGTGCGAGACATCGGCCTTCTCCAGGGGCAGCCAGCGGACGTGGCCATCGATCATCACTCCGATCTGCTCCGCACGGTAGCCGGCGGCCATTTCCTTGCCGTCCACTTTGACCACGAAGTCGCCCAAGTCTCTGCGGTAGTGCTCGACACGCAGTTCGCCGGAGCCGATCACGAACGCCCTGGTCAGCCCCTTGCTGGGCTTCTTGGGGCGCTTGAACTGGGGCGGCTCCAACGGGCGAAGCGCCTCGACCCGAATTGAGGCGACGACGATCCGTCCCTCGCCGGCGGCGGGGTCCAGCCGCAGTCTCGTGCCCGGCCCGAGCGGCTCTCCGATCAGCAGGAGGTATTCGTGCCACTGGCCGTCGTTCAGGACCCTGAACCGAACGGACCGCCCCGCCTGGAACGTCGGTCCGTAGAACAGTTCGCCGCCCGGATCGGCATCCGACTTCATCCGCACGCAGATCCGCGTCATGCCGCTGCCCGGCAGGTCCACCGCCGGACCCTCGATCCACGGATCCATGCCGGTCGATACGAATGCGAGGCCCTCCGGCGAGGCGGCAAGGTCCTTGACGTGCGAATTGCCCTGCCAGCCCTGCAGGCCCTGCGTGAAATCCCACGTGGCGACCTCGGCGCCCCGGACGGCAGGCAACGAGCCCACGACCAGAGCGAACACGAGAAACCCGCCGAGGATCCTGATCCTGTTGACGTGCATCGTAACGAACCTCCGATTCCATCAAGAGCGTCCCAGCACAAAGCACCGCACGGGGCGGGTAGACGACATGAACCCTACCTGGCTCCGCGCAGGAGGTAGTATAATCCTTTTCATGAGCCTGGAACAGGAGATTAGGGAAAAGGCATTGGAGCTCGGCTTCGATGCGGCGGGCATCACCGACGCTTCGCCCATCGGCCGCGAGCATGTGGAGCACTTCAAGGCATGGCTGCAAGCCGGCTGCGCGGGCCCGATGCAGTACATGCACCGCAACCAGGAGAAACGCTTCGACCCGGCACAACTGCTCAAGGGGGCCCGGTCCGTGGTCGTCGTGGCGTTAAGCTACAAGCCCCCTGTGTCGGCGACAGCGGTAGGGTGGGCTCCGCCCACCGTTCCTGCCGGAGGGGCCGGGTCGTTCGGCAAGGTGGCCTTGTACGCCCAGCATGAGGATTACCACGATTTCATGAAGCCGCTCCTACGCGAACTCGCCGATTTCGTGCAGAGCCGCGTGGACTCCCAATGCCGATTCAAGATCTGCGTGGACACGGCTCCGCTGGCAGAGAAGGCCCTGGCAGTTCGGGCGGGCCTGGGCTTCATTGGAAAGAACCACCTGCTCATCCACCCGCGACTCGGGCCGCAAGTCCTTTTGGGCGAAATGATTACGACAACAGCCCTGGAGCCGGACGAGCCTGGCCGAGGCGATTGTGCCGACTGCGACCTGTGCCTCAAGGCCTGCCCGACCGGCGCGCTGCGGCGCGACGGCTTCCTCGACGCCCGCCGGTGCATCAGTTGCCTGACCCAGTACGGCCCGTCTCCCGGGACCGGGAACTGGCTCTTCGGGTGCGATGAATGCCTCCTGGCGTGCCCATATCACGAGCGGGCGCACGTATCTGCGAATCGGCAGTTCAGGTGGTACATCGAACGGGCCCGACTGGGCCTGCAGGAAGTGATCGAGCTGACCCCGGAAGCGTTCGATGCGAGGTTCCACGACTCGCCCATCCGACACACAGGGCTCGACAGGCTGAAACAGACTGCCCGAGGCTGTTTGAATCGCGTCGTTTGACAGGGGACGGCCAATCGCTCTTCGTGACCACCGATCTGGAATCGGCAGGCCATGGGACGCAGCCCTCCCGAAGGAATAACGGCAACATCGCAGGTAATTGCTTGCCTCAAGACACGGTTCGTTGTATTATAGGAACAAGTGTCGGAGACGAGAGAGAACAGGCGTCAGCGCATCACGGATGGGTGATACACCTTCTGGCGGGTCTGCGTACAATCCCGCTGGAACCGCCTGGAACCATCTTTGGCGCGCGGTTTCATGCTCAAGGCAACACAGAACGCTCAGGCAACAAGGCGTAACTGTCCTTTTGGAGGCGTGGTGATGGCCTCGGTTTCTCCGGCGGCAAACCGACAAGGAGGATTGGGCCAGAAGAACGGTTTGTGCAATTCGAGGTATGAAAGGAGATGTGATGAGAGCAAGAAATGTACTGGCAATCCTGTTCTTGTGTGGCCTTTCCTCAATCGCCGCAGCAGATTTGAATGACGGATTAGTCGCCTTCTATCCATTCAACGGCAATGCAGATGATGAAAGCGGACACGGCAGAGATGGCATCGTACATGGCGCGACCCTGACGAGTGATCAGGACGGTGTGGAAGCCAGCGCTTATGAGTTTGACGGCATCACCGACTACATGAGCTTCCCGCAAGCACTCCCAGACATGACGGAAATGACATTCTGGATTTGGCTATACGTGCCATCGGGGCAGTCGGGACTGTTCAACGTGTTCGTTGATGCGGATGGCGAGGGCCTCGCAGGAGTGAAGTTCACGTATCACGGCAATGACGGCGTGTACCTGGAGAGCTGGAAAAGCGGCTGTCGGCTTAAAGTATATCCAAGTGTCGGTCAGCAAATAACAGATCGCTGGGTGAATATTGCCTGGGTCATGACTGGCGAATACTCGCTTGTCTACGTGGACGGTCGGGAGGCGGTAAAGGTCAAGGTAGGGGGATCCAATGTGGGGGGGCACAAGATGTTCTTGGCGCATCAGTATGTAGGGGAGATGCCCTTTGCCAATGCCATGAAAGGCAAGATTGCATCCGTACGTTTCTATGATCGGGAGTTGAGTGAGGCTGAGATTTTGGCCTTGTATAATGCCGGCGGCGACGGCGGTAGTGGCGGTGGAACGGGTGGATACTCGAAACTCATACACGTGGATGATGACGCGACGGACGATCCAGGCCCGTGTGATCAGACCATGAGCGATCCGAGCGAAGACGGAACAGAGGAACACCCTTTTGATTCCATCCAGGAGGCTATTGTTGCAGCGACAGATGGCTACAAGATTGTCGTCAACAGCGGCACTTACTATGAAACCATAGATTTTCTCGGCAAACGGATTCACGTGACGGGATTCGACCCCAATGCCGAGGTGCAGAAGAACCAGCCGGGTCCAACCCTCGACGCGCTCTATCAGGGTACTGTGGTCACCTTTGCTGCTGGCGAGGACCCCAACACCCGGTTGTCCGGCTTCACGATCACCCGTGGATTGGGACGAGATGCCGGCGGCATTCTCTGCTCGGGTAGCAGTCCGACGATCTCGAACTGCCTAATCGTGGGGAATCGAGCCGAGAGCCTGTTCGGCGGCGGCGCGGTTTACTGCAGCGACGGGGCCAACCCAGCTTTTGATCGCTGCACGATCAGCGGCAATTACGGAGGCCAGGCCGGCGCCGGCTTCTACGGGAATGAGAGTCGGGGCACGTTCACGAATTCGATCCTGTGGGACAATCTCCCGGCCGAGATCGGCTTTCCCATGTTCGGAGGGACTTCACTTCCCCCGACGTTCACCTATTGCGATCTGTCTCTCGATACCTTGGGGGCCGGCAACATGAACGCCGATCCGCTGTTTGCCTCCCCCGGCTATTGGGCCGACGCGAGCGACCCGGCCATCCCCACCGGCCCGGAGGGCCCGGCCGCCATCTGGGTCGACGGCAATTATCAACTGCTGGAGGAATCGCCGTGTATCGATGCCGGCGATCCGAACTGCGTCGTCGACGCCAACCAGTTCGATCTCGACGGCCATCCCCGCTTCGTCAACGGTCGCCTCGACATCGGATCCGACGAGTACATCTCGCTGGAGCTGAACTTCGTGGCCATGTACAAGGACACCAAGATTCCTCTGGCCCAGGACGTCAGCGCGACCGATCCCGAAACCACCTACATCGGCACGGCCACCGTTCAACTGGACGCCTACTTCAAGTTGAAGCTGCTCGCTCAGGCCTTTGCGGCCTCCGAGGCCGGCGGCTCGTGGACAGTCACGCTCTCGCCGGACGTCATTGGTCCCGCGATGGGGATCGATGTGGAAGTCACGGTCCGGGGCACGAACGTGGATATCAGCAAGCTCACGGCGGTCGTGGGCGATATCGTTCTTGCAGAGGTCGAACTCGGCGGTGTACTGGCCCCGTAGAGTCAGCAGTGTGTCTTCGGTTGAGTACGGCCAACCATACGGAGAGAAACTCGCAGGGATCTCAGAGGGCTGAAGCCGGCAGCTTCAGCCCTCTTGCACAAAGAGAGAAGAAGGAGACTCCGACTGATGACGAAACGCCTGATCTCATGTCTGTGCATCTTGCACCTCGGTTCGGCGGCGCTGGCCGATTTGAACGACGGGCTGGTGCTGCATTGCCCGTTCAACGGAAACGCCTTGGACATAAGCGGGCATGAGCGGCATGGAGTCGTACACGGCGCGACGCTGACACAGGATCAAAGCGGTCGCAAGGACAGTGCCTATGAGTTCGATGGCATCGATGATTACATCGACTTCGGCCCCGTGCTGCCCGACATGGAACGGATGACAGTAGCCTTCTGGATCTTCATCCCGGCCC
>ENA-UPTA01004857-UPTA01004857.1-activated-sludge-metagenome-genome-assembly--contig:-NODE-4857-length-12615-cov-7.404379_pt1 | contig 12615 bp, 6 predicted proteins | sample MGYA00238184_ERZ773361 | MGnify/ENA primary metagenome ERZ773361 (study PRJEB29100, sample SAMN05720205) | activated sludge metagenome | isolation source: anaerobic digester from wastewater...
CAGGTGCGGCTTCGTCCTGTCAAAATGCTCCTTCGCCATCTTGTAAAACCCTCCCTTGTTTATCGCTTCCAGAAATAACTGCTTTCTATGTTGTTTATCCAGGGCAGATCAGTGCTTGAGAAGCTTTTCCATGATCTCCCTGGGTACTTCCTCGTAGTGCGAGAACTGCATGGAGTAGGATGCCCTCCCCGAGGTCTTGCTCCTCAGGTCCGTAGCGTACCCGAACATCTCAGAGAGAGGAGCGAAGGACTTGACGATCCTGGCGTTGCCCCTCATCTCCATCCCCTCAACGTGACCTCGACGCGCGGAGAGGTCTCCCATCACGTCCCCCACGTATTCGTCGGGGGTCACTACCTCTACCTCCATGATCGGCTCCATCAGGACCGGGTTAGCGGATCTCATGGCCTCCTTGAAGGCCATGGAAGCGGCGATCCTGAAAGCCATCTCGGAGCTGTCCACCTCGTGGAAACTCCCGTCCACGAGAGAGATCTTCACCCCGATCACCGGGAACCCACCCAGAACGCCGTTGGAGATCGTCTCGTTTATGCCCCTCTGAACGGCGGGGATGAACTCCCTGGGGATGGCCCCGCCCACGATCCTGTCCTCGAACACGAAGCTCTTCTCCTCTGGGAGCGGTTCGATCTCGAGAACCACGTGTCCATACTGCCCCCTGCCGCCGGTCTGCTTGATGAACTTGCCCTCGCCGGAGGACGGGTTCCTGATCGTCTCGCGGTAGGCCACCTGGGGCCTTCCGACCCTGACGTCCACGCCGTACTCCCTCTTGAGCCGGTCCACGATGATCTCGAGGTGCAGCTCCCCCATCCCGGAGATGATGGTCTGGGCCGTCTCCTCGTTGGTGGAAACCCTGAAGGTGGGGTCCTCTTCGGAAAGCCCCGAAAGCCCCTTGCCGAGCTTGACCTGATCGGCCTTGCTCATGGGCTCCACCGAGAGGTGGACCACCGGCTCCGGGAACTCCACCGACTCAAGGACAACGGGTTTCTTCTCGTCGGTCAGGGTATCCCCTGTCCTGGTGGTCTTCAGGCCCGGAAGGGCAATGATCTCGCCCGCGGAAGCCTCCTCGATGTCCTCCCTCTTGTTGGCGTGCATCCTGAGAATCCTGCCCACCCTCTCGCGGCTCCCCGTGGAGGTGTTCAGGATACTGGAACCGCTCCTGATCCTACCCGAATAGATCCTGCAGTAGACAAGACGTCCGACGAAGGGGTCGACCACTATCTTGAAGGCCAGCGCCGAGAGTGGCCCATCTGGGTCGGGGTGCCTCTCCTCGGTATGCCCCGTCGAGGGGTGTACGCCCTTGATCGGGGGGAGGTCCACCGGGCTGGGAAGATAGTCCACAACCGAGTCGAGCAGCGCCTGGACCCCCTTGTTCTTGAAGGCCGACCCGCAGAGGACGGGAAATACGGCCAGTTCGATCGTGGCCTTCCTGATGGCCTTCCTGAGGATATCCTCGGGTACGGGCTTGCCCTCCAGGTAGTGGGTCATTACATCTTCGTCAAGGTCCGCCATCGCCTCCACGAGGGCATCCCGCCCCATGGCCGCGTCCTCGGCCAGTTCGGCGGGGATATCCACAACCCTCGGGTCGACACCCAGCTCCTCGTGGTAGATGATCGCTTTCTCCCTTACCAGGTCGACGACACCGCTGAAACCGTCCTCGGAGCCTATGGGGATCTGCACGGGGACAGCGTTTGCCCCCAGGCGTTCCTTCATCTGGGAGACCACCAGGTGAAAATCCGCACCGACCCTGTCCATCTTGTTCACGAAGGCGACCCTGGGCACCCTGTACCTGTCGGCCTGCCTCCACACTGTCTCGGACTGGGGCTCGACCCCCCCGACGGCACAGAAGACAGCCACAGCTCCGTCGAGGACCCTCATGGACCTTTCAACCTCTACGGTAAAATCCACGTGGCCGGGCGTATCAATAATATTGATACTATAACCCTTCCAATGGCACGTCGTAGCAGCGGAGGTAATTGTTATCCCCCGCTCCCTCTCCTGCTCCATCCAGTCCATTGTGGCTGCGCCTTCATGGACCTCTCCGAGCTTGTGCTTCCGGCCCGTATAGAACAGGATCCTCTCCGTTGTGGTGGTCTTGCCGGCGTCAATGTGCGCCGCAATACCGATGTTCCTGATGTTCTTCAGATCGATAGAGCTCATTCAGTCTTCTCCATACCCGGCCCGCTGCGAATGTGGTTGACCCGCACTCCGCAGAAAGGGCCTAAAGCGTTCTACCATCGGTAATGCGCAAAGGCCCTGTTGGCCTCGGCCATCCTGTGGGTATCTTCGCGTTTCTTGACGGAACTGCCTTCGCCCTTGCATGCATCGGCAAACTCCCTGGCCAGCCTCTCCATCATGGGGATGCCCTTCCTCCCCCGGGCGTACTGGAGGATCCACCTGGTTGCAAGAGCCTGGGCCCTCCTGGGCTGGACCTCCACGGGGACCTGATAGGTGGCACCACCGACCCTTCTGGGGCGAACCTCGACCACGGGACGGACATTCTCCATGGCCTTGTTGAAGACCTCGATGGGTTCAATATTGAGCCTCTTGGAGGCAAGGTCCAGAGCACCGTACATGATCTTCTCGGCGACGCTCTTCTTGCCGTCAAGCATGATAGCGTTTATGAATTTGGCTATTTCGAGGCTCCCGAACCTTGGATCGGCCTCGATCTCGCGAATGCGCACGTGTCCCTTTCTTGGCATGTCCTCGACACTCTCCCTGCTAATAAAGCCTGTCTATTGGTCCTACTTCGGCCGTCTGGCGCCGTACTTTGAGCGGCTCTTCCGCCTGCCGTCGACACCACCGCAGTCGAGGGTACCCCTGACGATGTGATAGCGGACTCCCGGAAGGTCCTTGACACGACCGCCCCTGACGAGCACCACAGAGTGCTCCTGCAGGTTGTGCCCTACCCCGGGTATGTAGGTAGTGACCTCGAAACCGTTGGTCAGACGGACCCTTGCGACCTTCCTGAGGGCCGAATTAGGCTTTTTGGGTGTTACGGTATAGACCCTGGTGCAGACGCCTCTCCTTGCAGGATTGCCCTGGAGAGCAGGCGCCTTGGAGCGCACCCTCTTCTCTTCGCGCCCCTTGCGTATCAGCTGGTTGATGGTCGGCAAAAAACTCCCTCCTTCTTATTCGTTGCTCTTTGCATCCTCTGCCCCGGTGATCGGGGGACCCTTTCGTATAACTATTCCCGCCGCAGCCGCACCCCGGTCGATGGCGCAAGCCCGGCCCAGGATCGCCATGCTGTCGGCCCACTCGACCTTTACGCCGGACTCTCTGGCCATCCTTTCAAGGTCTTTCACGAGGGATCCCCTGGCGTCGGCTGCAAGGAAGACCTTCCTGAGAACCCCTGACTGGAGTGCCTTCCTGACGGATCTTGTTCCTACCAACCGGTTGGGCACAGCCAACTCGTTCAAGGGCACACGTAACCCCTCCCTTGGAAAGGACACCGGGAAATAATATCAACGGTGCCAGTCACTGTCAAGAAAAATCTTCTCTCCCCCATGTCAGGGGTTCAGGAAGACCTCCTCCCGGGGAGGTTCCTCCACTACAGATGGTATCTCCTTGACCCTTATATCCTTGTACCTTTCGAAGGAAGTCCCTGCAGGGATAAGGTGCCCAATGATAACGTTCTCCTTGAGCCCCTTGAGTTTGTCCACGTCTCCCCTGACGGCGGCGCCGGCAAGAACCTGGGCGGTCTGCTGGAACGAGGCCGCGCTGAGGAAGCTGTCCGTGGCCAGGGCCGCCTTGGTGATGCCGTGAATGACAGGCTTCCAGATCGGCTCTTCGCGAAGCCTGCGGACGAAGGTCACCCGCTGGAGGGTCCTTTTCGTCTCGGCCTGGGTGAATATGGGCCTGAGGACCATCTCGTCGGGATCTGCTGACAGCAGAGCTTCCAGCACCTGGGTGTTTACCTCGCTGCCTGCATCGGCCACTACCTCGCCGGTTTTGTCGCTGACGGGTTCGAGGATGACCTTGCCGTAGGCGACGTCGGAGAGCACTCTTCTCAGGATGGCATCCCTGGAGAGGATCTCGCCGTCGATCTCCACAGCAGTGAGTTCGCCCTCGACGAGTCCCCGGACCACACTACCGTCGACAAGCTGGGGGATGTCGTTGACGGAGTTCCCGTCGGAGTCTATGGCCTGCACCAGTGGCCTTGCCCAGTACTGGTCTATGAGCCTCTTCTGAATGGCGTCGGAGATGGTGACCGTCTCGGGAGACCGCCAGATCCTTATTGCTTCAACGTTGTTCTCCCTTATGACCGAGGCTGCATGGTCATCGATGACCCTGTCGGCGTCGAGCAGCTTGTTGCCGTCCACCACAACGTCCTCGGCAAGGTAGGTCTTTCCTTTCATCTCCTCCAGGATGGCCACATCCCTGACGAGTATTCTCGGCGGGAAGCCCCGGGTGAGCTGCGTCAGACTGGAACCCGACAAGGCCGTCCCGGACGGGATGGTCTCATCTTCTGAGAGCTCCACCGTCTCGATGAGCTCCAGCCCGGTCATGGCCCTTCTGAAGGACGATTCGCCCACTATCACGCGAAGGACATCGCCCTCATCCTCGAGGGTCAGTTCCGATACGCCCGAACCGGGGCGAAGGATCTGCCGGACTGACCTTTCGTCAAGCTCCTGGCCCTTGAAGACAAGTGCGGACTCCAGACTCCCCTGACCGGCTAAGTCAAGGAGCTTCTTGCCGGACATTATCACGACTGCTTCCTGGAGGAAGCGCTCGTTGCCGGCCCTTATGTTTTCGACCTCCCTCTCGAGGTCATTAAGCCACGCAAGCTCCATGGACACGAAGGAGCTGTCGCCCTCCTCGATCACCCTCACCCTGTTCACGGGAGCGACCTTGCGGAGGATGACCTCGATGTGCTTGTTGCTGACCGAGACCCCCTGGGACAGGTAGACGGACTGGATGTTGTCCACAAGGTAGTTCTGGACCGCTTCCAGCCCCTCGATCTCGAGAAGCTGCTGGGGATCGATATGGCCGTCGGTAAGGGGCTGTCCCTTCCTGACCTGCTGCCCCTCCTCCACAAGGAGCGGCTGGGACGCCGGTATGTTGTAGGAGGACCTGGACTCTACACCCTCTTCGCTGGAGGATATGAAAACCTTCCTCTTGCCCTCCATCTCCCTTATCTCCGAAATGTAGCCGTCGCGGTCGGAGAGGAAGGCCACCTTCTTGGGACGCCGGACCTCGAAGAGCTGCTCGATCCTGGGGAGACCCTGGGTTATGTCCTCTCCGGTGATACGGACGCCGCCGGTGTGGAAGGTCCGCATGGTGAGCTGCGTCCCCGGTTCCCCGATGGACTGGGCCGCCACGACCCCTACGGTCTCCCCAAGTAGCACCTTCTCCCTCGAAGAGAGATCCATCCCGTAACACTGCCTGCATATGCCATCCTGGAGGGCGCAGGTAAGAGGACTCCTCACCCAGACCTCCTCAAGACCGGCCTTCTCTATCTGCCACGCCTTCTCGGAGTCGATAAGCTCTCCTGCAGGTATTACGACCTCTCCGGTCTCGGGGCTCACGATATCCCTGAGGTTGGTCCTGCCGATGATCCTCTCCCCGAGGGAGATGATCATCTTGCCGTCCTGGAGGAGGGGCCTTATACAGACACCCTTGTCGGTGCCGCAGTCCTCGGCGATAATGATCAGGTCCTGAGCGACATCGACGAGACGGCGGGTCAGGTACCCGGACTTGGCGGTCCTGAGGGCTGTGTCGGCCAGTCCCTTCCTGGCCCCGTGGGTGGAGATGAAGTACTCCAGCATGTTCAGACCCTCGCGGAAGTTCGATACTATGGGGTAGTCTATGATCTTGCCCGACGGGTCCGACATGAGCCCGCGGATACCGGCCATCTGGGCCACCTGGCTCTTGCTGCCGCGCGCCCCCGACTCCATCATCATCCGGATCGGGTTGGTGACATCCATGTTGGCCAGAATGGCATCGGCAGCCTCCCTGGATGCCTCCGACCAGAGGGTCTCCTTCTGCCTGAGGTATTCGTCCTCGGTGAGGACGCCCATTTCGTACTGGGACGAGAGGACCTCTTCCTTGGCCAGGGCCTGTTCCACGATGTCCTTCTTCTGGGGAGGAATGACCACATCGCCCAGGCCGAAGCTTATGCCGCTGATGGTCGACCAGTGGTACCCCAGTTCCTTGATCTTGTCCAGCATCTCCACAAGGGCTTCCTGACCGACGCGGTCGTAGGCTGCGTCGATGAGCGATCCCAGGGACTTCTTGCCCATCTGCTTGTTGATGTAGCGGAGATCCGGGTGAAGAATGCTGTTGAAGAGCACCCGTCCGGGGGAGGTGGTTATCCACTCGCCCCTGTACTTAAGGCGGATCTTGCTGTTGACGTCGACAACATTGTGGTCCATGGCGGAGAGGACGTCCTCTATGCTGAGGAAGCTCATCCCTTCGCCCTTCCTGCCCTCGATCAATGCCGTCACGTAGTAGATACCGAGAACGATGTCCTGGGTAGGTGTAACCACGGGCTTGCCGCTGGCAGGCGAGAGAAGGTTCCTGGCCGACAGCATTATCGTCTGCGCCTCCACCCGGGCCTCGATCGAGAGGGGGACGTGGACAGCCATCTGGTCGCCGTCAAAGTCGGCGTTGAAAGCGGTACACACCAGGGGGTGAAGCCTGAGCGCCTTACCCTCCATGAGGACGGGCTCAAAAGCCTGGATACCCAGCCGGTGCAGCGTCGGAGCCCTGTTCAGCAGAACGGGGTGCCCCTTGATGACCTTTTCGAGGATACCCCAGACGTCCTCGCGCCCTCTCTCTATAGCCCGCTTGGCACTCTTTACGTTCGGCGAGAGCCCCTGCTCCACCAGCTTGTTGATCACAAAGGGCTTGAACAGCTCAAGTGCCATCTGCTTCGGGACGCCGCACTGGTAGATCTTGAGGTTCGGCCCGATAACTATGACGGACCTGCCCGAGTAATCGACCCTCTTGCCGAGCAGGTTCTGGCGGAACCGGCCCTTCTTGCCACGAAGGAGGTCAGACAGGCTCTTCAGGGGTCTGTTACCGGCGCCGAGGACGGCCTTGCCCATCCTGCCGTTGTCTATCAGGGCATCGACGGACTCCTGGAGCATCCTCTTCTCGTTCCGGATTATTATCTCCGGCGCCCTGAGCTCCTGGAGCTTGCGAAGCCTGTTATTTCGGTTTATTACCCTCCGGTAGAGATCGTTAAGGTCCGATGTGGCGAAACGCCCGCCGTCCAGCTGGACCATGGGTCTGAGGTCGGGGGGTATTACCGGGAGGACCTGGAATACCATCCACTCGGGCTTCCCGTCGCTCTTGCGGAAATCCTCGGCGACCTGAAGCCTCTTGACCAGCTTCCTCTTCTTTTGACCGGTGGCCTCTCCTATTTCGTCACGGAGTGAAGCCACCAGCTCGTTCAGGTTGATCCTGGAGAGGAGTGAGAGGACCCCTTCGGCCCCTATTCCGGCCTCGAACTCCTTGTCGTAGGAAGCACAGAGGCGCTGCTCCCTCTCAAGTATTATGTCTCCCCGCTGGAATGAGGAGTTACTCCCTTCAATGACCATGTAGCAGGGATCCTCGATGGTCACCGTCTCCCCCAGTACCGAGAACCTTCCAGGGTACTTCTGGTAGAAGAGCTCGTACTCGCTGGAGGAGATAATGTCCCCCTTCTTGAAGGGGAGATGGACCACGGCGGTGACGACAAAACCCTCTTCATCGCCCACCATGGCCCGCTCCGTCTGGAGGGACTCGTGCTCAGCAAGAGCCTTCTCCCTCTCAGTGGCCGAGAGGACCTGGCCTTCGGTGAAGAGACCGTCGGATGAAGCCTCCACGACACGGAAAGCTGGTTCCACCTTGAAGATCTTGTCGCCGAAGTCGCGCTTGTAGATCCCCACCTGGCTCGCGGAGATGATGTCGCCGGGGTTGGCGGGGATGTCGTCAACCTGGGTCACCCGGTGCGCCTCTTCGGCCTTGAACTTGTGGTCGTAGTGCCTGTGGATCCTCTCCTCGCACTCGGAGACCAGGTCGCCTCTCTTGAGCAGGTCCGTCCTCCTGCCCTCCATGACGACCTTGTAGAGCGGCTCCCGACGCCGGGTCGGAGCGAAGTAGACCACCTTCTCCAGGTCCTTCGTGGCGGTACCCAGCAGTAGGCTGAGACGGCTCGGTATCCCCCGGAGGTACCAGATATGGACCACCGGTGCCGCCAGCTCGATATGGCCCATGCGCTCCCTCCGAACGCGGTTGTCGGCTATTTCCACACCACAACGGTCGCAGACGACGCCCTTGAACTTCGGGCCGCTCCTCTTGTACTTTCCGCAGGCGCACTCGAAGCTCTTGGTGGGTCCGAATATTCTCTCGCAAAAGAGACCGTCCTTTTCGGGCCTGAGGGTCCTGTAGTTGATGGTCTCAGGCTTCTTGACCTCTCCGCTGGACATCTCCCGGATCCTTTCGGGGCTGGCCAGCTTGATCCTTACCCCGGAAATACCTCTTCGGTTCATCTATTCATCCGCCCTCTCTTCCGGGTCGTTGTCGCTATCACCTTCCAGGACCGAAAAAACCGGTTCCTGCTCTTCACCCCTGGACACCTCCTCGGGGAATATGTCCTCGAATACGTCATCCATGTTCAGGGCCTTCCCTTCCCGCTTCTCTTCCCGTGGCCTGTTCCTCGGCGCGGAGACAGGCTCGTCGTCCTCCTCGAGGAGGAGTTCGCCAAGAGTACCGTCATCGTAGGCTATCTCTACGTCCAGACCAAGGCCCTGAAGCTCCTTGACCAGGACCCTGAAACTCTCGGGTACCCCGGGATCGGTCAGGTTCAGGCCCTTGACTATCCTCTCGTAGGTCTTTAGCCTGCCCCTGATATCATCGGACTTGACGGTAAGCATCTCCTGGAGCACATGGGAAGCCCCATAGCCTTCCAGGGCCCATACCTCCATCTCCCCGAAACGCTGGCCGCCGAACTGGGCCTTCCCGCCGAGGGGCTGCTGGGTAATGAGGCTGTAGGGGCCTATGGACCTTGCGTGGATCTTGTCGTCCACCAGGTGGATAAGCTTCATCATATACATGGTCCCCACTGTAACGGGGCGCCTCATGGGTTCTCCTGTTCTTCCGTCGTAAAGGAGCATCCTTCCGTCGGGGGTCAGTTCAGGGGGACCCTCCTGGCGGGACTTCTCCACCAGGTCAAGGATCTCCTTCTCCGTCGCTCCCTCGAACACGGCCGAGGCAACATGCCAGCCGTTCCTGGAGGCCACGAAGCCGAGGATCGTCTCCAGGACCTGGCCGAGGTTCATCCGGCTCGGGACACCGATCGGGTTCAGGACCACGTCGATGGGGGTTCCGTCAGGCAGGTAGGGCATGTCCTCCTCGGGTAGGATCCTGGAGACGACGCCCTTGTTGCCGTGTCGTCCGGCCATCTTGTCGCCGACGGTTATCTTCCTGATCTTGGCCACGTATACCTTGACCACCTCGTTGACGCCGGGGGTAAGCTCATCGCCGTTCTCGGAGCGGCTGAGCTGTTTGACGGCGACCACCTTGCCGCTCTCACCGTGGGGGATCCTCATAGAGGTGTCCCTGACCTCCCTGGCCTTCTCGCCAAAGATGGCCCTCAGCAGTTTTTCCTCGGGGGACTGGTCGGACTCACCCTTGGGGGTGACCTTACCCACAAGGATATCTCCGGCCACGACCTCGGCGCCGATCCTTACGATCCCCGTCTCGTCGAGGTCCTTGAGGGCATCCTCGCCGACGTTGGGGATGTCGCGGGTTATCTCCTCCGGCCCCAGCTTGGTATCCCTGGCCTCTATCTCGTACTCCTCGATATGAATGGAAGAGAAGCTGTCGTTCTTCACCAGCCTGTCGCTTAGCAGAATGGCGTCCTCGTAGTTGTAGCCCTCCCAGGACATGAACGCCACAAGGACGTTGTTGCCCAGGGCGAGCTCGGCGTTCTCCACCGCCTGGCCGTCGGCGATAATATCCCCGGCGTTGACCCGGTCGCCCTTGAAGACTATGGGTTTCTGGTGAATGATGGTCCCCTGGTTGGATCTTCTGAACTTGACCAGGTTGTACCTGTCGGTCTTGCCGCTCTTGCCCGTCTGGATCTCTATACTCGTGGAATCGACCCTCGTCACGGTACCGGAACTGCGCGCCACCACGCAGGAACCGGAATCCCTGGCGACCCTTGCCTCGATCCCGGTGCCTATGATCGGGGCCTTGGCGTTGATCAGCGGAACGGCCTGTCTCTGCATGTTGGAGCCCATCAGCGCCCTGTTGGCGTCATCGTGCTCGAGGAATGGTATAAGGGCCGTCGAGGCGGAGACGATCTGCTTGGGGGAGATGTCGAGGAAGTCGACCTTCTCCGGCCCTACCTCGGCGATGTCCCCCCTGTACCTGACGTAGATCTCCTTCTCCGAGAAGGTCCTGTCAGGGTTAAGGGGGGTGTTGGCCCTCCCGATGTAGTACTCGTCCTCCTCGTCGGCGCCAAGGAAGACCACCTCGTCGGTGACCTTGCCTTTGACAACCTTCCTCTTCGGAGCCTGGAGGAATCCGTACTCGTTTATCCTCGAATAGATGGCCAGGGAGGTCACCAGCCCGATATTGGGACCTTCAGGGGTCTCGATGGGGCAGACCCTTCCGTAGTGGGTGTAGTGAACGTCCCTTGCCTCGAAGCCCGCCCTCTCTCTGCTAAGGCCACCCGGCCCAAGGGCCGAGAGTCTCCTTCGGTGGGTCAGCTCGGCCAGGGGGTTGGTCTGGTCCATGAACTGGGAGAGCTGGCCGGAGCCGAAGAACTCCCTGAGCGCGGCCGATATGGGGCGCACGTTGATGAGGTCCCTGGCAGTGGCCCCGGTCAGGTCGGGGATGGTGGTCATCCTCTCGCGGGCGATCCTCTCCATCCTGAGAAGGCCTATGCGCACCTGGTTCTGGAGGAGCTCACCCACGGCGCGGACCCTCCGGTTGCCGAGATGGTCAATGTCGTCGGTGCGCTCGTTGCCGTCCCTCAGGTCCATGAGCTTCCTTACTATCTGGGTCACGTCCTCTACAAGGAGCAGGCGCCTAGACTCGGGGATCTCCAGGCCGAGCCGCCGGTTCATCTTGTAGCGCCCGACACGGCCCAGGTTGTACCTGCGGGAATCGAAGAAGAGCCCGTTGATGTACTCCTTGGCGTTCTCCATCCTGGCCGGCTCGTTGGGGCGAAGCTTCCGGAACATCTCCATAACGGCCTCGTCCCTGTGCCTGGTGGGGTCGCGCTCCATGGTCGCCTCAATGGCGGGGTCGGTCTTCCAGACCCAGACCCTTGTCCTCCCCATCTCCCACAGCTTCTCGAGGATGTCCTTGGTGATCCTTTCGTTCTTCTTGACGACGCTCTTGCCGGACTCATCGGAAATGGTCTCGGCGATAAGTCTCCCCCTGACCTCGTCCTCGACCAGGTCGATCTGCTCCTCGACAGCCCCGAAGAGCTTGAGGATCTCGTCGTTGTTCTCGACCCCGAAGGCCTTCAAAAGCACTGTCACAGGCAGCTTCTTCCGGTTGTCGATGTTCACCGACAGTACCTCGCCCGGGGTCATGTCGAACTCGAGCCATGCCCCCCTGTCGGGGATGACCTTGGCAGCGTAACGCTCCTGTCCGGGGATGGACTCCTCGGAGCTGAAGTAGACGTCTGCCGAGCGGGCAAGCTGGCTAACGACCACCCTCTCGGTACCGTTGATGATAAAGGTGCCCCTCTCGGTCATCATGGGGAAATCCCCCAGGTAGACCTCTTCTTCCTTGATCTCCTCGGTCTTCCGGTTCACCAGGCGGATGGTAGCCTTTACCGACCTGGACCAGGAGAGGTCCCTCTGGGACGCCTCCTCCTGGGTTATCTGGGGGGGGTCGATGAAGTAGTCTACGAACTCGAGGGCGAATGAGCCGTCGTAGCTCTCGATGGGGAACACCTCGTCGAAGAGCTCCTGGAGCCCCTGGTTGGACCTCTCCCCAGCTTCCATCAGGTTGCCCTTCTCGTTGAACTGGAAGAACCACCTGAAGGAGTCTCGCTGGATCGCCACCATGTCAGGGATCTCGACAAGGTCATGGATGCGACCGAAGGTGAGGCGCTGCCGCTTGCTGTTGACGGGAACGAATTCAGCCATGGGAGAAACATAACCTCCCTGTCTCTAGGGGATTTGGAGGAACAAGACGTGACAAACTCAAAGGATAACTAAAGGGCTGCGCTGTGTCAATAGGCACAGCACAACCCTTTCGGTTTCCTCTTACCGCGACCACCGTTTCACCCCATCTTTCAATGGGTCGGATTTAACTTTATGGTGGGGAAGGGGGGATTCGAACCCCCACACCCTTCCGGACACTGGCTCCTGAAGCCAGCGCGTCTACCGTTCCGCCACTTCCCCTCGTCCAGTATCGACGGCGTTGATTTTAGCAACGCCAGGTTGTTTTGACAAGGACCAGTTGCCTCATTGTGGCCGAGTTGCCTCATGTGACCGGGACCGGCTGTTTAAGTAACCGAAGTTGTGGCCGGACAGCGCAATAAGTGGAAATGAATTTGGTTCAGTCTGTAGTGCAGGGGCGGTAGATCGTGACTCGTAACTCGTGACCATTGTTGTCATTCCGAACCCGCCTGCGCCTGTCGGCGGGTGAGGA
>ENA-UPTA01004858-UPTA01004858.1-activated-sludge-metagenome-genome-assembly--contig:-NODE-4858-length-12612-cov-5.781636_pt1 | contig 12612 bp, 12 predicted proteins | sample MGYA00238184_ERZ773361 | MGnify/ENA primary metagenome ERZ773361 (study PRJEB29100, sample SAMN05720205) | activated sludge metagenome | isolation source: anaerobic digester from wastewater...
TTAACAGGATTGAATGGATGCAAAAGCGAGGAGTCAGGCTACCAAACACATAGCGATAATTAGATATGTTGTTTGGTAACTTGACGGAATATACCAAACAAGATATATTATTCATCATAGTTGTTTGGTAGATGATATTATGGCCATCAAGGAACTGCTGAAAGAAGAGCTTGCGAACTCGCTCCGCATGGAGCGAGATTACGGCCGCGCCCTGGCCGAACTGCCGCGAGGAAGCCTTGTACGAAAAATTGTCGGGAAACAGGCCTATTTCTATCTTGCTTACCGCGAGGGCCCCAAGGTCCGGTTTCAGTACATGGGCCGGAATGTGGACAAGGCCGAACTCGCCAGATTCCGGGAGGCCAAACAGCTCCGGGCGCAATATCGCAAACATCGGTCTGATGTACGCAAACAGATCCGTTTTCTAAGGAGGGTGTTGCGTGCCAAACCAATCCTTTTGTGACCATTTTCATAATATTCGCACGGAGACACGGAGTCACTAAGAAGACCGGATGATTCGGACGCTGCACTTCGCGGCTTCGTGGCTTTGTGCGAGATCTGTATTCAGAATATTAACCGCAAGGAGCGCATGGAACACAAAGATTGCTTTTCCTGAGTTCATGAGTTCCAGAGCAGGAAAATATCCACCATGAAGAAAAGAAGGATATGAAGGACAATATCCCGTCAAATGTTTTCCGGAAGGACGGAATCAGCCGTTCAGGCTGTCGGCCGCGCATCACTGCACCGCCTGATCAAACTCCTCCCGGTAGCGGGCTGTGCCCCCGGCTCCGGCCATGACGGATTTGTCGAGGATCAGAATCATGAACGCTTCGTCGGGCACACTGTCCCACTGGCAGAAGATTCCCTTGCGCGAGGCCGGCATGAAACCAAAACGCGGATAGAATGCCGGATGGCCGAGGACGGCAATGAACGGGCACCCCTTCTGCCGGAGTTTTTCAATCCCCTCCCGCACCAGCGCGGAGCCAATGCCCTGCCGCTGACGCTCCGGCAAAACGGCCATCGGGGCAAGCCCCATGCCCCGCACCGATTCCATGTCGTCGGAGACCACCACCGGACTGAAGAAAATGTGCCCGACGAGCTTCCCCTCGTCTTCCGCCACCAGCGACACCGCGCTGCGGCACTCCGCGCGAACGGCATCCACGATGTCCGCTTCAACGGTCTGCCCGAACGCCGCCTCGTTCAGCGCGCGAACCGCCGGAATGTCGGCAGGCTTTTCTGGTCGTATGATCACTGACATGGAATGTCACTCCATTTTATCCGGCGGCGGCAGAGAGGCCAGCAGGGCGGCCTTGTCGGTCTGGCCCTCGAGCTGGCGGTCGTAGAGATCCTGGAGCAGTTTGCGGAAACCGGGGCCGGGAGCATGGCCCAGCGCGATGAGATCGCTTCCGGTCACCAGAGGGTTCGGCAGAACCGGCTCGGCGGATAACCTTGCGCGGGCGGCCTGCAGAAAATCATAAACATCAAGCTGGTCGTGCGACGAGATGCAGTCCAGCCGGTGCAGTTCCAGCTCATCCTCAAAGACGGGAGCACCCATGAGCCGCCGGAGCTTCGATTCACGCATCTGCGGCGCAACGGCCAGGCGCATGTGGCCGGCAATGATCGCGCAGACTTCCTCGACAAGCGCATTCGGCGAACGCAGGCGCTCGAGTATGGAGCGGGCCATGTCCGCGCCCACGGGGGCGTGACTTTCAAAGCGCCAGCGCTGTGTGCCGTCAGGCATCGTGGCGAACTTCGCGGTCGGCGGCTTGCCGACGTCATGCAGAAGCACGGAGAGCGCCAGCCGCAGGGACGGTTTGGGCTTCATGGCATCCAGCATGAGGCGCGTGTGGGTGAACACGTCGCCTTCGGGATGAAATTCCGGCGGCTGCTCAACGCCAACCATGGCCTCAACCTCAGGCAGGATTTCCTTCAGCAGGCCGGAATCCCGCAGGAGCTGGAGCGCTTCGCCGGCATGCAGGGATTCGGTCAGCAGGCGGAACAGTTCATCGCGGATGCGCTCGGCGCTGACCTGCCGGATTTTCGGGGCTAAATCGCGGATGGCCGCAAACGTGGCGGGTTCGATGGTGAATCCAAGGGTCGAGGCGAAGCGCACGGCGCGAAGCATGCGGAGGTGATCCTCTGCGAAGCGCACGGCGGGTTCGCCGATGGCGCGAATCAGGCGCGCGCCGAGATCGGCGCGGCCGCCGGCATAGTCGCGGATTTCCCCGCTGGCCGGGTCAAGGAAAAGCGCGTTGACGGTGAAATCGCGGCGGATGGCGTCCTCGCGGGCATTCGTAAAAGTGACGGCATCGGGCCGCCGCCCGTCGGTGTAGGTTGAATCCGCGCGGTAGGTGGCGACTTCCACGGAAGGGCCATCCTCCGGCACGACAACGATGATCCCGAAGGCTTTGCCAACCGCCACGGTTTTCGGAAACAGCGCTTCAATGCGGTCGGGAAGCGCATCGGTTGCGATGTCCCAGTCCTTGGGCTCGCGACCGAGCAGAAGATCGCGGACGCATCCGCCGACCAGAAACGCCTCGTGGCCGTTCCGGCGGATGGTTTCAAGAATGCGAAGCGGGGCAGATGGAACATTAACCTTCATGTCGTCAGTTTCGGAAAACGCAGGGGAATGTCAATGCCAACCTCAAACCCGTTTTTGAAACAGGATCACGCCGCCGGGATGATATTCCGCAGGCAGGCCGTACTGTTTTTCCAGCCATTGGAAGGTGGCGCGGGCGAAGATGCAAACGTGCGTGATGTCGTTGGCGTAGAACCACTGGTCAAAAGGCTTTGCCGCCTCGTCATAAAGCTGCGTCATGATGCCGATCCAGCCGCCGGGGCGGACCAGTTTCAAGAAGCGTTCGAATTCCTCGCGCGGGCGGAAAAAATGCTCGATGGTTTCGGAGCAGGCGAGGAAATCATATTCCCGTTCGAGCAGCTCCGTTTTCGGAGCATAAAAAATATCGTACGCCTCGCAGGGAAATCCGGCGTCCGTGAACATCTGCGCCAGCGCCGGCTCCGGGCCGGAACCGAAATCGAGACCGGATGCTCCGGATTCCAGTTTTGAACTCAGCGGCTGAAAGAGGCGGTTCAAAAATGACCGGTAGCCTGCATTCCCGGGGTCATTCTGATGCGTGTCATACCGCGCTTTTTCATCTCCGGGCGACGGCCTTTGATCCGGAGGCACAAATCGAAGCGCGCATTGCGGACACTGGAACCAGTCGTGTTTCCAGGCCCGCGCAAAATGCTCCGCCGTCCCGCCGCAGAGCGGACAGGGCGAATGGCCGCTTTTGTCACTCATGGCGGACACTATAACGATTTTTTGAGAAAAATTGGCATTTTTTGTCGTTTTTGAGCGGTTTTTTGCCGTTTTTGGCCATTTTAAAGCGTTTTTTGAGCATTTTTTGCCATTTTCCAACCCCTTGGCGAAAATTTTGCACGGCAAGGCGGGAGTTCATTTTTCCAATGATTGGAACTTTTTTCCGGGCATGATGCGGGTTATGATGCGGGCCGGAGAAAATCAGATCATGCAGATTGAATCATCGCTCAGGCAGGTTGTGCTCGGAATTCAAATGCTGTTTGTGGCCTTCGGGGCGCTGGTGCTGGTGCCCCTGCTGACGGGCCTCGATCCATCCATCGCGCTGTTCACGGCGGGCGCGGGCACACTTCTGTTCCACGCGATCACCGGCGGCAAGGTTCCCATTTTCCTCGCAAGCTCGTTTGCTTTCATCGCCCCGATCGCATTCGCCATGAAGGAATGGGGCCCGGGCGCGACCTCCGGCGCACTGTTCTGCGCGGGGCTGGTGTATCTGCTGTTCAGCCTGATGGTGCTGCTCGGCGGCAAGGACATGATCAACCGCTATCTGCCGCCGATTGTCACCGGCCCGGTGATCATGGTGATCGGTCTCAAGCTGGCTCCGGTGGCCGTGAGCATGTCGCGCAGCTTCGGGGGATCCTGCACGCCCAGCGGCAAGGCCATGCTGATCGCCGCGTGCTCCCTGCTGACCGCTGTCGCCACGGTGATGTTCGGGAAGAAACTACTCAGCCTGATCCCGGTGCTGTGCGGGATTATCGTCGGGTATCTGGTTTCGCTCGCGATGGGCGTGGTGGATTTCACCCCGGTGAAGGAGGCGGTCTGGTTCGCGGCCCCGTGGACGGCCGCGCTGAAGAGCGGCGCATGCGCCATGCCCCGGTTCGAGCTCGCGGCCATCACCTACATGCTCCCGGTCGCGCTGGCGCCGGCCATCGAGCACGTCGGAGACATTCTGGCCATCTCATCCGTGACCGGAAGGAACTATCTCCAGAATCCGGGCCTGCACCGCACGCTTCTGGGCGACGGACTGGCCACGTCTCTGGCGGGCCTCCTGGGCGGGCCGCCCAACACCACTTATTCCGAGGTGACCGGCGCGGTGGCCCTCACCCGGGCATTTGATCCCCTGCTGATGCGCATCGCCGCCGTCGCCGCCATCATCCTCGCCTTTGTCGGAAAGCTCGGCGCCGTGCTGCTCACGATTCCCTCGCCGGTCATGGGCGGGATCATGATGCTCCTGTTCGGCATGATTGCCGCCATCGGCATCAATGCGCTGGTGAAGGCGCGCGTGGACATGTCAAAGTCGCGCAACCTGGTGATCGCTTCCGTCATTCTAACGACCGGCATCGGCGACCTGACGGTGGCCTGCGGGCATTTCTGCCTGGGCGGCATCGGGCTCGCCGGACTCACGGGCGTGCTGCTGAACATCATCCTTCCCGGCACCGGCGATGCGCACGCCGAACACACGGAGACTGCACCATGAGGAAACCCGGAAATCCGGACGAATGGAAAATCCAGCCCCTCGCGGAGGCCGTCACGCCTGTTTTCCAGTCTGATCCCGACTCGAAAGTTTCGCCCTGCAGCCCGTCCATCGAGATCATGCCGGGAGGACGCATCATTGTCGCCTTCAGCCAGAACGGCCCCGGCATCAAGGGGCTTCCCGGGAAAAAGGCGCGGCACCCGCGCACCGGCCACTGGATGCAGGGAAGGATTCTGGTTTCCAACGACCACGGGCAGAAATGGCAGGAAACCCATCTGTTCCCGTTCCGCAATGCGCGCCTTTTCCGCGACGGCCACATCCTGTTTCTGATTGGCGAAAACGGCGAGCTGCAGATCATCAAGTCGGCCGACGGCGGCCTCACCTGGAGCGAACCCGCGCAGCTCACCACGCATCCCGACGCGGAAGGCGACTATGCCGAACCGCCTGCGGGCATCTTTGCGGACGATCAGCACATCGCCATGGTCTGGATGAGGAACACGGTGGCCGACCCGAAAGGCCCCTGCCCTCTTTCAGCCGTATTTATGAGGGCCGCACGCGGAACAAACCTGACGAGCCCGAAGCAGTGGACCGTGGTGGAAACGCGAACACTCCCGGGCCGTTCCGACGAGCCCCTGTGGCGCGACGCCCATGTGGTGAGGATCACCGATCCGGACCACGTTTTGTACAGCGCCGATGCGGGAAGCAGCCAGCTCATCTTCCGCGCGCACGGACTCGGCGGACGGGCCATGATGGCGATTGCTGCCGATCAGGATGGGGTGCTGAAAATGGAGCCCGCAAGGAAACAAGATCAAGACTTCACCTTTTTCCCGTTTCCCGGCGGCCACGCCCGCTTTCAAATCCTGTTCGATGCGGAAACAAAACTCTACTGGCTGATCAGCCGGCAAACGCGCAACAGCATGAGCAACCGGCGCGCCCCGGAACCCCTGCGGCATCAGCTGCATTTTTCCGGCAACCTGTTCGACTGGAATTTCGCCGGGCTGCTGCAGCCGAATGAAACCGCGCTTCACGAGCTCTGCGCCGCGATCCACGGGAACACCATCTTTCTTGCGGGGACAACCGGAGGAAGCGGGACGCACCGTGCAGGCGTCGGACTTTCTGCCGTGAAGAATTTCAAGGAGCTGGTTTATCCATGAGCGGGCTGCTGGACAGCCACATGCACCTCGACATCGTGCATCACGTCCATCCGGAACGCATTCAGTGGCTGAAAGAGAAACGCTGCGCGGTGATTTCGTGGGCTTTCTCGCCGCATGAAGGCGGCGCCGCGGAACTGAAACGCTATTTGAAGTTTCAGGCGGACACCATCCAGTCCATCAGCGACAGCGGGCTTCCCTGCCGGTTTCTGGCGGGAATCCATCCGCGCAACATCCCCGGCGATCTCAAGCCCGCGCAGTGCGGAGATTTCCTGCAGCCGTTTCTGAAGCATCCGCTCTGCCTTGGAATCGGCGAGATCGGGCTCGAGACGGGCGACGCGCGGGAAACTGATTTTTTCATCGCCCAGCTCGAACTCGCGCGTGCCCTGGACCGCGGTCTTCGAACGGGAGTTCACACGCCCCGAAAGAACAAAATTGAAGTCACAAAACAGATTCTTTCCATGCTTGAGGATTTTCAGGAATTGAAGGGCCGGTTGGTGGTGGACCACTGCACGCCGGACACCATCGGCGATGTGCTCGAACGGGGATGGACGGCGGGCGTGACGCTGAGTCCGGTGAAGTCGTCGCTTGCTGATCTGCTGATGATCGTCAGAACCCGCCTCGACTGCATCGGCCGCATCATGTGCAACACCGATTCGGGCGCCGATTTCCATGAGGATTTGGCCGAGGCCGCCGCCTCGGAGACTTTCGCGCCGGCGGTCCGGGACGCGCTTTTCGGGGGCAGCGCCGCGGATTTCTTCGGCTGGCGGCCCGCATACGCTTGAACCGCACGGAGGCCGCATGATACAAACGCGGGCCATGGACAAAAAGATTCCAGGGGACAGCACCGGCCCGATCTACGAGGCCCTCATGCGGATCAGCCTCGCGCTCAACTCGCGGCTGGATCTCGGCGAAGTGCTGGATCAGGTGATTTACTACACGCGGCTTTTGACCGGCGCGAAGAATGCCAGCATCGTGCTGTGGAATGCCCGCAAAAAAATGTTCGAAGCCGGCGCATCCACCACGGAGGTCGGCGACACCGTGGCCCTCCGCGTGCGGCGCACCAGCGGCGCCACCCGGTGGATCATTGACCACGCCGAACCCTTCGTGGTGCCGGACACCGCACACGATCCATTCATCGCCAACCGCATGCTCCCGGAAAACAGCATCCGCGCCTATGCCGGGGTTCCCATCACCCGCGACGGGGAGGTCCTGGGCGTGCTGTATGCGCTGTCGTACCAGAACCGGGAGTTCGACCGGGACGAGATCAAATGGATGCAGGAGCTGGCCCGGCTGGCCGCCATTGCCATCAGCAATGCGCGCATGATGAAAGCGCTTCAGGAACTTGGCGCCTTCAAGGACGCCATGCGCCGCATGGCGGCGCACGATCTGCGCCAGCCATTGACCACTGCGTCCGGATATTTGAACATGGCCATCATGGATCCAAATCCTCTTTCGGGCGAACAGCGCAAAGCCCTTCGCACGGTTGAGGAATCGCTCAACCGCATGGGGGCAATGATTTCCGATCTCCTCGACTACGAACGCCTCACCGCCGAGGGCATGCTCGCCCGGCAGCTTCTGGACCTGAATGACATCGCGAAAAAGGCCGTTTCCAATTTCAAGGCGCAGGCCGCGCATAAATCACAGCGTCTGGCGGTTGCGACCGCGGCAAAACCCCTGATGGTGAACGGCGACCCGGTGCTTCTGCTGCAGGCCGTCGGGAACCTGCTCTCCAACGCCATTAACTATACGCCGGAAGGCGGGAAAATCCGCGTGGCCGCATCCGCCGGCAACGAATGCTGCATTATTTCCGTAAGCGACAACGGGCCGGGCATCGAACCGGAAGATCTGGAGATGCTCTTCCAGCCCTTCCGCAGACGGTCGGTGCCGGGCAAAATAAACGGAACGGGTCTTGGATTGAGCCTTGTGAAAATCATCGCGGAACAGCATGGCGGGAGCGTGTCCGCGGAAAGCGCGCCCGGACAGGGCAGCACATTCCGGATCAGCATTCCCGAAGATCGTGAGACGCAACAGACCGCCAAAGGATAAAACCAGAATGAAAAAATCCGTCATCATCAACATCAGTGTGTGGAGTCTGCTGCTGGCGGCCGGTGCGGCCAGCACGGGCATGGCCGTTCACTACCGGACGCTGAGCGAGCAGAAGACCGAAAAACTGCAGCAGGCGGAAGAAACAGTTCAGTCCCTGAAGCAGGCTCAGCTCGCGGCCAGCGAAGAAAAAACAGGCGCCGTTGCCGCAATCGCGGCGGGCGCCGCGCAGGACACCAACCTCACGGCCAGAATCCGCGAACTGGAAATCCAGCTTCAGAGCAGCGCGAACCTGATCGCATCCCTGCAGGCCGCGCAGACCAACCAGTGGCACCGGGAGGACCGGCCCCGCCGCGACCGGAATGCGTGGATGGAGGAACTGAAAACCTCCGATCCGGAGCGCTACAAGGAAATGATGGCGCGGCGCGAGGAGGCGCAGCGGAAAATGAACGAGTCTTTCGCCGCGAAGGCCGCGCATTTCCTCGATCGCGACACTTCATCCATGAGCGAGGAAGAGGCTGCGCAATACCACCAGATGATCAATCTGCTGGACGAAACGTGGCGGCTGGCCGAGAACCTGAATGCCGACCTTCCGCGCGACCAGCGCTGGCCCCTGATGCGGCAGATGCACGAAAACATCGAGACCCTCACTCCCCTGCTGGATGCGGAACGCATAAGCGAATTCCAGAAGATCGCGACGGATTTCGGATATGACGATGCGGAGGCCGCGCAGTTTGTTGAATACATGAACAACGTGGTTGAAGTCACATCCATGCGCTCATTCTTCGAAAGCATGGGCCGGGGCCGCGGGGGGCCGCCGGGCGGGCCGGACCGCGGCGGAGGAGAAGGCGGAGGATCCCGATGAACCCGAAAGTCGCCTTTTTCGATGCCAAGCCCTACGACCGCCAGTCTTTTGACGCGGTCAACGGCGGCGGCATGGACATCACCTATTTTGACGCGCACCTCGACAGCCGCACCGTCAACCTCACGCCCGGCTTCGATGCCGTCTGCGCATTCGTCAACGACACCATCAGCAAGACGGTGATTGATCAGCTCGTTGCAAACGGCGTGAAGCTTGTTGCCCTGCGCTGCGCGGGCTTCAACAACGTGGATTTCAAGGCGGCCTTCCGGCGCATCCATGTGGTCAGAGTGCCGGCCTATTCGCCGCACGCGGTGGCCGAACATGCCGTGGCGCTCATCCTGGCGCTCAACCGGAAAACGCACAAGGCCTACTCGCGCACGCGGGACGGGAACTTTTCGATCAACGGCCTGCTGGGCTTTGACATGCACGGAAAAACAGCGGGCATCATCGGCACCGGCAAGATCGGGCGCTGCCTGATCGAAATCCTGCTGGGCTTCGGCATGAACGTGCTGGCCTACGACAAGTTTCCCGACACATCCCTTGCCTTCTCCTCCCCGGCGGAATTCCAGTATGCCTCGCTCGAAGACATCTATGCCAAATCCGACATCGTCTCGCTTCACTGCCCGCTGACGCCCGAAACCGAGCACATGATCAACACCCAGAGCATTTCAAAAATGAAGTCCGGCGTGATGATCATCAACACCGGCCGCGGCAAGCTGATCCAGACGGCCGCACTGATCCACGGGCTCAAGACCCGCAAAATCGGCGCCGCCGGGCTGGACGTGTATGAAGAGGAAAGTGAATACTTCTTCGAGGACAAATCCGCCGAAATCCTGACCGATGACGCACTCGCGCGCCTGCTGACCTTCCCGAACGTGCTCATCACCTCGCATCAGGCGTTCTTCACGGCCGAGGCCCTGCGCAGCATCGCCGAGACAACGCTGCAGAACATCCGGGAATTTTTTGACGGCGGATACCTCAAAAACGAAATCTGCTACCAGTGCAGCGGCACCTGCCTGAAAAAGGAAAACAAGCGCTGTTTCTGATTATTGGCCAATTTTTGGCATTTTTGAGCGTTTTTGAGGCGTTTTTTGTCTCTTTTTGAAACCATGCAATATTTTGACAGGCGATGCGTTGTATGTGATGTTCTGTACATCAGAATGACGAAACAAACAGAAAGGAACATGCGATGAAGAAATACACGTTGGCAGCGATTGTTGCGGCAATACTGGCGGCTCAGGGAGTCATGGCTCAGCCTCCGCGGGGTGAAATGGGTGCTCCTCGCGAAGGCGGCAAAGGCCAGCCCCCAATGATGGGCAGCAAGATGAAGTGCGGGCCCATGCAGGATGGCGGACCCGGCATGCGCGGCGGAGCATCAGGCATGGGCATGCTGATGCGCATTTGCCACGATCCTGAACTCCAGAAACAGGCGGGCATCAGCGATGACGAGGTGGCGAAGCTCAAGTTTCTGGCCACGAAGATCAAGAAAGACATGATTGACCTGAAGGCGAACTTGGAGAAAGCGCAGCTGGATCTGCAGGCCGCCACGGACAGCAAGGATCCCAGCCGCGAGGCCGTCATGGCCGCCGCGGACGCTGTTGCAGCCGCTCAGGCCGCAATGATGAAGGCCAACCTCGGCGTGAAGTTTGACGTGATCGGGCTGATCGGGGCCGACAAGGCCGATGCATTGCAGAAGGCCTGCTCTGAAAACCGCATGGATCTGCGCAAGAGGGAAGGCAAAGATCGCGACGGCAAAATGTGGAAGGGCAAAAAGGACGGCAAAGGCCGCGGCCCCAAGGATGTATGCCCTCAAGACGACGATAAAGACGATGATGACGATGATGATGATGACGACAAGGGTGAAAAAGAAGATAAAGACTAATCTTCATCCGCCAGTTTGACAAAAGAGGCCGGGAAATTTTCCCGGCCTCTTTTGTCGAGGTCGTGACGGAGCACGACCCTCCATTTATGCGTGCCTACCACTCCGGATTTTTTTCACCGCGGACGAGGTCTTCGCGTTTTTCGCGCGCGCGGACCAGCTTTACCTTCCGGCCCTGAACCATCACTTCGGCGGGCCGCGGACGGCTGTTGTAGATCGAGGACATTGCAAATGCGTAGGCGCCTGCGCTCTTGACGGCGATCAGGTCGCCCTGTCCCACTTTGGGCAATTCACGCTCGGACGCAAAGAAATCGCCAGACTCGCACACAGGCCCGACCAGATCGCCCAGAATGCTCCCGGATGTTTCCTTCACGGGAAGGATTTTGTGGTAGGCCTCGTAAAGCGCAGGCCGGATCAGGTCATTCATGCCGCCGTCGCTGATGATGAACTTTTTGAACGGGTTGTCCTTGATATACTGCACCCGGCAGACCAGCAGGCCCGCGTTTCCAACCAGGAAACGGCCCGGCTCCATGCCCACGGACATTCCCAGCTCCTTCGCATGGCGGATGACGACCTTCGCCAGCCCCTGCACATCGAACGGTTCCTGCTCATCGCGATACTGGATGCCCAGCCCGCCACCGATGTCGAGCTGTGTGAACTTCGGATATTTCCTCTTCAGCTCGCGGCAGACCGGCGCCACTTTTTCCAGGGCCTGCGCATAAGGCTCCACGGTCATGATTGGAGAACCGATGTGCATGTGAATGCCTACGATTTCGAGCCCCGGAAGTGATGCGGCCAGTTCATAGGCTTTCATGGCTCGCTCCAAGTCCACCCCGAACTTGCTCTCCTTCTTGCCGGTGCTGGTGTACTTGTGCGTCTTGGGGTCCACATCCGGATTTACGCGTATCGCAATGCGGCCCGGCTTGTTCAACGCCTGCGCGCGCTGCGAAATCCGCTCGATCTCCGGCTCGGACTCCACCGTGAAGCAGTGAATGCCCCCGGTGAGGGCATAGTCAATTTCCTCGACGGTTTTGCCGACGCCGGCGAAAACGATTTTGGACGGCTCCACGCCTGCGCGAACCGCGCGCCACAGCTCGCCGCCAGATACCACATCCGCGCCCGCGCCTTCGCGGGCGAACGTGCTGATGACCGCCGCATTGCTGTTCGCCTTGATCGCGAAATATATCTGCGGATTGATTTCGCTGAAAGCTGCTGTCAGCTGCCGGTACTGGCCGAGCAGAAAACTCCGGTTGTAGACGTACAGCGGCGTGCCGTATTTTTCCGCAAGCGCCGCCACCCGCACGCCATCAATAAACATCTCGCCTTTTCTATATTCAAAACATTCCATAAGTCACCGCACTCATTCCCATTCGCGTCTATTCGCGATCATTCGCGGTTTCAGTTTTCGCATGCAATTACTTCTGGACGCCAAGACCTGCGCGCGCGCGGACGCGCAGGCGCAAAGCATTCAGTTTAATGAAGCCGTCGGCATCGGCCTGGTTATAGACGTTTTCACGCTCAAACGAAGCGATGGTCGGATCGTAAAGCGACTTTTTCGCCTTGCGCCCCGTGACCGTGCAGCTTCCCTTGAACAATTTCACACGGGCCGTGCCGGTGACGGACGCGGCCGCATCATCCATGGCTGCCTGCAGCATCTTGCGCTCGGGCGCGAACCAGAATCCGTTGTACACCAGTTTCGCGTACTGAGGAACCAGCGTGTTGCGCTGGAAGAGCACTTCACGGTCCATGCATATCTGCTCGACCGCCTCGCGGGCGCGGTAGAGGATCGTCCCGCCGGGCGTTTCATAGACCCCGCGGCTCTTCATGCCGACATAGCGGTTTTCAACCATGTCAATCCGGCCGACGCCGTGCTTCGCGCCCATCTTG
>ENA-UPTA01004864-UPTA01004864.1-activated-sludge-metagenome-genome-assembly--contig:-NODE-4864-length-12606-cov-4.926858_pt1 | contig 12606 bp, 10 predicted proteins | sample MGYA00238184_ERZ773361 | MGnify/ENA primary metagenome ERZ773361 (study PRJEB29100, sample SAMN05720205) | activated sludge metagenome | isolation source: anaerobic digester from wastewater...
GAACGCTTTATGATCTCTCCGGCGCGACTCAAAAATCTGCACATTTCATTCCCCGGTCCGGCCACAACGATCTCCTGATGCAGGGGCTTATGGCGTACATGCGCGCAATCGAGGTCTTTATTCTAGACACGTGACCTCCACCGGCAGAACTGCGAAGCACATAAACTGTAACTGGATGTTTTATTTATAAAATGATACGTACAGGTCCAACATTTTCATCATGCTCCCCGAAGGAGAATCTTTCATGAGCGCGCTCTATTTATTAATCGGCAGTTTATGCGTCTTTGCCTTGGCTTATCGTTATTATGCGGCCTTTATCGCAGCGAAAGTTCTCATGCTGGACGATCGAAATATCGCCCCGTCCATTACCTGCAATGACGGCCAGAACTACGTACCGACCAACAAATGGGTCGTCTTCGGACACCATTTCGCTGCCATCGCCGGCGCCGGGCCCATGATCGGGCCGGTCCTGGCCGCCCAGTACGGCTGGGGACCGGGTTTCTTCTGGATTCTCCTGGGTTCGGTCTTCGCCGGTTGCGTTCATGACATGATCATCCTGTTCGCCTCCTACCGTCACAAGGGGCAGTCCCTGTCGGTTATCGCTGAAAAGGATGTCAGCCGGGTTACCGGCGCGGTGACGGCCGTGGTGATCCTTTTCATCATCATATGCGCCCTGGCCGGTCTGGGTGTGGCGGTCGTCAATTCCCTGTTCAACAACCCGTGGGGCGTCTTTTCCATTGCCATGACGATCCCGATTGCAATGGTCATCGGCATGTACATGTTCAAGATCAGACCGGGCGCCATTCTGTCGGGATCCATTGCCGGCGTGACGATGGTCTGCCTCGCCGTTTTTCTGGGACCCTACATTGCCGATTCCGCCATTGCCACCTGGTTTACCTTCGACAAGAAGCAGATGTCGATCCTTTTGCCTTTGTACGGCTTCTGTGCGGCGGCCATTCCCGTATGGCTGCTTCTGGCGCCACGGGATTATCTGAGCACCTTCATGAAGATCGGCGTCGTCGCCGCCCTGGCCATCGGACTGTTTTTCGTCAATCCGACCATCAAAATGCCTTTTACGACGTCATTCATGTCTGGCGGCGGTCCGATTATCCCAGGTCCCTGGTGGCCCTACGTGTTCATCACCATCGCCTGTGGCGCCATTTCGGGCTTTCATGCCCTGATCGGTTCGGGTACAACGCCGAAAATGGTGGAGCATGAAACGGAAATTCCCATGATCAGCTACGGTGCCATGCTGACGGAAGCCTTTGTAGCGGTCATGTCCCTTCTGGCCGCCGTGACCCTCATTCCCGGGGATTATTTCGCGATCAACACCTCCGCAGAAGCCTTCCAGAAATTGAATATGCAGATCGTCGATCTGCCCGTCCTGAATCAACTGGTGGGGCTTGACGTCGCCCATCGGCCCGGAGGCGCCATCTCGCTGGCGGTCGGCATGTCCCACATCTTTGCCAATATCAGTGAAGGCCTCCGCCACACCATGAAGTACTGGTTCCAGTTCATCATCATGTTCGAGGCCCTCTTCATTCTGACCACCATCGACGCCGGAACCCGCGTGGCCCGCTATATTTTGCAGGATATTCTCGGTTACGCGTATCAACCGTTGAGCCGGAAGGACTGGATACCCGGTTCTGTGGTTACCAGCGCCCTCGTTTCCCTGGCCTGGGGCTACCTGCTCTATACCGGAGACATTTCCTCCATCTGGCCCATGTTCGGCGCCACAAACCAGACCCTGTCCGCCCTGGCCCTGGCCATCGGCACCACGATCATCCTGCGGATCGGCCGGAAAAAGGCCTATGCTCTCATCACCCTGATCCCCTGCATCCTGGTCACGGTCACGACTTTCGCCGCCGGCGTCATGAATATCCAGACCTACCTGGGTAAAGACCAGATGCTCAACGCCTGGCTGAGCCTGGCCATTCTGGTGCTGGTGGTGATTATCATTCTGGACAATATCCGGGTGTGGCTGAAACTGCTCCGAACGGAACAACCCATCGGGATGAACGACGATCGGGATGCGATCTACTGTCCGGTGGTTCCGGAACAGGCGAAGATTGACGCGCGGCCGTAGAAAATTGAACCCATTATTGTATTGAACGCTATTAAAAGTGAGGTTTTCATTGCGCCAAAGCGGCAGGCACCTGCTTTGGCGTCTTTTTTTTCACCAGGAAATACAACGTGCCCTTTTCCTTGATGCTGCCGGCGATGTGTTCGGCTTCCTTGCCGGAGCCGCAGAAAAGGTCGATCCGGCCGGGGCCCTTGATCATGCCGCCGGTGTCCTGCAGAAGGGTAAACCGGGTGAAGGGCTCCCAGGAAAGAAGGTTTCCCATCTCATCCAGAACCGGCTTGCGTAGCTTGATGAAGGCAAGACCGCCCCGGGGGAAAACGGCTGGGTCGGCCGCCAGTGATCTGCCCCCCGTCAGCGGGACGTCCAGCGCCCCGACGGGGCCGACTTCCACGACACGGAAGAAGATATAACTCTCGTTTTTGTAGAGCAGTTCCAGGTCTTCGGGATGTTCCTGCAGATACTTCTTTACCTTCTGGTGAGACACTTGGGAAGAAGTGATCTTACCGTTTTCAAGCAGACACGACGATGCGCCCTTAAAGGCACGGCCGTTGGTCTGGGCGAAATTGACCCGCATTTCCTTCCCATCCGGCAGGATGATTTTTCCTGAGCCCTGGATGTGCAGATAAAAAAGCTCGACCGGATCGTCCACCCAGACAATCTCCAGCTTCTTACCGGCCAGAACGCCTTCCCCGTCGATCTCCGCCCGGCTGGGATAAGGCACGAGCTGTCCCTTTTCCACGCGGCCGATGACTCTTTCACCTTTGTATTTATTAAGGAATTTGCCAAGATAGACCACAACGGCGTCGTCCGGCACCCGGTAGATGGGGTAGCGGAACCGATCGGTTTTCTCCAGCGAGCCGAGGAGGACCGGCTCGTAGTAACCGGTGAAGACGATCTTGCCGGGTTCTCCGTTTCCGGCAGACCGATAAATATCAAAAGATTCAAGAATTTTCAGGTTCCGTTCCTCATCGGAGACGGTATTCAGCCAAATATCCTGAAACAGAAGGAGAGAGTCTTTCAGTTCCTGCACGCTGTAGAGGGTCTCGCCGATACGGTACTGCAGACCCGGATTAAGCCGGTCATAGTATTGCAGGCTGCGCCCCACGGCCAGGACCAGAGATTCCGGGTCAAGGTCATCGCCGATAAAAGAAACCTCTCCGGTTTCAACCCGAAAAAGGGGATAAATCATTCCCGTATCTTTATAAACAATCGGCGGTTTGGTAACCGGTATCTCCGCGGGGGGCCTTTCCTGCGGGGGCGTTGCCACAGGGGGCATAGGCGTATCCTTTCGGATGACGGGAGCGGGGGTGCAGCCGGAAAAAAGAAAAAGCAGAACCAGTACAAGAAAACCGAAAAACCGAAAACACGTCATAGTTCTAAAATCATGGCCGTTTCATCACAGAAATCCGGGTACTTGGAACAGCGGAAACAGTCGGACCAAATCTTTTCCGACAGGGTGGAACGGTCCACCTCGTGAAAACCGAGACGACCGAAGAACTCCTTCTGATACGTCAGGGTGAAGATGCGAAACAACTCCAGGGTGATGGCTTCTGAAATGCAGGCCTCCACCAATTTTTTGGCAATCCCCTGACGGCGGTGGTCATCCTCGACATAGAGAGACCGAATTTCAGCCAGGTTTTCCCAGATGATGCTCATGGCACAGATGCCGATAATGGAATGTTCATCCTTATCATAATAAACAAAGAAATCCCGGAGGTTCCCGTAGATGTCCATGAGAGAGCGGGGCAGCATTTCTCCCTTCTGGGAAGACTGGTTGATCATCCTGTGAATCGCCCGGACATCGCCGATACGTGCTTTTCTCAACATGGATCCGTATTTCCTTTTTTCGTTCGGTGCCTCGTTGTATACCTTATCCGGTCAAGGGCGTCAAAACAATATGCAGCAGCTGAACCGGCAATCCAAATCTACGCCTGCTGCTCCGTCTTTTGCCCAAGGGCGCGTCTGTACTCGCCCGCATATTTTTTGGCAATTTCAGTAAAATTACCGCCTCCCATCATATGGGCAATCTCATCGATGCGTTCTTCCTCTGATAAGACGGTGAGGCGGACATGGGTCCGGCCGTCGGCAACCGCCTTGGAAATTCGGAAATGGTGGTCCCCAAAGCAGGCAATCTGAGGCAGGTGGGTAATGCAAAAAATCTGGTGTCTGGCTGCCAGATCACGGAGTTTTTCACCGATCAGCTCCGCTGTGGCGCCGCCGACGCCGCTGTCCACTTCGTCGAAGATCATCGTGGCCACCGGATCGGTCTGCAGCATAATCCGGCGCATCGCCAGAATAATGCGGGAAAGTTCCCCTCCGGAAGCGATACGCGCCATGGGCTTCAAGACCTCACCAATATTTGTGGAAAGATAAAATTCGACCTGATCCCACCCTTTCGGGCCTAAAGCAAGACCCTTTTCCGCATGCCAGGCGAACTTGACCTGAAAAGCGGCAGCAACCATTTTCAGCGTTTTGAGTTCATCCCCTATCGCCTGCTCCATCCGGCGGGCTGCCTCCTGACGCGCCTCCGACAAATGCTGGGCCTTTTTCTCAAGTTCCTGAAGGCTCGCGCTGATCCGGGCGTCCAATGCTTCCATATCCTCACTCAACTGCGACAGATCCTTCAATTCATCGGCAATGTTCCCGCGTTGAACTAAAATATCGCCAACCGTTTGGCCGTATTTGCGCTTCAGTTTCTGCATAACTTCCAAACGATCGTCAATGGCTGTCAAACGCTGGGGATCGCTGACCAAAGTCTTGCGATAATCTCGAAGGGCAAAGGCAAGTTCCTCGAGCTGATAATAAAGGGCATCCAGGTCTTGAGACGGCGTTGGAAACCGGTCGTCGATGTCGTTGATTGACTTGATTTCGGTTTGCACGGTTCGGAGCAATGTCAAAACCGATTCCTCACGCCCATAGAGGTCGTCAAAGGCGGCGGCGGTATGTGTTTCCAGTTTGGCAATGTTGGAGAGAATTTTTTTCTCTTCCTGTAACGCCTCTTCCTCCCCTTCCCTCAATGCGGCCTGGTCAATTTCCTGCAGTTGGAAAGTCAGATAGTCGAGTTTTTCTCCCCGGTTCTTCGCCCGTGTCTGCAATTCCCGACGCTGCTCCTGAAGGACCTGGTATGCCCCATACACCTCTGCGTATTCGCGCCTTTGAGCAAGCAGCTGGCCGAAGTCATCCAGAATATCGATGTGATTGTCCGGATTCAGAAAAACTTGATGCTCACGCTGGCCGCAGATGTCAATGAGGGGCTCGCTCAGGGTGGTAAGCATGCCCAGCGTGGCGGCGGAACCGTTAATAAAAACCCGGTTTTTCTCCGATCGGGAAACAATTCTTTTGAGGACGAGATCACTTCCGGCTTCAAACCCCATCTCCCGAAGTTTCTGCCGGATCGACGGGCGGTCCGCAATATCAAAAACCGCCTCGACAACCGCTTCATCCTCATCCGTCCGAATCAAGTCGGGCGATGCGCGATCACCCTGCACCAACCCGAGGGCACCCAGAATGATGGATTTTCCTGCCCCGGTTTCCCCGGTCAGCACCGTCAAGCCATCGCCGAAGGTCATCTGTAACTCTCCGATAATGGCAAAATTCTTGATCCTGAGACCAGTCAGCATGGTTTGATGTTTGTCGTTCCCTCCGGCAGTCTCCCCCAGCCCAGTTTGGTCCGCAGAATCTCCCAGTAATCTCTGAGCGGTGAGGAAATCAGGTTTGTTACATAGGGCGACCGGCACACCGTGACCATGTCCCCCAGCTTCAGGTCATAGGAAATCTGTCCGTCCAGGGTAACGGTCGCACCCGGTTCCTTGGTCAGCAGTTTGACTTTAACCTCCACGTCAACCGGCAGGATGATGGGCCGGTTCGTCAGGGTGTGCGGACATAAGGGACTGAGGACCATACAACCCATTTTGGGATACACGATCGGCCCCCCGGCGGAGAGCGAATAGGCGGTTGAGCCCGTCGGGGTTGAAATGATGATCCCGTCGGCTCTGAAGGTCGTCAAGAACTCATCATTGACGAACACCTGCAGCACAACCATGCGGGAAAGATTGCCCCGTCCGATGACGACATCGTTGAGTACGGCCTGTTCCTCAATTTCGGTGTCCCGGCCCTTGACGGCGACATCAAACATCATCCGCTTCTCCATCTCGAAGTTGCCGGCTAAAATCCGTTCCAGAGAACAGTACATCTCGCTTAAGTTCACCTCCGTCAGGTAGCCGAAACCGCCCATGTTGATCCCGACGATGGGAATTTCGATGCCCCGGATGAAGTGGGCCAGCCTCAAAATCGTTCCATCTCCACCGAAAGCCACAATCAGATCCACCGATGAGGCCAGGTGCCTGCGGTCCATCCCATCGGATTTGCCGACTTTGCGGGCGGTGTGTTTCTCCAGAGAAACCTTGAGCCCGCGAGCGACCAGCCAGTCGCGTAGTTGCGTTGTGTATTCGTCCGATTTTTCCTTATCGATGTTTGCAATGATACCGATTTTTTTAATGGCCATGGCGATCCTGCCGTGCGTGAGATTTCATTTTTCTACCATAATAATCCAGGCGTGTCTATTGGCGATAGGGCAGCGGGTCAACCAAACCCGCTTCGGCAAATCCCTTTATCCGTAGACGACAACTGTCGCAAAAACCGCAGGCCAGCCCGTCGGGGGCCGGATCATAACAGGTGTGGGTCAGGCCATAATCGACCCCCAGACTCACCCCTTTGCGAATGATCTCACCCTTGGATAAGTACATCAGGGGGGTCCAAATGGAAATGGGGGTTTCCCCTTCCACGGCTGCTTTGGTCGCGAGATTCGCCATCTTTTCATACGCCGCGATAAACTCAGGTCGGCAATCCGGATAACCGCTGTAATCGACGGCGTTTACCCCGATAAAAATATCGCCGATCCCCAGCACTTCCGCCCACGCCAGGGCATAACTCAGAAAAATCGTATTTCGGGCGGGCACATAGGTTACCGGTATATTGGCGGACAGGGTGCCTGTCTTGGGTACATCAATATTGTCGGTCAGGGCGGAACCGCCAAAGGCACGGAGATCGATCTCCACAACCCGGTGCTCCCGCACAGGGAAGGCTTCCGTCACCTTTTTTGCCGCCGCGAGTTCCTGATGATGTCTTTGTCCGTAACGAAAGGTCAGAGCGTACAGGCCATAACCTTCTTCCCGGGCCATGGCCAGCAGGGTGGTCGAATCGAGACCGCCGCTTAAAAGAACAATGGCGCCTTTACTTTCTTTCATCACCATTTTTTATACACCTCTTTTCCCCGGATCCCAGATCAGTTTATGGAGCTGCAACTGCATGCGGACGGGAAGTCCGTCGTCGATAATCCACTTTGCCAGGATAGCCGGGTCCATCCGCCCAAAGGCAGGCGAAAAAAGCGGCGGTTTGCAGGTCGCACAGGCTTTTTCATGCTCAAGAAGGATCCTGCGGGCATAATGGTAATCGTCGCGGTCGATAATAACAAACTTGATCTCATCCTGCGAGGTCAGGTGTGAAAAATTCTCGAAATCATTTTTATCCGCTTCACCGCTGGAAGGGCATTTCACATCCACAATCCGGACACAACTGGGATCAACGGCGGTTATGCTGCGGCTGCCGTTGGTTTCCAGAAGGACTTCATACTTTCGTTCCAGCATTTCCTTGATCAAAGCGGGGGTTTCCTTCTGGAGAAGCGGCTCACCACCCGTCACCTCCACCAGCCGACAGGGATAAGAAGATATTTTATGAATAATTTCTGCCACTTCCATTGCCATGCCTTCCTCGTAGGCATAACGTGTGTCGCAGTAGGAGCAACGGAGATTGCACCCCGTCAGGCGCACAAAAACACAGGGCCTTCCCGCGTGAGACGACTCGCCCTGCAGGCTGTAGAAGATTTCGTTAACAATGAGAGACAATTATTCCTCCCAATAAAACGCTCCGGCATCCTCCGTCTCGGAAACCTTCACCTTGGAAATCCAAACCCGGCCATCATTTAAATCACGCTGTAAAGCCCCATAAAGAAAGCGGGCAACGACTTCCGATGTGGGGTTGACGCCACGAAACGCACTTAGATCATTCAGATTTCGATGATCCAGCCCTTCCAATATCCGGTTGATCTTCTCCTTGACAACCCGAAAATCGATCCCGATACCGATGCCGTCCAACTCTTTGCAGCGCACAAACAACTCCACATTCCAGTTATGTCCATGGAGGCGGGCGCAGTCACCGGGATAGCCGGTTAAGGTATGAGCCGCTGCAAAGTGAGTCTTGATGTGAATTTCATAAACACCTGCCATTTCCTTCAATCCTTTCCGTACGATTGCCTTTCTTTCTATGCCCTATCATGAATAATTGCAATCACAAACCGGCCTTAGCAGTAATGATATCACCGCCTTGCCGATAAAGAATTCTCCCGGCATGAAACAGACCGGAACGAAGACTTCTTGACAGCGCCCAGGGAATGGCATATTTGTTCACTCCGCCCTTGGAAATGAGCCGCAGTTTCAAACAATCTAAAGTTTCATCGTATTTAAAGTGAAAAGGAGCCAAATATGGGAATTCTCAAGGGATCGCTGACCTTTACCCGCTATGAGATCGGTCAAAACCTGCCGGAACGTTTTCTGGATTTTGTCCGGGAACGTCTGACGCGTCATGCCTTTTCGGGCCTGGAAACAGCGGAGCGCCGGAAGATTATGGGCTGGACCAGCCTGGAGGACATCCTGGATACGCAGTTCAGCCATGCCTGTCACATCAAGGGGGACTTCCTGCTCTTTTGTCTCCGGGTGGACCGGAAAACCGTCCCGTCCTCGCTGCTGAAGGTCGAAACCATGACCGCCGAAAGGAAATATCTGGCCGAAACGGGAAAAGACCGGCTTTACCGGGAACAGAAGCAGGATATCCGCGATCGTCTTCAACTTTCGCTTCTGGAACAGAGCCTGCCCGTTCCTTCCTTCTACGACATCTGCTGGTCTCTGTCGGGAAAGTGGCTCATTTTCACCTCCCTGAGCGAAACCGCCAACCTGGATTTTTTGGAAATGTTCAAGGAATCGTTCGGTTTCACCCCCGTTCCGCTTCTTCCCTGGGAACGAATTCAGAAAACCGAGGCAGAAGCGGACACAGAGGACGCCACTTCGACCATCAACATTGATGCCGTGGGCCGGGATTTCTTAACCTGGCTTTGGTTCAAATCGGAGGAACGCAACGGTTTCATCGATCTCCCCGGGCGCGGTGACATCGAGGTCGTTTTCCTCCGGCGTCTCGTTCTCGAATCGGGGAACGGAATTGATTCCGAAACGGTTACCTGTCACGGGGCGAACGCGGATCTTAAAGAGGGGAAAGAGGCCCTGCGGCAGGGTAAGAAAATCCGGGAAGGACGAATCCGATTGCGCATCGACGCCGACACATGGGAATTCACCTTCAAGGCAGATACGTACGGTTTCCAGTCCCTGAAACTGCCGGAAACGGTCGAGATGGCCGACGAAAAAGACCTGGAAGGCCGGAGTCTGGAACGGATTTACCTGATCGATCGGCTCATCAAGACCATGGACGACCTCTTTGCCCTTTTCCTGACGCTCCGTCAATCTGAGCGCTGGCAAAATGAAGAGCGCCCCCGCATGAATAGGTGGATACGGGAATAACCGATCCGGCATGGCCCGATGGCATGCTGGTTCTGATTTACGACAGGGACATGAGAAAGACCCGGAGATTCGCCTTTCGGTGGTCCAGTTTCATCTTCTTGCGGATGTTGTCCCGGTGAAATTCGACCGAGCGAATCGAAAGATTCAGCATTCCCGATATTTCCTTATTTGTTTTTCCTTCCTTCACCAAATTGGCAATCTGGATTTCCCGCCCCGTCAGGTTGAAATGCGCCAGGGTGACGTTACGCAGGAAGGGTGAAATGATGCTGTTCAGATTCGATTCCAGCACCTGGAGATACGCCTGCTGCTCCGGCCCGGTAAAACTCTGTTTCAATCTTTCGATGTATGGAATCACCAGGCTTCGCACATTTGCCAGAACATCCTCTTCCAGAGCGGACTTGTCCTCCTCCCGCCGGCGCAACAGAACCTTCAAAGCCGTGTTTGCCTCTTCCAGATATGCCGATTTGACTTCAAGCTCCTCTTTGCTCCGCTTCAGGGCCAGTTCACTCTGGACGCGTTCCGTAATGTCACGGACCACCGCCTGAACCACAGGCCGTCCGCCGAGTTCGAAGCGACTCAGCAATACCTCCGCCGGAAAGAGGGTGCCGTCCGCCTTTTTGTGAATCCAGGTGAAGGCGTGGGACCCCTTTTCCATAGCGGTATCGATCATCCGGTTCGCCTTTTCGACCGAGGCCTCGCCGTCGGGCTGAAAAGCGGGTGAAACCTCACCGGGATGATACTTGATGAATGCGTCCTTGGAACCGAATCCATACAATTCCAGGGTTTTTTCATTGCAATCGAAAAAGGAATGCTTATCCAGCATCATGATGGCGTCATTGGCGGATTCAAAAAGGGTTCGGAACTTCTTCTCCGACTCCAGGATGGTCGAATCCATCTGCTTACGATCCGTGATATCACGGATCGTTTGAATGGCGCCCATGACCTGATTGTTGTGATCGTAGATCAAACTGGCCTTGGACCACAGATACCTTTTCTTGTCGCCGACCTCCAGGGCCTCATCGTTTTCATAGTAGAGCGACCCCTCCGCCCAATGGACCTTATGGTAGGCCTTGAGCCTATCCGGATCATTTTTCAGGAGCAGATCGATCATCAGGGGCCTTCTTTTCCGGTAAAAGGGAATGGCGTACTCATAATCCCCCTTCCCCAGCATGTCTTTGCCCGATGTCCCCGTGAGGTTTTCCATCGCGCGGTTCCAGGCGATGACGCATCCGGTGAGATCCACGGCAAAGGTCGGATCGGGGAGGAAATTGATGATATCCGCGAAACGCCGCTCCGATTTGAGGGCCTCTTCTTTCGCACGGACACGGTCGGTCACATCCCGGACCATGGCCTGGACAACCCAGCGTCCCGCCAGGGCAAAACGGCTCATACTGACTTCGGCCGGGAACAACTCACCCGAAAATCTCCGGTGCATCCAACTGAAGCTATGAGAACCCTTTTCCAGGGCCAAATCAATCATTCGGTTCGCCAGTTCAATGGAAAGCTCGCCTTTTTCCTGCTGTGGCGGCGACAAATCGGCGGGATGCAGAGTGGTGAATTTCTCCTTGCTGGGACAGGCAAAAACCTCCAGGGTTTTCCGGTTGCAGTCGAAAATTCCTTCCTTATCCAGGATCATGATGGCGTCGTTGGAGGATTCGAAAAGATCCTGATACTTCCGTTCGATAAATTGCAGCGACTCCTCCAGGCTGCTCTGCGCGTTGATCCGACGGGCCACACCGAGCAGTGCCGTCACGGAACCTTTCTCATCACGGATCGGTGAACATTGTAATTGCAAAGATATCGTATCACCATGGTGGGTTAAAATCCGCACCTCGAACGGCTGATTTGATTCCGCTTTAAGACCGGGACCGTTGTTTGCACCTCTCTCCATAAAAACCCGGCGGATCCGTTGCGCGGATTCCGGGACAAAAAAACGATCCAGTCTCCGGTTGAACCACTCTCCCTCCGTATATCCCGTCACCATCTCAAAAGAGGCACTACCATAAATAAGATGAAGGTTGGCATCGGCAACCATGACGATATCCCGGGCATGTTCTAAAATGGTCACGGCCAGGTCGGACTTTCTCAACAGTTTGTGAAGCCGGTGTCGCGATGCTTCCGCCATATTTTCTTTCACTCCTTTTTCGCCGCCTTTTTCCCGGACTTAACTTGATCCCACAGCCGGCCGGTATAATGATCATTCTTTGACATTCACCATGATAACTTTCCGGTGACCAGGGAAAGTTTATATAGTGAGTCCATCAATTTCGCAAGACCGGAGGCGCATTTTCTCACCGCACCCGGACATGCGCCACCGTTTCCGCCCGGTCCAAAGTGGAATGAAACGCTAAAGCACAGTTGTAAGAACTGTTCATCACTTCCCAGAAGAGGGATTTTATTTCTTGACAAGGCAAGGAATATACGAATAACACTATGATCTCCAAACATGCCTGTCATATTGAAGCCAAGGTTTGGCATTATTTTATCAGCTAAACGTCACGAGAAAGGATTGCATCATGGCAACAGCAAAATTAGGCGATATGATCCGCGTCGATTACACGGGGAAATTCGATGACGGCTCCATCTTCATGACCACCCTCATGGACGAACCCATCCAATTCGTGCTGGGTGAGCGTAAGGTCATCGCCGGCTTCGAAAAAGCGATAATCGGCATGGAAGTTGGTGCATGGAAAAGCATCAAGATTCCCAAAGAGGAAGCTTACGGCCCCTACATCGAAAATTTAACCATGGAGGAAGAACGCTCCCAGATGCCCAAGGATTTCGAACCCGCTGTCGGGGAACAGTTTCAGATTCGTGAAAGGGACGGCCGGATACGCCACGCAACGATTATTTCATTCACGGACACCCATATCACCTTCGATATGAATCACCCCCTGG
>ENA-UPTA01004872-UPTA01004872.1-activated-sludge-metagenome-genome-assembly--contig:-NODE-4872-length-12591-cov-4.319001_pt1 | contig 12591 bp, 10 predicted proteins | sample MGYA00238184_ERZ773361 | MGnify/ENA primary metagenome ERZ773361 (study PRJEB29100, sample SAMN05720205) | activated sludge metagenome | isolation source: anaerobic digester from wastewater...
ATAACCCAGAAAGGATTGACAGACTGGAACAACTCAGTGTTGAATACATGAATCGTTGATCCTTCGGGTGGCATTCGATCCGGTTGAAGGTTGCGCAGATAGATATCCTTGCCTTGTTCCTTCACTACTTCCCCATTTTCTTTGACCACCCTGAAATCCTTGTCATACTTCACGACTTCCTCACTTGTATTGGTGATGTTCTCTACCAGATAGATGGCCTTAGCAGGAGCCTCGATTACTTCCGGGACCTCCCTGTCGGTATAGAATTGCGCCCAGGTAGTCAGTGCAGTTCCATTTTGCTTGAATATCGCCCAGAACATAACGCTGACAAGGAATATGGCCAATAAAGCCCCGACAGGTTTTTTATCCTCAGCACCAGACCTGGAATACAACATATAGAAAAAATAAAGAACCGGGATACAGGCAAAAAGGAAAGCATCAGTACTGTCAGAACCTAACAATTGGCCCGGTATCATCCAACCTACCAATCCCGCAATGATGGAAGGAAGAAGTATATTTGAAAAGACTTTTACCAAAGGCATATCCTCTTTCGCTGCGGGCTTGATCACATCAGCATGCACATATGACTTCCTACCCAAAATAAAGATGATTACTCCAAGAAACATTCCAATACCCGCAGAGGCAAATGCTGCACCCCACCCGATTGAATTCCTCAGATAGGCAGCAAAGAAATTACATATGAATGCACCAATATTGATACCCATATAAAAAATATTAAATCCGGCATCCTTTTGGGACCTGTACTTGTCATCATTGTAAAGATTTCCTACAAGTGTACTGATATTGGGTTTGAAAAATCCATTGCCGATTATAATCAGGCCCAGTGATGCGTAGAAAGTCGGAAGGGTACCAATAGCAAGCCCAAGATAGCCTAAACCCATCAGGACTCCACCAAAAATTATCGATTTGCTGTAACCCCATTTCCGATCTGCGATCAAACCACCCAAAAATGGTGTTAGATATACCAATGCAATGAATGTTCCGAATATATCGGCTGCAGCCCGCCTATCCATAGCCATTCCGCCTTTTTCGGCATCGGTCAGATACAATTGTAATATTCCCAGAATAAGATAAAAACCAAAACGTTCCCACATCTCTGTAAAAAACATGACCTTAAGCCCGGCCGGATGCTTGGATTGTGACATATTTACTTTATTTTTTTAAATTCTTCACTAAAATATGCAAAAACCTGAATCGTAAGCATAACTTTTTATGAAAAAACGAATTTAAATATTAAAAACACAGATTATTTTGCAAAATATACTTGACGTTATCATTGTCGGAGGCGGACCAATAGGGCTGGCATGCGCTCTGGAAGCTCAAAAGGCAAGGCTGGACTATTTGATTCTTGAAAAAGGTTGTTTGGTCAACTCTCTGTTTCATTATCCCCGTGAAATGACATTCTTTTCCTCTTCAGAACTACTTGAGCTGGATCAAATTCCTTTTGTATCAGTACATGCAAAACCCAGACGTGCCGAAGCATTGGAATACTACAGGAGGATAGCCAGGAATCGGAACATCCATATGAGGTTATTCGAGAAAGTCGAACAAATAGAAAAAAGCCCTACCGGATGTTTTATCACCACAACCGGCAGTAACAGTTATTCGTCAAAAAATATCATCATTGCCACCGGATTTTATGATTTACCCTATATGCTTGGCGTAGAAGGTGAAGAACTACCAAAGGTAAAGCATTACTATGATGATGCCCATTACTATTCGTTTCAGAAAGTAGCAGTAATTGGAGCCATGAATTCCGCGGTTGATGCTGCACTTGAGACATGGCGTAAAGGTGCCGAAGTCACCATGATCATTCGAGGCCATGAAATTGGAGAAAGAGTCAAATATTGGATTCGCCCGGATATTGAAAACAGGATAAAAGAAGGATCTATCAAGGCATATTTCGACAGTCAGGTCACCCGTATAACTCAGGACTCCATTGAATTCAGGACACAGGATGGCATCAAAAGTATACCAAATGACTGGGTGCTGGCAATGACGGGGTACCAACCCAATCTAAAATTTCTTGTTTCTTGTGGAATCGAGCTGAGTCCTGACAGCCAACAAAAGCCATCCTATAATGAACGTACTTATGAAAGTAATGTACCCGGAATTTTCCTTGCCGGAGTGGTTTGTGGAGGAATGGATACACACAGCTACTTCATTGAGAACAGCAGAGAGCATGCACGTATCATCATCGAAACGATTTCCCGAAGGCAAAAAGCAATAATTTGATACTTTAACCCGGAGAAGGGAAAATGTTGGAATGGGATTTTTCCTTTCTTTCTATTAATTCCTATCTTCACGTCATGGAAATCGTCATAAGAAAAGCTGTAAGTGGGGATGCGTCAGCCATCATGACATTGGTACATGAGTTGGCAGCCTACGAACATGCAGCACATGAAGTGACCGTTGATTTCGATCACTTTATGGAAAGTGGTTTCGGGCCCGATCCTGTATGGCAGGCATTTGTTGCATGCCAAGGGGAGATTATCATCGGCCTGGCCTTGTATTTCGTTCGATATTCTACCTGGAAGGGACAAAGAATGTATTTGGAAGATCTGGTAGTGAATCCGGCACACAGGGGTAAAGGAATCGGGTCCTTATTGATGGACAGCCTAATCCAGGAAGCTGAGAACAGACAGTTTTCCGGAATCAACTGGCAGGTTTTGGACTGGAACGAATCGGCAATCAATTTTTACAGAAAATACAAACCCACTTTTGATAACGGTTGGATCAATGTCAGTCTGGATATCCCAATTCCTTAAGGTTACACCACCTCCATAACAAAGAAAAGTATTTCATACTGACAATTAAAAAAAAGAGCGACTTTGAGAGAGCCGCCCTTATAAACAATAAACCTAACTAATAAAAACAATCTTATTCAAGCCGGAGTCATGGACATACTCCGGTAAAGTGCCTGGCATTGTCAGGCATTTCGGGTGTCAAAGCCAACACTTGTCTATCAGTCTGCAAGGTCCCTCAGAAAGGGATTGTCATTGCGCATGATTAATTCATCATCAGAGTTAATTACCCATTTGCTGTAATTGCGTTCAGATGAGTGTGGAACTTCTTCCAGTACCACTCTTCGTCTTACATAGGCCGGAGTATTTTCCAGCTCAACGATGGTTACAGGATTACTTAGCTTTACTCTTGAAGCACTTTTCCGGAGTTCTGCTTTCTGATGTTCCAACTCATGCAACTTACGCTGTTCTTCCTGCTCTCTTTCAGAACGGCTCATGTACGGATCAGATACATTAGTCTGTACGTATCGGTTGGCAGTGGATTTTAATTGTTCATGAGTGGCATCCAATTCACCAAAGGGATCGTCGTCGAGATAAAGCCTGTTATCAGCCTTTGCAGTTTCCTTAACATCATCCAATTGGAAAGTATGTCTTTGAGATTGACGTACATTTTTACCGGTTTTTTCAAAACCACTGGCGATCAATGTGACACTGATTTTATTACCCAGGGACTCATCATAACAATTACCCCAGATGATATTGGTATTGATTCCGGCTTCTGCCTGTACGAATTCCGTAATTTCGGATATTTCAGACATCGTCGCCTCCTGAGAGCCTGAAGTAATGTTCAACAAGACATTCTGAGCACCTGAAATATTATTATCCTCCAACAGCGGACTATTGAGGGCCATATCAACAGCACGCCTTGCCCTATCGTCGCCTTCAGCCTGGGCGGAACCCATGATTGCCACCCCACTGTTGCGCATTACCGTATTGACATCTTCAAAGTCAACGTTGATATAGCCCGGGATGGTAATAATCTCAGCAATACCTTTGGCAGCGGTCGTCAGAATATTATCTGCCTGGCTAAAAGCTTCGGAAATTGTAAGATTGCCGTGTATCTCGCGTAACTTGTCATTGGAGATCACAATCAGAGAGTCAACATTTTGCTTCAACTCCTCGAGTCCTTCCTGAGCGTATCGATGTCTAAGTTTACCTTCAAAGGCAAAAGGCAATGTAACGATTCCGACTGTGAGGATGCCCATCTCACGGGCAGCCTTGGCTATGATAGGTGCAGCTCCTGTTCCTGTTCCCCCGCCCATTCCGGCAGTGATAAACAACATCTTGGTATGACTTGAAAGAAATAACTGAACATCTTCAATGGACTCCAGACAAGCATGCTTCCCTACTTCCGGCCGAGAGCCGGCTCCACGGCCTTCTGTCAGACCGGGTCCCAACTGAATCTTTGTTGGAATTGGACTGATGGCAAGCGCCTGATTGTCTGTATTGCAAATTGCAAAGTCCACACCAATGATGCCCTGATTGAACATGTGATTGACAGCATTGCTTCCTCCGCCACCAACACCGATGACTTTTATTATGGATTGATCTGATTTAGGCAGATCGAATTCTAAAATTGGCATTTTCTTTAATTTTGAATTATTAAAAATAGATTTCGAAAAAAAATTGAGCTTCATGAGATTATCTTAAATCTTCATCATCCCAATCGTTACCCATAGTATTACGGATTTTGTCCCAAACACGTCTCATCCATCCGGACTGTTCGATCCCCTCATTTTCAGGATTGGCACCTGCTTCACCCTGAATCTGTGTAGGATCACCCAAAGTAGGCGTATCCTGAGGCGCTCCGGCTTGTAATACACTACCCTTCGAATATGGCGTACCTACCAATTCCACCTCATATCTGCTTGTATCTCTTCCGGCAGGAAGTTTATCCTCGACTTCGTCCATTGTCACATGGCCAATTGCCTCCATCAACAAACCTAAGGTGGTTGCGTAAATCGGGTTGGAGACATTGGCATTATATCCATGAGCAAGGAATTCTATTGGCAGGCCAATACGCGACTCCAAACCACTGTGTAAAGCAGTAAGCTTGTCAACTCCGTTTAACAGAGCTCCTCCACCTGTAAGCACGATTCCTCCGGTCAGTTTTCTTTCATACCCTGACTTTTCAATTTCAAGCATTACATAATCCAAAATTTCTTCCATACGGGCCTGAATGATCAAGGCCAGATTGCGCTGACTGATCTCTTTATTTTCCCTTCCTTTCAGGCCCGGAATGGTAATAATCTTATCATCATACATTTCATCCGCAAGTGCATAACCAAACTTAGTCTTTAACTTTTCAGCCTGATTGAGCATAACATTACAACCTTCCTTTATATCTCTGGTCACGGCATTTCCTCCAAAAGGAATGATAGCAGCATGCCTGATGATTCCATCATAATATACACAGACATCGGTCGTGCCTCCACCTATATCCACCAGAGCTATGCCTGCTTCTTTCTCTTCCTCGCTTAAAACGGAAGAAGCGGAAGCGATCGGCTCAAGTGTCAGGTCTGCTAAGCGCAGGCCGGCTTTCTCGACACATCTTACGATATTGTTGAAAGCCGTGATCTGACCGGTTATGATATGAAAATTGGCTTCCAGTCTAACTCCACTCATACCGATGGGATCGACTACACCCTGTTCATTGTCCACACTATATTCCTGAGGGTATACGTGCAGAATCTTATCTCCCGGCGGAAGATTGAGCTTGTACATGTCCATGATCAACTGACGAATATCCTGCCCTGATATTTCCACATCAGCATTATCACGGAGTTTTGAACCACGATGCTGGACGCTCTTGATGTGTTGTCCGGCGATGCCAACATGGACGGTTGTTACCGTCTTTTGGAGCTTTTGTTCAACAATTCTAACGGCATCGGAGATGGCTCTAACCGTTTTCTCGATGTTACTGACGACTCCTCTAAGAACGCCATCAGAATCTACCTTTCCGACGGCCAATATCTCCAGGCGGCCAAAAAGGTCCCGACGACCGGCCATTGCACACACTTTGGTGGTGCCAATGTCAACGGCGACTACAATCGGATTCTCATTTGTGAAATTTTTGTCCATAGTAATAAGATTTCAAAAATTATAATTAGGTTGTTTTAACTTTTTATGGGTATAGTTTCAGCTTTCTTTGCAATGACCTGATCCTTATACTTCAGATTGATTTCCTTGTACATATTCCAGCCTTCTGCCGGCATAGCATTCTTATAGAAAATTTCCAGTTTTTTGAATTTTATACTCAGGTTTTGTGCATCTCCCAAAATAATTTTGTGATTTCCTAGCTTCGGAATAAGGATTATGTCTCCATTTCCATCAGCGACGAGTTGTTCAGCAAGGCTATTCATAAAAGGGTTCTTCTTCATTGCCATCGCTATGCTGTAAGCTTTGAAATACACATCACTGGAATCCTTCATAGCCTTTACTGTAAACGATGATAAGGATCCAGTAAGAACCGGGAGGCGTAAAACAGCATTATCCGGCATAGGGACCTTCTCCCCTTGATCGGTTATCAGGAAATTGATCTGACCCGGACTGATTACACGCAGGATTGGGTTGTTCTGAATTACCCTGATCTTCAAATTATTTCGTGCATCGATATAGACCTGCGCATCCTGAACAAATTCATTATGCTCTATGATTGATTCGATCTTGCCCAGGTCAAGAAGCCCTATTTCCTGACCTTTCAATTTCAGGTCATAATCTTTCTTAAGCAATCGTGCCAGATCTTCATTGTTGACCAAAAGCACACCTCCATCCAAAGGTTTGATGTCTACAATAACCTTTTTAACATTACCCGTGCTTTCCTTTTCAGTGGAGCTAATCAAGCCCAACACTGCAACTATGAAGAGTAGCAAACCCAGAATATTCAAACTCAATTTCAATGACTTCTTGTTCATGACAATATTTTTTTCAATTTAGGAACAATGGTGTCAATATCTCCGGCACCCAGTGTAATCAGAACCTTAGGCTTTGTAATTGAAATATATTCACATACTGAATCAAAATCCATCAACCGTTTATTGGGATTGCTCATCTTGCTCAACAAGGCTGCACTGGTAATCCCTTCGATAGGCAATTCGCGTGCAGGATAAATATCAAGCAAAATAGGTTCATCTAATTCATCCAATACCTCGGCAAATTCTGCCATAAAATCTCTGGTCCTGGAAAAAAGATGAGGCTGGAAGATTCCGGTAATCTTTTGGTCAGGATAAATACTCTTCGCAGTGGCTATTGCATTCCTCAATTCTTCCGGATGATGTGCATAATCATCAATATAGATGCAATCAGGTGTCTTAACAATAATCTCAAACCTGCGCTTAATTCCCTTGAAACCACTGATTGCTTCAAACACTACTTTGGGTGAGAGTTTCAGTTGGAGGCCGATGGACATGGCTACTGTTGCATTGGATACATTGTGCCTTCCCGGCATATTGATAGTAACATCGGAGAAGAGTTGGGTCTTGTAATGAAAATCAAACTTGGTCGTTCCATCCTCTTCAAATCTGATATTATCCGCATAGATATCGGAAGTAGAATCTCCAAAAGTCAATATTTCATAAGTTCTCTGGAGAACATAGAATTCATCGGCAGTAAATTTGGAAACTGTAGATCGGTGCAGATATACAGTCCCTCCCGGTATAGTCTTGTTGATAAAATCCTTAAAACCCCTGAGTACTTCGTGCTGGCTGCCATAGATATCCAGATGATCGGGATCCATGCTAATTACAGCACTGATATAAGGCGTAAGTGTCAAAAAGGATCTGTCGAATTCGTCGGCTTCCACTACAACATAATCAGAACCATCATCTACATAATTGGAATTATAATCTGCCATGATGCCACCAACAAATCCGGTAACCTTGACCCCACTATGATATAAAATGTGAGTCGCCATAGCGGTAGTTGTGGTCTTTCCATGAGTCCCGGCTATTGCTATGGTTTTTTCCGAATCACTGATAAATCCAAGCACCTGAGATCGCTTCATCATGGGTATTCCCTGCGATTCAAAATAATTGCGTAAAATTGATGTCGAAGGCACAGCCGGTGTATATATGACAAGATCCGGTCTATCAAGGCCAATCGCCTGATCCTGGTGGGTAATCTTCATACCCATGGATTCTAACTCGGCGATCAATGGCGTGTGCATTCGATCATAACCGGAGATTTCAATGCCCCGCCTATGGAAATATTTTGCCAGGGCGCTCATCCCTATTCCACCTATTCCGAGAAAGAATATTTTACTTATGCCTTTCATCTCCTTCATACAGCCTTCCTGTTTAATATTTCAATGATGACCCGTGCAATATCATCAGCAGCATTCGGTTTTCCCATCGATCTTGCATGTGCTCCAAGTTGCTGCATTCTTTCTTCATTTCTGACAAGTGCTATGCTTTGGCTGACCAATTCATTCATCGCATCATCATCCTTCACCAGGATTGTCGCATCTTTCTCGACCAATGCCATGGCATTCTTAGTCTGATGATCTTCTGCTACATTAGGTGATGGCACAAGAATTGATGGTTTCCCTGCAATACAAATTTCCGATATGGTAAGTGCCCCTGCCCTTCCAATCACCAAATCTGCGCATGCGTAAGCCAGATCCATCCTTTCTATGAATGCCAGATTTCTGACATTTGACAACTTCGCCAAGGGGCTGTCATCGTACATACCTTTATAAAAACTACCACTCTGCCAAATCCATTGAATATCCTCATTTCCAGCTATCATTTGAGTCGCTGCTGCAAGAGCTTCATTGAGCGTCCGCGCCCCAAGGCTTCCACCCATCACTAAAATGGTTTTTTTAGCAGGATCCAAATGATAAAAACGGATGCCTTCGTCTCTTTTATCCTTGAGGTCGGCAATGTCCCGACGAACAGGATTTCCGGTGAGGTGAATCTTATCTGCCGGAAAAAATCTTTCCATCCCTTCATAAGCTACACAGATGGCAGAAGCCCTCTTTGCCAGAATTTTATTGGTGACTCCCGGATAACTGTTCTGCTCTTGGATTACGGTAGGGATAGCGCTACCGGAAGCTACCCGAAGTACAGGGCCGCTTGCATATCCGCCCACACCAATTGCGATGTCGGGCTTGAAATCTCTGACGACCTTTTTCGACCTGGCCATACTTCGAATCAATTTAAAAGGGAACATCAGGTTCTTCAAGGTAAGCCTACGCTGAAAGCCTGCAACCGGAAGACCAATAATTCTATAGCCTGCTTTGGGTACTTTTTCCATCTCCATTTTACCTTCAGCGCCTACAAACAACAATTCTACATTGTCCAGGGCAGCCTTCACCGCATCCGCAATGGCGATTGCCGGGTAAATATGGCCTCCTGTGCCTCCTCCGCTGATAATCACCCTCTTCATCCTTCTGTTGTTTTTGTTTCAGTATTGAGAACAACCGCACTCATTACCTCTTCCCTGGTTTCAATATATCTGCTTACACTCAGTATGATACCAAAAGAGAGGCAGGTGAAAATCAAGCTTGTTCCACCGAGAGAGATGATCGGAAGAGTAACTCCTGTATCCGGGATCAGACCTACATTAACCATAATATTTGCATAAGCCTGAATGACAATATTGATGCACAATCCAATGGCAAGCATGGCACCAAAGGTCTTGGGCGATCGCTTAACTATTCGGATCACTCTGTAAAGCATCAAGAGATAAATCAACATCACGCCTATAGCTCCAACTATACCAAACTCCTCGCATATTATGGAATAGATAAAATCGGCATGTGAGTAAGGAAGAAAGTTCCTTTGCATACTGTTACCCGGTCCGACGCCAATGACATTTCCATTGGCTATGGCAATACGGGCCTGCTGTGACTGGAAGGATTCTTCACCGCCGACAAAGGCGGTTATTCTATTGGCCCAGGTTACTGCTCTGGTTCCTGTCCCGGAAAAGTAACCTATCAGGAAAACGAATAGAAACATAGTCATGCCTATTCCGAAAATGTACAGGATATACTTGATTGGAATCCTTCCAATAAACATTACAATGATAGATGTGACGAACAAAAGGCCTGCCGTACTCAAGTTGTTGGGTAAAATGAAAAGGCATACCATAAGTGTCGGAATGATCAACATCCAGAAAATGCTGATATCCTGTTTTATCATAGTCTGAGAACCGCTGATTACCCGGGCCAGATAAATCATCAAAGCCATCTTAGCAATATCAGCGGGTTGAATGGAAAGTCCAACTAAAGGAACGGTCAGCCATCGCTTTGCTCCATTGATCTCATTACCAAAAAATAGAACCAAAACTAAAAGCAAAAAAGAAAAGACCAAAAATGGTAAAGCGATGGCTGAGTAACGCTTGAAATTGACCCTGTGGCCAATATAAGCAAGTCCCACTCCTACAACCAGAAAAACTAACTGCTTGAACAAGAAGTATTCATTCGTGGCCTCATGACTTTTACCAATCTGTGAATAACCTCCTGTGGTACTATAAACTGCAAGTAAGCTGCCAAGGGCGAGCAAGGTGAGCAGGATCCATAGGATCGGATCTCCTTTAAAATTCGCACTTAACCATTCTTTTGTCTTCATTCTGTAGTTGTAGTTTTCTTAAAGACCAATTTTTTAATACCAGACCTTAGTTTTCAGCCCAAATAATTTATGTTAGTTTTCTGATAGCCTTTTTAAATTTCTCGCCCCTATCCTCAAAGTTTTTGAACAGGTCGAAACTTGCACATGCCGGTGAAAGCAATACCACATCACCCGGAGTTGCAGCCTTCATAGCTTTACGCACTGCTTCTTCTGCCGAGCCTGCCTCCTCTATACTGCCCACGATATTATGGAAACTGTCGATGAGTTTGGTATTGTCAATACCAAGGCAAATAAGATGCTTGACCTTATCCTTTACTAAAGGCATGATAGCATTGTACTCATTGCCTTTATCTGTCCCCCCGGCAATCCACACGATAGGCTGAGTCATAGCATCCAGCGCGTACATGACTGAATCGACATTAGTAGCCTTACTGTCATTGATAAAATCAACACCACCCACCGTAGCAACATACTCAAGCCGATGTGCCAGACCATTGAAGGACGAGATATTCTGCTCGATTTGATATTGCTTCTCACCTATAAACTCCAGTGCTTCAATAGCCTGTGCCATATTGGCACGATTGTGCCTTCCTCTCAACTGACTGTTACTCAGGTCATACACCTTTCCAGACCCGGAAATATAACTGTCAACAGAAATCCGATCTGAGGAGATATATTTAATCTGGGCCTCTGTCTCAACTTGCTTAAAATAATCCATTGAAAAGGGATCATCGGCATTAATGATGAGTACATCTGATGAGGTTTGATTCTCCGTAATCCTGAACTTAGCCGCCGCGTATTTCTCCATGCTATGATCATATCTGTCCAAATGATCCGGCGTAATATTGGTAATGATTGCCACATGCGGTCTAAAATCAACAATACTCTCCAACTGGAAGCTACTCAACTCGCATACATAGTATTGTGAACGCGTAGTGGCTATCATTTTGGCAAAGCTGTAACCAATATTACCAACCAGGGTAACATCCCGATCCAACTCTTCCATCACATGATATATCAAAGAAGAGAGGGTGCTTTTGCCATTAGATCCTGTAATACCTATTACCTTCCCGTCACCAATATGTCTCCAGGCAAATTCAATCTCAGAAATTACTTCCTTTCCACTATTTGTGAAATCACGGATAACTGGTACTGTTGAAGGAACACCAGGACTGATAACCATCAGGTCAAACCGATCGCTCATTCCGGATGAATGTCCATTTTCCTCAAAAGCAATCTTTGATCTCTCTAACTCCATTCGAAAAGGCTCTATAACTGGTCCATTGTCACTGACCAGGACATCATATCCCATCTGCTTGCACAGCAATGCTGCTCCAACTCCACTTTCTTTAGCTCCTATGACTACGACCTTCATACCGATTATCTGATTTTGAGGGTTAAAATGGTCATGACAGCTAGTATGATGGACACGATCCAAAATCTTGTAACAATTTTAGCCTCGTGGTATCCTTTCTTCTGAAAATGATGATGGATAGGTGCCATTAAAAAGACACGCCTGCCTTCACCATATTTTTTCTTGGTATACTTGAAGTAATATCTTTGGATGATCACAGAGAGATTCTCGACAACAAAAATTCCGCAAAGTATCGGCAACAAGAGTTCTTTTCGCAATACGATGGCTAAAGCTGCTATGATACCGCCAAGTGTCAGGCTGCCTGTATCACCCATAAATACCCGGGCAGGAAATGAATTATGCCATAAAAATCCGGTACATGCACCGATAAAGCATGAACTGAATATCACTAATTCACTACTATTGGGAATAAAAGTGATGTTGAGGTAATCCGCGAAAACAGAGTTTCCGCTCAAATAGGCAAAAGCAGCCAGTACGGCACCAATCGTAGCGGACACACCGGTAGCCAGTCCGTCAATTCCGTCTGTCAGATTAGCCGCATTGCTGACCGCAGTGATTATGAATACCACTGCAACTATGAATACAATCCAAAGCATGACTTCCTTGTTCATATGCATGAAATCAAGTAGCCTTCCATAGTCCAATTCGTTGTTCTTAAAAAAGGGAACATTTGTAATGGCTGCCTTGGCATGTACCATTTCTACAAGCTTACCGGCATTATGGGGATCCTCAACCATGACGGTTTTTACGATCTTATATTCTCCCTGTTCTGCTTCTTGCCGGACCTGTTCTCAAAAACGGCGTACACGCCTGTCCTCGGCGT